>Ga0335081_10005597_pt1 | contig 19894 bp, 15 predicted proteins | sample Lox_Sample_35_FD_206713 | JGI IMG/M metagenome (GOLD analysis project Ga0335081, IMG submission 206713) | Soil microbial communities from Loxahatchee National Wildlife Refuge, Florida, United States - Lox_Sample_3.5 | ecosystem: Environmental > Terrestrial > Soil > Wetlands | place: USA... | reverse complement strand
CCCGGGTCTTTCCGCCCGGCTCGGGTCCCCTGATCTAGTGTTCATCCAATACAAAACCGGGCCATATGGTTCCCCGCTACGGGAACTTTTTGCAAATACCTGCGTTTATTGGGCTAAGGTTGTACGGCCCACTCGGGGGTCCGCACCCGGGTCCGTCAGTGACCCGCCACGGTCCGGAGGGAATTCTTGTCGACATCTCAAGCAGTTGCCCAACATCTGCCCTATCTACGGCGCTATGCCCGCGCGCTTGCCGGCAGCCAGGCGGCCGGTGACGGCTATGTGGCTGAGACGCTGGAAGCCGTGGTGCAGGATCCCAAGGTACTGGATACCGGCGCCTCGACGCGCATCGCGCTCTATCAGCTGTTCACCAAAATCTGGAATTCGGTGCCGCTCAACGGCCAGCCTTCCGCGGGCGGCGAGGCGCGCCAGCCGGTCGAGCGGCATCTGGCGCAGATCGCGCCCATGCCGCGGCAGGCATTCTTGCTGGTGGCCTTGGAAGGGCTCTCCGAAGACGACGCAGCCAAGGTGCTGGACGTCGATGTGCCCAAGCTGCGTGCGCTGGTAGAGGAATCGGGCCGTGAGCTCGCGGCCGAGATCGCCACCGACGTGCTGATCATCGAGGACGAAACCTTCATCGCGCTCGACCTCGAAGCGCTGGTGGAAAGCCTCGGCCACAATGTGCTCGGCGTCGCGCGCACCCACAAAGAGGCCGTCAACCTCGCCAAGGCCAAGCGGCCCGGCATCATCCTCGCCGACATTCAGCTTGCCGACGGCTCGTCCGGGCTCGACGCGGTCAACGAGATGCTCAACTCGTTCCAGGTGCCGGTGATCTTCATCACCGCCTATCCGGAACGCTTCCTCACCGGCGAGCGGCCGGAGCCGGCGTTCCTGATCGCCAAGCCGTTCCAGCCGGCGACCGTGTCGGCGGTGTTGAGCCAGGCGCTGTTCTTCGAGCGCAACGCCAAGCGCAGAGAGCGGCGGGCGGGTTAGGGCGAGTCCGAACGGTTCGCTACGGCTCAGAAGGTGACGTTCATGCCGATCTCGCCGCCGTAGGCGCTAACGTGCTTTTGGGCAACCTCGCCGGTAAATGCCGCAAGGCCGACCACGTTGGTGTTAAGCCGGACCCTCGTTCCGACCGTGCCGTCCGCCCAGTCTTTGCCGACCTCGACGGCCGGCATCCAATAGCTCGGCGCGGCGGTGGTCGTGAGCCACGCCGTAACCACGCGATCGGTTGTCACGAGCTCATGATCCCATACGAGCTTCGCGAACGGCACAAATAGTCCGGCATCGGCGCTGACTTGGTAACCGAGCTCGCTGACTGCCGAATTGCGCAGCTGCCCGGCAAACGCCAATGCGGTGAAGCTGCCGCTTTCGGTAAATCCGTCGATCCGCACTTGCTGGCCCACCATTCCGGCTACCGGCCCGTGGGTGAACACGCCGATATGAAAATTGAAACCCGTTTCGCCGGCGAGGGAAATATTGCTGCCGTCGGCTTTGCCCGCGTTGCCCTGTACCGTGATGCCAATCGGAACGGCTCGATTGATGTCGTCGCGGATGAGTCCGTACGTGGCAACGGCATCGAACCACAGCGGGCCAAGCAGATAAGCGGCGTAGGCGCTTGCCGCGAATTCGTGCTCTGTGAAATTGCCAAAGCCGAGACTGAAATTGTCCTTCTGCCTGCCGGTCGACAGGGCGATACCGAATAACCAGTCCGTCGAGGCCTTAAAATCGAAACCGGCGGTGAGCGCAACCGGCGTTGCGGGATCGTCCGGGAAGCCGTGATAATTGGTGATCCCCAGGCTCGAGACGTCACCGCTCAGCCAGGTGTCGAAGCCGGACGGCCCGTGCTGCTTTTGCGAGACGGGAATTTGGTTCTGGATCGCGCCGACCAAAGTTGCGCGCGTCTTGATCGGCGCTTCGGCCAGCATCGAGATCATGCTGGGGGCGACGATCAGGCTGTACTCGTAATCGGCCACGATCTTCTGTCCCGCCGTGGTCAAATGCTGATCGTCGGCGAAGAGATGGGTGCGCTCCGCGTTCGGCGTGACCAGGCTGTAGGGCGCGGCCGGGTTCGAAGAGCAGAGCAGGGCCCACGCGCTCGATACGGTGTTTGGCTGCGTGGGAACGCAGGCGGGATGTCCCGTGTCGATGAACTGGAATCCAAATGACGAAGGGTTGGCCGCGATGGCCAGGCGCACCGCGTTGTAGTCGGACGGAACAAAGTTGACGCCGTCCGCCGCCAAGGTCTGCCAAAGCGTCTTTGTATATAGCAGCCGGTCGGCCTGCGTTGTCGTGTCGCCGAAAGAATACGGCTGCCCACGGACGACAAGGTATCGGGCGCCGGCAGCCTGCAATTTCGCGACGGCGCTCGCTAAGCTGTCGGCGCTGCCGATAACGTAGGCGGTGGGAGTGGCATAACCGCCGCTAATCCCGGTGCCGCCGGCTGCCGCATAGGTAATGTCGTTGCCGCCGGAGCTTATGAGATAGAGCGCGTTGCTGTTGGCGTGACCGCCGGTAGCTGCGAGATAATTCGAAATTTGCGTGACGGTCGGAATGGCTTGGGTAAACCCGCCATTGACTGGACCGTTCGTGTCGACGTTTTTGGCGCCGCTGGTCGCGTAATTCGTGCCGCCCTGGTTAGAGGGCGCCGCCGTCAGTGCGAAATCGGAGGCAAGCGCTTCCGAACTCATCGCGCCGGGGCTGGTGGTGGGTTTCCCCGCCCCATTTGCCACGGCGGACGCCCAGAGCCCGTTATATGTCACCCCTCCGCCCGGATTTGGAAGCACCCGGTAGAAGCCGCTGTCGATTGTGCTATCGCCGAAGCCGATGAACTGATTGAACTCTTGTGCGGCGGCCATTCCGGCGGACGCCAGCAAGAACAACGGCAGGACGGCCCCAAACCCCGCGCGCCCCCGCATGCGAACTCCCCGATGCGGATTTCAGGTTAGCCACAGTTGGGAACCTTCGTCCAACGCAAAATGGCTTGCGGATCGGAAGTGGTGGGACAGCAGCGGCGGCCCAGTAACGCCGGAGCTGCATGTCGGCATAGCCTGCGCGCGGCTGTGGATAATGGCCGGGCCAACGGCGGGAGAGTGCAGGGCAGGCCAGCTCCCAGTCTATAGAATCGGCAGCCTCGCGGCCCCAGCGTCAGGATGCTCGCTCGCGTTTGCGCGCGAGCGTGTAGCCGAGCATCACCGCTTCGACGAGCATGACGAGCTGCATTTCACGCGGGTTGTTGAGCGCCGGTGTGCCGGCCGACGTAGCAGGCCTGGCGCGCGTCGCCCATAGGACGCTCAATGAAATAATTGACAACAAAACATAAATTCCGCCGACGATGAGCCGGGCATAAAGGTCTCCGTACTGGCCTGCGAGCGCGATCGTGCCGGCGATCGTAAAGTGATAAAGCGCCACGATCGCGCAAGCGGCCATGATCACGGCGATGAGCGCGCGCCGCAACAGCCGGCCGACCATATGTTCGGCGGCCACGGCTATGAGGTGGTCCAGTCGCATTGTTCTAGCGGCGATTCGCCAGCCCAGCGAGAAAGCCGATTCCAGCGGCGACCGCCAGCATCATCAAAGGGCGCTGCTCGACTTCATCGGTCAACCTTTTGAATGCATCGCTGCCGAGGCGCGAGGCCTCATTGGCGACCGAACTGGTGACGTCGGAAGCGCTTTCGCGCACGCGGTTCATGATGCGATCGAGCGCCTCGCCGACGAAATCACGTACGTCGCCGGAGGCGCCGGCGGCCTCGTTGCGCGCCGTACCGGACAAGCGGCGCAGCCGCTTTTCGAGGTCGCTCATGAGGTCTTCAATGGCCGCAATTTCATCGGCGGCGGCTGATTTGGCTGCACGCGTGGTCATTCCCGTCCTCTCTGAATACTGGGTGGGGCTTACGCTCGCAGAGAAAACGTGACCGCCCGGCAGAAAGTTCCGCTCGGGCACGATACGTTGCCTCCAATTTCATGCGTGTTGCATGCCGGCTTTCGCAAGTCATGCAACGGACCAGGGCTCCCGACGTTAAGCGTTTGCGCGGCAAGGAGATTTGGGACCGCGCGCGGCATGATTGACAGGATGTCCAATGGGCGGCTTCACTGAAAACCCCGTCGCAAAATCCCGCGAGGCTGCTGTCCAGGTCGGGCAGCGGTGCGTGCCGCGAGCCGGCTTCCGCCGAGGCAAATGCTATGTCAGAGCTTGGTAAGCCCGCCGATCTGCAAAAAGACCCTGAGCGGCTTGCACAGCAATTCGAAGAGCAAGGCAGGGAATTGAACCTTCTGCGCACCCGCTTCGCCCGCTACGAAACGGCGCTGCGCGGCTCCCACGTCACGATATTCACGCAAGATTGCGATCTGCGCTATCTCTCGATCAGCAATTCCATGTTCGGGCGCTCGCTCGAAGACATCCTCGGCTATACCGACCAAGACATTTTGCCGGCCGGTAGCGGCGCCGAGATCATCGCGCTCAAGCGTGAAGCGCTCGCAACGGGCAAGGCCAAGCGTGCGGAGTTCGCGCTGACCGACGGACCCGGCGCGCGCTGGCATGACTTGCATGTCGAGCCGCTGCGCAACGAGAGCGGCAGCGTTGTCGGCCTGACGGGCGCGTCGGTCGACGTGACCGAGCGCAAGGAGGGTGAGGCGCACCTGCGACTGTTGTTGCGCGAATTGACTCATCGCTCGAAAAATCTGTTGGCCGTGATCCAGGCGATGGCGCGGCAGACCGCCCGTCATGCCGGTTCGATCGACATTTTTCTCGTTCAATTCGGCGCGCGGCTGCAGGCGCTCGCCGCCTCGCACGATCTGCTGGTGCGGGAGAGCTGGTACGGCGCCTCACTGGGCGAATTGGTGCGTTCGCAGCTTGCCGTCTATATCGAGCGCGGCGCCAACCAAATCGCTTTCGAGGGTCCTGAGGTCGCGCTCAAGCCGGAGGCGGCGCAGAATCTCGGGCTCGCGCTGCACGAGTTGGCGATCAACGCGGCGCAGTTCGGCGCCCTCTCGGTTCCGGGCGGCCGAGTCTCGATCAGCTGGGCGCACAACGGTGCCGACATCGGAAATGCCATCGTGCTCGATTGGCGAGAGCAATTCGGTCCGAAAGTGAAGACGCGCCGCAAGCGCGGTTTTGGCAGCATGGTGATCGAGCGCAATCTTGCGCGCGCGCTCGAGGCCGAGGTGAATTGGCAGTTCGAGCCCGACGGCGTGCGTTGCCACATCGTCATACCGGCCAGTCAAATTGTCGCCGCGCGGTGAGCGCGGAACGTTTCTTTCCAAGAGCCGTTTATGTTCCGCGACGATGAGCAACGCGTTTGCGGCGCGACACGCCGCGAACGCGGAAAGGAAGCGCGATGCGCGGCTTTCCGGGTTACCTTTTGATCGGCGGCCTCGCGGCTATCGCGATGGGCCTCGTCACGGTGGCCGGTTTCGGTTTCGCCGTGGGCGCGCGTCCGGTAGCCGGGCCGGGCCAACTCATCCAGCACGTCGATCGCACGCACAAAAGCGACCGGCTCGACCTGCAAACCAGTTCCGGAAGGGGCCAATTGCAGCCCGCACGGAAGCAGCCGAGCCGAATTCCGGAAGGCTGTGAGCCGCCGATCAGTTCGCTGGTGGCCGCCGGACGCTGGGATGATTCGGGGCGCTGCCTTGCGGCAATACCATCCGCGGCCGGCACAACGGCCGGCTAGACAGCCGCCGGCAATGGTGGAACTATTTGGGTTCCGTTCCGTTTTCCAAGGACTTCACCGAAAAGGAGCACGATATGCATAGGCGCATCATCGCTTTTGCCGCCATGAGCCTGGCCGCAGCGGTGGCTTTGCCAACGGCCATCATGGCGCAAGGGGTGGCGCGGACGCAGGTCGGTACGCTGAGCTGCGACATTTCCGGCGGCATCGGCATGATTATCGCGTCGAGCAAGGACGTGACTTGCATGTTCACGCCCGCCAGCCCGGGACCGCGCGAGGTCTATGTGGGTAACATCAAGAAATTCGGCCTCGACATCGGCGCCACCGCCGGCGGCCAGATGGTGTGGGCGGTGTTCGCGCCGACCAGCCTGCCGTTCGGTGCGCTGGCCGGCGACTATGCTGGCGCGACCGCGGAAGCGACGGTTGGCGCAGGCCTGGGCGCCAATGCGCTGATCGGCGGCTCAAATCGCACCGTCACGCTGCAGCCGCTTTCGGTGCAGGGACAGGTAGGCCTCAACGTCGCGGCCGGCGTCGCCGGATTGATGTTGCGGCCGGCGCGCTGAAGCGGTCCATTTGAACGAGCGCGGCCGCCCGAAACGGGCGGCCGTTGCATTTTTGCGGCAGTGGTTAGCGCGCGGCGCCGGTGACGCGCGGCATTTTCAACAAATGCTCAGCGTCAGCCGAACGTGAAAGCGTCGTGATAGGCGCCCTGCACGCTGCCGCCGGGCACCGGGCCGCCGCCCGGCACGTGCACCATGTTGCCGATCACCGCGCAGGTCGCGCCGTGCAGGCCGTGACGCGGCACCGCCATAGGCGTGCCCGCTTCCCAGGCGTCGGTCTTCGGGTCGTAGATTTCATTGGTGCCGAACACGCGGCCGGTAGCCTCGCCGCCGAACACCGCGATCTTGCCGCCGATATAAACGCAGGAGGGGCCAGAGCGCGCGGTCGGCAGCGGCGCGCGGAACGACCAGCCGTCGCTCTTGGGGTCGTAGACGGCGTTGAGCGAGGTGTTGAAGTCGTAGCTATCCATGCGGCCGCCGATAGCGTGGATCTTTCCGTCCACCACGGCGACGCCCATGTGGTCGCGCTGGCCGACGAATGGCTGGGTGCCGGTCGAGCCGCGCATGCCGGCGAGGAAAGTGTATTTGTCGGTCGCCGGATCGTAGATCTCGTGCCATTCGACCGAGCGCACGTCGCGGCCGCCGAGCAAATGGATTTTGCCGTCGAGCGCGATGGCGGAGATGGCGCCGCGCGGGCGCGCGAGCCCGGCAATCGGCGCCCATTGGTCGGCGGCCGGATCGTAGACGAAGCACTTGGAATGCGGGCAGCGGTTCTGCTCGATGAAGCCGCCGAACGTGTAGAGCTTGCCATTGAGCGACGTGCCCGCCACGTGATTGCAGGGCACGGGGTAGGGCGCCTTCAGCTCCCAGGTGCCTTTCTTCGGATCGAACACCTGGTGAAAATTCTGGTCGACGCGATGCTTGGCATAGCCGGCGACGACGTGGATCTTGCCCAGGCACTCGATTACGGCGTGCTCGCCGGTCGGGATCGGCAGCCGCGGCTGCTCCACCCATTTGCCGGGATTGGCGGCCTTGGGCGCCACACTCGTCATATAGCGTTGCTTCTCGACCGTCTTCGGAATGTCGGTGATCGTCTTGTCGGTCAGACCGAGGAAGAGCGGGAGTTCTTCTGCCATGGCAACCCCAATTCAGGATAGGACCTATAAGTTCGGCTGGCGGACGCGGTTTTAGCGACGTCCGTCTTGCTCGGAAAGCGACATGAATGCTGTGTCGCTTGCTCGAGCCGGACTTCAGAAAACACAGCCTGTGCAGCTCGAAAAATAGTCGCTACGCGCACTATTGCCCCAGGCACCCCCGGCGTGTCCGCCGACATAGAAGCCTTCCCACAGACCCCCGGAATTGGTTGGCGAGAAGTGCCAATTTAAACCGGCGGCAACGATGTGAAACGCCGCATGCACGCGGGCGCTTTGTGCCATTTGCACCGTTCCAGGAAATGACGTGAACGATGTCGAGGATGCCAAGCTGACGCTGCCGAGATCGACATACTGATAGCCGACACCGAGCGTCAGGTTGGGGCGCAAAAGATACTCGATGCCGCCGCCAGCGACCCAGCCGGCGCGCAGCGGCGAGGTTTCCGCATTCAACGATCCGGGCACGACGACTCCGACGATCGGAAAAACGGTGTCAAAGCGGCTGCTCAAATCGACTTCACCGTAGGCCAAACCGCCGGTGCCATAGAACAGCCATGGACCGGCGGCCCAGCCGAGCCGAGCGCGCACGCTGCCATACCAGTCGGTTTTAGCCGCCAAGTCGGCGCCAGCGGGTCCGTTCAACGGGCCGCCTTTCTCGCTCTTGAGGTTCATCCCGGAGAAGTCGGCCTCGAGGCCATAAACGAATGAATCTGCTTGCCAGTTGTAGCCAGCCTGACCGCCGGCCAGCCAACTGCTCGCGTCCGCCGATAACGATCCGTTTGCATTCAAGATAACAGGCGGCGGCGCTTGAGCGAACGCAGGTGCCGAAAGCAGACTGGCGAGCGCGGCGATAAATGTAATCTTGGCACGCATGCTCTAGCCTTGAACCGTTCGACGCCGCGCTAAAGATTTACCAGTCCGTCCGCGCCGGTTGGGTTACAAGGATTTTCTATCTGAGCCCGGCGGGCAAGGAGGACTGTCATCATCGACCCGATTCAGCTTGAGCGTTGCGAATTTGCATCAGGGGCAAAAACGCTGGCTTTTCGCGATTCACGCGCGCTTCGCGGGTGGCCAATGTCGCATGTGGATCATGAGCGAGCGAGCGGGTCGCGCTGGCCGGTCTGCTTCCGCTTTGTTCTAAAGCCGATCATGCTGCGGCGTAACCAGGAACCGCATCCCGCAATAGCCGGCGCGTGAGCTCCACGCCCTCGCGCGCTACGTCGTAAGGCGAGCGCGCCCACAATTCGGGGTTGGGCGCTTCGTAGGAGAGGTACCCGGTGTAGCCCTTCTCACGGAGCAGCCTGAGCACCTCGCGCCATTTTACGATGCCCTTGCCCGGGGCGAGCCGGTCGGTCGGCCGCCGCACGCCGGTCACCGGATTGGGCGAAACGTCGCTGTACTGGAAGCAATAGATCTTGTCGTTCGGCAGATGTTTGAAGCTCGCCCCGCCGTAGCCTGAGCGCTCGAAGTGATAGGCATCGATCAGATAGCCGCAGTTCGGCCTGTCAGCCCCCTCGATCAGCTCGCACAGAACCGGCAGGCTGTTGAGCACATCGTGCTGCGAATTGTATTCGATGGCGAGCTTGAGGCCGTAATCGCCGGCGATGTCGCCGGCGCGTTTTAGATATTCGACGGCCTGCGGGATCGCTCCGTTGACCGGTCCGGGTGCGCTCATCAGCATGGGGCAGCCGAGCGCCACCGCGTTTTCGCAGGACTCGCGAAACACCTTGAACAGCCGCGCGCTCTCCTCCCCGGTGGCGAACAGCCAGCCATATTCGACGCCGAGCACGCCGACCGGAATGCCGCTGTTGCGGATGAGATCAAGCACGGCCGCGTTGCTCATGCCGGCGTCGAAGCAGCGCTTGAAATCGGTGCGGCGCAATTCCACCGCGTCGAAGCCGCCTTGCTTGGCGGCATCGAGCGCGGTGGCGAGCGGCGTGGTGTCGATCGTCCACAGGTGCAGGGCGAGCCGCCCGAATTTTTCGCTCATGCGTCCTCGCTATGCGCCGTCATATTGCAGGATATAGAGCCCCGCATTGGTGTCGGTGAGATACACCACGCCGTTGACGTCGACGAACACGTCGCAGGATTGGATCACTCTGGCCGGATTGGGCCGCTGATCGACGATCAGTTCCGGCGGCGGCGGCACATAGTAGCCGACCTGCTTGGGTTGAAAGGGATCGCGGATGTCGTAAACGCGCAAGCCGGCATTGTGGTAGGTGGCGAAGACGACATCCTCGCTCTGGAATGAGCCCGGACGGTTTTCGTGCAGATTATGCGGGCCGAACTTCGCGCCCTTCTTGCAGAAGTCATCTTCGGTCGGCGTCGGCAGCGTCGCGATCGAGATCGGGTTTGCCGGCTCGCGCACGTCGATGACCCAGGTATAGGCGATGCCGTTGGCGCAATTCGCGGACGTGGCTTCGTCTGCCAGGATCAGCAGCTTGCGGCTCGGCAGCGGCAGCGGCGTGTGCGCGCCGCCGGCGAAGGGCGGCGCATAGTTGCGGTGGCTGAGAAGCTTCGGATGGGGTGGATCGCTCATGTCATGGATGGTGAAGCCGCCGTCGCGCCACGCCGCATAGCCTATGTTGCCGGCGGTGATCATGTGATGCAGCGCCGTGCGCTTGCCGAAGGAAGCAGGCGGCGTCTCGCCGCCGGCGCGGTGCATGCCGGGCAGCCACCAACGGCCGGCGAGGCTGGGCTTGGTCGGCTCGGACACGTCGACGATCGCCAAGGCGTGGTCGATAAAGCCCTCGAAATGCACAGAGACATAGGCGTAGCGGCCGCCCACCCACCAGATGCGGTGGGCGCCGAAGCCGGGCATGTGGAGGAACGCGATCTCGCGCGGCATCGCCGGCTGCGCGATGTCGAACACGCGCACCCCGGCGCCGAACGGCTGTTCGGTCTGCACCGAATCGGCGAGCGACTTGGCATAGTAGTCGGCCTGGCTCGCATATTGCTGCATCGCCCAGATGTTCGGGCCGTTGACCGCCAGCAGGATGTCGCCGGCGATCTGCAGGTGATGCGAGCGGGTGTTCTTGGGCGCGGCGACGAAGGCCACCGTCTTCGGCGCCTGAGGCTCGCGCACGTCCACGACGGTGAAGCCATCGCTGAACATATGGCCGATGAAGGCGTGGCCCTTGTGCACGATGACCTGCACGCCGTCGGGCCGTCCGCTCTGGTCGCAGCGCGCCAGGAAGCGGATGTTGTTGGAATGCGTCGCCGCCGGGACGCTCACCTGCTCGGTCGATGCCATTGGCTTTATCACATCAAGCGGCGAGGCCCGGCCCGGCTAGCTAAGCCGAACCAGGCCCCGCGTTTCGTCGTCGCCGCCGCCGCCGTCAGCCGGTCGGCGCGGCGATTTCGTCGAGGCCCTTCTGTTTCGCCTCCGGCCCGAGCTGGGTGACCGACACCGCCGCGATCACCAACAGGATCGCGAGGCAGGCGAACACGGTGTTCAGCCCGTAGCCGCTTTGCACCCAGAGAATCGTCGGCATGATGAAGGCGGTGGCCAGCCGTCCGACGCCCGCCGCCCAGCCGAAGCCGGACGCCCGCGCGTTGGTCGGGAACACCTCCGAGGCGAAAATCTGCATCGCATTGCCGGCGACTTGCACGAAGAAGGTCATGATGAAGCCGGCGACGACGAGCTGGGCCGCGGTCGCCGCATTGGCAAAAACCATGGCCATGATGGCGGCACCGATGAACGCGACGATCGACGTTATCTTGCGGCCGAATTTGTCGAGCGAATACATCATCCAGATGCTGGCGCACGGCACCGCGAAGTTCATCCAGAGCGTGAATTCGATCGATTTGGTGATGGTGAAGCCCTTCCCATTCATGATGTTCGGCAGCCAGGCGCCGAGGCCGATGGCGACGCCGAAGAAGGCCGTGAAGCAGATCATGCCGGCGATCACCCGCGCCGGGAACATGCGGAAAACGACGCCGAAAGGATCGCTCTTGGTGTCGCTCGCCGCGTCGGTCGACAACGTGTTGAGCGGCGGCGTCGAAATACCGAGTCGGCCCAAGACGTCGAGCGCTTCCTGGCCGCGGCCATGCGTCGACAGGTAGCGCGGCGATTCCGGCAGCGCGAACCGAAGCACCCAGACGATGAGCGCACCGATACCGATGATCACCCAGATGCCGCGCCAGACGTATTCGGGATTGCCGACAAACAGCTGCGTGCCGAACAAAAGCACGGTCGCGGTTCCAATCGGCCATACGCAGGCGCCGCCGACAAAGTGGATGAAGGCGAGAATTCTGCCGCGGATCGCCTTGGGCGAATACTCGCCCGCATAGGCAAAGCACAAGGGCTGTTCGGCACCGAGGCCCAGACCGGCAATGAAACGGCAGATGACCAGCAGCGTCACGCTCGGCGCAAAGGCGCCGACAATCGTGAACACGCCGAACAGCAGCAGGTTGAACTGATAGATAAAGCGCCGGCCGAAACGATCGCTCAGCTGCCCCTGTCCCGCGGTTCCGATGAACATGCCGAAAATCGTGGCGCTGCCGATCGCGGCCACCTGCGGGCCGGTGGCGAATTTCGACGACAGGATGTACGGAACGAGCGACCCGAAGATCGTGAAGTCGATGACATCGAAGAAATATCCGGCGGCGATCAGCGCGATAACTCTCCGATGCAGCGGCGAAATCTTCGCTTCGTCGAGCGCATTGCCGACGAAAGCCTCGATGGTTTGAGCCACGGCGTTTCTCCCTATCCCCGTTGATGGCCGCGGTTTTTTGCTGCTTTGATCCGCGCCCTGCCGGCAAGGATGAGCCACAACGATAAAATTGGCTAGCCTCCATGGCGCGTCGGCGCCGATCGGCGGTGGATTGCCGAATTTCGGAATGTGAAAAACGAACTGGGTCCGGGTTCTGCGCGGGAGGTCGCCGGCCGGGCCGATTTCGCAGGTTAAGCCATATGCACGGCGACAACGCGTGACGGCTTTGTGACGAGGCGCTGCGAAGCCCCGGATCATTTTTCTCGTTCCCCACGGAATAAAGGCGCGTAGCGACCGTTCGCTATGATGCAGCAAAAAAAAGAAAAGCTTTCGGGGCGGCGCGCCGGCATCCGTACTGGGTGCCAGGGATATTCGGGGTTGTGCATGTGTCGCGTTGTTGGATCGCCGGCGCGCCGCGCAATGCGTATTGCGGGGCGCCGCTTTTTGTTGGCGCCCTTGCTGGTCGTATCCGTCCTCGGCGCCTCGCGGGCGTGGGCCGATTGCCAGCCGGATCCTGCTGCGAGCGGACAGACCGTAACCTGCACCGGCAACGATCCGGATGGATTTGCGGCGGGCGCGGGCGTCGACAATCTCACCGTCAAAATTCAGCCGGGCGCGACCGTCGCGGACAACGGTCTTGCTGCAATCGGGGTCAACAATCTCAGTACGGTTACCAATAGGGGCGCCATCAATGCTACGACGGACCTCTCCATCGGCATTCTCGCGACCGACAATAACGTCATCACCAATGCCGGCTCGATAACCGCGAGCGGCTTCGTGGGGATCGGCATCGACGCCGAAAGCAATAACACCATCGTCAATTCCGGTACGATCGCGGTGACGAATCTGCTCGGCACAGGAATCGAGGTTACTGGGATCAACAATTCGGTGACCAATAACGGCGCGATAACGGCGGGCGAGGGCGGCAATGGCATTGAGTTGTTCGATGGGGGTAACACCGTCGTCAACAATGGGACGATTACCGTCATTAATGCCGGGTTCGGTATTTCTAACGTCGCGATCAATCCGAATTTCATCACCAACAACGGGACGATCACCGTCGGCTCGAGCGCGGGAAGTCAGGGCGTGGGGATTAGCGCGGGCTCCAATGCAACGGTCACCAACAATGGCATGATCAGTATCGGCGCCGACGGCATCGGCATCCAGGGCGCCGGCGGCACCAACACGATTACCAACAATGGAAGTATTGTGGTCGGTCCGACGGTCACCGTCTACAGCGCCGGCATCGATCTCTCGTCGAATTTTGCCGGCGGCAACACTGTCGTCAACAACAGCAGCGTCACCGCCGGCGCCGGCGGCGTCGGCATCGTCACCGGCGACAGCAACACCATCACCAACAACGGCAAGGTCAAGGTCGGCGCCGACGGCAACAGCATCGGTTCGTGCGGCCTCTGCCAGCCCGCAACTAACGATGTCGTCACCAACAATGGCACGCTCGACGGCATGGTTGCGCTGACGGCGTCCGGCGGGGCCGCCAACACGCTCGACAATTTCGGCCTCATCACGATCACCAATGCCGGCACCGCCGTCGGCGCCAACCATCTGATCGACGGCACGTTCAACCAGTTTCCCGGCGGCGTGCTCGCGCTGCGCGTGAACAATGCCGCCGTAAGCGACACTCTGACCGCGACCACGGCCAATCTCGGCGGCACGCTGCGTGCCGTGGTGCAGACCGGGCTCTACGGCAACACTACGACTTACCTCGGCGTCGTGAACGCCACCGATCCGATCAGCACGACTTTCGCTTCCGTGTCGTCGAGCTCGGTTTTTTTCAACGCGACGGCGAGCTACAATCCGACCTCGGTCGACCTCACGCTCACGCGCTTTGCCTTCGACGCAGTCTCCGGCGAGACGCGCAATGAACAGGCTGTCGGCTCCGCGCTGGAGGCGGCCTATTCGACCGGCCTTACCGGCAAAGCCGCCACGTTCTTTGCGACCCTGCTCACTTCGGCAAGCCTTGCTCCGCTCGACCAGCTTTCCGGCGAAGGCACCGGCGGCACCCAGGACACGGCTTTCGGCGCTGGCGGCCAGTTCATGTCGCTGATGACGGGTCAGACTTTGTCCTGGCTTGGCGGCGGGCCGGAAGGGCCGAACGGCGCCGGCGCGCCGATGCAATACGCCGCCGAGCCCGAGCATCCGGCGCTCAAGGTTTTTCCGCTGCACCGTGACCCGGCGGCGCAATGGCGCGCTTGGGCCGCCGGCTTCGGCGGCAGCCAAAGGCTGAGCGGCGATGCGGTTGTCGGCAGCGCGGATCTTTCGCATCACACGGCGGGCGGCGCGGTCGGCGTCGACTATCGCGCCGATCACGATCTGCTGCTCGGCCTTGCCGCCGCCGGCAGTTCTTCCGATTTTTCGGTCCCGGACCGGGCGACCAGCGGCAATCTCGACGGCGCGCACGTCGGCGCTTACGGGGCGGCAAAATGGGGCGCGTTCTATGCGCTCGGGAATATCAGCTACAGCCGCTTCGACAATTCGACGACGCGCACTATCTCGGGCATCGGGCCGAGCGAAACCGCGACCGGAAGCTTTGCCAGCGACGAATTGGGCGGGCGGCTGGAGTTGGGGTGGAGACAACCGCTCGGCCGCTTCACCGTCGCGCCGTTCGCGGCCGCTCAGTTCCTGCAGCTTTGGCAGCGCGGCTATGCGGAGACGAGCGTCACTGCGGCCGGGGCGCCCGGCATCCTGGGTCTCGATTTCCAGCCGCAACAGGTTTCTTCGCTGCCGACGTTCCTCGGCGCGCAGATCGATACCCAGGTCGATTTCGCTGGCGGCGCGAGTTGGCGGCCCTATCTGCGTGCCTCTTGGGTGCACGAGTTCGAGGCGCGCCGCGACGTCACGGCGGCGCTGCTCCTCTTTCCGGGCAATGCGTTCACCGTGGACGGCGCGAGTGCCGCAAGCGACGCGGTGCGGATCGAGGGCGGCGGAGACTTCCGCCTGACGCACACAGCGTCGCTGTTTGCCAGTTTCGGGGGCGAATATTCCGGCCGCAGCGGCAGCTTGGCCGGCACAGGCGGGTTGCGCGTGGTGTGGTAGGTGCGCGCTATCGGATCGCAGGGATGGAAAATTGGCTGGAGAACTAGGATACGCTCCGACCCGCGCCGAGCCTTCTAGAAACCAAGACTTTTTCGTTCGGCAAGTTACCTTGCGGGAGCATTGAACGCGTCAAGGCTCGCTGGCAGGCCCACGGCTTTATCGTGGTCCGAAGGTCAAGGCGCAAGGCCGGCGCTGAGCCAAGCAGTCGCACAAGGGTTAATGGGCCTTTGTGAAACGCTGGCTCCGAAAACCCGCCGGAAAACCCGCGCAACAAGGAAGCTCATTTCGGTTGCGCAGGATGACCGGATTGCAGCGATAAGCAGACATCAACACTTGTGCGCAATAGGGACGGGAAAGACGCACCAGCGACCTTGGTTGTGCACTGCGACGATATTTTTGATGCTGGTTTCAGCCTCTATCGAAGTGCTCGCTTGAGCCGTTAAGATGCAAGCTCCTGAGCTTGGGGGTTGATATGAGGCGACGTGAGTTCATTACGCTTCTCGGCGGTGCAGCGACAGCGTGGTCCTTCGGCGCCGTGGCACAACAAACAAGACCGACGTATCTGGTTGGTGTCCTCGCCCAGGACCTGCAACCGGGTCTGCTCGAAACATTCGGAGACGAGCTCCACAAGCTTGGCTACGTAAAGGACAAGAATATCCGCATAGAACTGCGGAACGCAGTGGGGCACAACGATCGCCTTCCCGCGCTTGCGGATGAGCTTCTGAAACTCAAGGTCGATGTGATTGTGGCGGTCAATACGCCAGCTGTTCAGGCCGCAAAAAAAGCAACTAAAACAATTCCTGTAGTCATGATGCGCGTGGCTGACCCGGTTAAGTCAGGGCTTGTCGCGAGCCTTGCGCGCCCAGGCGGAAACATTACGGGCTTGAGCTTCATGCCGGAGGCGCTTGGTCCGAAGGGGATCGAGATGCTTCATGAGATATACCCGAAGACTACGCGCATCGCCGCGCTTTACCAAGGAAACAATGTGGGGGCGGCTATTATTGTTGATGAAGTGCAGCAAAAAGGCGAGCAGCTTGGACTCACAGTTGCTCGCCTCCCCGTTAAAAACGACGGTGATTATGCTGGCGCATTTGCGAAAGCATCTCAGGCCAAGTCACAAGCTTTGTTTGTGATGGATGACGGTGCAATTACTGAGCGCCGCAAGCACATTCTTGAACTTGCGGCAAAGTACGCTTTGCCGGTCGTTTCGATTTATCGAGACTTCGCGATGTCAGGCGGCCTTATTGCTTACGGACCGAATCTTGATGTCGTTTATCGACGCGCAGCCGATTACGTTGACAAACTTTTAAAAGGTAGACCAGCGGCAACCCTTCCGGTGGAACAACCGGTGAGTTTTTATCTCGCGGTCAACTTAAAGACTGCAAAGGCGCTTGGCGTTACGATTCCTCAATCAATTCTGGTCCTAGCCGACGAGGTTATCGAGTAGGCCTTATCGTCCCAAAGCAGGCGATCTCGCTCGCAATTGTTCTTTGCGTAGGCGGGGTTCTCCCCGACACGCTCCCCGCGCTTCCTTCAGGTAATCGACAAGCCGACCGAGCGCGGAGAAGTGTCGCTTCGTTGTGATGGAGAGCCGTTCGGCAACGTGTCGGCTGATCGGCTGTGCCGAACCGAGAAAGTTGCGGATGCTCAGAGGGTTGGCGTGCGCGTGGCTGGGGAACTAGGATTCGAACCTAGATTCTCGGAGTCAGAGTCCGATGTTCTACCGTTGAACTATTCCCCAAGGGGCCGCGCGCGGGACGGTAAAATGTCTGCGCCGGAGGCCCAGACATGGGGCAATCCGGCCGATTTGACAAGTCCTTATGGGCCCCGCTCAGGCCGCCCGCGGGCGCGTCGCCACCGTGACGATCGCCACCAGGCAGCAGGCCGCGACCGTGATGAACACCAGGCGCGGCGAGCCATGGTCCATGATGGCGCCGAACATCAGCGGCGCAATGATGCCGCCGATGTTGAAGCCGGTGGTGACGAAGCCGAACACCTTGCCGAACGAGCCGGGCGGGGTGACCTCGCGCACGATCATGTCGCGCGAGGGCATGATCACGCCGGAGCAGAAACCGGCCGCGGTCATGGCGGCGATCAGAGGCAGCGAGCCGAGGTCGAACTCGGCGACCAGCAGGAGGAACGCGCCCATGGCCAGCAGGCCAAGCGCCGCCACGGTGCCGTGCCGGCTGGTGCGCCCGACCAGAAGTCCTCCGGCCAGCACGCCGATTGCCGACAGCAGCAGATTGCCGGTGAGCGCGGCATTGGCGGTGGTCACCGGCGTCGCGTAGAGCGCGCCGAGCGCGACCACCGAATAATTGTAGATGCCGCCGCTCATGATCGCCAGCAGGACGAAGAAGACGAGGTTGAGCAGGATCGGCGGCGACAGCAGCAGCCGCCAGCCGGCCGCCGGGGCCTTCGCGCCGCCGCGCGCCGGTTGGACAGGCGCGGCGCCGCCGTTGTCGCGCACCGCCAACAGCAGCGCCGCCACCGCAAAGCCGACCAGCCCTGCGCCGACGAAGGCGCCGTGCCAGCCCCACACGCTCTGCATCGCGAGCAGCGTGGGCGGCGCCACCGCCGAGCCAAGCATGCCAGCGAAGGTGTGCACCGAGAAGGCCTGGCCGATGCTCTTCGCCGGCACATGATGCGAGAGCAGGGCATAGTCGGCCGGGTGGTAGACCGCATTGCCGACGCCGGCGAGCGCAAACATCGCTACGAAGGCCCAATAGGAATGGACGAGCCCCGCGATCACGAAGGCGGCGCCGCCGATCAGCAGGGCGCCGATCAGCAGGATGCGCGCGCCCAGCCGGTCCACCAGGAAACCGGCCGGCGCCTGCAGGGCCGCCGTCACGATATTGAAGGCCGCGAGCGCGAGCCCGATCTCGGTGTAGCTCACGCCATAGTCCGCGCGCACGAACGGCAGCAGCGGCGCCAGCAGCAGGATGTAGTAGTGCGACACGAAATGCGCCGCGCTCACCGCGCTGACGACGCGGACGTGCGGCGCGACGCGCGCACCCAAAATTTCAGTCGCCTGGCTCATGCCGATCGATTTCGAGGGAAGTGCGCTTAAGCCTGCTGCTTCCGCTTCGCCTCCTCAATCGCCTGCCAGATGCGCGCCGGCGTCATCGGCATTTCCAGATGGCGGATGCCGTAATCCGACAGCGCGTCGATCACCGCATTGGCGACCGCAGGCAAGCCGCCCGAGGTGCCGGCCTCGCCGCAGCCCTTGGCGCCGAGCGGATTGCTCTTGGTCGGCACCGGGTGATGCGCGACTTCGATCATCGGTGCGTCGTGCGCGCGCGGCATGGCGTAGTCCATGAACGAGCCGGTGACCAATTGCCCGTCCGAATCGTAGACCGCCTGCTCCAGCAGCGCCTGGCCCAGGCCCTGCATCACGCCGCCCTGGATCTGGCCCTCCACCAGCAGCGGATTGACCACGGTGCCGAGGTCGTTGACGGCGGAATAGCGCACCACCTGGGCGCGGCCGGTGTCGGGATCGACCTCCACCTCGGCGATGTGGCAGCCGTTGGGGAAGGCCGACGGCACCGGCTCGTTCACCACATGGTCGACGTCGAGCGTGTTCGGCACGCCTTCCGGCAGCTTCAGCCCGCCGTGCAGGCGTTGCGCCAGCTCGAGCAACCCGATGGAGCGGTCGGTGCCGGCGATGGTAAAGCGCCCGGCCCGGAATTCGATGTCGCCCGCCGAGGCTTCCAGCACGTACGAGGCGATTTGCTTGCCGCGCTCGATCACGATCTTCGAAGTTTCGGTCAGCGCGGCGCCGACGAACATCACCGAGCGCGAGCCGCCCGAGCCGCCGCCGAAGGCCATGCGGTCGCTGTCGCCCTCGACCAGGCGGATGCGGTCGAACGGCACGCCCAGCATGTCGGTGAGCATCTGCGCGTAGGTGGTGGCGTGGCCCATGCCGAAGTCCATGGTGCCGGTGACGATGGAGACGGTGCCGTCCTTCTCGAAATGGATGGCGCCGAGCTCCTTGCCGGGCGCGGCCGTCACTTCGAGATAGCAGCCGACGCCGAAGCCGCGCAGCTTGCCGTTCTTCTTGCTTTCGCGCTTGCGCTTCTTGAAGCCGGCATGGTCGGCCATTTCCAGCGCCTGCTTGAGCACGCCGAGGAAATCGCCGCAGTCGTAGGTCACGGCGGAGGCCGCTTTGAACGGCAGATCGTGCTTGCGGATCATGTTGCGCCGGCGCAGATCGATGCGGTCGATGCCAAGCTCAGCGGCGGCGATGTCGAGCGCGCGCTCGACATAGTAGTTGCCCTCGGGCCGGCCGGCGCCGCGATAGGCGGAGACGTGCGACGTCGTGGTGAACACGCACTTGGTCGCCACCTCGATCATCGGCGTGCGGTAGACGGAGGCGATGTTCTTGACCTGGTTGCCGGTCGGCAGCAGCGGCCCGAACTGGGCGAGATAGCCGCCCATGTCGCCGAAGCCGGTCAGCCGGATTGCCAAGATGTGGGCGTTCTCGTCGAAGGCGATCTCGATCACCATGTCCTGCGCGCGGCCGTGATGATCGGACACGAAACTGCCGGAGCGCTCGTCGGTCCATTTCACCGGGCGGTCGAGAATTTTCGCGGCGTGCAGGATGCAGACGTATTCCGGATAGGGCGAGGCCTTCATGCCGAACGAGCCGCCGACCTGGCCGGTGACCACGCGCACCTTGTCGGCCGGTGCGCCGAGAATATCCATCAGGGACGTCTTCAGGCCGTGCACGCCCTGACTGCAGGAATAGA
>Ga0335081_10005596_pt1 | contig 19896 bp, 11 predicted proteins | sample Lox_Sample_35_FD_206713 | JGI IMG/M metagenome (GOLD analysis project Ga0335081, IMG submission 206713) | Soil microbial communities from Loxahatchee National Wildlife Refuge, Florida, United States - Lox_Sample_3.5 | ecosystem: Environmental > Terrestrial > Soil > Wetlands | place: USA... | reverse complement strand
CCGGAAGACGTTCCCCTGCGCGAGGCCATCGCCCGCGGGAGCATTCCCGGCCCGCGCATCCTCACCGCGGTCGAACCCCTGTTTGGACGCGGCGAAAAGACGGGGACGCCGGACGAAATCCGCGCCTTTGTCCGCAAACAGAAAGAGGCGGGCGCGGACCTGATCAAGATCTACGCGTCCGGCGGCATGAGCCGGGGCGTGATGACCATGTCCCAGGAGCAGCTCGCGGCCGCGTGCGACGAAGCGCGAAAACTGGGGCTGCGCTCGCTGGTGCACGCCTACCGGGACGCGGTTCTCGCGGCCACACTGGCGGGTTGCACGGAAATCGAGCACGGGCTGGGCGCCTCCGACGACGACCTGAGACTCATGGCCGATCGCGGCCTCTATCTGGATCCGCAGGCCGGGCTGCTGCTGGAAACCTATCTTCAATATAAGGACCGGTATCTCGCTCCTCCCTTCTACCCGGAGGAAGCCTTCGCGGCCATGAAGGCGCTGATTCCGGCGCACCAGGAGTTCTTCAGACGCGCGGTGAAGATTCCGGGGCTGAAAATCGTGTATGGCACGGACGCAGTGGCCGGGGCGCACGGGCGCAACGCGGATGGTTTCCTCTACCGCGTGCGCGACTGCGGGATGGATCCCCTGGCCGCGATGATTTCCGCGAATTCCCTGGGCGCGGAGGCGCTCGGCCTGGCGGGCGAGATCGGCTCCATCGCTCCCGGATTGCAAGCCGATCTCATCGCCCTCGATGGAGATCCGCTGAGGGACATTACCGCGGTGCGGCGCGTCGTCTTCGTGATGAAAGGCGGCGTGGTCTACAAGAACGGGCCGCGTCCGCTGCCGGGCGGATAGTTCCCATCCTCCATCGCCGGTCCGCACCCTTCGTTCTCCCGAGGCCGCCTTTGAGTGTTTCGCCGGTTTCGGCAATAATGCTGGCTTCGCAGCGCGGCGCCTGGCGCTGGCAAAAAGGAGCGGGAGATGGCTGGAGCGGCAGTCCGCGAAGATATCCTGACGAAATTCCCCGAACTTTTCGGAACGAAAAGCGTGAACGGGCGCGAGCTGAACGTGGAGCAGACCATCGCCACGCTCACGCGCGAATGGAGCGGGCCGATTGCCGCGGTGCTCTCCGCGCGGCGGGCGATTCTGGGCGCGGCCGCGCCCGTGCGGCAGAAGTACGGCTGGCCGAAGTGGGACGAAGCGTTTGACGACCCCGTGAGCGGGAAGAAGTTCACCTTCCGCCAGATCGTGCAGGGAATGATCGACAACGCGCTGGGCGGCAACTCCGAGTGGGCCTGGCGGCTGAACGACGAGACGCCGATTCCCGCCGACGCGCATCCGCTGACGAATCCCGGGCTGGAGCTGACCGGGCCGTGGCACCCCCTGGACATGGCCTTCAACGCGCTGAACAGTCCCGCGCCGATGAACATGCCGGATTTTGAAGACGCTTCGCCGCCGCATTTTCAGCCCGACGGGACTCCCGCGAACGAGCCCGTGGGGACGTTTGCGGCGTTGCAGAACGCCAAGGAAATTCTGGAAGGGAAGTGGAGCGGGCGGAAGTACGAAGTCGAAAAGAAGGGAAAGAAGCGGGCCTATTTTCTGAAGTCCGGCCCGGGCCAATGGCCCATCCGTTTCGCGCGCCCGCCCGGCATGCACCTGCACTACGAGCATATCCAGGTGGACGGGAAGCCGGTGCCGGCCATCATTCCCATCCTCGTGTTGTGGACCTTCAACAACTACGATGCGTTGCGCCGCTCGGGCACGGGAGTCTACTTTTATATTCCCAAGCTGCAGACGCCGGCGGAAGCGCTGGTGCTCGAAAAACTTCTGTCGCGCCTCGAGGAAATGATGGGAGTTCCCGCGGGCACGCTGAAGATCAAAGTGCTCTATGAAGAGGGAAACGCGGGACGGTATCTTCCCGCCATCGCCTGGGTGCTGCGGCGGCGCCTGCTGGGCACCAACGTGGGCCGCTGGGACTACCTGGGCAGCCTGATGGAGATGTGGAAAGACGATCCCAAGGGCGTGTTCCCCGATCCGCAGAACATCGGCATGGCCTCGCCGAACATGATCGCCTACCAGCGCTACAACGCGCTGGTGATGCTGCTGGCCGGATTGAAGAACGGCGAGCTGACGCAGGGCGCGCCCATCGGGGGGATGGCCGCGGTGATGATCTACCAGCCGTCGGACGCCTATGGCCGCTCGCGCTACAACCCGCTGGCGCTGCGCGCCATGACCATCGACAAACTCCGGGAGCGGCTGCTGGGGCTGATCTTTGTGCCTTCCGGTACGGGGACACCGAGCGGCCATCCGGCGCTCGAAGACATCCTGGCCGGCAAAGTGAAGGGCGAACTCTACGACGCGTACCGCCAGAGCTGGGTGGCCAGTCCGGAGACGGCGTACGTTGCTGCGGGAAACGTGCCGCTGCGCGCCGCGGTGACGGAGCTGCAGGGGATGCTGGATGCGCCGCGCGAAATGGTGGAGGTGAGGGGCAAACCCGTGCCGTTGCCGACGAGCGGGCTGAGCGACGCGGAGCGGCAAGTATTCGAGTCGCGCGGCCTGATCAACGCACAGGGAAGAATCACGCCCTGGGTCATGACCGTGGAGTCCATCTCCACGCCGGAACAATTGCTTTCCGCGGAGCTGTGGGATTCGATCTACGGCGTGCCCAAGGGCGAGGTTACCATCGAGCACATCCAGCACGCCTTCTACATGGCGGCCAACTACGGATTCCAGATCCTGAACGGAAATTTCGCCGCGGCCATAGACGATTACGAGCTGATGCTGCGGTTCATGAACGATTTGGCGACGTACCGCATCGACGTGACCTGGCTGTGGACGCTGGCGCATCACCAGGCCGCGATGACCAAGGACGGCTGGCTGAAGCGTCCCGCGCTCACCGAGGACGGCGTGGTGCCTTCGGTGAACGCGCTGCAGGTGAAAGCGGGCGACCGCTTCACGCCCGCGCTGTTCGACAAGGTGTGGGAGTTCCACAACGAGTGGACGGCGCAGTTCTTCGCGGAGCAGGACCGCCGCGGGGATCCCGGCCGGTTCGAGCGCTCGAAGGCCGGCGTGATCATGGAGCTGCTGAAAAAGCAGCTGCTCTCGCCGCGGTACATCCAGCACAGCGCGCGCGTGCTGTTTGTGGTCGGCGAGGCGAAGGCGGCGGAGCGCGGGAAAATCCTGGAGGCGGTATTCGATCTGACGCGCGAAGAGCTGGCGAAGAAAGTGGACAGCGGTGTGTTTCCAAAAGCCGCACTTACCGCTCACGACTACATTTTCGACATTTTTGTATGAAGGCGGCCGAAGCATTTCGTTATCCCGTGCGGCAGGGTCAGTCCGGAAAACCGAGCTTGCGGAGAATGGCGTGGAAACGCGGCTCGGAGCGAAGCGGATCGAACAGCGGCTCCACGTTGATGATTACGAGGAGCCCCAGGTGCAGGTCATAGGTTCTCTCCAGCCAGGTGAGGGCCTTCTGCTTGTCACCCAGCGCCGTGTAAATGACGGAGAGCCAGTAGGAAACGTCCGACTCACCCTTCCACCGCTCCTCGGAAAGAGCAGCCAAGCGGATCGCTTCGTCCCGGTTTCCCGCGACGGCATTTGCGAATCCGCGCAGAGCGTCGCCCACGGGGCCGGTCTTGCCCCAGGCCGCAATTTTTTCAGCGGCTTCCAAAGCCAGATCGCCGCGCCCGCAGCCGCCGCAGCAATAAATCATGATGCGAAGGGTGTAGTAATCACCCGGAAAAATCTCCAGACTGGATTGCATCACGCGCATGGCCTCGTCATCGCGGTGGAGACAGTGCAGAATCCAAGCCACGTGGGCCTGGAACAGAGGGGTCAGCGGGTCGAGCTCCACGGCCTTGCGCACGGCCGCCAGGGCCTCCTCGCTGCGGCGAACCATGTTCAGGAAAATGGAGAGCCCGTGATGGGCCAGAGCGAGCTCGGGTTGCAGCTCGACAGCGCGGCGGCCCTCCGCGATGGCCCGCTCGAACTCGTGGGCGTACTGCTGCGCGTAATATCCGAGCGCGACGTGGGGTTCGCCGAGCGAGGGATCGAGGGAGAGCGCCTTTTCCGCCGCAGCTTTTCCCCGGGGATAGGACTCGTCTCCCGGAAGAAATCCATAGAACCCCATCATGACGAGCGCATAGGAAAGACCGGAGTAGCCCAGGGCGTAGGTGGGATCGGCAACCACCGCGGCCTGAAGGAGCTCGATTCCGCGGCGGATGCCATGCGGGGTCCAGGTGCGCGCCTGATGAACGCCCTGCAGGTAGAGCCGATAGGCCTCGGCGTTTTCTTTGGGCTTCGCGTTGGCGCGCCTGGCGGGCGTGCTGACCAGCTTTTGCTGGAGATGCTGCGCGATTTCGCCGGCGATTTCCTCCTGGAGTTCGAGCAGGTCGGCCATTTTGCGGGTGTACTGGTTGCCCCAGAGCTGGTCCTGGCGAACGACGTCGACGAGTTCAACCTTGACGACCAGTGTTTCCTTGTGTTGGAGCACCCGTCCGATGACCACAGCGCGGACTTTTAATTCTTCTGCCGCGGTCATGGGGTCGATGTTTTTACCCTTGTAGCGGAAGACGACGCCGCGCGGGGCCACGCGAATTTTCGGGATTTTTGAAAGGCTATAAATAATTGTTTCGGTGAGGCCTTCGCTCAGGTAGTCGTTGGCGGGGTCGCCGCTGGCGTTTTCAAAGGGCAGGACGGCGAGGGAATGGATGGCTTTGCCGGCGGCGGGAGCGCGGCCGGGGGCGCGAGTGGCGCCGCTGGGCGATGCAGCCGATCTGGCCGCTTCGATTCCGGCAGTTTTTCCGGATTCCGCGTCGCGCTTGAGGCGCTTCAGGTCCGTGCGCAGATCGGCGGCGCTCTGGTAACGGAACTCGCGATTTTTCTCCAGCAGCTTCGAAATGATCTCGTGCAGCCTGGGGGGAAGGCCGCGGCCGGCGTCCGCCAGGCCGGCGGGAGCGCGATTGAGAATGGAATCGAAGATCAGAGCGGTGGAGTCGGCGGCAAAGGCGGGGCGGCGCGCCGCCATCTCGTAGAGCACGGCGCCGAGGCTGAAGAGATCGGTGCGCGCGTCCACTTCCTCACCCCGGGCCTGCTCGGGAGACATGTAGGCCACAGTACCGAGCGCGATTCCGGGGCTGGTGAGATGCTCGTCGCCAATGCTGGCGGTGAGCATGGAGAGAGCGGCGGGCTGGCGGGAGGGAGGCGGCACGACTTTGGCCAGTCCGAAATCGAGAACTTTCACCTGGCCGCGTTCGGTGATGAAAATGTTGGCGGGCTTGATGTCGCGATGGATGATGCCCCTGGCGTGCGCGGCTTCCAGCGCGTCGGCGATCTGGATGCCGAGATCGATGATCTGCGCGGCGTCCATGGGGCTAGCGGCGATGGCGTGCTTGAGCGTCTGGCCGTCGAGAAACTGGAGGGCCAGGAAAGGCTGTCCCTGGTGTTCGGAGATTTCGAAGACGGTGCAGATGTTGGGATGATCCAGGGCGGAGGCGGCGCGGGCCTCGCGGGTGAAACGTTCGAGGGCCTGGGGATCGCGGGCGAATTCATCGGGAAGGAATTTGAGGGCCACATGGCGGCCGAGCTTGAGGTCTTCGGCTTCGTAGACGACACCCATTCCGCCTCCGCCGAGCTTGCGGAGGACGCGATAGTGGGAAATCGTCTGGCCAATCACGCGGCGTAATCCTAGATGAAAACCGGGGAAAGCGAAACCTGACCGAGAGAAAGGCCGCCCCGGGGCGGCGGCTGGGAGAGACGGACGGGGTGCGGCCGGGACCATGGCGGGCTAGCCCACCTGCTGGCCGGGCTTGAAAATGAAGCCGCGGGACTGTTTGCTGTTCATGATGACCTGCAGGGGTTCATCAAAATGGAGGTGGCGGACGCAGCCGCGCTCCTCGACGGCGGGCTGAGCGGCGAGCCACTCCCAATCGAGCAGGCCTTCGCCGGCGTCGGGATTCACGGTGAAGTAGCCTACCTGGAAGGCCACGAGGTTCTGGAAAAAATGGCTGCCCTGCGAAGGAGTGACGCGGAAATCGCGGAAGCCCGCTTCCACGATCACGCGCGCGCCCGAAATTTCGTCCCACTCGACGGGGATGCCCAGCCAGGGATCGTTGGATCCCCAGCGGCCGACGCCGATGAGGAGATAGGGCACGTTGAGTTCGCGAAGCTTGGCGTTGAGCGAGGCCACGGCCTCCGCCACTTCCTGGCTCTTGCTGCGGTCAAAGCGGTGTGAATCCACCACCAGAACGTCGTGCAAGTCCTGGATGCGGCCGTGGCCCAGGACGCGCGAGCTTTCGCAGACGAGGCTGGCGGGCTGGACATTTTCCACGCGCATCTCGCCACCGGCCTGGGAAAGGACCAGCGGGCGAATCTGGAGGAAACCGAAATCGGCGGGGTCGCCGGTATTTTGCGGCAGGCGCACGGCAAATTCGATTTCCACAGCCTGGCCGAACGCGTCTTCTCCCAGGTGGAGGAGAGTTTCGAGGATGGGGGCGAGAGGAAACACGCCGTGTTTGAGGACGGGAGCGAAGCTGACGATGCGCGAGCCGGGGCGGCTGAGCCCGTCGTAGACGGCGTGATTGTCGGGAGAATAGGTGGAGCCGACGGCGGCGAGAGTGCCGTCCGCCTCCGCCACGCCCAGCTCAAAGCGGACTTCGTGCAGGTCCGCCGCGGGGCCGGCGCGGTGGAGGTGGTCCAGCTCGAGCGCCCAGAAATCGGACTGGGTGTTGGCCAGGATGTCTTCCACCGCGGAGAACTGGACCAGATGGCGGGGATAGCGGGGGCAGAAGGTGAGGCACTTTCCCCCGTTGACCACGGTGCGGCCCATGCCCAGGGCGACGGCGGCGATTCCATCCTCGGGAGCCATGGGATCCACGGGATAGAAATTGCGCGAGCGTGCCACGCCGGAAAAATCGGGATAGAAGCGCGAGGCGTGGCGGCTGCCCACGACCTGCTGGAGGATGACGGCCATGCGTTCTTCTTCGAGGCGGAAGGGAGTGGCGCGCACGTAGGATTTGGCGTGCTGGCTGAAGGTGGAGGCGTAGACGCGTTTGATGGCCTCGACGAGCTGCGCCAGGCGCGGCTCGATGGCGTCCTGCTGATTGCCGAGCATGAAGGTTTCGTAGACGCCGGTGAAGGGCTGGTATTGCGAATCCTCGAGAAGGCTGGAGGAGCGCACGGCCAGCGGATAGCGCACCTGCGCCAGAAATGCGCGAAGGCCGTCCTGCAGCGAGCCGGCAAGGGGCGCCTCCAGAAAACGCTGGCGGACTTCCGCGTCGTCGGCGGAGTGCAGGGCGAAGTCCATGAGGTTGTTTTCGCCGACGAAGCTCTCGAACACGTCCGTGGCCAGCACCACGGCGGGAGGCACGGCGATGCGCACACCGGGAAAGCGGCTGCGGAAGCGGCCTTTGCGGAGCAGGTGGCGCATGAAAGCGAGGCCGCGCGCCTTTCCGCCCAGGGAGCCGGCGCCGATGCGCAGAAAGAGCGAGTCGGCGGGCTGGAAGGAGGCGGCTTTGAAGTCGCCGATGAGCACCTCGCTTTGCTCGCGGCGATATTCGGCGATGGCTTCGACGAGGTTCCGGCGCAGTCCTTCCACGGTATCGAAATCGCTGACTTTTCGGGGGCGGAGCTTCTGGGCCAGTGCGAATTCTGTGCGGGCGCGTAGCCAGCGGGAAAAGTGGTTGCGCTGGGCGTGGAAGGCCACGCTTTCGGCAGGGACGCTGCGGAGGTTGGCGTCCAGCTCGCCGAGGTTGGAGGCGCGCGCGACCTCGGTCTGGTCGGGGAGGCGGAAAATGAAGTCGCCGAATCCGAGCTCCTGGGTCATCACGCGGCGCAGGTCGCGCAGGAAGGTGGGGGAGCGCTTGCGGAGAAAGGCGAACCCCTCAGCGTGGGCGCGGGTGCGGAATTTGGTGCGGCTGGAGTGCAGCACGACGGGGACGTCCGGGACGAGTTCGCGGGCCAGATGAGCCAGGGCGAAGCCGGATTCCTCGCTGAGCGCCCCGCCACGGGGAAATTCCACGTCGGAGACGATGCCCAGCAAAAATTCCTGATAGCGGCGGACCTGTTCGGCCGCGTCTTCAAACGTCGAAGAGAGCAGAATCTTGGGGCGCGCGCGCATGCGCACCAGCTTGTGGGCCACGCTGATGCCTTCCTGAATCACGCGGCGGGACTGGGTGATGAGCTCGGTGTAGATGGCGGGGAGAAAGGAGGAGGAATAGCGGATGTTGTCTTCGGCGACGAGGAGGACGGGGACGCCCATGGCGAGCGTGTCGTGCAGGGCGTTGCGCTTGTCTTCGATGTAGTTGACGATGGCGACGAGGATGCGGGTATTGCCCTGCCAGAGGAAAATGCGGTCGACGCCGGTGTGAGGATGGCAGGCCACGAAATTCTTCACGTCGCGATAGTCGTAGGCCAGGACCACCACGGGCACGTCGAGGCCGGATTCGCGGACCTGGCGGGCGAACTCCGCGGCGCTCACGCCGCCGACGTTGAGGTTGGTGACGATGAGGTTGAATCGGGATTCGGAGCGCGCCAGCGCGAGCGCCTCCGCGTAACTCGCGACATGCGTGATGCCCGGCAGGTGGGGCAGGTTCAGCTCCAGCGATTCGCCCAGAAGGAGCTCATTCACGCGGCCGTCTTCGCGGAGGATGAAGGAGTCGTAGAGGCTGGAGACGAGCAGGATGTCCTGCACGCGGAAGGGCATGAGGTTCTCGAACCCTTCGAAGAGGAGTTCGGAGTCCTGGAGGGGCGCGGCGGCCTGATCGAGGCTCATGGCGTTAGGAGTTTACTCCCGTCCCGTACGCGGGCGCGGCGCGAGGAAGCAGGGGGGCAGGGAGGCGGGGAAGCAGGGAGAAAAGGAAGTGGCGGAGGGAGAATGGCCGGGAGAGGACACGCAATTTTCGAAAGAGCTGCATCTACAGGAGTTACGCGTAACGAAAGGAAACAAAATTCGAAAGAGTTGCAGACAAAGGACTTGTGGGCGAGGTTGCGGAAGAGTTGCCAATAAAGGAGTTGCGGGAGAAGTCGGCGGATTGGCGTGGCGAGGAGCATCGAAACTGATCCGCGCGGATGATATCACAGCCGTCTACCATTGTCAATGAGTAAATACTATGAAAAATGGGAGACGCGAAAGGGCCGATAGACGAGAATCCGGTTTCAGGGGCTCAAGGGCCACGATGTCGTGGCGCTGCCGGCGAGGTTAAAACCCCGCCCTTGCTGCCGCAGGGCAAGGAAAAGGCGGAAGGGGAGAACACGTCCGCCCTTACGAGCAGAAGCAGCCGTGGCGCAGGGCCGCACGAGTGAAAAGCCGCAGGGCTTGCGCCCTGCGCAACAGATGGCGGCGCTGGGTCAGACGAGGCCCTGGTCGAGCATGGCGTCGGCGACCTTGAGGAAGCCGGCGATGTTGGCGCCGTTGACGAGATTGCCGGGAGTGCCGTATTCGGCGGCGGTCTCAAAGCAATTCTTGTGGACGGCGATCATAATTTTGTGCAGGCGCTGGTCCACTTCCTCGCGGGTCCAGCTCATGCGCATGCTGTTCTGGGCCATCTCCAAGCCGGAAGTGGCCACACCGCCCGCGTTGGCAGCCTTGGCCGGCCCGTAGAGCAGGCCGGCATCGAGGAACGCCTTGGTGGCGGGCAGGGTGCAGGGCATATTGGCGCCTTCGGCCACGAGCTTGACGCCGTTCTTGATGAGGTTCGCGGCGTCCTTGGCGTTGATTTCGTTCTGGGTGGCGCTGGGGAAGGCGCAATCGGCTTTGACGTTCCAGAGCGGATTGTGGTCCAGCTTGGGGTCGGCGGCCATGAACAGCGCCTTGGAGAACTGCTTGGTGTATTCCTGGATGCGGCCGCGGCGGACGTTCTTCAGCTCCATGACCCAGGCGAGCTTCTCGCGGGTGATGCCTTCCGGATCGACGATGACGCCGTTGGAATCGGAGAGGGTGATGGGCTTGGCGCCAAAATCGAGGAGCTTTTCGACGGTGTACTGGGAGACGTTGCCGCTGCCGGAGACCAGACAGAGCTTGCCGTCCAGGGAGTCCTTGCGGGTCTTGAGCATCTCGCCGGCAAAATAAACGCAGCCGTATCCGGTGGCTTCCGGACGGATGAGCGAGCCGCCCCAGTTGAGGCCCTTGCCGGTGAGCACACCGGAGAATTCGTTGCGCAGCCGCTTGTACTGGCCGAAGAGGAAGCCGATCTCGCGGCCGCCCACGCCGATATCGCCGGCGGGGACGTCCGTATCGGGGCCGATGTGGCGGGAGAGCTCGGTCATGAAGCTCTGACAGAAGCGCATCACCTCATTGTCGCTCTTGCCCTTGGGATCGAAATCGGAGCCGCCCTTGCCGCCGCCCATGGGCAGAGTGGTGAGCGAGTTCTTGAAGACCTGCTCGAAGGCGAGGAACTTGAGGATGCCGAGATTCACGGAGGGATGGAAGCGCAGGCCGCCCTTGTAGGGGCCGATGGCGCTGTTCATTTCGATGCGGAAGCCGCGGTTGACCTGCATTTCGCCCTGATCGTCGAACCAGGGGACGCGGAACATCAGCACGCGCTCCGGCTCCACGACGCGCTCGAGAATTCTGGCGGAGCGATATTCCGTGCGCCTGGCCAGGACCAGCCGCAGGGAATCGAACACTTCCTGCACGGCCTGATGGAACTCGGGCTCGGCAGGGTTTTTGGCCTTAACGGACAGCAGCACTTCTTCCATGTAATCGCCCGGGGCGCGGACGCCCGGGGGGGTGGTAACTCCTGAGCTCATAAGTATCTCCTCCAGTCGACGGGAATTCGGAGCACGGAAAACACGAGACATCCAGAACAGTCCAATGCGCCTCGGCACCCATTACACGGCTGCGCAGCGATAGGCGGCTGTGACAGAGGTCACCGGGCGAAGAGCCCGGCGGCACTCCAGGCCGCGCCGGCCGGGCCGGGCAGCGCGGAATCCATTCTGCCTCACGCGCGGCCGTGATGCACGTCACCGCGACCGAAGCGTCACCATGAGAGTTTGGCGAAAGAGAGACGAAAGGAGCGCCCCGATGACAGCTCCGGATTCTGTCGAATACATCCAGAGAGAGCACCTGGAGATCCTGCGGCTGGCCGAAAAGCTGGACAGCGCGCTGCGTCTGGCGGTGAAGCCGGAATTTGAGTTGCGCGTGAAAGCCCTGGCCGAGATGCGCGCCGCCGAACATGGACTACTGGGCCTGCGCCAGCACTGCGGATCCGAGGACGGCATCCTGGAAACGGACTTCCATCATTACCTGGACCAGAAGGACTATCTGCGGCTCTGTACGCAGCACAGCGTGATCTCGCGGATGGCGAACATCCTGCTGAAAGAGCTGCCCTACGCGACGGCGGATTCGGTGGGAGAACTGTACGAGCCCGGGCGGGAACTGATCGACCAACTGCAGGAGCACGTGGCCTTCGAAGCGGACATGCTCTGGCGGGTGGAAGGCCGCCGGCTGCAATACCAGTGATCGTGCGCCGCGCGCGGCGTAGGCGAAGCGGCGTGTGGCGGGCGCGGGGCGCGCGCGGCGCCAGGCGCAATTTCCCTTACCACTTTTCTACCAATTGCCGTCCGTGAGGTATTCGTGGATGGACCTGGCCGCGCGGCGTCCGGCACCCATGGCCAGGATCACCGTGGCGCTCCCCGTGACGATGTCTCCTCCAGCAAAAACTCCGATTCGCGAGGTGCGTTGCGTGAGGGGATCGGCGTGGATATAGCCCTTGGGGTTGGTGTCCAGGCCGGGGGTGGTGCTCTGGATGATGGGGTTGGCGCTGGTTCCCACGGCAATCACGGCAACGGAGAGGGGCACTTCAAATTCGGAGCCTGGGACGGACTGCGGCCGGCGGCGGCCGGATGCGTCGGGCTCGCCGAGCTCCATGCGCAGGCAGCGGACGGCGCCCAGCCAGCCGGGCGCGCCGGGGAGAAACGCGATGGGCCCGGTGAGAAAATGGAACTCCACGCCTTCCTGGCGGGCGTGCTTGACTTCTTCCGCGCGGGCAGGCATTTCCGCCTCGCTGCGGCGATAGAGGATGGAGGCTTTTCGCGCGCCCAGGCGGAGCGAGGAGCGAATGGCGTCGAGAGCGGTGTTGCCGCCGCCGATCACGGCGACGTCTTTGCCGCGCACGTCCACAATGGGCTGGTCATAGGCGGGAAATTCATTGGCATGCATGAGGTTGATGCGTGTGAGGAATTCGTTGGCGGAATAGACGCCGTTCAGGTGCTCGCCGGGAATGCCGAGGAATTGCGGAGCGCCGGCGCCGGTGGCCACGAAGACGGCGTCGAATCCTTCCTCCTGCATCAATTCGTCGACGGTGATGGTGCGGCCGACAACGACATCGGTTTCAAATTCCACGCCCATGTCGCGCATGTAGCCGATCTGCTGGCGGATGATCTGCTTCGGCAGGCGGAATTCGGGGATGCCGTAGACGAGGACGCCGCCCAGTTCGTGGAGGGCTTCGAAGACGCGCACACCGTGCCCGCGCTGCACCAGGTCACCGGCGGCGCTCAGACCGGCGGGGCCGCTGCCCACAATGGCCACCTTTTTTCCCGTGGGCGGCGCGGCAGGAAGGTGGCGGATGCCCAGGCGCTGTTCGTAATCGGCCACGAAGCGCTCCAGGTAGCCGATGCCCAGCGATTCACCCTTCTTGTGCAGCTTGCAGGCGGATTCGCAGTGGTCCTCCTGCGGGCAGACGCGGCCGGTAATGCCGGGCAGCACGTTATCTTCGCGGATGACAGAGGCGGCGCCCGCAAAATCGCCCGCCACGATGCGCTGAACGAATTCGCGCACATGGACGCCCACGGGACAGTTGTCCATGCAGGTGGGCTTGGCGCATTCCAGGCAGCGCCGGGCTTCCTGCCGGGCCAGTTCCTCCGTGTAGCCCAGATTCACCTCGTGAAAATTCAGGATGCGAAGCTCCGCGGGCTGCTCCAGCATGAGCTGGCGGGGGAGTTTTACGCGCTCCTTGAGAGACAGGGGATTGGCGGATTCCGGCTGGGCGCCCTTCATGTTGCGCTCTCCTCCATGGCGCAGGTTTCGGCGCGCAGGCCATCCACCTGCGCTTGCGGATCGCGCTCGAATTCGGCCAGGGCCTCGCGCTCGGGGCCGCGGTACATGGAATTGCGCTGGAGGAGCACATCGAAATCCACTTTGTGGGCGTCGAACTCGGGGCCGTCCACGCAGGCGAACTGGCTCCTGCCGTCGACCAGCACGCGGCAGCCGCCGCACATCCCCGTGCCGTCGATCATGATGGGGTTGAGGCTGACGACGGTGGAGATGCCGGGCGAGCGGGTCAGATCGGCAACGGCTTTCATCATAGGAATGGGGCCGACGGCGAGCACCAGGTCGATGTGCGTTCCCTGTTCCATGAGCCTGCGGAGCACGTCAATTACCAGACCGCGCTCGCCGTAGCTTCCGTCATCGGTGGTGACATACACGGCTTCGCTGACCGCGCGCAGTTCGCGCTCCAGGATGACAAGTTGGCGAGTGCGCGCGCCGATGATCGAGAGCACCCGGTTGCCGGCGCGCTGCAAGGCAGCGGCGGTGGGGTAGGCCATGGCCGCTCCCACCCCTCCTCCCAGCACGACTACGGTGCCAAATTTTCCGATGTCCGAGGGTTTTCCGAGCGGCCCCACCACGTCCAGGATGGCGTCGCCCGCTTCCAGTGAGTTCAGCAGCCGGGTGGTTTTTCCCACGGATTGCACCACGATGCTGATGGTTCCGCGCGAGGGGTCCGAGTTCTCGATGGTCAGGGGGATTCGTTCGCCGTGCTCGTGGAGCCGCAGAATTACGAATTGTCCGGGCTTCTGCTTTCGTGCGATGCGGGGAGCTTCCATGACGAACCGCCGGATGCCGGGAGCCAGAAATGCGGCCTCGAGGACAGGGAACACGCGCGTCTCCAGTGTGCTACGGGGCCAGTTTGGGCGGCTTTGCGTCTTGTGACCGTGACAGCAGTCACCTTTGCGCGTCGTTGGGGTCACAGCCGGGAGGAATAGGACGGCTGAGGCGGGGAGCGCGAGCTAGAGCGGCCGAAGGGATTGCTCGACACGCATGCCGCGGGAGCGGCATTCATCCAGGACGCGTTTGCCGGGCAGCGCGCGTTCCACGGGAACTGCGCCCCTGGCGATCTCCGCGCGAGCGGCGGCGATGGCCAGGATGGAGGCGTGCCATCCGGTGGTGCGCTCCATGGCGGAGAAGCCGGTGGAATCGTCGTGGTAGTCGAAGACGTCGACAACGGCCTCGACGTGGCGCCCGCCGGATTCTCCCACGGCCTTTGCGCGAAGGATGCAGACATCCTTCTGTCCGGGAAGGGGCCGGAGCTGTGGCTCGACCAGTTCGCGGAGAAGGTCAACGGGTGTGGCCTGCTTGCCGCCGGTGGTGCGAACGGGTTTCTCCGCGAACAGGCCGGCGTCGCGGAAGGCCTTCCACTGCGCGCAGTGGCCGGAATAGCGCAGCGTCTTGTTCTGGTAGGTGCGCAGGCGGCCGAAAAACGATCGGGGAGCGGACGACGTTCCGCCGGCCGTGGTGAACGCTTCGAGCCTGCCGATGGGGGCAGGGAAGTCCACATACTCGAGCTCCTCGAAGCAGGGAACTTCAATCAGTTTTCCGTCGCGGAGGAATTCCGTGGTGCCGGAGTACTCGTTAATCAGTCCGCCGAAATGGAAGGTGAGGATGTAGTTCCACGGCGGGAGGGGATGCTGGGGCAGGCCGCCGTCCCAGAGGAAGACGTCGCGCGGGCGCTCCACCATTTCCATGGCCGCAAGGCAAAGGGAGGTGCCCAGTCCGGGCACCATGCCGCAATCGGGCACGATGGAGACACCGGCGGCGCGCGCCGGCTCGTCCAGCGCCAACTCCTCGAAGACGATGGAAGTTTTTCCACCCAAATCGGTGAGCGAAGCGCCCGCGGCGATGGCCGCGCGCGCGATGCCCAGGTTGAATTGGTAGGGCACGGCACTGACGCACGCCGCAACGCCGCGAAGAGCGCGCTGGACGGCGGCGGGGTCGCGCGCATCGAGCGCGGCGGCGGAGACCAGGTCCTCGCCGAGCAGGTCGTTGACGCGGCCGGCGGCGCGCTGGGCCTGCGCGGTGTCCAGATCCGCGATGACCACCTGATTGGCGTCGCCGCGTCGCGCCAGGTCGTAGGCCGCGGCCGTTCCCTGCCGGCCCGCGCCGATCACCACATAGTCGTAGGGCATTGCGGAAAAATCTCCTCAATCGCGGCCGGGGGAAGCGCATCCGCGGCGGCGCACGGAGAAAGGCAGCGCGATTCTCTCACGAAAGAATTATCGGCGGTGCGCGGGGAATGCGTCAGTCGCCGTCCCGGGAGCGGCGGGGGAATGCAAAAGTGAGGGCGGGCGAGTACGGGGAGTTCCAGGTGAAGTGTTGGTCGAAATTTCGCGGCACGAAACGTGCGGGGGACAAGCAAAAGGCCCGCCCCGGGCGGGACGGGCCTTCAGAGGGGAAACCGGTCCTGGAGCCAATGCGCGGAGGCCCAGAACTCTTTCCTCGAGCGGAAGTGTAGGAGAGGGCAGGGGTTTAAGTCAAGAGACAAATCTGCGGAAAACAGGGAACTTTAAGTAATCTATATTCAATCGGTTACGCTAATCGTCGCCGGGGAGGCGGCCGGAGGAGGGGGAGTGGGAGGTGTCCTGCGGGCTGCCGACCGACAGGAAGTCCTTTGCTTTTATAGGTTTACTGGACAGACCGAGCTGGAGCACCTCCATATCCTTTTCGCGGTCGAAGACCTTGCCCGGCGCGAAGCGTTTGACCAGCAGACGGGCCCCGGCAAAGACCAGGCCGGCGAGAAATGTGTACACAACGAGCAGGCAGGTGGTGATGAGGATGTTGACGAGCATGACCAGGAAGGGAGGCTCTTTGGCCTCCCAGCTCGGCTCGTTCCAGGTAACGGCGGTCTCGTAATCGATGCGGTCCAGCAGGGCGCGGGCGGAACGGGCGTCGTGCGCACCGGCAACCATGGTGATCATCAGGCCCCTGCGCTCGGCAAAGACGAGCGGAGTGCCGGAAGGCGGCTGGTGCGATTGCGCCGCAGCATCATTCGCCTGCGCGGGATGCCGCACGCCGAAATGCGCTTCGAGCTCGTCGAGCTCCTGCCGCGCGAGTTGAGGAGTGGGGTAAACGGCCAGCAGCAACGTGAGCGAATCGGCGCCCAGGTGGTATCGCGCCGATTCCGCTTCCACGCCGCGGGAGAAGCCGAGCCAGTCGCCGGAAGCGAAGGGAAATTCGCGGGACAGGGCGGCGGGACCGAGCAGAAAATGGTCGGAAGTGCGTTCGAATCCCTGCCCAGGCAGGTACTGCCATAAGGTGGGATAGACGCCGCGCGGAGTCTGCTCCTGGAGCAGGGTGACCAGCGCCTTCAAGTCCGAGAGGGAAGCGGCGCCGGGCGCGGAGAGGTCGAGCAACAGGGAGCCGACGGCGGCGAGGATGCGGTCGCGGGAGACAGCGCACTTCTCGGTGAGGTCGGAAGGCGACATATCCGGCGTGCGCAGAAAGGTGTAGGCGGCATAAGCGCCCGCGGAATCCCGGAAGCGGTAGAGCTTCACGTCCATCCGGGGCGCGCCGGAGCGCTGGTAGCGCGCGATTTCCGTGCTGACCAGGCCGGACTCCACCAGGACGGCGAAATTGTCTCCCAGAGCCGGTGCCAGAGCAGCACCGGAAGTCTCATGAGGGGAGACGAGGGTCCAGCCGCCGAAGGTCTTCGGCAGGATGGGCTGCCGCTCCGCAGCGCCGCGGGCCAGCGGAGCGCAGAGCGCGCCCAGGAGCAGTAGGGCGAGGGCAATCGGGCGCCGCACGTGCATATTGGACACTGACAGTTTACGCCGGGTTCCCATCGGTCCCAAACCCGCCCGCGGGCCGGCCGGGCGCTAGCGTTCGCGTTCGGCGGCGGGGGAGTGGGGCGGGGAGACGAGGGTGGCGGTGTGCGGGCCGCTGCCCAGGTTGTCCAGGTATTGCGTGATTCCGGCCAACAGGCCCTCCGCGACGCGCTGGCGCTGCTCGCTCTTCTTGAGGGCGGCTTCGTCGGCGGGATTGCTGATGAATCCGATCTCGGTGAGGATGGAAGGCATGTTGGCGCCCAGGAGCACGACGAAGGGCGCGCGCTTCACTCCGCGGTTGCGCTGGTGGCGGTTCAGGCGCTGCATGCGGTGGGCAAGGCCGGACTGAACGTCGGTGGCCAGCTCGCGCGACTCGTCAATCTTTTCATTCCGGGTAATCTTTTCGACCAGCGATTGCAGGTCGTGGATGGAGGCCTGGGCGAAGGCGTTTTCGCGGGCGGCGACCTGACGGGCCTCCTCCGAGTCGGTCAGGTTCAGGTAGAAGGTCTCAATCCCGCGAGCGGCGGGATCGTCGGAAGAATTGGCGTGGATGGAGATGAACAGATCGGCCTTGGACTGATTGGCGATGGCGGTGCGCTCCTCGAGGGGCACAAAGGTGTCGTCAGTGCGCGTGTAGACCACCTGGGCGCCGAGCTTCTGCTCGATGAGTTTGCCCAGGCGCATGGCCACGTCCAGGGTCAGATCCTTTTCCTCGAGGCCGGTGGGGCCGATGGTGCCGGTATCGTGCCCGCCGTGTCCCGGGTCGATCACAATCTTGCCGATCTTGAGGCCCAGGGTTCGCGTGAGGGAGCGTTCGCCGCGATGCGTGGGCTGGGAGACGGAGGGCTGCTCCGCATCCGCCGGGTGAGAGGGCTTTGCAGACCCGCTGTGACTCTCCCTGGAGGAACCGGGTTCGGCTGCGGCGGCATCGGAGGCCGATTCGTTCGCGGCCACTTCCGTGCCTTCGGATTGATCTTCCTTGTCCGATTTGGCGTGTTTGGAGGTGCGCGCGGATTTTGCTCCTTCCTTGTCCGCGGGCCCCGGGGATTTCGCCGCCACCTGGGCGCCGGCCGCGGAATCCGTCTTCTTGGTCCCGGCTTTGGTACCCTGCGCGGCGGAGTTCTTGGCGGACTGGGCGGGCGGATTGGCGCTCGTTGCCGGAGGAGGAGTGGTCTTGGCGGTGGAGGTGTCGCCGTAAACGTCCACGACCAGCCGGTAGGGGTCCTTGAGCAGGAAGACCGAGTAGTCCTTCACCTTTTCGACTTCCAGGACGACGCGCACCACGCCGGTCTGGTTTTGGGCAACGCGAACGGCCTTGAGGAAACCGTTCTGGACGTCGAGGGTTTTGCCGGCCAGAGCGGAGCTGAGGCGCGCGGTATAGAGATCGAAATAAATGCGGTCGGGATTGGCGATGCGCGCGGCCTGGTACTTCACTTCGTCTTCGAGGGAAATCACCACGCGCGTGTAATTCTCGGCGTTCCACTCGCGGATGCCGGTGACCTGCGGGGTGCGGCGGTCGCGCGCACGTTCCTCGGCGGCGCTTTTGGCGGCGGGGGATCCCGCGGCATGAGCGGCAGCGCGCTCGCGTTCCGCGGCGATGGATTTGATCGAGTCCTGGGCCTCAGCGGCCCTCTGCGAGCGGGGATACCTGGCCAGGAACTGATCGAAGGATTTTTGCGCCTCGTCGGGCTGGTCCAGATCCTCCTGCTGGATCTTGGCGATGGTAAACATGGCGTCGGAGCGGAAGCGGGTGGCGGGATATTCGCGCAGCAGGGCCTGATAGGTGTCGATGGCCTTCTGGAAATAGGAATCATCGAAGGCGCGGCCCATCTCCTGGTACAGCTCGGCGACGGCCACCAGCGCGGTCTGGGCTTCGGAGGTTGCGGGGGCGGAATGCACCACGCGGCGATAGGCGGCCAGAACGCCGGAGTATTCGTGCTTGCTGCGGTCCTTCTGCGGCCGGCCTTCCAGTTCCGCGCGGGCTTTATCGGCGCGGGCGAGTTCGGATTTGGCTTCGGCGCGTTTCGACACGGCGGGAGACTGAGCCGCCGAACGCGGGGCGCCGGCCGTGAAGGCCGCCAGGATTCCCGCGAGAATTGCCGTTCCGAGCTTCCGTCTCCCCCTCATTCGTTGGTAAAGATCACTTTTCCGTCCGCCGTCACTTCCCGGCGGATCTGGCGCGGGGTGGGAATCCACCTTCGCGAGCCGCTGGAATCGGAGTGGTAGTAGTTGTCGGTGACGCGCCGGACGTAATCCTGGGTCTCGCGGATACGGGGCACGCCGCCGGCGCGCGCCACGGCGCCTTCTCCGGCGTTGTAGGCGGCCAGGGCCTTGTCCAGGTCGCCGTTGTACTTGTCCAGCAGGGCGCGGAGGTAGCGCACGCCGGCGTCCAGGTTCTGCTTGGCGTTGTAGGCGTCGTGCACGCCGAGTTGCTGGGCGGTGCCGGGCATCAACTGCATCAGGCCCTGAGCGCCTTTGGGCGAAGTGGCCGCGGGGTTATAGCCGGACTCGGCGGCGATGACGGCGCGGATGAGCGCGGGATCCACGTTGTGCTTCTTGGCCATTTCGTCCACGTACTTGTCGATTTCCGCGCGCGACAGCACGCGATAGCGCGTATCGCTGTTGCCGGCGGAGTCGGCGTGCTCGGCGCGGGCCGCGGCGGCCAGCGCGGAATTCGAATTCGTGATGGCGCCCCGAGTCCGCCTGGCCGGCGTATTGTCGTCCGCGTTGACGAACACAATCTTGCCGTTGGCCTCCACCAGTTTGCGGATTTGCGCCTGTGCCGGAGCAGCGCCGGAGACGAGCACCGCGGCCACGGCCAGCGGAATCGCGCGGGCGAACACGCGCACCGCGGCGGAGGGCCGGCGGGAATTGGCGGGGCCAGGAACGCAGCCGCAGCCGGGTTGTGGCGCCATATTCATGGCTTTCGGTGGGATGCGGTCAAAACGTTTGGAGGAGAGTAATCCTTTGGAAAGGGCGAGACACGTATCCGTCGTGTCTGGAGAGTGCATCTCCCGTCAAAAACCTTCCAGCGCTCGGGAAATCATAGCATCTGTTCGATGAGCTCGTACACCCCCCCGATGGCCT
>Ga0335081_10005595_pt1 | contig 19897 bp, 11 predicted proteins | sample Lox_Sample_35_FD_206713 | JGI IMG/M metagenome (GOLD analysis project Ga0335081, IMG submission 206713) | Soil microbial communities from Loxahatchee National Wildlife Refuge, Florida, United States - Lox_Sample_3.5 | ecosystem: Environmental > Terrestrial > Soil > Wetlands | place: USA... | reverse complement strand
TCACCATCAAACTTGGACCTCCCAGCGCGATTTTCCTTTGATCGGGAGAGATCTCCGGATTCCCGACCGGTCCGTCCAGCGTTGCTTGCCGCTGTCCGTCGCGGTCGAGCCAAGTCATCTGCATTTCAAGTGGCGGGCCGTAGAGGAGCAGCGCACCAGAAGCTGTTAACTCCGGAGTATCTCCCAAAAGTCCCGCAGGTCCCCCGAGTGGCTCAGCCTGCCCAACCAGCCTGGGTGCTGCTAACTGAAGCTGCTGCGCCATGACAGTCCCGTCCTGAACCCACAAGAGATAATCCTGTCCATTCGCGTCCAGCCGTACGGGCACCGCCCAGGAATTTGCCTTGAGCAACTGAACCTTCAATTCGGGTTCGCTGAGCGAGCCTGCGTAAACGCCAGAGAGGGCCCGATCGCGGCTGGTGATCCAGAAGGCGAAACGCGTTCCTCCGGGCAGAAACTGGGGGCCCTGATGTTCGGTCTCCTTCCTGGCGAAATCCAGTCTGGTTACGGGCGCAGGATTTCCGCCGGCTTCGGATATTCGCTGAAGAGCCTTCCCTCGAAGCGCGAACAGAATGACGCCTTGCGCGTTCCAGGCGCCGCCCTCCGGACCGGGCGCGTCAGCCAGCACCTGCAAGTTCCCGCCATCTGAATCGATCCGGTTCAGTTTCTCCGCGCTAAAAAAACCAAGGCGCCGGCTATCCGAAGACCAAAATGGAAGATGAGCCCCGTCGGTACCAGGCAACTCTCGAGCCGCAGTCGATTCGAACGTCTGAACCCAGAGCCGCATCTGGCCATCGCGGACGGCAGTGAACGCAAGTTGACGGCCGTCGGGGGACACTGCGAATCCGCCGCGGTTCGGAGCGCGGTAGAACTCGGCGCCAGGGGGTGGCATGATCCTGAAGCGGAAGCCGCGAAGCTCAGGAGCGGAACGGCGCAGGAACCCGACGCTCACGGCGATCGACAAAAAGATGAGCACAGCCACTACACCAGCCCAGGTTTTGATGCGCGAACGCGGCTCTTCAGGAGCGGGCTGAACGGCAATCAGCTCCAGAGTGGCTGCCAAGTCCTGCGCCGATTGCCAACGACGCTTCGGATCTGCTTCCAGGCAGCGCGCCGTCACCGATGCCAATTCCGGAGAGATCCAGCGCGGTGACTTTAGCTGAGGAACCGCAGGCCGCTGGCCGGTAGCCATCTCATAGAGCACCAACCCCAGCGCGTAAATGTCGGTTCGCGCGTCGGTCTCCTTTCCTGCAAATTGCTCGGGCGCCATATAGCCTGGTGTGCCCATAACCGCATTCGTGAGCGTAATGGTTTCGCCATCGGCGGACATCTTCGCCAAACCGAAGTCCAAAACCTTCAGCCCAGATTTGGTAATCATGATGTTTCTTGGCTTGAGATCGCGGTGAATGATGCCCTTGGCATGCGCCGCCGCGAGTGCCTCGGCAATATCGGTTGCCCATCCCAACACGAGATCCTTCGGCACTGGACCTCTTTTCAGACGCTCGGCTAAGGTCTCACCCTCTACCAGTTCCATCACCAGGAAATTGGCGCCCACGTCATAGAGTTGGCAAATCTTGGGATGATTCAAAGCGGCAGTCGCGCGGGCTTCCCTCTCTAGTCGATCACCTAGAGAATCGGCCGAGATTTTCACGGCCACGTCCCGATCGAGGCGCCTATCCCGTGCGCGGTACACTTCTCCCATTCCGCCCTTGCCAATGAAGGACAGGATCTCGTACGGTCCGAGCTTGTCACCGACCGTAAGAAGCATGAGCGTCATCGATTCTACAGCATCGCTGCCGACCGGTGACACGGAACACCAGGGTTGGATCCGTAGCCGCGTGCAGGGTTACTCGAGATTCTGAGTTCCGGGTAGCACGCGTAAGCGCTGCTCTCAACGTTAATTCTGTCTGCCCGCCTTTTGTGCCTGAGTCCAGACGCGGAGAAAGTTGCCGCCCCACAGCTTTGCGATATCGCGCTCAGCGAAGCCCCGCCGAAGAAGCTCGACGGTTACGTTCTGGGCCTCTCCTTCGTTCTGCCACCCGAGAACTCCGCCACCGTGATTGAAGTCCGACGAAATGCCGACATGGTCGATTCCTATTTTCTTTACCGCATACGAAATCGAATCGACGAGTTGTGCCACCGTTGCCGGGGCAGGAGGCGCACCGGCCTCCGACGCTTCCGGGGCTTTGCGGAGATAGTTGCTGAACGACGCCGCCGTTCTTCTTAATCAATTCGAGTTCCTCGTCTGATAGGTTTCGAGGAGCATCCACGATCGCCCTGATTCCCGAATGCGTGGCGGCCACGGGCGCTCTCGTCACCGCCAGCACCTGTTTGAGTGCGAGCGTGGTCAGCTGCGATACATCGATTAGCATCCCGAGGTCATTCAACCGAGCTACGCCCTGCTTGCCTAGTTCAGACAAACCGCCATGCTCGCCAGGTTTGTCATTGAGCGGTTTGCTCGGCCGTGATGAATCCGCCCAATCGTTATTGCCGGCGTGGGTGTACCCGAGAATCCGGACGCCGCGCTTGTACCATTCATCTAACTGGCCGATTTCAGAGCCTAACGGATAGACATTCAGCATGCTAATCACCACGGCAAACTTTCCTTGCGCCGAAATCCGCCGAACATCAGCAGGCGAAGAGGCGATTGCAGCGCGGCCGGGGTTCTCAGCAGCGATGGCCTTGATGAGTGCGAGCTTCTTTTCCGCATCTACTCGGGCCTTGGCGTAGCCTTCCGAAGTACGCGGCCCTTGCGGAACAAATACCGCAATCGCTGCTCCTTTGAGCTGTCCGCGGGCTGTTTTCGGAAGGTCGAACTGAGTCTTTCCATCCGCCGATGCGCCTGCGTAGTCAAACGGAAGATCGAGATGGCTGTCGAACGTGATGATCCGCGAGTGAATTTCCTTTGCTCTCGCGAGCAGGTTCGCATCAGAGGGAAGATCCGCAGCCAACGCGATTGCCGGTGAAACCGCGATGATCGCGCAAGCCATCACAGATTCGAATTTCATGTCTGCCCTCCATGGTTCCAGCAATTGTATCTAACGAAGATGTCCGGCGGTCGCGACATTTGCGAGTGGAGTATACTACGAGCCGATCGTATCGGGAGATGCGCGCTTCGTGCGTCGTCTGACTCAGCGTGCAATCAGGGCTCGAAGGAGGAAAATATGGCGGAAGCCGGTCACAACAGGTGCTGGGCCGTCATCGTTTGGCTGGCGGTCGGCCTTGCGGTGCCGGACGCGCTGTTCGCCCAGCAAACGGTAAAGCACCTCAACCCGGTAATCGAGAAACTCGCCGCAGGGAAACCGTTCATCGGATTCCAGACCGGCGATCTATCACTTGAAAACGCCCGCACGCTCGCCCGCGCCAACATCGATTATGTGTATTTGGAGATGGAGCACGGGCCTATGGATTTCGACGGCCTACATCGGTTCACCGTTGGCATGATCGACAAAGCCGCCATTCTTAAGAAGAGCAACGTCCAGCCGAACGTGGCCATCTTCGCGCGCTTCGCTCCCTACGGCCGCGAACAGGCCCAGTGGTTCGTGAAGCAGGCGCTCGACATTGGCCTCATGGGAGTCATTTTCAATGGAATCGACAACCCGGAACAGGCGTTGCTGGCGGTACGGAACATGCGTTACCCGCAGAGAAAGAACTCCAAATACCCCAACCCACCTGGGTTGCGCGGCTACGCGCCATCGACCGCGATCTGGTGGTGGGGTATTTCAGACGCAGAGTATGAGCACCGGGCGGATGTGTGGCCGTTGAATCCTGATGGCGACCTGTTGGCGATTATGATGATCGAGACCGCGGAAGGATTGAGGAATGCAGATGCAATAGCCGCTGTCCCCGGCGTGGGCGCAATCTTTGTCGGCGCCGGTGGAGATCTCCACCAATATCTGGGAGTCGACGCCAATGCGCCTGAGGTGGAACAAGCGTTCCAGACGATTCTGAAAGCTTGCCTGGCTTACAACGTGGCGTGCGGGATCACGGCGCTGAGCGGGCCCGATATTACGAAACGGCTTGCGGAAGGGTGGAAAATGATTCGCACCAATGAGGCAGCCCTAACGCAATGGCGTACCTCGCAGACTAGGCAATAGCAGGGAACACTCGATACACTGATGCACAGAATCACCGACTGGAGGTAATCTTCGATGGCCTTCTTGAACCGCCTGGTTGCACGCCAAAACGCTTCAGTTTTCTTACAAGCGACGCTCCTTTCTGCGATGCTTTGTTCGTGCAAAGCGCAGCCATCGACGATCGGTGTTCCCGTTCCTGCGTTAGGCCCTGGCCCGTTTTTGTTCGACACCGCGGAGCAGCATAAGATTCGAGTGACCGTCGTCACCAAGGGGCTTGTGCATCCATGGGCGCTCGCATTCCTTCCAGACGGGAGGATGCTCGTCACAGAGCGTCCGGGCAGGATTCGCGTCGTTCGCGATGGGGTGCTGGATCCGAAGCCGATCGGCGGCGTGCCTCAGCCACGGACGAACGGCAATGGCGGCTTGATGGATATCGCCTTGCATCCCCGGTTCACTGAAAATCACCTCGTCTATTTCACGTACGATAAACCGGTTGAAAAAGATAGAGCTGCGCCTACGGTTGCTCGCGCACGGCTGGAAGGCGGCGCCCTCACCGAGGTGCGCGATCTGGTAATCGCCGATGCTTACGAGGGCACCGGCGGGCTAAGCGGTCGGATCGTTTTCGGCCGTGACGGAATGCTGTACATGGCGACCGGCGGGAATGTGGGATGGGTTGCGCAGGAGCCGGGCAGCCTGCGAGGCAAGGTTCTGCGGGTGCGCGATGACGGCTCGGTGCCGCCTGACAATCCGTTCGTTGGACGTACGGGGTACAGACCCGAGATTTATAGTCTCGGGCACCGTAATTCATTGGGTCTGATTGTCCATCCGGATACCGGCGTCATCTGGAACAACGAGAATGGGCCAAATGGCGGCGATGAGATCAATATCGTTCTGCCGGGCCGCAATTACGGCTGGCCGGTCCTCAGCTTCGGGCGCGATTACGCAGGGCCGCGCATTTCAGAAAGCCCGACAAAAGAAGGCATGGAGAATCCGATCGTCACCTGGATTCCATCGATCGCGGCTGCCGGCATGACGGTCTACACCGGGAAATCGTTTCCGAACTGGAAGGGCAACGTCTTCGTCGGTTCGATGCGCACTGGCGAGATTCCGGGCACCGGTCATCTGGAGCGAATCGTGTTCAATGGCCGGACTGAGGAATTGCGGCGCGAGTCGATGTTGGGCGAGTTGAAACAGAGGATTCGCGAGGTGCGCGAGGGGCCAGACGGATACCTCTACCTGCTGACTGACGAGGATGATGGAGCACTCCTCCGGATAGAACCGGCACAGTAGCTAGCCTCGAATCCCGTAGTCGGTCCATTCCGCGATCTTTCCGTCCTTAATGAAGAAGACCCCAACCAAGTGGTACGCGGGGCTCGCGTCGGGGCGCGTAAAACTATCGATGCGCTCATTGATGACCATCGGGCCGCGCGTCCAACTGTCGAGAATCTTGAACTCGATCCTGGAAGATCGTTCGACATAGGACTTGATGCGTTCCAGAGCTGCCGCGCCGACTGCCGGCATGGCCGTCTCCGTAATCCGGTAGGAACAGTTGGGAGCCAGGTACGAGGCGATCTTCGTCATGTCGCGCGCGGCAAAGGCCGCGCAGAAATCGGTCACCAGGGCCAGGTTTGCCTGTTCGGCAGGCGTCCGTTCTGCTGCCATCGCAGGGATCGCGCACGCAGCGCCGGTCATCAGGAATTGCGAACGAGTCATGGCGTTAGTATACCGGCGGCCCCGAATGGTCGTCGAGGCCAACGTGGCCAGCATTCGGTAGTACAATTTTGCAGGTAACGGACAGACAGGAAGGGAGCTTTGGCGCAATGACATCGACAAAACCCCGAACCACTTTGGCAGCGGCGCTCTCTGCGGTGTTGTGTGGAGCAGCCGGAGTGTATGCTCAGGCGCCTGCAGGCCCAGGGCGCGGCGCCGTACCGCCGGGCGAGGCATTGTTCACCTCGGCGCAAGCGCTGGCGGGCAAGGCGGCGTACGAGCAAAACTGCGCCAGTTGCCATGGCCCGAACGTCGATGACGGCAACTCGGCTCCGGCGCTCCGTGGCGCGGCGTTTCTCGGGAAGCACGCCGGCAAGCCTGCCGCCGATTTGTTCACTTACGTGAGCACCAAAATGCCGAAGGGCAATCCCGGAAGCCTCGGTGGCGCCGAGTACGCCCAGATCCTCGCCTACGTGCTGCAACAGAGTGGTTATGCCACTGGACGGAAGGAGTTCGCATCGGATGCGGCAGCGCTCGCTTCCGTGACGATTCCTGCTCCTCCGGGGATAGGAGGACGCGGCGGCGTGGGTGGGGGCGGCGGCGTTCCGCCCGGCGTGAAGTTACCTCCAGCGCCGAAAAAGGCCAACCCGCTGGATAAAATCACTCCCGTCAATGATGCGTTGCTGCAGAACCCGCCCACCGGCGACTGGCTCACTTGGCGCCGCAGTTTCGATTATCAGGGATTCAGCCCGCTCAAGCAGATTACGAAATCGAATGTGAACAGTCTGCGCGTCGCATGGACGTGGACGCTTTCCCCCGGCTCCAATGAAGCCACGCCCCTGGTGCATGACGGCGTCATGTTCCTGCACAGCCCGGGGGACAAACTCGAGGCACTCGATGCCGCGACCGGCGACCTGCTCTGGCAGTACGCGCGAATCTTGCCACCCGGCGTGAATGCCAGTAATAAGCGCATGATCTCTATCTACGGGAACAAAGTGTATATGGGGACTTCCGACATTCACGTCGTCGCGCTCGATGTGAAGACCGGTCGAGTGGTCTGGGACGAGCCGCTGACTGAGGAAAGGGGCTTCACCCTCACGGGTGGTCCGCTGGCCGCCAAGGGCAAGGTGATGATCGGAACCGGCGGCCGCGTTGGCGGCAAGAATTATATCGTTGCGCTCGACGCCGAAACCGGGAAGCTCGCCTGGCGATTCAACACCATCGCGCAGCCGGGCGAGCCCGGCGGCGACACGTGGAACGATCACAAAGTCGAGGAGCGCAACGGCGGCTCCGTCTGGATCGCGGGAAGCTATGATTCCACGCTCAACCTCGCGTTCTTCGGCGTAGGCCAGACGTACGACACGGCTTTACTGAACAAGCCCGTGAGGCCGGGCGTCAACACCGATGGCCTTTACACCGACTGTACCCTGGCCATCAATCCAGATACCGGCAAGCTTGTCTGGTATCACCAGCACCTGCCCAACGACCAGTGGGACCTCGACTGGGTCTTTGAACGCCAGATCGCGCGAATGCCGGTGAACGGTGTGGTCCGCCCGGTGATCATGACTTCCGGCAAGCAGGCGACTTATGATGTCCTCGATGCGGAGACAGGAAAGTGGATCTACTCCAAAGATCTCGGCCTGCAAAACATCGTTTCCTCCATCGATCCCGTCACGGGCAAGAAGAACATCAATCCACAAACGTTGCCCGGTGACGGGCAGGCGCACTTTGTCTGCCCGCATGTAGACGGCGCCAAGAGTTGGCAACCGGCCTCGTACAATCCCAACACAAAGATTATGTATGTTCCGCTGGTTGAGGCGTGCATGGATCTGGCGCCGGTGACCGACGGCGGTCGTACTTTGTTGTCGACTGGCGTTGGTCCGAGGGTGCGGCCTCGCCCGGATTCGGACGGCAAGTACGGCCGGGTGGAAGCCATCAACATGCTGACGCGCGAAGTGGTGTGGACCGAGCGGCATCGCGCGCCGGTATCGAGCGGCGCACTGGATACGGCGGGCGGGGTGATCTTCAATGGCTCGATCGACCGCTTCTTCCGCGCGTACGACGATCAAACCGGCAAGCTGCTATGGGAAACGCGCCTGACCGATGTGCCGAGCGACGCCCCGATTTCGTACACGGTGAATGGCAAGCAGTACATCGCAATCGGCGTGGGCAACGGCGGCGCGCAGGCGACGGGATTCACGGCGCTAGTGCCGGAGATCCAGAACCTCGACCGTGCGCCGGCGGTCTGGGTGTTCCAACTGCCCTGAGGGGCGTTCTTATCTGCTGGATCGCTCATGTCCTTGGTGCGTGCCTTGAGTGCTGTGCTCTTCATGATTGCCGGAATCGCGGTGGCGATTTGGCCGCAGGCTCGCGCCCAGCGTCAGCCAGCTTCGGAATCGGCCATCCCATCGATCCGCCAGAATTACGAGCCCGTGACTGCGCAGCGCCTTCTGCATCCCGCGGATTCCGATTGGCTGATGATCAGGCGCACTTACGACGGTTGGGGCTACAGTCCGTTGGATCAGATCACACCTTCCAATGTCGCGCACTTGAAACTGGTTTGGAGCTTTGCGACTGGCGAGACCAGGCCTCACGAGTCTGCGCCCATCGTGAACCGCGGCATTCTATTCGTCACCACGCCGATGAATCAGGTGATTGCGATCGATGCCAAGAGCGGCAACCTTCTCTGGCGTTACCGCCGGCCCCGCCCCGAGGGAGCGATCGTCCCGCATGAAACTAATCGCGGGGTTGCACTGTACGGCGACAAAGTATACTTCGCTGCCGGCGAAGCCGTCCTCGTCGCGCTTGACGCGCGCACCGGTAAAGAGGTCTGGGCCACCACGGTCGCCGATAACGCGTCGTCGTATTACATCACCCTTGCGCCGCTCGTGGCTGACCACAAGATCATGGTCGGCGCCTCCGGCGGTGAATTCGGCATTCGCGGCTTTATTGCCGCCTTCGATCCGGAGTCCGGCAAGCAACTGTGGCGCACCTACACGATTCCCGCTCCGGGTGAGCCCGGTAGCGAAACCTGGCCGAAAGGCGAGCAATGGAAAACTGGCGGCGCTCCTGTATGGGTCACAGGAAACTACGATCCCGAAACGAATCTCGCTTTCTGGGGGACCGGTAACGGCGGGCCCACGATCGGCGATAATCGTCCCGGCGATAACCTGTACTCCACCTCAACGCTCGCCCTGAACGCCGCCACCGGCGCCATCAAGAGCTATTTCCAATACCAGCCCAACGACTCCTGGGATTGGGACGAGGTCTCGCCGCCGATCCTGGTGGATTATCAACGCGACGGCCGAACCATAAAAGGCCTCATCGATGTCGCTCGCGACGGCTATCTATGGTTTCTCGATCGCGGAACTCTGGGCACGCCGGATGGAAAGATCCGCTTCGTCGAGGGGAAGCCGTACGTATTCCAAAATGTGTTCAAGGCTCTCGATCCGGTCACGGGGCGTCCCGAAATCGACCCGGAACACAAACCCGGAACCGGCAAACAAGCGGGTTTTTGCCCCGGCTCGCACGGCGGGAAGACCTGGCCGCCGGTTTCGTTCAGCCCTAAAACCCGCCTGATCTACATCCCTGCGAATAACCACATGTGCAGTTCCAATATGGGTGTCAACGTAGAGTACCGCCCGGGCCGGGCTTTCGTAGGAATCGGCGGGAGCCGCCCTTTCACGGCGCCCGGCGCCGATCACTTTGGCGAAGTCCAAGCGTGGAACGTCGACACCGGCCAGAAGGTCTGGACCTACAATTACTCGAAATCGCCGAACTGGGGTTCCATGCTGGCGACCGGCGGCGGCCTCGTGTTTACCGGTGGCACCAACGATCGGAAGCTGCATGCTTTCGACGCGTTGAGCGGCCAGCTCCTGTGGGAGTTCCCCACCAATTCAGGCATTCTCGCCCCGCCCACATCGTTTGCGATTGATGGCAGGCAGTACATCGCGGTCGAATCCGGCTGGGGCGGCGACTCCGCCGGCGACCAACGCACGTTGAATCGTCTGTTTCCCGGTGAGTTTCCGGAGGTGCCCGAGGGCGGCGCGGTCTGGGTCTTTGCGCTCGAGTAACGGGAGGAAATCGATGAAGATATCGGCTATCAGTGCGCTACGGTTTCCGGCGGCCCTTCTGTTGCTCGCCTGCGCGGGCCACGCCTCGAATAAGACGACGGCGAAAGAGTTTTATGCCGAGCCTCCCACGCTGATCTCACTCGGTTTCGAATGGCAGATTGACGGGGACGACAACCATAACGCCTCCGCCGCCGTCTTTTATCGCAAGAAAGGCGACGCCGCCTGGAAGACCGGATTGCCGATGCTCCGGCTCGATCACGAACGCATCAATGAAAACGCCCTCCAATACGTCACGCCGAACATGTTCGCGGGTAGTATCTTCGACCTCGAACCCAACACTGACTACGAATGCCGCTTCGTGCTTACCGACCCTGACGGCGTGGAGGGCAAGCGCGAGAGCGTAGTCACGGTGCGCACCCGCTCTAAACCGCAGCCCGCCTCCGGCGGTAAGGTTTATCACGTGTATCCAGCCGATTACAAAGGCCCGAAAGAAGAGCCGGCCTTCACCGGCTTGTTGGCGGCCTATTACACGGGTTCTTCTCATTCCGACAACTTCAATACGTATCCGCCGCGCGTCCAGCCCGGTGACATAATTTTGGTGCATGCCGGTTTGTATAAGGACGACCGGTACCGCTATGGCGCCGGGGGCCCGGGAGGCACCGCGCCTTCCGACGGGACCTATTACCTCACCCAAAGCGGCACTCCCGACAAACCGATCGTCATTAAAGGCGCCGGCGACGGCGAAGCCATTTTTGACGGCGACGGCAATTTCAACCTCTTTAACGTGATGGCGGCCAATTACAACTACTTCGAAGGCCTGACCATCCGCAATACCGACCTGGCGTTTTTAGCGGGTCTTAAACACATCGCCGGCGCGAGCGGGATCACGCTGAAACGCTGCCGCATCGAAAACGTGGGCCGCGGCCTCTACACGGACTGGTCGGGCTCCAAGGATTTCTACATTGCCGATAATACTTTCATCGGCCGGTTCAATCCGAATTACCTGATGGGTTTCACCGGCCGCACCTGGCAGAACCTCCCTGAGTTCCATCCGAAGCTGGTTTCAGAATACGCAGTCAAGGTGTATGGATCCGGCCACGTCGCCGCCTATAACTACGTCGCCAATTTCCATGACGGCATCGACGTCGCCACCTACGGGAATCCCGACGGTTCACCTCACCCGATCCGCGACCGCATGCCAGTCTCGATCGACTTCTATAACAACGAGATCACCAACGTGGAAGATAACTGCATCGAATCAGATGGCGGCGCGCACAATATCCGCGTCTTGCGGAACCGATGTTTCAATCACGGCCATCGTGCGCTCAGTGTTCAGCCGATGTTCGGCGGGCCGGTTTACTTTATTCGGAACATCGTCTACCACGCGCCGGAGGGCGGCGCGGTGAAATTCACGGCTTCCTCGGCGGGCATCGTCGTCTATCACAATACGCTGATCGCGGCGGTAAAACCGATGCTACTGGCGCCGTCCAATGTGCACTATCGCAATAACCTGATCCTGGGAAAAGCCGACACGCCGGAAATATTCGCCGTCGAAACCAACACCAATTATTCGAGCTCCGACTACAACGGTTTCCGGCCGAATGAAGGCGCCGGGTTCTCGTTCGAGTGGAGTTCGCCTCCGTTTTCCGAGCGCGCCAACTTCCCCGGCGAGCCTGGTAAGCTCTCGGTGCAGGAGCAGGCTCGTCTCGAAGCCCAGACGCGGCAAACTCGCCGATTCCAGACCTTGAAGGAATACAGCGAGGCGACTGGCCAGGACACTCACAGCGTCATTGTCGACTACGACATATTTCGAAAGGTCACGCCGACCGGACCCGATCCGCGCACTCTCTACAAGCCTGCGGATTTCGATTTCGGCCTGCGCGCCGGGTCCGCCGCCGTGGACGCGGGAGTCCGCCTCCCCAATGTGAATGACGATTTCACCGGCCGCGCGCCCGACCTGGGCGCCTATGAAATCGGCAGGCCTGAGCCGCATTACGGCCCCCGATGAGGCTGCCGAATGCGAACGATGTGCCGCACAGCGGCTAGCGAGCGAAGCGGCGGGCGCCAGCAGCCGACCCGCTATACACGCGCCAGCCGCTCGTCCGGTTTCGGCAACCGCATCGTACCGGCGGCCAGACTGTTGCCGCGCAGGCGCTCCATGTACACGTAAATCACCGGAGTGATATAAAGCGTCAAGAATTGCGAAACCAGCAGCCCACCGACGACCGCCAGCCCCAGCGGCTGCCGCGCGTCGCCGCCTTCCCCATAACCCAACGCAATCGGCAACGTTCCAAACAGCGCAGCGACGGTCGTCATCATGATGGGCCGGAAACGCAGCAGGCAACCGCTGTAGATGGCTTCGGCCGGGGGCTTGCCGGTGCGCTGCGCCTCCAGCGCGAAGTCAATCATCATGATCGCGTTCTTCTTGACCACTCCGAACAACATGATCAATCCCACAAAGGCGAACAAGTCGAGCTCCTTGTGGAATAGCTTGAGCGTCAAGAGCGCCCCGAAAACAGCAGAGGGAAGCCCAGACAAGATCGTGATCGGATGAATAAAGCTTTCATACAGGATGCCCAAAATAATATAGATGGTCAGGATGGCAACGATCAGCAGAATCGACATTCCCCGGAAACTGCGCTCGAACTCGCGCACCGTGCCTTGGAAGCTGACGTTGATGGTGGCGGGCATCTGCATATCGCGCACCATGTTGTTTACCGTGGTGGCTGCTTCTCCCAACGACAGACCTGGCGCTAGGTTGAATGAGATGGTGGCGGAGGGAAGCTGTCCAAAGTGATTCACCGAGAGCGGCCCCACCGTGCGTGTCACCTTTGCGAGCGTGTCCAACGGGACCAGGGGGCCCTGCGAAGAGTGAACGTACAGCTTTGATAAGGTCTCCGGTGAGTCTTGAAATTCAGGAGCGATCTCGGTGATCACTGAAAACTGGTTCGATTGCGTGAAGATGGTCGAAACCAGGCGTGCTCCGTAGGCCGAGTAGAGGGTGTCTTCGACCTGTGCCGCCGAAATACCCAACGAATTGGCGCGGTCGCGGTCAATGTCGATCAGCAGTTGCGGACTGCGGATCTGCAAATCGGTGTTGATGTCGAGAAAACCCGGCAGAGTTTGCATCTTCGCAGTCAGCCGCGGCGTCCATGCATAAATCTGCTCCAAGTTGGCGCTCTGCACCACCATTTGATAAAGGCTGCGAATATTTTGACCGCTTAGGGTGATGGCCGGCGGATTTTGGAGGAAGACCTGGATACCCGGAATTTGCGCCATTTTGGGACGCAGCTCCGCCAGGACCTGATCCGCTCCGAGCGGCCGTTCCTTGCGCGGTTTCAGCATCATATAGACGATGCCTTGATTGCTGTCCCCCGATTGCGTATAAATGTGATCGACGTTGGGGTCACGGGCCGCCACTTCGGAAATGATTTTCTGGTGGCGGGCCATGGCCTTATAAGAGATGTCCTGCCCCGCCAGTGTCTGCCCGAACAGATATCCGGTGTCCGTGCTGGGGATGAACCCAGTGGGCATCGTGAGAAAGAGGTAGACCGTTCCGGCCAGCATCGCTAGCGCGATCATCAGGGTGGAGAACCCGTGGCGGAGCGCGAAACGCAAAGTGTGATCGTAGCCGCGCGTCAATGCGGATAGGCCGTAATCGAAGGAGGTATAGAGTTTCCCGTGCCGCTCCTGAGGATCGAAATGCAGAAACCGGCTGCACAGCATCGGCGTGAGGGTCAGAGAAACGAATCCGGAGATGAGAATCGCCACGATGATGGTCACGGAGAACTCGTGAAGCAACCGGCCCACCAGTCCACCCATAAATAACACCGGGATGAAGACAGCGATCAGTGAAACAGTCATCGACAAAATGGTGAAGCCGATCTCGCGCGAGGCCTCCAGCGCCGCCGTCATTCCCGGCTTGCCCATCTCCCGGTAGCGGACGATGTTTTCCAACATGACGATGGCGTCGTCCACCACGAATCCGACCGAGAGCGTTAACGCCATCAGCGACAGATTATTGAGGCTATAGCCGAGCAGATACATCACCGCAAACGTACCGATAATCGAGAGCGGAACGGCGGCGCCAGGAATCATGGTGGCGGTGACATTTCTCAGAAACAGGAAAATCACCAGCACGACCAGAGCCATGGTCAGCAACAGCGTCAATTTCACGTCGTTGATGGAGGAGCGGATCGGGAGCGACCGGTCGGTCATCACGTTGAGTTCGACGCTTGGCGGAAGCTCGGCTCGAAAAACCGGCAGCAGCTTCATGACATTCTCAACTACTTCAACCGTGTTCGTGCCGGGTTGGCGTTGGACGGCCAGAAGGATGGCGCGATCATTGTTGAGCCAGCCGTAATTTTTATCGTTTTCGGTCGAATCGATGATGCGCCCCAACTGCTCCAGCCGGACAGGCGAGCCATTGCGCCACGCAACCACGATCGGCCGGTATTTTGAGGCATCCATCAATTGCCCATTCGCCTGCACCTGGAACGACTGCTTGGCTCCGTACAGTTTGCCGGTCGGCAGATTCACATTGCTGACCTGAATGGCTTTTTGCACGTCGTCCAGGCCAATACCTCGCGCGGCGAGCGCATCGGGATTCAGTTCCACGCGGACCGCGTACTTCTGGGCGCCGTAAATAGTAACCTGAGAAACGCCGCTGGCAGTGGAGATGCGCTGGGCCATCAGCGTCTCGGCGTACTCATCGACCGTGTACAAGGGAAGAGTGTCGGACTTGAGCGCCAGCAGCAACACCGGTTGATCGGCCGGGTTCGTCTTTTGATAGGACGGAGGCCGGGGCATCTCGGGCGGCAGAGTCCCGCCGGCCTTAGCAATGGCCGCTTGAACGTCCTGCGCGGCAGCATCGATATTACGGTCCAGCGCGAATGTGATCGTGATCGAAGTGCTGCCCTGGGAATTCGACGAACTCATCGAGTCGATTCCGGCAATCGTCGAAAACTGCCGCTCCAGCGGCGTCGCCACCGCGGAAGCCATGGTTTCCGGCGTGGCGCCTGGGAGCGCGGCGTTCACCTGAACCGTGGGAAAATCGACCGTGGGCAAAGCCGCGACGGGCAGACTGCGGTAGCCGACGATTCCGAACAACAGAATCGCCAGCGTGACCAGGGCGGTCATCACGGGCCGTTCGATGAATAGGCGCGAGACGTTCATAACTGCTGAGAATCGACGCTGCCAGGCGGCACAGGCCGGATCTTGGCGCCCGGAAATAAGCGCAGTTGGCCATCCGTGACAACCGTCTCGCCGGACTTCAGACCTTTGGCAATCACTACCTTGTTGCCGCGAGTGAGCCCCACCGTCACGATGCGAGTCTCCACTGTTTGGTCCGGTTTGACTACATAGACCATCTGCCCGCGCAGGCCCGGTTGAACGGCTTCGGCGGGAATCACCACTACGCTCTGCTGAGTTCCGAGCGTTAACGCCGCATCCACAAACTGGCCGGGCCACAGCAGCTGATTCTTATTCTCGAAAGTGGCCTTGAGCCGAATCGTTCCGGTAGTCGTATCAACCGTGTTATCGATAACCGAAAGCACGCCTGTTGCCTTCTGGCTCGGGTCGCTTTGCAATGAGACCGACGCCGGGAGCTGCCGGCTCTCGGCACTCTTGCGGATCGCGGCCAAGTGTTCTTCGGGCACGCCAAAGCTCACCCAGATCGGCTCCAGCCGATTGATGGTTACCAGCGAAGGGGCGCTGTTGGCCGCGATCAGGTTGCCCTGGTGCACGAGCAGATTGCCCACGCGCCCGCTGACGGGAGAGTGTATCTCGCAATAACTCAAATTCAGTTTTGCCGTATCAATCGCGGTGCGGTCGCTTTCGAGTGCGGCCCGCGTGCTCTCAATGGCCGCCTGGTCGGCAGTGATGGACGCCTTATTGGACTCGGCGGCAGCGGTGGTTTGATCGGTCTGTGACTTGGAAACCACGCCGGCGTTTGCGAGTTGCGCATAGCGCTCGGCATCCGCCTGCAGACTCTTCGATTGAGCGACGTCCCGCGCCAGATTCGCCTGTGCCTGAGCCAGCAGCGCTGAATCGCGCTGGAGAGATGCCTGCGCTTGCCGCAGCGCTTCCTGATAGGGGCGCGGGTCAATCTCAAACAGCAGGTCGCCTTCCTTGACGTTGCTGCCTTCGGCAAATGCCACACGCGTCAACGTGCCGCCGATCTGCGATTTGACCTGAATGACCGCGGAAGGCTCCACCGTGCCGACGGCATGGATCTCGATCGGCATCGATTCCTGGGTTGCCATCGCGACGCTCACCGGCACGGCCGGAACGGGGCCCGCGGATTTCACCTGCGACGTTTTGCAGCCCGTGAGCAACGAGACCGCGAAAATCGCGGTGACTGGGAGCGTTGTGGATAGTGCGCTAGACAAGTACAGAACCTTCAGAATAGTCTATACGAAAACGTGGAGGCCCCCTTGAAGCACGCGGGCGTGCTGCCCAACCCTTGCGAGCGCCCGCTGCACGGGTTTGTTCGAAAAGTGAGTCGTACCGGAGCGCTATTCTGCGTCTAACTTGGGCCCACCCGATTTTTGAGGGGCATGTTTGAGAATTTCCAGCTTTCAGATTGGATCCCGGATCGGGTTTCCCCGAACATCAACTATTATCAGAAGTGCAGGAGGGGAACGTGGGCGAACACCGATTCGTTTCGATTGCATCGGCGAAGGTCTTTAGCGCGGCGGTCAGCTTGGCCGTTTTCCTGGCACCGGGCTTCGCCGCGGCCCAGAGCGAGTGGTTGACATGGGGACACGATCCGCAGCGGACCGGCTGGAACCAGTCGGAAACGGTGCTCACAACCCAGAATGTGCCTCAGTTGGAAGTGAAGTGGAAAGCTCAGGTGTCCACTGCTCCGCGGGAGGAAGTCCTGTCGACCTTAACAGCGCCCTTGGTCGCTGCGGTGAACGGGCCGCGAGGGCTGGTTATGCGGGTGTTCGTGGTCGGGAGCGACAACACCGTTTACGCGATCGATGCAGAGACCGGTGCAGTCACGTGGCAGAGGCGATTCCCCAATACATTGACCGCGCCGACAAAGGGCGATTATCGGTGCCCAAACACGCAGAATGCCACCCCGGTGATCGACAAAGCCGCGGGGACCATTTATGTATCGATGAGCGACGGCAAGCTTCGCGGCTTGAGTGTGGTGGATGGCGAAGATCGCATGACACCGGCGGATTTTACCGCTCCGTTCGCCCGCAACTGGAGCTTGAATCTAATTGATGGAGTTATTTATTCACCGACCGCCCGGGGCTGTGCGGATACCCCTACGCGTTTTACGGCGCTGGATTTGAAGGATCCAGGACGGCGGACGTCAGACTTCCACACCAGCGCCGGCGTCCCGCCAGACTCCCGGAATCGGGAGGACCCATCGGGGGCTTGGGGGCGCGGAGGACTGGTTCTTGGACCGAAGGGCCTGTACGCCCAAACTGCTGACGGTCCCTATGATCCGGCGTCCGGCCAATTCGGCGAGACGGTGGTCGCGGTGAGTCCCAAGACTTTCCGTCTGGCGGATTCATACACTCCCTCGAACTGGGAGTATCTCAATAAGAAAGATTTGGATATCGGGTCGGTGAGTCCGGTGATCTTTCCCTTCGAGAAATGGACGCTCGTGGGATCCGTCGGAAAGGAATCGGTCATTTCGCTGTTAGACGCCAACAACCTGGGTGGCGCTGACCACCACACGCCGCTTTACCGATCGCCTCGCTGGGGGAATGACGAGGAAATGCTGCACGATCGAGGAGTATGGGGATCCATGGCGACATGGCAGGACCGCCAAGGAAAACGATGGCTGTTCATGCCCATGCAGGGCCCGCCGTCCAAAGCGGCACCGAAGTTCAAGTACAGCTACGGAAATGCGGATCAGGGCAGCATCATGGCCTTTGAGGTTCGCATGGGGGCAGATAGCCAACCGATGCTGGAGCCGGGGTGGATTTCCCGCGACATGCACACGCCGGACCCGCCCGTCGTGGCGAACGGAGTAGTCTATGCCCTGCAGACCGGGAAAAACGCAACCGAGACGCGCTCGGGCGGAAAGCAACCCGGGACGAATGCCGTCTTGTACGCTCTCGATGCTGAGACGGGGCGGCAATTATATTCGAGCGAAAAGCTCATCGGCAGCTTCACGCATTTCAGTGAACCCGTAGTTGCCGGCGGCAAAATCTACGTCTCGACCTGGGACGGAACGGTCTACGCGTTCGGGCCGAAGAAGTAGCGGCCGAGGTCGCGGCAGATTGCTGAATGCTGTTGAGCCCTGCCTCCCATTAGAGTCAAGCAACAGCGAGGCTGGAATAAACTGATCTCTGGCGGAGGGAGGCGAAATGATTCACAAGATCGGGCGCAGACAGTTTCTCGGCGGTGCCGGAACGCTCGCCTTCGGCGGTCTGGGCGGCGCAAGACTACTCGGACAGCCGCGGCGCGCCGCCGCTCCGGATCTTTTGCTCGTCAACGGAAAAATCCATACGATGGACGCGAACAATCGCGTCGTTTCGCAGGCACTAGTCGGGAACGGCCGCTTCACGGCAGTAGGCAACAACATCTCGGCGCCGCGAAGCGTCCGGCGAGTCGATCTCAAGGGAAGGACCGCGATTCCCGGCCTCATCGACGCCCACAACCACATCGTGTTGGTCGGAAACCGGCCGGGATGGCACACTCCGCTCGAGCACGTGTTTACCATTGCAGACGCGATCGCAGCGCTCCAGGCCCGGGCCGGGAGCGTGCCCGCCGGCGAATTCATCACCACTGTTGGTCCGGTTTCGGCCATGCAGTTCATGGAACGCCGGCTGCCCACTTTGGCCGAACTCGACATGGTCAATCGCCCGGTATACATTCAGGCGGCGCAAGGCGGGACAAGAACCAACAGCCAGGGCAAGGCGTGGCTGGAGGCCAGGAACGTGACGGTCGCCGCCGACGGTACCATCGCGGGACCATCGCTGCAAACCGCTCTTCTCACGCTTCGCAAGGAGTTGCTCACTCCGGAGACCAGGAAACGATCCGCGCTCGACGCGCTGAGCTATTACGCGAAGCTGGGCATCACAACGATTCGCGATTGCGGCGCATTCCACTCCGATAGTCCTTCCGGCGGTGTCGCCAATGAGAACACCTTCACCATGCACGAGCCCTTTCTCGCGCTTCATCGCGCGAGTCAAATGCCGGTTCGCCTGCGCATCGATTTCTTGCATCAGGATTCGCCCACTGCGAATCCGCCTTTGCCCACGCTCTCCGAGCGGTTGAAGTACTCATTTCCATTTTTCGGTGACGATTGGGTGAAGACCGGGGGCATCGGCGAGTTCACCGGTGGCGGAGTGGAGGGCCTGAAGGCAATCGCCAAGGCGGGATGGCGAGCCGAGGACCACGCCCTCAACCTCGCCATGGTCACGAACGAAATCAAGGATCGCGAGTCGGTGAACGCGGAAATTCCGCTATCCGGATTGCGCTGGATCATCTCCCACGTGCCGGAGTTCCCGGAGGATCTCGCGAACCGGATGAACGCCATGGGCATGGGAGTCTTGGTCGGTTGGGGACCCCTGCGCAATGGAACCAACGTGGGGCCGCCCTACCGGATGCTGATGAATCATCCCATCAAGAAGGGCTACCACTCCGATGGCGGAGATATTACTGTGATCAATCCATGGCTGAACCTTTATACGATGACCACGGGCCGGAATCTCGCGGGGCAGCCGATTCTCGGCGAGCAGACGCTCACGAGGCAGGAGGCGCTGTGGTTGGCGACGGCAGCCAACAAGTGGTTCATCTGGGAGGACGATCTCGGGTCCGTCGAGCCGGGCAACCACGCGGACCTGGCGGTGCTGGATCGAGATTGCTTCACGGTTTCCGACGAAGATTTCAAGAGGACGCGATCTCTATTGACGCTGGCGGGCGGGACAGTCGTGCACAATGAGGGAGTCGCTTAGCGACCAGCGCCAAGGCGACGCCGGCGTTTTATAATGACTGGACCGTGCGGAAAAAGCTCGGTTTGAGTTTGCTGATTGCGGCGGCAGCGTGGGCGCATCATGCCTATACCGCCGAGTT
>Ga0335081_10005594_pt1 | contig 19897 bp, 19 predicted proteins | sample Lox_Sample_35_FD_206713 | JGI IMG/M metagenome (GOLD analysis project Ga0335081, IMG submission 206713) | Soil microbial communities from Loxahatchee National Wildlife Refuge, Florida, United States - Lox_Sample_3.5 | ecosystem: Environmental > Terrestrial > Soil > Wetlands | place: USA... | reverse complement strand
CTGCTGCCGTGCAACGTCGTCGTCCGCGCCACCGGAGCCGGGACCGTGGTGGAGGCACTCGACCCGCAGATCATGGCGACCCTTACCGGGCGGCCGGGCTGGACGGCGAGGTGCTGGAGATCGGGTTCGGCGCCGCAGCCGCTCCACGTGATCTTCTTGCAGCGAGGGCATACAACAGGACTGCACATGGTTCTCCGCTCCTGATCGGCGTGACGTGCGGAAGATACCCCACTGGGTATCCTCACGGTTTCTCCTGAGCCGGGGGCAACCCAGGACGGCTGCTCTCAGGCGACGCGGCCGGCGCCGCCCCCCCTGGCGACCACGGGCAGGCCGGCCCGCGCCCAGGCACGCATCCCGCCGGCCAGGTTGGATACCTCGCGGCCCTGCCGGGCCAGCATCGCCGCAGCCCGGGCCGACCGGGCGCCGGAGCGGCATACGGTTACCACGGCACGGCTCCTGGGCAGCTCTGCCGCCCGCCCGGGAAGCTGGCTCAGCGGGATATGCCGGGCCCGGGGGGCGTGACCTGCCTGCCACTCGTGCGGTTCGCGAACGTCAAGCAGGACGGCGCCGCCGTCGGCGAGGCCGGCCGCCTGCGCGGCCGTCACCGTCCGGTAGGGCTTGCTGAACAGGTTCCTGAACACCGAGCTCACGCTCATGGCATCCTTCCCGCTGGTGGAATCCGACGACCGGTTACTTCGCCACCGCGTGCGCCAGGTGCCCGTCGACCGGCAGGCCCGCAGCGGCAGCCCGGGCGTACTCGTCGTCCACGGCGACCACCGCCCGGCCAGCCGCGTCCAGGAAGGACGCCGCCACGGAGGCGCGGTATCCGGCCTCGCAGTGCACCCACACCTCGCCGGCGGGCACGTGGGCGAGCCGCGATGGCAGCTGGTGAAGGGGGATGTGCACGGCGCCCGCGATATGCGAGGCGTCCCATTCGGAGTCGCGGCGCACGTCCAGGATGACGACACGGCGATGATGGCGGACCGCCTCCAGATCGGCGAAGTCTGCGACGGGGTAGCTGCGCAGGGCGCGGCCGTCGGCCCACTCTTGCGGGTGCCCGGTGGCGGCCGCGGCGGGACGGTCGATGCCGATCCGGACCAGCTCCCGCTGGGCCTCGGCGACCTGCTCGGGGGTGTGGCCGAGCAGGGTCAGCGGCGTGCCCCAGGGGATCAGCCAGCCCAGGTAGGTGGCGAAGCTCCCGTCCAGGTCGAAGCTGAGCGTGCCGGGCAGGTGCCCGGCGGCGAACGCCCGGCGGGCCCGCAGGTCCACCACCCACTCGCCGGCCGCGATCCGCCGCCGCAGTTCGGCGGCGTCCGCGCGGCGCGGCACGGTCAGGTCGGGCCCGGACGGCCCGGCGGCGTTGGCCGGGCCCATGTGCGCGTAGTAGGCGGGATAGGCATCCAGCCCGGCCAGGAGCTCGGTGACGTACCGGTCCTCCTCCAGGACCAGCACCGGGTTGACCCGCCGTTCCCGGCCGATGGTCGAGGAGCGGCCCTCGGACTGGGTCGCGGAGCAGAAGCTGCCGAACCCGTGGGTCGGGTACACGTCCGCGTCCTCCGGCAGCACGGCGGCCAGCCGGTGCGCCGAGGCGAACTGGGCCCGGGCCAGCTCGGCGGCGTGGCCGCGGCCGAGCAGGTCCGGGCGGCCGGTCGAGCCGTACAGCAGCGACCCGCCCGTGAACACCGCGTGCGCGTGACCGCAGGCCTCGAGCACGTAGGACAGGTGCGTGAAGGTGTGCCCGGGAGTGGCCAGCACCCGCACCGGCATCACCGGGCTGATCTCGATGACATCCCCGTCACTGGCCGGCATCCGGTCGAAGGCCACCTGGTCGGCCCCGTTGACGTGGTAGGCCGCCCCGGTGGCCCGGGCCAGCGCCAGCCCGCCGGTCACGTAGTCGTTGTGCAGGTGGGTCTCGAACACGTGGGTGATCCGCACCCCGCGGGCCGCGGCCAGGGCCAGCACCCGGTCGATGTCCCGCTGCGGGTCGATGACCAGCGCGACCTCTCCGTCATGCGCGAGGTAGCTCCGATCACCCAGCGCGGGCGTGTCAATGGCCACCACCTCGACGCCGGACCCGGCCGTAGTGCTCATCGGAGTTCCCTTCAGATCACGCGCCATATACCCGTGGGGGTATCTGTACAGCTCCAATGTACGTGCTGGCTGCCGCGGACGCAACCGGCCGGGCCGGCCCGGGCGCCCGCAACGCCGCGCGCCGGGCTGGCGCTCCTGGAGAGATGCCATACCCCATAGGGTATACTCGGGATCTGATTATCAGCCGGCGGCACCCGGCCGGGTGCCCGGAATTCAGGAGCATGGCATGGACGTGGACAGCCAGGCGATGGCCGCCGTGATCAAGCGGCTCCGCCGGGCCCAGGGCCAGATCGGCGGGGTCATCAAGATGATCGAGGAGGGCCGGGACTGCGCCGACGTGGTGACCCAGCTGGCCGCCGCCTCCCGGGCGCTTGACCGGGCCGGCTTCAAGATCATCGCGACCGGCCTGCAGGAGTGCGCGCTCAACGGTGACGGCACTGTCGGCACTGACCGCGCCCGGCTCGAGAAGCTCTTCCTGTCCCTGGCCTGACCCCGGCCCCGCTCCCCGCGGGCGTGGTTACGCGATCATTTCTGCGGGCGGCACGAGCCAGCGCAGGTGCTCGCATTCGCCGAGCAGCTGCAGTCGGCGCCACAGCACGGCGCCGGGCGAGATCTGGGTGGCGTGCAGCAGCGCGGCCCGCCGCTGCCGCTGCCTGCTGACGCGAAGGCACAGGTCGATCCGGCCCGGCGGCTGCCCGGCAAAGCCCTGGCCGGTTTCGGCCGAGAGCCGGGCGGCCACGGCCGCGGGCAGCGTCCAGGCCAGTACCGGCAGCCCGGCCCGGCGTCCGGCCTGCACCGCGGCGCCGGTGGCGGCCCGGTGGTCCGGTGGTCCGGGTGCCCGGTGATCCCGGTGTCGTCGAAGACAAGCACGCCGCTCGCGCCGGCGCGGGTGGCGGCGGCCGTGACGTGGCCCGCAAGCTGATCGGCCGGGATGCCGGCCAGGCCGCCATCGGGGTAATCCAGCAGCGTGACGCCGGCCGCCCCGAGTTAGGCGGCTGCCTGGCGCAGCTCGGTTTCGCGCGCGCGATGCAGATCAGCCTGCGTCTCATTGAGCGTGGATGCCCCGCCGTGGGTGTACATCGCCGTCGCCGCCTACTCGCTCGCCCGCAGCCTGCCCGGGCTGGTCTAACCGCGAGCTACGCGCGCCGGGGTGCGCACCCGGCCGCGGGCGTGTACCGCCAGAGGACCTTCGGCTCTAGGCGCGGCCAAGGCCGCCGCGCTGCGATGGGGCCAGTTTCCGGAGGAGACGTGCCGATGATCACCCAGCCCGGCGATGGTGATCCGCCGGCGCAGGCCGGTGAGGAGCAGCCATGTGTGACACCGATGACCGCGCCGGAGTTACTGCGGTAGAAGCATTGCCGGCCAGCCTGGAGTGGACGGGCGAGGTGCTTCCGCTGGAGCCGGTCGATGAGCTGTCGGTGCTGATGGTGTGCGACAACGTCACGGACATCCTGCTGCCGGATCAGGGCCCGGCGAAGCGGCTCCCGCTGGCCGCGATGGCGCGGCTGGCGCCGCTGCTGCAGGCCCCGACGATAGCCGGCGGCAAGGCGGCTGACGTGCCGCTGGCCCAGCACGGGTTCTCCGCGCTGGTCCAGGTCCGCAAGGGCAGCCGGGTGCGCCGGCTGCTGTTCGACACCGGGATCACGCCCGACGGGTGCGCCGGCAACCTGCGCCGCCTGGGCCAGGACCCGGCAGACATCGAGGCGATCGTCTGCAGCCACGGCCACTTCGACCACACCACCGGGCTGTCCGGCCTGATCGGGCGGCTCGGCCGGGCGGGGATGCCGGTGCTGATCCATCCCGAGTTCTGGGCCCGGCGGCGCCTGGCCATTCCCGGTGGCGAGCCGTTCGAGCTGCCCACCACCAGCCGGTCCGCGCTGGAAGACGCCGGCTTCGGCGTCATCGAGCAGCGGCAGCCCTCGTTCCTGTACGACCGGTCGGTGCTGATCACCGGGGAGGTCGACCGGGTCACCGGATTCGAGAAGGGGTTCCCGATCCACCAGGCCTGGCGCGGCCAGGGCTGGGAGCCCGACCCGCTGATCCTGGATGATCAGGCGCTGATCGCTCACGTCGCCGGGCGCGGGCTGGTCGTGCTCACCGGCTGCGGGCACGCGGGCGTCATCAACATCTGCCGCTACGCCCAGCGGCTGACCGGCGTGGAGAAGCTGCACGCCGTCATCGGCGGCTTCCATCTGGCCGGCCCGCTGTTCGAGCCGGTCATCGCCGACACCGTCAGCGCCCTGGAACAGCTCGCCCCCGAGGTGATCGTTCCCGCGCATTGCACCGGCTGGAAGGCCACCCACGCGATCGCCCGCCGCCTGCCCGGCGCGTTCATCCAGAACAGCGTCGGCACCACCTTCCACCTCACCGCCGCCGCAGCGTAAAGACCGCAGGAACAGCCGCCCGCGTGAGCAGGCCTCGCCGGCTGGTACAAGACGCAGGGCGAACTCAGAGCGAGTCGATCGCCCGGGATCCCCGTGTGCGGCTCCACGCCCACGCTGGCAGGAGCGCCGGGAGGCCGGCCAGGGCCGCGATCGCCTCCCCGGCCGGATGCCCGTCTTCGACGGGTATCCCGTGCAGCCGCGCGAGCCAGGCGTCGGCGCTGTTGCCGGTGAGGTTCCCGAAGGTGATCGCGGTGATGTATGCCTTGATCTCGGCCTGCTCATCCGGAGTCCAGGCAGCCGCAAGCGCTCGCTCCGCTCCCGGGTCGGCATCACCGTGCTGGCTGGCGACGTGCTGGGCGTACAAGATGGCGACCTGGTCGGGCGTGCTGTCGGTGCTCAGTGATCCGCTGCCGAGGGTCTGGCGCAGCGCGGCCAGGTCCACGCCGTTGCGCAGCGCCAGGGCGGTATGCCCCCAATTGCAGTAGCGGCAGTCGTTGACCGAGGTGACGCCGAGCATGACCTGCTCGCGCAGCGCACGTGAGATCCGCGGCCTGATCAGTGCGCGCACCAGCACAGGGCTGGCCGCCGTCACGGCGGCGAGGCTGCGGGCGTACAGGGGAAACGAGAAGGTGCGCTTGCGGAACGGCGCGTCGGATGAAGATGCGTGCATGCGGTCTCCCAGCCGTGGCCTTGGGGTCATTCAGTATGCGCGCGACAGCCGGGAGTGAGCAAGGTTGTACGTGCTGCCGGGCCGGCTCAGCCGGGACCGGAAGCTGGCCTGAGCCAGGCCAGGATGGCCGGGCTCAGGGCCGGCCCGGCCATCCCGCGGGTATGCTGCGGGGTCAGTCTCGACGTTGCGCCCTCCCCGGCTGTGGTCAGGACGGCTATGGGCGACGTGTCGGCCCGTCATGGGCCGAGGTGCGGGCGACCTCGTGCATGGCGCACGGAGCACCTGCCTGCCGGGTTGACAGCTGCGGGGGCTTACCGTCGGTGTATGGCGCAGACGCGTGTGGCCGCCCCGCGGCGGGCGAAGCCGTTCGCCAGGAGCAGGTACGTCGGGTGCGATTGGCGCAGGGCTGCGCGTGAGAGCCTGGCTCGCGTTGCCGCGCATACATCCAGGTTCGGCCCGCCAGTCGCGCACCGGGTAAGTGACGGCCCGGCCGCCCGGGAGCTATCCGCATGAAACGTCCTGGCGGCCCGGCACGCCGTCCCCGCCCGCGCCGCGCCCACCCATCGCGCTGGGTCAGCGCTCGGCGCGGCCGGCGGCAGGCCAGCGTCAGCGAGCGCCGGCGGCGCCCGCAGCCGCTGCTGAAGCAGCGCATGCCGTCCGGCCGCGGGGCGAACAGGTAGCTGCGATACATCAGATCGTTCCCTCCGACCGGAGCTCGGCGATCCGTAGTCGCCCAGCAGCATCGCGGTGATGGGCGCGGCATACACGGTGGCGACGTCCAGTACGCGGATGCTGTTCAGCGGCCCGGGTGCGGGCTGGGAGCTTTCGTTGTCGCTGTCATGTGTGGTCATGGTCTGGTCCTGGGGCTGAGGGCGGGCAGCGACGTTGCTGGGGCTGGGTTACCTGCCGGGGCCGGCCCCTCGGGGCCGGCCCCGGCAGAGCGGGGTTAGCTGCTGAAGCCTTCGAGCTTGTTGGCCGCGATGGCGTACTGGTTGGTGTAGGTCTCGGACAGGTTGACCGGGCCGGTGACGTTGCCGATGAACTTCTCGATGGCCAGGACGGTGGCCGGGCCGCTGGCCGGCATCATCCCGTCGGGCAGGAACTGGCCCTTGTCCTGGGCCAGTTCGGAAATATAGGCGGCCTTGGTGGTCAGGCCGTTGGACACGAAGGCGGGCGGCATCGCGTTGGCGATGTCGGCGGCGCTATGGGTGCTGATCCAGTGCATGGTTGCGACCAGCGCGTCGACCACCTTCTGCACGGTGGCCTGGTGGGAGGTCACCCAGTCGGCGCGGGCCAGCACGGCCGCGGACGGGTAGGCGCCGCCCAGCCACTGCTGCGCACCGGCGGTGGAGGCCAGGTCGATCACCGACGTGCCGACGCCCTGCTTCTCGACCGCGCCGACGGTGGGCTGGGTGGTCATGCCACAGGCGATCCGGTGGTTCTGCAGCGCGGCGACGAAGGTGGGGCCGGCGCCGACCCCGACCCGGGTGATGTCCTTGCTGGTCAGGTGGTAGCGGGCGGCCAGGTAGAGGGTGAGCTCATCGGTGCCCGAGCCGATGTCGGTGACGCCCAGGCTCTTGCCCTGCCACTGCGCCGGGGAGGTGATGCCGGTGCCCGTGGCGCACATCTCGCGTTCCCCGGGCGCCCCGCTGAGCTGGACCACGGAGACGACAGGCTTGCCCTTGGCCGTGAAGTCGATGGCGTGCACGTACCAGGCGCCGGCCATGTCGACCTGGCCGGAGACCATCGCGGTCTCGGCGCCGACGCCACCCGCCTGCTCGGTCGACAGCTGGACGTTGACGCCGTACTTCTTGTAGAAGCCCAGATCCTGGGCAAGCTGGTAGGGCAGGTAGATCTGCTTGTCGATTCCGCCGACCATCAGCGTGACGGTCGGCACACCAGACGCGGCGGCGGCGGCGTTCGACCCGGTGACGCTGCTCGAGCTGGCTGAGCTGCCGCAGGCCGCCAGGGCCGCCGCGAGAGCCGCGGTGCTCGCCGCGGCGGCCGCGATCTTGAGAACGGGATGTCTGGACATAGGGTTTACTCCTGTTTCATCCGTGGGTGTAGTGAGTCGTGAGGTGTAGTGGGGTGGTGTTAGGCCAGGGACTAAGGCCGGTCAGGCGGCGGCGGCGCTCGCCTGTGACTGCGGCCGCCACGACAGCAGGCGCCGTTCCAGCAGGCTGATCAGGGCCTCCGCGGTCAGCGCGAGGACCGCGATGATAAAGATCGCGGCGAACACGCCGTTGGGGTTGAAGTTGTTCTGCGAGCTGGCGATCACCAGCCCAAGCCCTTTCTGGGCGCCGAGGAACTCGCCGACGATCGCGCCGATGATCGCAAACCCGAACGCCACGTGCAGGCTGGCGATGATCCAGGTCAGCGCCGAGGGCACGACCACGTGGCGAATGATGGCGAGCCTGGAGGCGCCCAGCACCCGGGCGTTGTTGAGCAGGTTGCGGTCCACCTCGCGGACGCCCTGGAAGGCGTTGAAGAACACCACGAAGAACACCAGCACAGCGGCCAGCGCCACCTTCGAGGGCGCTCCCAGGCCCAGCGCCACGGTGAACAGCGAACCCAGCGCGATCCGCGGGATGGCGTTCGCGATCTTTATGTAGGGACTGGCGACATCGGCCAGGAACTGGAACATCCCGAGCAGGACGCCCGCGATGATGCCGGCCGCCACTCCGAACACGAAGCCCAGCACCGCTTCTTTGAACGTGACCCAGACCTGCTCCCAGATCGAGCCGTACTCGGTGCCGTGCTGCGCCCAGTTGCCCAGCTGCCTGGCAATCCCGCTGGGCTGGCCCCAGAAGAATGGATCGACGATCTTCGCGCTGGTGAGCAGCTGCCAGCCGCCGATGATGATCACCAGCGTCCCGATGCGGGCCGCCCACATCCATATCCGGCGGCGCCGGGTGCTGCGGCGGACGTCGGCGGCGACCGCGGCCTCCTCCTCCGCGGCCAGGTCGCCGATCGCGCCCGGTACGGCCCGCTCGGAACTGCGGTTGACCGGTACGGCGCTCATGACAGTCCTCCGGTTGCGCTTGCGGGTTTCGCAGTGCGGGCATACGCGCGCTCGACCTCGTCGCGCAGCGACTCCCAGATGTGGTGGTGCAACTCCAGGAAGCGCGGGTCGAACCGGATTTCCTGCACCGCGCCCCGCGGCCGGGGCAGGTCGATGTCGTAGACCGCCTTGACGGTTCCGGGCCCGACTGTCATGACGACCACCTGGTCGGCCAGCGCGATCGCTTCCTCCAGGTCGTGGGTGACGAAGATGACCGACGGCCTGGTCTGCTCCCACAAGGCGAGCAGCTCGTTGGACATCATCGCCTTGGTCTGCACGTCCAGCGCGCCGAACGGCTCGTCCATCAACAGGATCGACGGCTCGTTGATCAGCGCGGCGGCCAGGCTGACGCGCTTACGCATCCCGCCGGAGAGCTGATGCGGGTGATGGTTCTCAAAGCCGCCCAGGTGGACCCGGCGCACCCACTCACGCGCCTGGGCCTGCGCGTCCTTTCTCGGAGTGCCGCGGAATACCGGTCCCAGGGCCACGTTGTCCAGCACGGTCTTCCAGGGCAGCAGCGCGTCGGACTGGAACATGAAGCTGGTGCCGGCGGTGATCCCATTGACCGGCTTTCCGCCCACGGACACCGTGCCGGCACTGGGCCGGTCCAGCCCGGAGACCATCGTCAGCGTGGTCGACTTGCCGCACCCGCTGGGCCCGACCACCGCACAGAACTTCCCCGGCTCGATGGTCATATCGACGTCCCGCACCGCGGTGAACAGCGATCCCGAAGGGGTAGCGAAGCGCTTCGTCACCCCGGTCAACTCGATTGGTGCCGCCTGCGCGGCGCCACCGCGGTCGCGTGCGCCCCGATACGCACGCGAACGTCTGGCAAAAGTGCTTGCCACCGTCATCTCCTTTTCGGCCGGCTAACCTTCCGTCACGCGAATTCGCGATGGAGCCACCAAGGTAAAATGACGGAATGCGGGTTGCAATCCTTATGCAATTTGCGCCGATAAACTGCGTTTCCCGTTGTTTTGCGCATTCTGCTCACGCGCGGAAGGCGGAGTCTTCCGGCGGGAACCGTACCGCGGAGGCGTTACGGCGTTACGCATTACGGGGCGGATTGCGCGATTACCGGCCGGAATCTCCGGCGGGCCGGCATGGCCGCCGCACTGCGAATCATCCTGGTGATGACGTCGCAACGCCTCGGTGCCAGGCACACATGGTATGGCCTCGCGCTACGCGACCGGCCGCTGATATTGCTGGTATTGCTGGTATTGCTCGTTTTGCGCATGGCCCGCGATCTTCAAGAACGGGCATGATCTTGTTACACTTCGGAAACAACCCAGCAAAGATGCCGTGAACGGCACGGATAGCGGCCAGGAAGCCATGGAAGTTCCCCTCCGGCGGCTGCTGCGGCAGCGCCTGTCCACCCAGGTCGTCATCATGATGGTGGCGATCCTGTTGGTCACCCTGGCCGCCGGCTTTGCCGTCGTGCAGCGGGATCTGAACGGGCAGCTGAACCAGCAGTACGAATACCGGTCCCTGGCCGTGGCGCAAGCCCTCGCCTCGCAACCCGGGCTGCAGCAGGCGGTGCTGGCCGGTGACCCGGGCGGCGTCGGCTCGCATGGGGTGGTGCAGAGCATGGCGATGGCCGTCGTGCGCGACACCGGGGCTGCGTTCGTGGTGGTGACGAACGCCGCGGGCATCAGGTATTCCCATCCCAACACCAGCCTGATCGGCAAGCCGGTCTGGTTCCCTGACTCCGAACTCTCCTCGAGCGAGTCCTTCCGCACCGGCAAGCCGTGGATGGGCGTCCAGCACGGCACCCTCGGCATGGAGGCGGTTGGCAAGGCCCCGATCTTCAGCCGCGGCCAGCTGATCGGCGAGGTATCGGTCGGCTTCCTGACCGCCACGGTCGCCGGGCAGGCGGCCAGGGCGCTGCCGGAGCTGGCGATCTACTTCCTCCTCGCCCTGGCCCTGGGTGTGCTCGCGGCGCTCGGCCTGTCGCGTCGGCTCAAGCGGCAGACGTTCGGCCTGGAACTGCGGGAGATCGCGGCGCTGCTGCAGGAACGGGAGGCGATGCTGCATGGCATCCGGGAGGGCGTGCTCGGCTACGACAAGAACGAGCGGATCGTGCTGGCCAATGACCTGGCCCGGCAGCTGCTGCACCTGCCGCCGGAGTTCGCGCGCCGCCCGCTGCGACAGGTCCTGCCGCCGGGCCGGCTGGCCGACGTGGTGACCGGCGAGGTGGACGGCAGCGACCTGCTCGTGCTGCACGGCGACCGCGTGCTGGTGGCGAACCGGATGCCCATCTGCCATGAGCGCAGGCATCTCGGCTGGGTCGTCACGTTCCAGGACCGGACCGAATCCGAGGCGCTGAAACGGCAGCTGGACGACGCGATCGGGCTGACCGAGACGTTGCGCGCCCAGTCGCACGAGTTCGCCAACCGGCTGCACACCCTGGTCGGGCTGGTCGAGCTGGGCCGCTATGACGAGGCGATCCGGTTCGTGACCGACGTGTCCGCCGCCCGTGCGGATCTCACCGAGCGGCTGCAAGCCGCCATCCACGACGCCAAGCTGGTGGCGCTGATCCTGGGGAAGGTCTCGCTGGCAGACGAACGTGACGTGCGGCTGCGGGTCACCGACGACAGCCATGCCGACGGCCCGGTCAGCGGCGTCAGCGAGGTGCTGACCGTCCTGGGTAACCTCGTCGACAACGCGATCGAGGCCGCCGCCCAGGCCCCGGGACCGCGATGGGTGGAGCTGACGATCGTCGCCGCCGAGCATGACCTGCTGATCCGGGTGCGCGACTCGGGCCGGGGCGTACCAGATGACATGCGCGAAGCCATCTTCATGTACGGGGTCACGACGAAATCCTCGGCCACGGGCGCGCGGCGCGGACTGGGGCTGGCGCTGGTGCGACAGGTGGTCCAGAGCCGCGGCGGGATGATCAGCGTCGGCCACGGCGGCGGCGCGATGTTCACCGCGGTCCTGCCCAAATGTGTCGGCGTGGACCCGGGCACCGAAACCGAAGCCGGGACAACGCCGACCGCGGAGGCCAGCGCCTCGCCCGGGAAGGCAGCTGTGCCGCCATGATCCGGGTCGTGGTCGTTGACGACGACTTCCGCATCGCCGGCATCCACACCGCCTACGTCGGCAAGGTGGACGGTTTCGAGGTGATCGCCCAGGCCCACACCGCGGCCGAAGCGGCCGGGGCGGTCGACCGGCTGCGCCCGGACCTGCTGCTGCTCGACCTGTACCTGCCGGACGAGCACGGCCTGGAACTGGTGGCACGCCTGCGCAGGGAGGGGCACCCGCCGGTGGACGTGATCGTCATCACCGCCGCCAAGGACGCCGGCAGCGTACGCGCGGCCATGCAGGGCGGCGCCCTGCACTACCTGCTGAAACCGTTCAGCTTCCCGGCGCTGCGTGACAAGCTGCTGTCCTACGCCCAGATGCGGTCCCGCCTGGACGCGCTGCACGAGCCCGACCAGCGCAACGTCGACCAGGTCTTCGGCACCCTGCGGGCCCAGGACCAGCTGGCCGGCGCCAAGGGCCGGTCACCCCACACGCAGGAGGCCGTCGAACGGCTGCTCGCCTCCGGTGCGCAAGAGATGTCGGCCACGGAAGTGGCGGAGATGACCGGGATCAGCCGGGCCACCGCACAGCGCTACCTCAGCCACCTGCACCAGATCGGGCGCGTGGAGATCAGGCTCCGCTACGGCAGCGGCGGGCGTCCTGAGCACCTGTACCGCTGGTCCCGGGTGGGTGAGCGCTGACCGCGCCCGCCGACCGTCACCCGGGCCGCCCTGGGCAGGTCCGACATCGTCTTGGCCGATACCGGGGCGGTGAAGATGTGGCGTCACGGGCCATCGGCCGCGGGCCTTCCGGTGTAGACCGCCCGGAGGCGCAGCGGCCCGCCGCCGGCGTATGCCTCGAGGGCATGGGCGATCCAGCCCGCCGTCCGGGCCACCGCGAATATCGCCTCCCCGGCGCCCCTGATCATGCCCGCCACCTGGGTGAGGGCGGCTAGCGCGAAGTCGATGTTCGGCGCCGGCAAACATTTCTGCCTGACCTCCGCGAGCACTGCCTCGGCCACCGCAAGCTGGCCCGACTTCGGCGCCGCGCGGCGCACCAGGTCGAGCAGCACGACGGCGCGCGGGTCGCCGCCCCGGTATACGAGGTGCCCGAAACCGGGCACCTTTTCGCCGCGCCGCAGCAGTTCGGCCACCACCCGGGGGACGTCATCCGGGCCGCTGGCGGCGGCGATCAGCGTTTCCACACCGAGGGAGGCCCCGCCGTGAAGCGCCCCGCTCATCGCACCCAGTCCGGTTCCGACCACCGCGTATGGATCAGCATGCACCGAGGCCGCGACCCGGGCGGCCAGCGTGGACGCGGCAAGCTCGTGATCAGCGAGCAGAACCAGCGCGGCGGACACCGCGCGCAGCAGCCCCGGGCTGGCTCGCTGGTCGCAGAGCCGCGACCAGAGGCGTTCCGCGATGGGCCCATCCGGATCTGCCGAGATGGAACTCTCCGTCACGGCTATTGATTCCAAAGGGTTCAAAGTTGCCGGGGTGGCTGACGGGGGCAGGCAGTCCACCATGCCGGCGACGATATTGCGCCCCGCCGCGAGCACGGCCGGCCGGTCGAGCTGGAGCCGGAGCGGATCGGTCGCGGCCATCGTCGGCACGATGACCTGGAGCCGCTCGAGCGGGAGCGTCCCGGCCGGCAGCACGCCCTGCGCAGCCCGGCCCGCCGCCAGCGCAGCGGGCGTCGCACGCCACGGTTGCCCGGCGGCTGTCTGCGCTGCCGCCTGAGCGGGCGGCGACGCTGCAGGCGTTTGGGCTGGAGAGGTTACACGGAGCCGGTGCGCGACGGGCGTCGCAGCGGACGGAGGGAATTCGCCTGTCCAGAGGAACTCCGCGACTTCCTCGAAGGTACGGCTGACCGCCAGCCGGGCCGCGTCCAGGCCGCGGTAGCGGAGGCTGTCGCCGGCGATCTCCGTAATGGCCGACTCGACCGTGATGTCCGCGACCCCGGCCGGGCGCCTCGGCCGCCCGCGCCGGGCCAGTTCCTCGACCTCGGCCGGGTCGAACAGGCTGCCCCGCCCGCCCGCGGACTTGCTCCTGCCGATCAGGCCGCGGCTCACGTAGGCATACAAGGTCGCGGGCTTGACGCCGAGCCGCTGAGCGGCCTGCGCGGCGGTCAGGAACTCAGTCATGCCAGCCATCACCGTAGTCGGAGATATTGAATTCAATCCATATTGACTGGAGACCCTTGATGTCAATGATGGACTGCGAACCGCGGATCTGACCCGGCAGCGGCCACCCCGCTCGTTAGGACTGATAACCCGTTCATTAGCGGCACGGCTTCTTCGGCCGCAGGCACTCGCTGCACTGCAGCATCCGCGACGCCAAGGAGTTCTACGCCGCCTGCCACCACCCCGGTCATTACCGCCGGGATCGTGCCGATCCCCGGCGCACCGGGGTGGGTGTGTCTTTCTGGCATGGCCGGGTCAGGTTAAGGTATGCCAAAATCCTGGGTATGGGACCCGCGCGCTCGTTCTCCGCCGCGGTGGAAGACTACCTCAAGGCGATCTACCGGCTGCAGGAAGAGACCGGCGGGCCGGTCACGACCAGCGCGCTGGGCGGGTGGCTGGGCGTGACCGCGGGGTCGGCGTCGGGCATGCTGAAGAAGCTGGATGACCTGCGGCTGATCATCTACGTGCCCTACCAGGGGTGCGGCTGAACGAGGCCGGCTGGCGGGCGGCGCTCGGGGTGGTGCGCCGGCACCGCCTGCTGGAGGCCTTCCTGGCCCAGAGTCTGGGACTGTCCTGGGATCAGGTCCACGACGAGGCCGAGGCCTTGGAGCACGCCCTGTCACCGGGGCTGTGTGAGGTGATCGCGGCCCGGCTGGGGGACCCGCGGACCGACCCGCACGGCGATCCCATCCCCACTCCCGACGGGCGGGTGATCGAGACACCGAGTCGGAACCTCGCCTCGCTGCGCCCGCGCCAGCGAGGCCGGGTGGCGCGGGTCTCAGACCGTGACCCGGGCGTCTTGCGGCTGCTGACCGGGCGCGGCATCGCGCTGGGAGACGTGCTCGAGGTCAGGCAGGTGCGGGCCGGCGGGGCCGTCACCGTCCAGACGGCATCCGGGGTGCACCGGCTGGACGCGCACGTCACCGCCGCCATCCGGGTGGCGGCAGCCGGATGAGCCCGCCCGCGGCGCCTGGGCCGCAGCCTGACGCGGCGGCCGCGGCCGGGCTGGTGCTGCTGACGCCGGAAGACCGGGCGCGGTCGCGGGACCGCGGCCGGGTGCACCGGGCCCGCGGAGGCGGCCGCCGCTGGCTGGTGTTCTGGCTGCTGGCAGGCCCGGGGATGCTGGCCATGCTGGGGGAGAACGACGGGCCGAGCATGGTGTCCTACACCGCCACAGGCGCCGCCTACGGCGTGGGCTTGTTCCTGCCGTTCATCCTGGTCACATTCGCGATGGCGATCGCCTGCCAGGAGATGTGCATGCGGGTCGGCGCGGTCACCCACCGCGGCTACGGCCAGCTGGTGCTGCAGCGGTACGGGCCGGTGTGGGGCTGGTTCGCCGCCGGCGACCTGCTGTTCACCAACCTGGTCACGCTGATCGCCGAGTTCGTCGTGATCCGCGTCGGGCTGGCCTGGTTCCACCTCGGTTCCGGCGTCGCGGCCGGGCTCGGCGTCACCCTCGTGGCGGTCACCCTCAGCGGCGGCCGGTACTGGCGGTGGGAACGGATCGTGCTCGGCCTGGCCATCTTCAACGGGCTGTTCGCCGCGGCGGCGATCATGGCCCGGCCCCGCTGGGGGCATGATCGCCCGGTCGCTGGTCACCTTCTCACCGCTCCCCGGCGGGAGCCTGAACACGCTGCTGCTCCTGATCGCCTCGACCATCGGCGCGACCGTGACGCCGTGGATGGTGTTCTTCCAGCAAAGCGCCTCCGCGGACAAGGGCCTGACCCATCGCGACATCAGGCACGGCCGCCTGGACACCGTCCTCGGCGGCGCGCTGGCCGCCGTGTTCGGCTGCGGCGCGCTCATCGCCGGCGCCACCCTGGCCGGCCACCCCGGCGCCGGGATCCAGGGCCTGGCCGGCGCCGGATTCCCCGCCGCGCCGGGCGCTGGCGTCGCTCAGGCTGCGCGGCTGGCTGCTGGCACCTTTCCGCACCCAGGCCATGGGCCTGATCGGCGGCGCTTAGGGTGCTTGCGGTTCCTGCTGCCTCGCCGGGCTGCAGCCCGCCCCAGCCATGCGAGCATCGAAATGTTCCGGCCGCCAGGAGGGCGCACGTCGTGGTGATGTCACGGGTGAACAGCGCCGGGCAGGTAACCCGGCTGCGCCGGCGCGGGTTCTGGCTGGAGTACGCGAGCATGGCCTGGATGACGGCAGAGGCCGCCGTCGCGATCACCGCTGGCGTGATCGCCTCCTCCATCGCACTGGTCGGGTTCGGCCTGGACTCGGTCCTCGAGTTCTTCGCCGCGGCCATCGTCGTCTGGCAGCTGCGCGGCGAGGGCGAAGACCGGCAAACCCGCGCAGTACGGCTGATCGGCGTCACGTTCTTCGCGCTGGCGGTCTACCTCACCGTGCAGTGCCTCCGCGACCTGGTCGGCCACGCCCGCCCGGGACAATCCGCAGCCGGGCTCGCCGTGGCCGCGGCCGCGCTGATCGTGATGCCGCTGCTGGCCGTGGCGAAGCGCCGCACCGGGCGCGCGCTGGGCAATCAGACTCTGATCGCCGACTCCGCCGAGAGCGCATTGTGCGCATTCACCTCGGCGGCCGCCCTGCTCGGCGTCGGCTTGAACGCATGGGCCGGGTGGTGGGCCGATCCGGCGGCGGCCCTGGTCATCGCTGCCCTGGCCCTCAGGGAGGGCCTGGAAGCCTGGGGAGAAGCCCGCTGACCGGGCAGAGTCAGTCGATGACCACGCGTAGCTGGTCGCGGGCGGCGGTGAGTGCCTGCTCGACCTCGCGCCGGGTGCTGGCCTCGGCGAAGATGAAGCCCAGGTACCGGTCCCCGTCGGGGAGAGGGCGGACCTGCTGGCCGGCGGGGATGGTGATGGTCAGGCCGGTGATGCCGGAGATGGCTGCGGCGCTATCCCGGCCTTGGACGGCGCGCAGTACGCCCGGGCGCGGCACGGGGAGCATGTAGATCCCGGCGGGCCGGGCCGGGTGGTGGCTGATGGCCGGGGCGGGCTGGCCCAGGGCGCTGGCCAGGATGAGTTCTTCCAGGGTGGCGCCGCCGGGGAAGCGCAGCGCGCGGGAGCACAGGCCGCCGATGCAGCGTGCCGCCAGTTCGAGCATGGCGGGCCTGGGCTGGCCGTGGTGGTCGTGGATGCGCAGTTCGGCGTGGACGGGCCCGTAGGTGAGCCCGAGCGCGCGGGCCGCCTGCCCGGCCGTGGTGATCGCCGCGGCCAGGACCGGGCCGGGCAGCCGGGAGGGGGTGACGAGCAGGGTTTCCTCGAAGGTGGGGCCGTCGGGTGTGGCGGGCTTGTCGAAGATGGCGGTGACGGTGAGGCCGCCGTCGGCGAGCAGGGCGTCGATGCTCAGTTCCGGCCCGGGCAGGTATTGCTCCACCAGCAGGGGTTCGGTGCCGGGGCGGCCGACCGCGGCCAGGATGTGCCGGATCCGCCTGGCTGCGGCCGCGGCGGCTGCCGGGTCATCGGCGCGCAGGACGCCCTGGCTGGCGCTGAGCGAGACCGCCTTGACCATGCACGGGAATCCCACCGTGGCGGCGGCCTGCCGGATGGCTTCCTCGGCGGCCGGGGCGGGCACGATCCGGAAGGCGGGCTGGGCGATGCCGGCGGCTGCCCACCGCTGCCGCTGCCGTGCCTTGCCGGTGGCGTTGCGCACGGCATCGGGCGGGTTGTGCGGCAGCCCCATCTGGGCGGCCACGGCCGCGGCCAGCATGAGCATCGGGGTGTCCGCGGCGACCACGGCATCGACCGGGCCGGCGCGGGCCAGGATACGGCGGGTGCTGGCAGCCGGGTCGGCCGGGCTGACCGGGATGACCGGACGGCCGCCGCCGACCGGCAGCGCGCCGTCGCTGCCGATCACCAGGTCCAGCCCCATCCGGGCCGCGGCCAGCAGGAAATCGGCCGCCCGGTAGGTGCGGGCGGGCACCAGCAGCAGCACCCTGCGCCCTGCCGCCGGCGTGTCCGGGGCTGCGGTCGTGCCGGTGCTGGTCATCGTTTGGCCGGGGAGTAGAACGGCTCGGTTCCCGCCTCGTGGTCCGTGACGTCGACCAGCCCGGTCATGGCGGGCAGCCGCGAGCGCAGCAGCGGCTCGATGCCCTGCCGGATGGTCACCTCGGCCAAGCTGCAGCCCTGGCAGCCGCCGTCCAGCCGGATCCGGATCCACCCGTCGTTCGCGCCGGTGACGGTCACGTGGCCGCGGTGCGCGGCGATCGCCGGGTTCACCTCGGCGTCGATGAGGGCCGCGGCGACCGCGTCCAGGTCGGTCGTGTCGGTGAACTCCACGTCCAGGCCCCAGCTCAGCGCGAACTCGGCCAGCCACTTGCGCACCCCCCAGTACAGGACCCGGGAGACCAGCACGTGGTCGCCGGGCAGCAGCGCCTGGAACACCGCGGTGGCCGCCGCCATCCCCGAGCCGAACAGCGCGCACGCGCACCCGCCGCCCTCCAGGGCGGCCAGCAGCCGCTCGGCGTGCTCGGAAGTGGGGTTGTCGGCCCGGGTGTAGACCCGGCCCTGCGGGTAGGACCCGTCGGGCTGCTGCTCGTAGTTGGTGGACAGGCTGATCACCGGGGCCAGGGCGCCGGTGGCCGGGTCCGTCTCGCCGAGGCCTTGCGCGGCCAGGGTCTGCGGTGACAGGGGTCGCTGATCCATGAAGCCATGCTCCTCGGCGACGGTCACGGGTCAGGCACCGGGCGGGGGCGGGTTTCCCGCATGAATGCCCAGGCGAGCAGGCCGGAGGCGGCGGTCAGGACGGCGGCCACCGCGATCGCGGTATCCAGGGTGGCCAGCGTGGCGGTGATGCCGCCGATCAGGGCGCCGATGGCGTAGCCGGAATCGCGCCAGAACCGGTAGACGCCCAGGGCCGACGCCCGCCAGCCGGGGTGGGTGGCGTCGCTGACCGCGGCGAGCAGGGTGGGGTAGACCAGGGCGGTGCCGGCGCCGAGCAGGAAGGCCCCGGCCAGCCCGGCGGCCAGCGCGTGGGCGATGCCGGCGGCGATCACGGCCAGGCCGGCGGCCTGGATCAGCATCCCGGCCACGATCGGGGGCTTGCGGCCGATCCGGTCGGCGAGATGCCCGGTGGCGATCATCCCGGCGGCCCACATGAACGGGTAGAAGGCCTTGACGTAGCCGACGCCGGTGACCGAGACGCCGTGGTCGACCAGCAGGACCGGCAGCACCACCCAGACCAGCCCGTCGTTGAGGTTATTGACCAGGCCGGCCTGGCTGACCGCCGCAAGCGTGCGGTCCTTCCACGAGACCAGCAGGGCGATCTGGCGGAACGGCGGCCGCGGCCCGGCCGGGCGGGGGTGCTGGCGGGCCTCGGCGCGAGCCCACGGGGCGGTATCGCGGACCGCCAGCGCGGACAGGGCCAGGCCGGCGGCGGCGTAGCCGGCACCCAGGAGTTCCGGGGCGGGGCGCAGCCCGTAGGCGGCGGCCAGGTACCCGGTGGCCAGTGCGGTGACCGCGACGCCGAGGTAGCCGGCGGTCTCGTTGATGCCCAGCGCGACGCCGCGGCGGGCGGGGCCGATCAGGTCGATCTTCATGTTGACCGTCATCGACCAGGTCAGGCCCTGGTTGATGCCGAGCAGGACGTTGGCGGCGATCACCCAGTCCCAGCTGGGCCCCCAGGCGAGCATGAACGGGACCGGCAGGCCGATGACCCAGCCGGCCACCAAGATGGCCTTGCGGGCGTAGCGGCCCACGATCGCGCCGCCGACGGCGTTGGTGATCGCCTTGGTGAACCCGAAGACCACCACGAACGCGGAGATGGCGATCTCGCCCAGGTGGAACTGCTCGGCCCCGACCAGCGGGGTGACGGTGCGTTCCAGCCCGACCATGCCGCCGACGAAGAAACTCACCACCGCGAGCAGCACGAACTGGGCCAGGTTGACCCGCAGCCCGAGGCGGACGTCCCCGTCGCTGCCGGTGCTGCCGGGCGCCTGGGTGCGACCGGGCCGGGTCACGACCCCTCCCGCAGCGGCCGGCCGGTGGCGGCCGCCCAGTCCCCGGGACCGCCGGCCAGGACGGCCAGGCCATGGTGCCCGGCGTGCTGCAGCAGGCTGGCGGCGGTCATCGCCCGCTCGCCGTGACCGCACATCACCACCGCGGCGGCGGGCGCGGCCTGCAGGCGGGCCGGCAGGTCACCGAGCTCGACATGGACCGCGCCGGGGACGTGCCCGGACCGGTACTCGCCCGCCTGCCGGACGTCCAGCATCGCGCGGCCGCCGCTGCGGGCGGCGCTGACCAGCTCGGTTCCCTCGACCGGCCCGCCGTCCGCGTGCCAGGCGGCCATGCCGCCCGCCAGCTGCCCGGCCAGGTCCTCATAGCCGATCTTGAGCGCCTGCCAGGCGACCTCGGCCGGATCCTGGCCGGGAGCCAGCACGAAGGCCAGCGGCACGCCGCCGGGCAGCAGCCAGCCCAGCCAGGTGGCGAACTGGTTGCGCAGCGCGATGGAGACCGCGCCGGGGATATGCCCGGCGGCGAAGTCCGCGACCGGCCGGACGTCGATCACCTGGCCGCCGCGCCCCATCAGG
>Ga0335081_10005593_pt1 | contig 19898 bp, 18 predicted proteins | sample Lox_Sample_35_FD_206713 | JGI IMG/M metagenome (GOLD analysis project Ga0335081, IMG submission 206713) | Soil microbial communities from Loxahatchee National Wildlife Refuge, Florida, United States - Lox_Sample_3.5 | ecosystem: Environmental > Terrestrial > Soil > Wetlands | place: USA... | reverse complement strand
GTAGCCGAGCGCCTCGTACAGCGCCTGCAGGTGCGGCAGGTGCGCCACCAGCACGGCCGCCGGATTGCCTTCCTGCAGCGCCCCGGCCAGGGCCTCGTCGACCCGGACCAGGAACGAGGCGCGGTTCGGCAGGCCGCTCACGGCCTCGTGCGAGAGCGCGCGCTCCATCGCCCGCTCGGCCTCGAGCTGGCGCGCCCGGCGCCGGATCGCCTCTATGCCGAACGACAGGTCGGCCGCCACCTCGTCCAGCAGCTCGGCTTCGTCGCTGTCGAAGGCGTCGGCTTCCGGCGCGAACAGGGTGAAGGTGCCGATGACCCTGCCTTCCACCCGCAGCGGCAGCGAGACCACGGAGGCAAAGCCGCGCCTAAGGATCTCGGCGCGCCACGGCGCCGCGTTCGGGTCGGTGGCGATGCGGCGCACGTACGCGGTCTGCCCGCTGCGGATCGCGTTGCCCACCGAGCCGCGGCCGCGCTCGCTGTCGGCCCAGGTCAGCTCGAGCGAGTCGAGCAGGCCGTCGTCGGCGCCGTGGCGCGCGGCGACTTCCACGGTCTTCGCCTCGTCGTCGCGCGCGTAGCACACGAAGGCGAGCGGGTAGCCGCCCACTTCCACCGCGACGCGGCACATCTCCGCCAGCAGCAAGGCCTCGTTTTGCTCGCGCAGCAGCGTGCGGTTGCCGGCGCTCAGCGTGCGCAGCGCGCGCCGGCTGCGCTCCAGGTGATCGGCCAGCTGGTCGAACTTGGCCGCCAGGCGGCCGATCTCGCCGCCGTGGCGCGCGATTCCGGTGCGCGCCGACAGGTCGCCGCGGCCGAGGCGCTCGGTGGCCTCGGTCAGGCGCGCGATCGGGCGCGCCACCAGGCGCCCGGCGGCGAACCAGCCCAGCAGCAGCGTCAGCGCGAGCGCCAGCCCGGCGCCGCTCAGGCCCTCGCGCAGGCTGCGCGCCGCGTCGCGCTCGACGACCCAGGACGGCAGCGCGAGCCGCAGGTACAGGTCCCGGCCGGGAAGCCTGGCGTAGGACACGAAGCGCTCGAGGCCGTCGCCGTCGGTCGATTCGGTCGGATCCGTGATGCCCTCCGCGATCGCGCTCTGGAAGAACTCGAAATCGGGAACCTTCTTGCCGAGGTAGCTTCCGCCGCCGGGAAAGCGCGCCAGGGTCGTGCCCGAGGCGTCGACCAGCGAGACCACCGTGTCGGCCGGCAGCGCGGCGCCGCGCAGCGTGTCGCCGATCCATTGCAGGTCGACCGAGGCGACCAGCACCCCGAGCACCCGGCCCGCCGCGCCGAGCAGCGGCTGCGCCGCGGCGACGGTGTACACGCGCGAGTCGCGGCCGAAGATCACGCCGCTCAGAGTGAAGCCGCGCGTCGCGAGCGCGCGCCGGAAGTACTCTCGGTCGCGGATGTTCACCGGCTTGCGCAGCGCTCGCGCGGCGCAGCGCACCCGGCCGTCGGGCAGGGCGAAGAACACCTGGTGGTAGATCGAGTAGCTGTCGAGCAGCGCGCCCAGGCGCTCGGCGCAGCCCTTGCCCAGCAGCTCGGCGCCGACCCCCTCGGACGAGCTCGCCATGCCGCCCAGCAGCTGGCGCGCCTGGTCCAGGATCTGGGTCTGCTGCGCGGCGACCACGCGCGCCAGAACGACCACGCGCTCGGCCGTCTCGCGCATTTCCTGCGCGCGCTGCTGGTAGGACAGGAACAGCACCAGCCCGAGCATCGGCAGGATCGACAGCCCTGCCAGCGCCATAGCCCTGGCGCGAATGCCACCGACGGCCATGCAGCACCTCCGAGCGCCTTTTCCAGCTTGTTGTTCTCCCTCCGCAGAGCATAGCGGAAAGTGCGGGCGCAGATTGCGACACGCTTGGCCCAGGGACCTAATTTCACAATGCGATCGCGCGCGATATATTTATCCTCGCGTCCAGCCGCAGGCCTTCAGTAGCCGGCCGCGGCGTCGACCAGCGCTTCGGGCGGCTCGCCGCGCTGCACGCGCTCGAGATTGCGGATCACGACCGGCAGCGCGGTGCGCGGGTCGGTGAGCGCGCCGATGTGGGGCGTGAGCGAGACGCCCGGGTGGCGCCAGAACGGATGCGATGCGGGCAGCGGCTCGGTCTCGAACACGTCGAGGTAGGCGTGCGCGAGCTGGCCCGCGTCGAGCGCGGCGACGAGGTCGGCCTCGACCAGGTGCGCGCCGCGCGCGACGTTGATCACGCACGAGCCGCGCGGCAGGAGCGCAAGGCTGCGCGCGTTCAGGATGCCGCGCGTGTGGTCCGTGAGCGGCAGCAGGCACACCAGCGCGCCGCATTTCGCCAGCAGGCTGTCCAGCCCGTCCGGGCCGGAGAAGCATTCGATGCGGTCGATTTCCTTCTGCCGCCGGCTCCAGCCGCAGAGCCTGAAGTCGAGCTCGAGCAGGCGCTGCGCGACGCTGCGGCCCAGCTCGCCCAGCCCGAGCAGGCCGACCGTGCGCTCGGCGGCGAGGCGCTGCGGCAGCGGCTGCCAAACGCGCCTGCGCTGCTGCGCGCGATAGCGGTACAGGTGACGGTGCCAGTCGAGCACGCGCGCGAGCACGGTCTCGCCCATCGCCGCCACCATTCCCGGGTCCACCAGGCGCGCGAGCGGCACGCCGCGCGGCAGGCTCGGGTCGGCGAGCAGGCCGTCCACCCCCATCCACAGCGACTGGACCAGCTTCAGCGCGGGGAAGGCGCCGAGCGCGCCCGCGGGCGGCTTGGCCACGAGCGCGACCTCGATCGCGGCCGGGTCGGGGATCTCCGGCCAGAGGTGAAAGCGCGCCGCGGGCAGCGCCGCGCGCAAGCCCGGCAGCCAGCGCTGCGGGTCCTCCTGCGGCGCGATGAACGCCAGGTTCACGCGCTGCACCCGTTGCGGTTCATGCCGATTCCTGCAGCGAAAATTTGCTCCCAACGTTAGCGCTAACCATAATGCTTGTCCAAACGAGGGGGCATGGACCGGTTCCGCAGCATCGAGGCGTTCGTCCGGGTGGCGGAGACGCACAGCTTCGCGGAAGCCGCGCGCCAGCTCGGGGTGGCGAAGTCCGTGGTTACCACGCGCGTGCGCCAACTCGAGGATTTCCTTACCGCGCCCCTGTTTCACCGCAACACCCGCAACGTGCGCCTGTCCGAAATCGGGCAAGTGTTCTACGCCCAATGCGCCGAGCTGATCGGGCGCACCAACGCCCTGGTCGAGCAAATGCGCGACATGCAGGAGGCGCCGTCGGGGTCGCTGCGCATCCACGCTCTGCCGGGCTTCGTGCTGGGGCATCTCGCCGCGCCGCTGCGCGAGTTCCAGGAGCGCTATCCGGGAATAGAGCTCGACTTGGTGGTGAACGACGCGGTGATCGACCCGGTGCGCGAGGGCTTCGACTGTACCTTGCAGATCTTCTCCCCGTCCTCCGAGGCGCTGGTCGAGCGCCGGCTGTTCCCGGTGCGGCGCATCTTCTGCGCCTCGCCGCAGTACCTGGACACGCACGCCGAGCCGCGTCAGCCCAAGGACCTGCTCAAGCACCGGCTCGGGCTGTACTCGCGCTATCCGACGCGCGACCGCTGGGAGTTCCGGCGCGGCGACGCGCGCGTGACGCTCGACCTGAGGCCGGCACTGCGGACCAACAGCGTTCACCTGCTGCGCGACTACGCTTGCGAGGATGCCGGAGTGGTGTGCTTGCCGACCGCGGTCGCGGCGCAGGATATCCTGGCCGGCAGGCTGCGCGTGCTGCTGCCCGAGTACCGGCTGTCTTCGTTCTGGCTGTCGGCGGTGTTCCCCTCGACGCACCGCAGCACCTTCAAGCTCAAGCTGTTCCTGGAGACGATTTCCGAGAGCTTCGCCCTGGGCCCGCCCTGGGACCGCCCCCTAATCGAGCAAGGCCTCATCCCGGAGGATGCGTTCGGCTGATTGTTCTGATTTAGAGAACAATCAGGTCGGCGCGCGGCCTCTAGTGCCGCGACGAGACGCTGACTAGGCTGCCGCACAGGAGGAGGTCGGCAGGTGGCCGCGCTGCAAAACAAGCTGTTCATCGACGGGCAGTTCGTCGACGCGGAGTCGCGCGCGCGAATCCCGGTCGTCAACCCGCACGACAACAGCGTCATCACCGAGGTCGCCGAGGCGCAGAAGGACGACGTCGACCGCGCGGTCGCGGCGGCGCGCAAAGCCTTTGCCGCGTGGTCGGGCGCCGCGGCCGCCGACCGGGGCCGGCTGCTGCTGCGGCTGGCCGACGCGATCGAGGCCAACGGCGAGGAGCTGGCGCGGCTCGAAAGCCTGGACACCGGGCACCCGCTGCGCGACACGCGCGGCCTGGACGTGGTGCGCACCGCGGTCACCTTCCGCTACTTCGGCGGCATGGCCGACAAGCTGCAGGGCAGCGTGGTGCCGGTCGAGCGCGGCTTCCTTAATTACGTGGCGCGCGAGCCGCTCGGCGTGGTGGGCCAGATCGTGCCGTGGAATTTCCCGCTCATGTTCACCAGCTGGAAGATGGGCCCGGCGCTCGCGGCGGGCAACACGGTCGTGCTCAAGCCGGCCGAGCTGACGCCGCTGTCGAGCCTGCGCGTGGCCGAGCTCGCCAAGCAGGTCGGCTTTCCCGACGGCGTGATCAACGTCGTGCCGGGCTACGGCAACGTCGCGGGCCAGCATCTCGCAGCCCACCCGGAGGTCGACAAGATCGCCTTCACCGGTTCGACCGCGACCGGGCGCAGGATCGTGCAGGCCTCGGCGGGCAACCTGAAGCGGGTGCAGCTCGAGCTCGGCGGCAAGGGCGCCAATATCGTCTACGCCGACGCCGACCTGGCGGCGGCGGTGAACGGCGCGGCGTTCGCGATCTTCCACAACCAGGGCCAGGCCTGCATTGCCGGCTCGCGCCTGATCCTGCACGAGCGAATCGCCGGGCCGTTCTTGGACGCCTTCCTGCGCCTGGCCGCGTCGATCCGGCTCGGCGACCCGATGGACCCGGCGACCGAGATGGGCCCGCTCACCTCGAGCCTGCACCGCGACCGCGTGCTTGCCTACTGCGAGCTGGCGCGCGAGGACGGCGGCGAGATCCTGCTCGGCGGCGGATTCCCGCAGCGCGAGGACCTGCGCCGCGGCTGCTACGTCGAGCCGACGGTGGTGCGCGCGGCGCCGGAGGCGCGCGTCTCGCGCGAGGAGGTGTTCGGGCCGTTCGTCACGGTAACCACCTTCAATGACGACGACGAGTCGATCGCGATCGCCAACTCGACCGACTACGGCCTCGGCGGCGGGCTGTGGACCCGGGACGTCGCACGCGCGCACCGCGTCGCGGGCGCGATGCGCGCGGGCATGGTGTGGATCAACTGCTACAAGCGGGTGAACCCGGGTTCGCCCTTCGGCGGGATCGGGCGTTCGGGCTACGGGCGCGAGATGGGCTTCGAGGCGATGCACGAGTACACCGAGGCGAAGTCGGTGTGGGTCAACGTCGACGCGCGGCTCCCGCCCTACTACCCTAGGCAGGCGTAGAGTAAACGGACTGGCAAGGAGGAGACCCATGGAGCAACCGCATCCGACCTATTTTGCATCGCTCGAGAAGTGGCAGAAGGGGCACGCGGAGATCATCAGCGGTGACGTCAAGCACTACGTGTTCTCGAACATGTTCGACGTCGCGTCGCGCTCCAGGCCCTACGAGAAGGTGGTGGTGGGCAAGAACCTGGAATACGTGCTCGAGGCGCTGCGCGCCGAGGGCGCCTCGCCGTGGTTCGCCTGCGGCCACGACGAGTTCGCGGTCTGCATGGACGGCGAGATCGAGGTCGAGTTCGTCAAGCTCGACGCGCCCGCGGCGGGGCCGGACAAGAACGGCGCGGTGCTGGTCAAGGGCGAGCCCAAGGGCCGCAAGATGGGGCGCGTGCGCCTCAGGCGCGGCCACCAGGCGCTGCTGCCGGCAGGTTCGGCGTACCGCTTCAGCGCTGCGAAGAAGGGCGTTCTGATGCTGCAGACCATCCTGGGCGATCTGTCGGTCCAGAAGTGGGCCGAGATCTGCGAGAAGTGACGATCAAGAGGAGGCTGATATGGGTGACATGAACTTCAGGCCCGTACTGAGCGAGAGCAAGCCCCAGGTCGAGGTGCTGATGTCCGAGGCGGACCGCAGCACCGGCTACCGCGCGTTCAAGCTGGGCGGCTTCGAGTTTGCGCGCGACGAGTATTTCGTGCGCGTGTCGTGGCCGGCGAAGGGTCAGCGCATCTCGCACCTGATCTCGGCCGACGCCTTCCTGCGCGCGATGATGCGCGACGTCGCCTGGGGGTTCTTCTACGGCTGGGTGAACTTCGACGCGGTGATCGGCACCCGCAACCTCTACGGCCGGGTGGAGCTCTACGGCGGGCGCTACTACGGGCCCATGAAATCCGCCGGCCTGGACCATGTGGAGACTTTCGATGCGCCGCTGATCATGGCGACCTTCAAGGCGATCCTCGCCGACTGGGTCAACGCCGGCTTCGACCCCTTCGCCGCGCCCGAGGAGACCGGCAAGACCGTGTTCGGCGCCAAGAACGGCAGCAACCTGGCCGCGATCGACCGCTACCGCGTGCCGACCAAGCGCATGCCGGGGCTCAAGGGCGACTCGCCGCTGCGCTCCGACGCGAACGGCTTCCCCGTCAACCGCCAGTTCCGCGACGTGCCGCAGGACGAGCCCGAGGTGCAGGCCGAGCCCGGCTTCGAGGGCCAGCTGCACGCGTTCAACCTGTTCAAGTACCTATCGCGCTCGGACGTGACCTGGAACCCCTCGGTGACCGGCGTGTGCCGCGCGAGCCTGGCCTGCCCGACCACCGAGGAGTACATCCTGCCGATCGTGCACGGCAACGACCGCGTCGAGTGGTTCGTGCAGATGTCCGACGAGATCACCTGGGACGTGCAGGACAAGGAGACCGGAGCCTTGCGCGCGCGCATCACGATGAAGGCGGGCGACGTCGCGGCGATGCCCGCCGACATCAAGCACCAGGGCTACTCGCCCAAGCGCTCGATGCTGTTCGTGTGGGAGAACGCGACGCCCAACCTTCCCAAGCTGTACGAGTCGGGCGAGCTCAAGCCCTATCCAGTGGAGTTCTGACGGAGGAGGAAAGTATGAACAAGATCAAGCAAGGCGCCGATTCACGCCGCCGGCAGCTGGTGCTCGGCGGCAGCGCGGCGGCGCTGGCAAGCGCAATTCCGCTGCGCGGCGCGCTCGCGGCCGGCGGCAAGATCCGCATCGGCTACGTGTCGCCGCAGACCGGGCCGCTCGCGCCGTTCGGCGAAGCGGACAAGTTCGTGATCGACGGCATTCACCGGATCCTCGGCCGGGGGCTGACGGTCGGCGGCACGAAGCACACGGTCGAGATCCTGGTGCGCGACAGCCAGTCGAACCCGAACCGGGCGGGCGAAGTCGCCGGCGACCTGATCCTCAAGGACAAGATCGACCTGATGCTGGTCGCCTCCACGCCCGAGACCACCAACCCGGTGTCTGACCAGTGCGAGCTGAACGAGGTGCCGTGCATCTCGAGCGTGGCGCCGTGGCAGCCGTGGTTCTTCACCCGCGGCGGGGATCCGGCCAAGGGCTTCAACTGGACCTACCACTTCTTCTGGGGGCTGGAGGACATCATCGCGGTGTTCCTCAACCTGTGGCAGTCGCTGCCGACCAACAAGTCGGTCGGCGGCCTGTACCCGAACGACGGCGACGGCAACGCATGGGGCGATCCCAAGCGCGGCTTTCCGCCGGTGCTGGCGCAGCACGGCTTCCAGCTCACCGATCCCGGCCGCTACCAGAACCTGACCCAGGATTTCAGCGCCCAGATCGCGGCGTTCAAGAGCGCGCAGGTCGAGATCGTGACCGGCGTGATGATCCCGCCGGACTTCAAGACGTTCTGGACCCAGGCCGCGCAGCAGGGCTTCAAGCCCAAGATCGCTTCGGTCGGCAAAGCGCTCCTGTTCCCCGCCTCGATCGATGCGCTCGGAGACCTGGGCAACGGGCTAAGCTCGGAAGTGTGGTGGAGTCCGCACCACCCCTTCAAGTCCTCGCTCACGCACGCCAGCGCGGCGCAGTTCGCGGCCGCCTACGAGAAGACCACCGGCAAGCAGTGGACGCAGCCGATCGGCTTTGCGCACGCGCTGTTCGAGGTCGCGGTCGACTCGCTGAAGCGCACGAAGGATCCGGCCGACAAGGCCGCGCTGCGCGACGCGATCGCGGCGACCAAGCTGAATACGCTGGTCGGGCCGCTCGACTGGAGCAAGGGACCGGTGAAGAACGTCGCCAAGACGCCGCTGGTCGGCGGACAATGGGAAAAAGGCAAGAAGTACCCGCACGAGCTTCTTATCGTCAACAACGACACGGCCAAGAACATTCCGGTGCAAGGCAAGCTGCGGCCGATCTGAGCCGGCGCCGGAATGGGTGAGCTGCTCCGCCTCGAGGAGCTGAGCAAGTCCTACGGGTCGCTGCGCGTCACCGACCGTCTCAGCCTCGCGGTGGAGGAGGGGGAGACGCTCGGCATCATCGGTCCCAACGGCGCCGGCAAGACCACCCTGTTCAACCTGATCGGGGGCGACACGTCGCCCGAGGCGGGGCGTATCCTGTTCCGCGGCGAGGACCTGACCCGCGAGGCGCCGTTCCGGCGCTGCCGGCGCGGCATCGGGCGCACCTACCAGGTACCGCACCCCTTCGCGGGCATGACCGTATTCGAGAACCTGCTGGTCGCCGCGAGCTTCGGCGCAGGCAGGCGCGAGCGCGACACCTACCAGTCCTGCGCCGCGGTGCTCGAGCGCACCGGCCTGCTGGCGAAGGCGAATCAGCTCGCCGGCGGCCTGCCATTGCTCGATCGCAAGCGCCTCGAGATGGCGCGCGCGCTGGCGACCCGGCCGAAGCTGCTGCTGCTGGACGAGATCGCCGGCGGGCTGACCGAAAACGAGGCGCAGGCGCTGGTCGGCATGGTGCGCGAGATCGCGGCGGAGGGCGTCACCGTGGTGTGGATCGAGCACGTGGTGCACGCGCTGGTCGCGGCGGCCACGCGCCTGGCGGTGCTCGACTTCGGCCGCGTGATCGCGCACGGCGAGCCGAAGCAGGTGATCGCAAGCGCCGAGGTGCAGCGCGTCTACATGGGAATCGAGGTTTGAGCCTGCTCGAGACAAGGGGTCTGACGGCGTTCTACGGCGACTTCCAGGCCCTGTTCGGCGTCGATCTCGTGCTCGAGCAGGGCGAGATCGTGGCCGTGATCGGCGCCAACGGCGCGGGCAAGACCACGCTGCTGCGCAGCGTGGCCGGGCTCAACCCGACCGGGTCGCAGGCGGTGCGATTCGACGGCGAGGCGATCGGCGGCATGGCCGCCTACCGGGTGGCCCGGCGCGGCATCGCGCTGGTGCCCGAGGGACGGAAGCTTTTTCCCAGCCTGACGGTGGAGGAGAACCTGCTGGTCGGCGCGCGCACCGGGCGCGCGGGCGGCTGGAACCTCGAGCGCGTCTACGCGCTGTTTCCAAGCCTCGCGCAGCGGCGCGCGCACCTCGCGCAGCAGGTCTCGGGCGGGGAGCAGCAGATGGCGGCGATCGGCCGCGCGCTGATGGGCAACCCGCGCCTACTGCTGTGCGACGAGGTCTCGCTCGGGCTTGCGCCGCTGGTGGTGAACGTGATCTACCAGGCGTTCCGCGCGCTGTCCGAAGACGGCGTGTCGCTGGTCGTCGTGGAGCAGGACATCGGCACTGCGCTTGCGGCGGCCGACCGCGTGTACTGCCTGCAGCACGGCCGCGTGTCGCTCAACGGCCGCCCCTCCGAGCTGGCGCGCGAGCGCATCTCGCGCGCGTATTTCGGGATCTGAGATGGTCGGCTGGATCGACACGGTGATCCAGGGCGTGCTGCTCGGAGGCCTGTACGCGCTCTTCGCCATGGGCCTTTCGCTGGTGTACGGCGTGATGCGCCTGGTCAACATCGCGCACGGCGATTTCATCCTGCTGGCGGCCTACGTCGCGCTCGTGTTCCAGGGCGCCGGCCTCGACGTCGCGGCCGCCACGCCGCTGGTGGTCGCGGTCATGTTCCTCGGCGGCTACGTCCTGCAGCGAGGCATACTCAACCGCACCCTGGGCAAGGGTCTGCTGCCGCCGCTTCTGGTCACCTTCGGCCTGTCGGTGGTGATCCAGAACGTGCTGCTGCAGATCTTCTCGGCCGATTCCCAGGCGTTGCGCGCCGAGGCGCTCACCACCGCGAGCCTGCGGCTGGGGGATGCGATCGCGATCGGCTGGTTGCCGCTCGGCGTGTTCCTGGTAGCGCTTGCGCTGGGCTTCGGCCTGCAGTGGCTGTTCGCGCGCACCGGGTTCGGGCGCGCCCTGCGCGCGACCTCGGACGACCAGGAAACGGCGCAGCTGATGGGCATCGACCATCGGCACATGTACGCCCTTGCCACCGCGCTGGCCTTCGCGCTGATGGCGCTCGCGGGCGTGTTCGCGGGCATGCGCACCTCGTTCACGCCGACCGACGGGCCGGCCAACCTGCTGTTTGCGTTCGAGGCGGTGGTGATCGGCGGCCTGGGGTCGTTCTGGGGGACTTTCGCCGGCGCCACGCTGCTCGGCATCGCCCAGAGCATCGGCTTCCGGCTCAATCCGGGATGGGGTCTGCTGGTCGGCCATCTGGCCTTCCTCGCGGTGCTGGTGCTGCGGCCCGAAGGCCTGTTCCCGAGGACAAGGTGAGCGCCGGCGCGAAACTGGTCACCCGGGCCACGCGCGCCAGCCGCGCGGCGGCGGTGGCGGGCGCGATCGCGCTCGTCGCCGGTGCCGCGCTGCCGTGGTGGGCCGGCTCGGCCAGCATGCGGCTGCTGATCGAGTTCTACTGCTTCGTGATCATGGCCCAGATGTGGAACCTGCTCGCCGGCTACGGCGGCCTGGTTTCGATCGGCCAGCAGGGCTTTCTCGGGCTGGGCGGATACGCGCTGTTCGCGCTCGCGAACCATGCCGGGCTCAATCCGTTCCTGTGCGTTCCGCTTGCCGGGCTGCTCGCGGCGCTCGTCGCCTGGCCGAGCGCGAAGATCGTGTTCCGGCTGCGCGGGGGCTACTTCGCGATCGGCACCTGGGCCCTGGCGGAGGTGTTCCGCCTGATCCTGGCCAACGTGTCGGCGCTCGGGGGAGGCTCCGGGCAGAGCCTGCGCGCGATGGCGTCGATCGCCAAGTCAACGCGCGAACCGGCCGCGTACCTGATCGCGTTCGCCGCCCTGGTCTGCGCGCTGGCCGCGGTCTATTTGCTGCTGCGCTCGCGCTTCGGCCTGGCGCTTACGGCGATCCGCGACAGCGAGCGCGCGTCCGAAAGCCAGGGCATCGACACCGAATTCACCAAGTTCTGGGTCTATGTCGTGTCGGCCGCCGGCTTCGGCGTGGTCGGAGCCATCTACTACATGAACATCCTGCGCATCTCGCCCAACGCCGCGTTCGACGTCAGCTGGACGGCATACGTGATCTTCATCGTCGTGATCGGGGGCATCGGCACGATCGAGGGGCCGATCGTGGGCACGCTGCTGTTCTTCGTGCTGCGCGAGACGCTTTCCTCCTACGGCAGCTGGTACCTGATCGCGCTCGGCGCGATCGCGGTCGTGACCATGCTGTGGTTTCCGGCCGGGCTGTGGGGCGCGCTGTCGGCGCGCTTCGACCTGCACCTGTTCCCGGTGCGGCGCTGGCTGAGGCAGGTGCCGTGATGCGGCTCTGCACCCTGGCAGACGTTCCCGACGGCGGCGTGCTCGAGCTGCCCGGCGGGAGAATCGCCTGGCGGCGCGGGGACGAGCTGCGGGTATTCGTCAACCTGTGCCCGCATTTCCACCTTGCGCTCAATTACGAGCCGGGCGAGTTCAAGCTGCACGGTGACCTCATTGCCTGCGCGCACCACTATTCGTACTTCCGCTTCGCCGACGGCCTTTGCGTGGAGGGCCAGTGCGTGGGCGAGCCGCTAGAGGCGGTGCCGACCCGGATCGCGAACGGCGTGGTTTACCTCGCGCGCCGGAGCTAATACAGTCACGCACAGGCGAGGAACAAGGAGGAGTCGATGCCGATACGCAATTTCAGCGAGGAAACGCTCACTGCCGAGGTGCTGCGGCGCATCGAGGGCACGCCGAACGCGCGCCTGAAGGAAGTGATGGCGAGCCTGGTGAAGCACCTGCACGCTTTCGTGCGCGAGGTGCGCCCGACGCCGGAGGAGTGGTTCACCGGGATCCGCTTCCTCACCGACACCGGCCACTGGTGCGACGACAAGCGCCAGGAGTACATCCTGATGTCGGACACGCTCGGGGTGTCGATGCTGGTCGACTTCATCAACTACGGCAAGACCGCGAATGCGACCGAATCCACCGTGCTCGGCCCGTTCTTCGTCGAGGGCGCGCCCGAGATGCCGCTCGGGGCGAACATCGCGCGCCCAGGCACGCCGGGCGAGCCGTGCAAGGTGAGCGGCAGCGTGCGCGGCCTGGACGGCAAGCCGGTCGCCGGCGCGCTGCTCGAGATCTGGGAAGCGGGCGGCGACGGCTACTACGACGTGCAGAAGTCCGAGGGCACCAACCTGCGCGCGCGCTTTCGCGCCGACTCGGGCGGCAAGTTCCACTTCAGCTGCGTCAAGCCCTCCAGCTACCCGGTGCCGCACGACGGCCCGGTCGGCAAGATGCTCGCCGCCACCGGCCGTCACCCGATGCGCCCCGGGCACCTGCACTTCATGATCACGGCGCCGGGCTTCGACAAGCTGGTGACGCACTTGTTCGTGCGCGGAGACGAGTTCCTCGACTCGGACGCGGTGTTCGGCGTCAAGGATTCGCTCGTGGTCGATTTCCGCCGGAACGGCTCGGGCGTGTACGAGGCGAGCTACGACTTCGTGCTCAAGCCGCACGCGACGCGCGCGGTCCTCAGCGCGGCAGGTTGAACTCGGCCTTTATCGGCTGCGAGGCGCCCGGCATGCTGATCCGCACCGTGACGGTGTAGGGGTTCGCGCTCGCCGGAATGCGGAAAAAACCGCCGTAGCTCACGGTCTTGTTGAACGCCATGCGCTTGAGCGTCTTCGTTTCGCCGCCCATGATGGGATCCGAGACGGTCGCCTTCACCTGCGCGTCCTTGATCCCGGCCCTGGTCCTGCTGTCGAACAGCGACACGTTCAGGTGGTAGTAGTCCTTGCCGCGCGGAATCCTGCCCAGCACCGCCGTCTGCGCGTCCGGCTTCGGGTGCTCCGCGCGCAGCTCCGCGGCCGAGATCACCCCCAGGTAGATTTCGGTCCCCGCCACCACCTTGTGGTCCCAGCCGGGGGGCACGGCCGGCGCGGCTGACTGCGCGGGCGCGGCCTGCGCCGCGGCGACGCCCTGGTCCATCATGTAGACGATGGCGCGGCGCACCTCGGCGTCGGTGAGATCGGGCATGCCGCCGCGTGAAGGCATGGCGCCGTGACCCCGGATCGCCGAGCGGACCAGGGCATCGAGCCCGTAGGTGGCGCGCGGGATCCACGCCGAGCGGTCGCCGATCCTGGGCGCGCCGTCGACGCCGCTGCCGTGGCACTTGACGCACTGCGCCTGCACGATCTCCTCGCCGCTGCGCTCGGGCGCGGGCGCCACGGCCTTGTTGATCGGCACCGCCCAGTGGCCGCCCGACTGGTTCACCATGTAGGTGATCGCGAGCTGGAGCTCGAAATCGCTCACGCCGCCGCTGCCGCCGTGCGGCGGCATGTTGCGGATGCCCTTGATCGCGTGCTCGGTGAGGCTGCTCAGGCCCTGCGCGGCGCGCGCCTGCCACGCCTTGTCGTCGCCGATCTTCGGCGCGCCGTTCTTGCCCGTCGCGTGGCACGCGGCGCAGACCTGCTGCACCACTTGCTCGCCGCTGCGCACCGCCGCGCGGGCATCGCTCTGCGCCGCCATCGCGCCCGCAAGCGCCAGCGCGGCCAAGAGCGCCAATCGCCGCGCCTTGCCGCGTGAAGTCGCCCCGCTCATGACGCGCGGCTCATGTGTTGCTGACATCGTTTCTCCTCCGGCTGCGATGGTTCATCGTCGCCGACATCTTAGCGTTTACTAGAAGACGCGCTTTCGAACGCGCCTGTCTTGACCTCAATCAAGCGCGAGGTGGTTCGCACTTCGCTGCCGGTCTGACCGACTCGGCTTTGCCCGGCAGCGGCTCGATCCGGATGTTCTTGATAACGATTCTCATTTCTATTAACATTATTCAGCATACTGTCAGGTATAGACAAATATCACTTTAATTCAAACACATGAAAGGGAGGACGTCAGCATGTCCCCTACGCCGGTTTCAGCCCCGTCGACCCGTGCCGTTCGCTCCCGGAACAGCGTTTCGCACGCAGCCGCATGGGTTGCGCTGCTCGGCGCACCGCTGCTCGCGCTTCCGGCGGCCGCAGACGAAAACCTGTTCGGCTACGTCGCCGGCGCCGAACCGACGCCGAAGGGCCACAACGAAACCTACTTCTGGCTCACCAACCGCTACGACAAGGGCGCCGGCAGGTATTCGGCGCAGGACCTCAAGCTCGAGTACGAGCACGGCATCACCGACAACCTCGCCGGCGCCGTGTACCTCACTGGGCAGTCGATCAACACCTCGGGCATCCGGATCGACGGCTATGTGCCGGCGGATGCGAAGTACGGCATGCGCTTTTCCGGCATCGAGGGCTCGCTCAAGTACGCGTTCCTGAGGCCCGCGCTGGACGACATCGGCCTGGCCGGCTATCTCTCGGCGTCCTATTCCACGCTCGACCCGCATTCGGGCCAGGACAAGGACAAGTACAGCCTGGAAGGCAAGCTGCTCGCGCAGAAATACCTCATGGACGGCCAGCTCGTGCTGGCGGGAAACCTGGGGCTCGAGGCGACCTACGCGGTGCGCAAGCCGATCGCCGGCCTGCCCGTCAACGACGCCACGGGCGAGCCGCTGGAATGGACGCTCGATCCGGAGATGGAGATCGGCGTGATGGCCGCGGCAGGGATCTCCTACCGCTTCGCGCCCAACTGGTATATCGGATTCGAGGCGCTGTACGACACGGAGTTCGAGACCGCGGTCGGCCAGGAGCGCTGGTCGCTGCAGGCCGGCCCGACGCTGCACTACGGCTCGAAGAACTGGTGGGCGACGCTTACCTGGCTGCCGCAGCTCAGGGGCGGCGGCGAGAAATTCGGCCCGGCGAGCTTCGACGGCGTGTCCTACCCGGGGCAGAACGATCCGAACCTGCACCTGATCGAGAAGACCAAGTACGAAGTCCGGCTCAAAGTCGGGATCAACTTCTGACCGCCGGCCATGGAGCCATTGATGCGCTGGATCGCAGCCCCGCTGATCGTCGTCTCGGCGCCGGCCTACGCAGTCCAGTACCTTAGCGTGCAACAGGCCCAGGCCGCGCTGTTTGCGCCCGGCACCCGGTTCGCGCCCCGCCCGCTCGAGCTTGGCGACGCGCAGGCGCAGGCGATCGAGCAGGCCTCCGGGCAGCGCGTGCGCTCGCGGCGCCCGGAGATCTGGCAGGCGTTCGAAGGCGAGCGCCCCGCGGGTTGGCTGTTCGTCGATCAGGTGATCGGCAAGCACGAGTTCATCACCTACGCGCTGGCGCTCGGCGCCGACGGCGCGGTGCGCGGCATCGAGGTGATGGACTACCGCGAGACCTACGGCGGCGAGATCCGCAATGCCTCCTGGCGCCGCCAGTTCGCGGGCAAGCGCCAGGGCGACGCGCTCAAGCTGGGCCGCGACATCCGCAACATCACCGGGGCGACCCTTTCCTGCCGCAACGTGACCAACGGCGTCAAGCGCCTGCTCGCGCTGTACGCGCTGGTGCTCAAATGAGGGGCGGCTGCGAGATTCGCCGCGCCCGGCCGCTGCTCGGGACCCTGGTCGAGATTTCGGCCTGGGGCAGCGAACCGGCCGCGCTGCGGCGTGCCGTCGATCGCGCGTTCAACGCGATCGAAGTCCTGCAGGCGCGCCTGAGCGCGCACGATCCGGCGAGCGAGGTCTCGCGCCTGAACCGCGACGGCCACCTGGGGCCGGTGCGGGTGGGCCGGGACCTGCGCCGGGTGCTGCGCGCCGCGGCGCGACTGTCGCGCCTGAGCGAAGGCGCTTTCGACGTGACCGCGGCCGCGGGCGGCGCGAGCTACCGCGACGTGCGGCTGCTGCCGCGCTCGCGCGTGCGCTACGCGCGGGCGCTGCGCATCGATCTGGGCGGGATCGCCAAGGGCTACTGCGTCGACCGCGCGGTGGCGCAGCTCGAGCGCTGCGGGGTCGCGGGCGGGCTGGTCAACGCGGGGGGCGACCTGCGCGCCTTCGGCGCGCGCGCGTTCGCGCTGCAGCTGCGCCACCCGGGCGATCCGCGGCAGCTGGTCGACTTCGGCACGATCCGCGACGCCGCGCTGTCGACCTCGGCGAGCTACGCCACGGGACGCGAGCGCTGCGCCGGCGCGCTGCGCGACGGCCGCAGCGGCGCGCCGCTGCGCCCGGGAGTCAGCGTCAGCGTGCGCGCCTCCCGCGCGCTGACGGCGGACGCTCTGACCAAGGTCGTTGCGGCGCTCGGCCCGCGTGCCGCGCCACTGCTCGCGCGCTGCCGCGCGCACGCCTGGGTAATGGAGGCGCCGTGTCCGGCCGCGGAATGAGACTGAGCGCGCGCCACCAGCGCTGGGTGTACGCGGTCCTCACGCTCGTGTACCTCAGCGGCGTGGCGTGGATGGTTTTGCGCTACGGCTTCGTTGGCGAGGATTTCAACAGCGCCTGGCGGGAAGCCGCGGCCTGGACGCTGCGCGCGCACGGTGCCGCGGCGATGCTCGCGCTGGTTGCGGTGGGCTCGCTGCTTGCCCTGCACGTGCCGACCGGGTACCGGTCGCGCCGGAGCCTGGGCTCGGGAATCTGCATGCTGGCGACCATGACCGTTCTCACCGTGAGCGGCTGGCTGCTGTATTACGCGTCGGCAGACGCCTTGCGCGCCTGGTCGAGCGACACGCACATGGCGCTCGGCGCGGCCGTGCCGCTCGCGCTGGTCTGGCATCTCGTCCAGCGCGGGCGTAATTCGCGCTTGGATGTACCATGCGTCCCATGCGGAAGAAGACCGTTGTCTTTGCGCTTGGCGCTGTGTTTGCATCGGGCATGGGCACGGCGCTCGCGCAGCAGGACGCGAGAAAGCTCGCCACCGCGATCTGCTCGGTCTGCCACGGGCCGGAGGGCCGCAGCGTCACGCCCATGTTTCCGCGCCTCGCCGGGCAGCAGGCGGCGTACCTGATCCTGCAGCTGGAGGCATTCCGCAGCCACAAGCGCGCCGACCCGAACGCCCAGGTCTACATGTGGGGCATGGCCGCGGATCTGAGCGGTGCCACGATCGAGGCTCTGGCGAACTACTACGCGGCGCAAAAGCCGCTGCAGGGACAGGTCGGCGATCCGGCCCTGATGGCCGCGGGCAGGGTGATCTACGCCGAAGGCGTTCCGGCGCAGAACGTGCCGGCCTGCGCGACCTGCCACGGCTCGAGCGCGCAAGGGGTGGGCGCGTTCCCGCGGCTCGGCGGGCAGCACGTCGACTACCTGGTCGGTCAGCTCGAGGGCTTCCAGTCCGGGCTGCGCGTCCATGCGCCGCTCATGCCCGGGCTGGCGCGCGCCCTGAGCGCGGAACAGATAAAGGCGGTGGCGACCTACGCGGGCTCCAGGTAACGCACGCGGAACAGAATTGCGCGCTGATATGATGGCCCGAAAGCCGAGCCCAGGGGCGATCGCAGTGCCCGCATGCGCAGGCCGTCGCGCGGCGACCATCGCCGTACTCGCCGCTCTTGGCGGCTCGTATCAATGCGCGTGGCCACAGCAAGTCAGCGCCGATTCCGCCCAGGATGCCATCGTCGTCACGGGCCATTACGACAACGCCGTCGGCACCTCCGACGCGGCGAGCGAAGGAAGCATTACCGCGAAGCTGATCGAGGATCAGCCGCTGCTGCGCCCGGGAGAGACGCTCGAATTCATTCCCGGGATGGTCGTCACGCAGCACTCGGGCGACGGCAAGGCGAACCAGTACTTCCTGCGCGGATACAACCTTGACCACGGCACGGACTTCGCGCCGTGGATCGACGGCGTGCCGGTGAACATGCCGACCAACGCGCACGGTCAGGGCTACGCCGACGTCAATTACTTGATCCCCGAGCTCGTGCAGCGCATCGACTACCGCAAGGGGCCCTATTACGCCCGGGACGGGGATTTTTCTTCGGCCGGCGCGGCGGACGTCCTGTACCGCAGCAGCCTGGACCGCAGCCTCGCGGATCTGACGGTCGGTGCGTTCGACTACCGGCGCGCCCTGTTCGCGGGCTCCACCTCGCCCGCGGGAGCGAGCGGCGGATCGCCGGTGTTGCTCGGCGCTCTCGAGCTGGCGCGGCAAAACGGCCCCTGGACGTTGGCGGAGGGTCTGCAGAAGATCAACGCGCTGCTGCGCCTGAGCGACGGCAGTCGCGCCAACGGCTGGTCGATCGACGGCGTCTATTACGATGCGCACTGGAGCTCGACCGACCAGGTTCCGCTGTCGCTGATCGATTCGGGTCAATTGGGGCGCTACGCCTCCCTCGATCCGACCGACGGTGGCGACACCGGACGGCAGATTCTCTCCGCCGAGTGGCACCAGAGCGACGGCGACAGCTACGCGAGAATTTCGGCCTACGCGCAGCACTACCGCCTGCAGCTATGGTCCGACTTCACCTACTTCGAGCTTCGTCCAGCCACCGGGGACCAGTTCGAGCAGGCCGAACGGCGCGACTTGTTCGGCGCACAGATGCTCAAGGGATGGACGCACGGCCTGTTCGGCCGCGAGTCGGCCACCGAGGTCGGGTTCCAGTTGCGCTACGACCACATCCATGTGGGGCTGTTCGATACCCAGGCCCGCACCGTGTTCCAAACCGTGAGCGACAACGTCGTCGGTCAGACCGAAGCCGGGGCCTACGTGCAGAACTCGACCACCTGGACGCCGTGGCTGCGCAGCGTGCTCGGGTTGCGCAACGACGCAATCGTCATGAACGTCGACGCACTGACCATCCCCGAGAACTCCGGCAGCGCGTCGGGATCGAAGATCTCTCCCAAGCTTTCCGTGATCTTCGGGCCATGGGCGAAGACCGAACTCTTCTTCAATTCCGGCAGAGGGTTTCACAGCAACGACGCTCGTGGCGTGACCGAGAAGGTGGACGCAACGACGGGCCTGCCGCCGCCGTCGGCGGTGCCGGCGCTCGTGGGCAGCCTAGGCAGGGAGATCGGGCTGCGCACCCAAGCCGTTCCGGGGCTGCAGTCATCGCTCGCACTGTGGTGCCTGGACAGCGACGGCGAGCTCGTCTACAGCGCCGACTCCGACATCGGCAATACCTCCCCCAACGGCCCCAGCCGGCGTTACGGGGCGGAGTGGAGCAACCACTGGGTGCCCAACCGCTGGCTGATCCTCGACGCCGACATGGCGTGGGTCCATGCCAGATACGCGATTCCGAACGACAACGGCGAGAGCGGCGACCTGATCCCGAACGCCGTGGGCAAAGTCGGGCGGCTGGGCGTGACGATCAGCAATCTTGGGCCCTGGTCGGCCAGCGTATCGACGCGCTACATCGGCCCCTATCCGCTCGTTCAGGACGGCTCGCTGTGGGCGCCCTCGGCGATCGTCACCAACCTGCGCCTGGAGCGCCGGCTTGCCCCGGACGCGACTTTCGCGCTCGACGTGCTCAACCTGTTCGACCGCCAGTACTACGACATCGCCTATGGCCAGGACTACCAGCTGTCTCCGGCCAGCCCGGCGGTGCAAAACGGGGTCACCGTCCATCCGGGCGAGCCGCGCCAGGTTCGGGCGGCCTTGAACCTGCGGTTCTGAGGCTGGCAGTTGTTGCGGCTTACGCCATGCGTTAAGGTTGCCGCCCGGGCCTCCGCCAGCGACCATGACCATAGACCAGCGAATCGCGCGCCTGCACGGCGAGATGACCGAGTGGCGGCGCGACATCCACGCCCATCCCGAACTCGGCTTCGAGGAAACGCGC
>Ga0335081_10005592_pt1 | contig 19899 bp, 11 predicted proteins | sample Lox_Sample_35_FD_206713 | JGI IMG/M metagenome (GOLD analysis project Ga0335081, IMG submission 206713) | Soil microbial communities from Loxahatchee National Wildlife Refuge, Florida, United States - Lox_Sample_3.5 | ecosystem: Environmental > Terrestrial > Soil > Wetlands | place: USA... | reverse complement strand
GCGCCCGCGCCAATAATAAGGCACCCTACGAAAACTTTTGTAAGGAGAGTCAGCCATACCCTTGACAGATCGATCTGTATAACAACCAAGAACATGCAAAAAGATAATATCACGTAATAAATTATTATTTTAGGGTTGATTTTCAACTTGATATACTTGTACGACAAGAACCCGCTAAGAAAAACCACCATAGTACAAGGCACTAATGTAGAAATCGCTGCCCCCATCATGCCATAGGACGGTAAGAGCAGAATATTCATCAATACGTTCACCACAACTGCAAGTACCATAATGCTGAACATCGTCATGGTTCGTTTTGCCAGGTATAATCCCGCATTAAAAATACTTTTCAGGGCGTAAATAATTGTCCCGAGGAGAATGATCGGAGAAAATGCTGCAGCAGACGCGTATTTTTCGGACGCCAGCGTGACAAACAGGTCCTTGGCAACAGCGAGGTAGCCAAACCAGATCGGTATTAAGGCTATCAGAAGGTAATTCAGGCATTTTTGGAGAAATGCTTCCGTTTTTTCCCTTCCCTCTCCTCCATAGATGTCTACATAGATTGGAATGATTGCATAAGATATTGAAAACATAATAATGTTTGCTATATACATGGCCACATTATATCCTGCTGAATACAAACCAAGCATAGCTTCGTCATAATAGGCAACGATTAGATATCGGTCAACATATGACAATGCTAAGAAGCCACACTCGGTAAAGAGCATTGGAAGCCCGAATTTTATTAATTGTATGGCTAGGTCACCCGACGCCCGTGCAGGAATTACCTTATGCTGTTTAAAGAACCAAGAGAAGAGAATAACGGCAACCGCAAACTCGCCCATGACGACGCCGATAAAATATCCGTACAGTTCTCGGATAAAATAGAGTAATAAGAGGAGTGACAGCCCAACAGATACACCCGCCGAAATGAGATTGACTGCATTCAAAAATATCGTTTTGCCTCTTGCGCGAAGAATATTCATAACGATCAAGTTCAGAGGGTGGATAAAAAGATAACAGGCCATCACGGCAAAACAAATCATGTAGTTTCCGTCAATTCTCAAATAGTGGTTTAACAGCGGGATTACGGCCAAATACAAAAGAACTGAACACACCGAAAAAATAACGCCCCGGATGAGTACGGTGGATGAAAAGGTTATCAGCCTCTCAGGCGATCCACTATACTCTCTATAGAATCTGATGATACCATCTGACAAGCCGGCTTTCGAGACCGCTACTGCCAGCATCATCGTCGTAGTTACCAGACTCATCACGCCGTATTGTTCCTTTGTTAATGCTCTCGTGAGAATCGGGAAAGTAAGAAAACCGAACAATTGGACGAGTCCTAATCCGGCAAAAAAATGGCCAAATTGTTTTATAAATCTTCTGAAAGGCGACATTTCAGCTTCTCTGCATCCGATTCTTTGCAATCATGACCGTTTAATGAATTCCCAGATGCGATGCGCATTGCAAATTATTTTCCCGCTAAACATCCTTAACAGTTCATGTATCCATTTTTAGAAACTTTTGTGTAATAGCAAATCTGCTGATCTGTGAACTTTTGAAATGAAATGATGGACCATCAGCTGGAATTCTGCCATGGGTAAATCAGCGCCAACTCCGTAGCGCCTTAATTCCATCGAAGGTGTCATCCTATTATTTGGGCCTGCAATCGCCGTCACGGCCATTTTAATGCCGCAAGCCTTAAGATTTTTGATACTATCCGAGTCATAATCTTCCATCCGCCCATTTGGATAAGCAAAACACTTGCACGGATGCCCAGTGAGTTCATAAATTGTATCGATGGACTGTCTGATCTCATCGTACCGTTGCTCGTCCGAGAGCTGGCTCAAGATAGCGTGATGATGGGTATGCGCACCAAATTCAATAAGTCCAGAGGCCATCATTCCTCTAATCGCCTTTTTGTCCAGCATACGGAAGGGAGATCCAATCTTAATTGGGGAATCCGGTTCGTCACCCAACTGCAATATCATATTACGAATGGCTGCCATGAGCTGTGACGGTGAAAGTTTTTTCAAACTCTCTTGCACAACTGCTGAAGCTTTAGCCTTGAGATCCGACGTAGAGAGGTCGAACTTAAAGCCATTCCATTCAATGAGATGCCTGTGTGTTTGACCAAGTGCAAGATTGAGACGGCAATACCATACCGTATCGTTCGTATTAATTAATCCTGTGGTAAGAAAAATAGTTGCAGGTATTTTTTCCCTGTATAGAATTGGAAAAGCAACATCAAAATTATTTTGATATCCATCATCAAAGGTGATCACAACGGTGGGGTGCTTTATCTCCCCGTTTCTCAGGCGTTCGACAGCCTTTGACAGAGAAACAATCTCAAAACGTTTCTTAAGATACCCTATCTGCATGCTAAAAGAATCCTCATCAACAAAACACCAGTCATGGACCATGAGCGGAGACCTAATAATTCCATGATACGCGATAATGGTTAGCTCATCCTGATAAACCAACTTGTGAAATAGCTGGGGTATTTTCGTCTTAGCTATTAACTCAGACCCTAAATTATAAATGCTTGGTTTCACGGTTATATTAATCGACAATATGTCTCTCTTTTGCCTAAATCCAGGACTATCTCAAAATACATTATATAAAAAAGATGCCTTTATGATCCTAATGCAAGAGTTGAAATTTATCTCTATTTAGTTTCAAAAGCCAGCCTCTTAAGCACCTTGATGACCCCCAAAACCACTCGACGGGTCATAATATAGAACTTTTATTTTCTCCATTTAATGTCTCCATTAATACTATTTCTTAAAGACTATTAAACAACCCTTCATAACACTAATTCCCTCACTGAGTACCAAATGTACTTACCCACGCTATGTTTTGAAATACTCATAATATCCTTTCTAATTAATAAGTTGCCAAAAAACGTCTTCGAACTGCCCCCGTCAGCAAAGACCCACCGGAAACGAGAAATTCGAGGTCTTCCTTGCTAAATAGATCCGTCCCCCATCGCCTTAATTTATGACTGTCATACCCATTTGAATTCTCATAGCCTGAATTGGCGGTCACCGCTATCCTATAATTTGCCTTTTTTGCCAGTCGAATCGTTTCTTCCGTGAAATCATTTTCTTTGCCATTTGGATAAGCCAGCATGAAACACTCTTCATCAAGCTCCTTTTCTATTCTCGCTTTCGACTCCACCATCTCAAAATGTTGCTCCTCCTGATTACAGATCGACAGAATCGCATGCGAGACCGTATGGCCTCCAAATGAAATGAACCCGCTTTTTTTCATTTCTCTTATTTGATTCCAGGTTAACGGTTGTAATTCTTCTGGGATTCTCTCCCAATCATATTTGACCCTTGACCTTTCTTGCAGTTCATACAAGAAGGATCTTATTTTGGCTGACGGCATACTTTTCAGAATCGACTTCAGACGGTCTACAACGATATTCCTCAAGGGAGGGTCCCCAAGGTTGAAAGATATAACCTCATGATTCAGTTCAATTTTCATGTCGCCAGGAGATGCATTTGCGGCAATGAATTCTAACCAATCCGTCCACAGGAATAGCCTTCGATCAATGAACCCCGTGGTCAAAAAAAGGGTTGCCGGAAAATGATACTTGTTCAGAATCGGAAAGCACAATTCATAGTTATTTGCATACCCATCATCGATGGTGACAGCAATGGGATTGGGTGGCAGCTTTTCATTATATAATAGGTCTGTTAGTGAAATTGGGTTTCCGTACTTAAGGTAAACCTTCAAATGCTGCTCAAATTCGCTAATCGGCATGAACTTTGAGTGAAGAGTCCACTCCCCTTCCTTATTTTTGCTCTCAGAAAATCCGTGATACAGCATGATACTGACTTTATGAGAGGTCAATTTATTACTTATTCTTAGCAAACCTGCATACCTGCTTGCGCTTTTTAAAAAGGTTTTCATCGTTGGGTATGGCAAAGGCCTATTGGAAAGCAGTGGACAATCTGCACAGTGAATAACTTGTGCACAGCGGGTTATAATGAAAACATGAACGGTGAGCTATTTTCCTTACAATCTTTTTGGCGGGCCGCCCTTCAGCAGGCCATTCGATGAACATATCTCAAGTATCTCACCGGGCGTCCAACGTCGATCTTTACCCTTTCCGCCAATCTGATCCATAAATATTTCTCGGAGGGATTCAAGAACGGAACAAATGCCAACGGACATGGCGGGCACCTGCCCCAACTCACGCAAAAATGATACCAACTCCTCCATCTCCTGAACTCTTCTCTCACAATGTATTGGATAGGTGGGAAGAAGACGGCGTACGGTCTCAACAGTACCCGGATAGAAATCCTCCAGGCTATGGAGCAGCATTTCCCTTCTTCCAATTCTATCCGCCGCCGTCACAATCTCCAGAAATAGAGCGACGAGACCTTTATTGAACCCCGCAAAACACATTTTGAACGCAGAGGCCTCTCCCACCCCCTTTCCCAATATGATCACCCTTAGCGCTTGCACCAATAATCGCCCAAGTTCCTCTGCCTTTTCTCCGCTTAGATAAAGGCTCGTCTTGGATTCAATCATCGAGGCACTCCCAAGAAATACTCCATCTAATAACTCACCCCCACATTCCTTAATCACCGATTCTATTCTCCGCATTGTACCTGGCCCTACCGAATTGCAGTCAACATATAAGGGGTACTTCCCCGTTGTGCCCATTGCACCCGAGACCCTCTCAGCGACATTAACTGCATGATTGGGTGGGACAAGGCAAAATACCAAACTGCTTTCTGCAATGACTTCCTCGATATTTTCTTTAAGAGCGATCCCGTTGTTTTCCGCATTCATTCGAGTCCTGTCGCTTCTCCCGGAAGCGCACGAAAAAACTTTAAACCCCGAATGCACAAGCTTCCGCGATAGTGCAGTCCCCATTTCCCCTGTGTAAAGGACTCCCGCTCTATCCATGATGCCTCTGTCCATATCGACCTCAACCAATTCTGGAAATCCCAAAGCCGCGCAGTAACCGGGAGACCCGATTCTTGATTATGGTGGCACAAGTCTGAAATGCCACCAGCAGACTCGGTCGCGGGTCATCCCAGGCAAAGTAGGGAAAGGTTTGTGGATACATGATGCTTTTTACCCACGTCCCAAAAGTGATCTCCGCTCGATTTCGGAGCGCAGAAAAGCTATTGAAATCCTGCAACGGATACCAAAGTCTTTTCCCTACCTTAAACGAAGAGGGAAGTCTTAATTGAGTTCCTAATAATCTATAGTAAACAAAAGAAGCCAAATCTATCCCGCTCTTCGCCAGTAAGCAATTTGCTGCTGTAAATCTCGCATTGCACTCTATGAGTTTCAGCTTCCCGTCCCTATGGTCTCTTTTGAACTCAACATTTGCCACTCCTTTTAGCCCTACGGCACGAAACAGTTTTAGGGCCAATTCCTTCACTTCATCAACCCGGTCCGTAACATGGTAGCAACCGTTGCCTTCATTCGGAGGAAAGCGGCGGATGATCCTTTTCGTAAAATCAAACAATGCCTCACCATCCTCGTCTATGTACGTATAATAACTACATAACTGATCATCGGCTCCAGGAATCACCTCCATCAGAATCACCTTATCTTCTTGCATGTCCACGGAATCTAAAATTCCCTGCAGTTCGCTCCTATTCTTTGCCAACAAATATTTGCGACCATATCGCTGCTCAAACTTGTGCGAATAAACAGGCTTAATCATGAGCGGGAACGATGCTTCCCCCATAATGTCTCCAACCCTTTCGCCATTTTCAATCCTCCAAAACCGTGGCGCAGGGATACCGGCGCTACGAGCTGCCTCGTAAGTGCTGAGCTTGTTTAACATACAAAGCTGCGCTTCCTTATTCATGATATCAAGCACAAATCTCTTTGAAAGGTTCTCTCTATTCTTAATTAAAATTTCTAACGCCGTATCATTGCATGCGAGAAGCACTGACCCACGGAGATGCTCCGATTCGTCTCCGAGAAGATATCTTTCCCATGATTCTGCAACATCTTCGTCTTTAGATGGACAGATAAGATGACAATATCGCGAATATCGCAAATATGGATTGGGAGCGTTCACCGCGTACACTTTTATCCCCTGACGTCCCAGGCAGCGCACCACAGAAACCGCATTGGCCCCTCCTCCAAGGACGACGGCACCCGGTAATCGTACATTGCACTTATTTACATCCATTCCTGCTAAAGCTCCAAATGGTAACTGCGTTTCGGATCGGTCAACTCTTATCGCGCGCAGAGAACGCGTCTCGACACACTATCTTCAACAATCGCAACGATAGCCTGAACTGCTAAGCCGCGCCCACAACGGGCCGCCTCTCTTATCCAAACAGCGCTTCATCTTTACGCCCAGATTTCCTCCAATCCTTATTGTTCATGCGATCCCGTAGGCCTAAAACCTCTTTGAGAACATAAATCGCAACAGGAAACGGTTCACCCACTTTCATGTAGTGATAATAGTACCCAGGCACTGCATTAACCTCAATCACAGCTCCTCCAGACTCAGAAAGAGCGACAGTTGGGTCGCGAGTTATAACGTCGACACCTGCCATTTTTGCACCTATCACATTCGCTGCTCTAGCCCCTTCAATGATGATCGATTTGCTTAGCGCTTCTTTCGCCGATTCGTTTTCCCGCCCTCTGTTCTCGTTGACCACGGTCTTTACCCTCACAACTTCCCCCTCCCCGGGAACAGATGCAAGCGACAAATTCTGCTCCCGAAGGCATTTCAACATATCCATATCAATTTTGAGACCGCAGTGCGCACGTTCCGACTCCTTCTCCAGTCTGAGAGCGTTTTCCTGCTTCACCAATGCCCTGATCGAAAACTTTCCATCTCCCGTGACAGTCGGGGGTTTTCTAACGACTGCGTCCAAAAGTTCGCCATGCAAGTATAAGAGTCGGTACACATCTCCTCGGATCAGTTCTTCAACCAGAATCCTTCTGTCGAAAACACTCGCTCGAGCAGCTGCTTTCAAGAGGTCCCAGGTTCCCTCTACGCCCGTTGTAACCCCCACCCCCCCCGCAGTTCCATTTGCAGGTTTGACAACACACTTCTTACCAATCTTTTGAATAAATTCCCTGGCGCATTCTATATCCTGAATATCGAATTCCGCAAATCTCGGTACGGATATTCCTTCGCGTCGAAGCATGGACAACACTACTGTCTTGTTTTCCGCGACGTGTAATGTTACTGGATCATCTATCTCCGTATACCTTTCATACACCCTCGTCCTTCTACCGTCGGTGCCGATTTCACGGACTCCACCCCCAATCTCAACACAGGAAGCTCCTATCTCTTTTGCTGCTTCATTCCAAATCCGTGCGTAGAATGCGGTTCTCTTACTTGAAAATGAACGCGTTGCTCGCTGCATCCAATGAATCAATGCTCTCGCCCTATAGAAGCATCGCAATAGTTCCAATACTCCGTGCAAAACCTGGGCAGATCTCATTCCCCTCTCCTTTTTTCTACACTAACGCTCGGTAATCACTGTCCAAAACACAGTTGCTCCGATAACGCCTTCAAGCAGTCCTTTGCAGAACTCTTCGCATCACTTTGAAACTGACCTTGCAAACGAAATCTGCATTTCTGGTAGAATTTTATTCTCCCGCTCTCCACATCTATGGCGTCAGCTTTTTAAGCAAGCTGTCGAGGTTGCCTACGTTTCCATTCGACTGCCTTATTAAATCGAAAGCGAGTTCATGGTCTTCGAGTCCTTTTACATCGCTCACTTCACATATCTTCTTGTCAACATCGAGATCAATATCAAAAAGGCCATACAAAGAAAATTTGTACCCCTCTTCAAAGGTGTTAGCCGACACAACATTATGCTGAAAGTACCGTGCAACTTTGAACAGGGTATATATTTCTTCTATCTTGTACTTTCCTGTCAGCCTCCCTAAAACCAAGGGAAACAGCTCTGTTCGAAGGTTTCCGGCTCCTTTTCCGTATCCCAGCAGAGAACCATCCACAATATCTGCTCCGCCTTGCACTGCTTCTAACGCGTTCACTGCTGCTAATCCTAAGTTATCGTGGGGATGAAATCCTATCGTCATTTCTGGGAAATTCTCTTTTAGGGCCGCTATACGATTTCTAACTTGATGGGGCAAAAAGTGACCATTCGAGTCAGCAATGTAAAAGAAATCGGCGCCAAATTCCTTCGCCCTTCCGCAATATTCAAGTGATTGTTCATCGGAAAACTTCGATGCTCGAAGTAGGTTCATACTGACTTCTACCCCTCGGGGTTTGAAGTAACTGCAAATGTCTCTAATCTTGTGCATGTTGCCGGGAGTACTTGTGACCCTGATCAGGGATAACTGTTGAACGGTATCCTGATCATATTGGTGAGGGGAGAAATCGTCCGGATGAATCATCGCTCCCATCTTTACCTTTCCCTCGCAAATTTCGTGGCACTTCGCTATGTAATCCGGCGAATAATTTAAGAGAGGATTGGATCCGGAACCGAATTTAAGGTATCCAATTTCAATATAATCTATGCCTGTTTCCGAGAGCCTCTGTATGGTGTTAAGAACAGCTTCCAATTCAATTTGCTTCCGGCAAAGGACACTCTCCCTAAACGTTACATCCATTATTTTCATTTTTTGATTCACCCCTCCTTTTGGATCAGGATTAACCTTCTGGCTTCTCTTTGATTGCAGGGCATGCGTTGTACGCTCACTCATCTTTCTGCTCCTATTCATTTCATCATTTACTGTATATTTACTGTATTCTTAGTGCAAGAGACGCTGCAAATGAGGATTACACATAAAAATAACCGTAGGAGGCTTTTCATCAATATTTCTCTATCTTTTTGGATTGTTTTTAATCGCACTGTTAATTATAGGAAGCACAATCCCAGCAAGGGCTTTATCGTACCCCTTTCTAATGAATATGCGTTAATAGGTAATGAAGTTACTGGGGATAACATTAAGTTCTTCCATAATCATCGTCAAAGCGTTCGATATCATCTTCTTCGAGGTATTCTCCGTTCTGAACTTCGATAACCTGAAGAGGAATTTCCCCCGGGTTTTCAAGGCGATATTTTATGTTAATAGGGATATAAGTGCTTTCATTAGTATGGATCAAGTATTTATCATCTTCTCTTGTTACTCTGGCTGTTCCCGTTACCACAATCCAGTGCTCACTTCTTTTTTTGTGTAGTTGCAAACTCAGTTTTGCCCCTGGCTTAAGAACAACTCTTTTAATTTTATTTCCAGCCTCATCTTTCTCAACGATTTCATCCAGAGCGCTCCAGCTTTCCACCAAATGGAAACGAATATCTAAAGCCATGTCTTCGGTTGTGACAAGCCAGATATTCTCTGGGGGAACCAAACCATTGATTCGCTCGACGGTCTGACGGAGAAGTGTATCTTCTCCCACAATTTGCAGCATTTGTTTGGGACAGGTTTCACGACTTAAGGGCCAGAACCTTGCACCAGACCCGCCCGCAAGAATCAAGAAACCCCATAACAATCTCAGTCAAATTATTGGTCCGCCTTGAGCAATCATTTTTCCCGCATCCCGCTTGGCCTAGAATCCAACTCTTCCAGCCTGTGGCAGGTCTTCATCCCAGTCGCAGCTCTGCTGGTCCCATTCTTCTTGTCTATGGGAAGGATTGTCCTTTGCCCCATTCTTCTTAGGCAGACAGATGTTAGCAAATCCTCATACTTTTCTATCATTTTTTCGTCGCTGAAATTCATCTCTGCCCAGTACCTTGCCCGGAGTCCCATTTCTCGCCGAAGGGCAGAATCGAACAGAAGCCTATTCAAGCCCTCTGCCATGGCCACCGGATCTCCTGCAGGTACCAGATACCCAGTTTCTCCGTTCCTTACCACTTCGACGTTTCCACCCACGGCTGTTGCGATTACAGGTTTTCCCGCAGCCATCGCCTCGAGCAAAGCATTAGACATCCCTTCGCTCAATGAGGGCACTACCCCAATATCCATGGTCTTCCAAACATCCGGCACGTCGGACTGCTCGACTGGGCCGGTCACCTTAAAAACATCTTCCAGCCCGCATTCCTTTATCCGGGCCAGAACCTCCATCACATAACGCTCACTATTAGGGTAGCCTATGAGAAAAAAGCGAGCATGAGGAAATCGATTGGCAACCAGTTTCGCCGCATTGACAAAATGAATTTGGCCTTTTATCGGTCGAATATTCCCTATACAGGCGACTTTTACGCAATTGCTATGACTCTCAGAAACGTTTATTCCACTTGCCGCCATATTCTCAGGGGCGCATAAAGTTAAGTTCACACCATTGTAGATCACAGAAATATCATCCGGCTTTCCCCCTTGTTTTCTCAAGACCATGGACTTGACAGACTCCGAAACCGCGGCAATCTCATCAAAAAAAGGGTTAATTATTCGGTAAATCCACAGGTCTCGTCGCTTTAGGCCATAGCCCATGTCACGGCGAGTTGACACTGTTGCTACCCTCGTGATAGCCGATAACAGAAACCCCATAAAATCGGAGTCACGATGATATAACAGGATTGCAGACACCTTCTGTTTCCTTATGATTTTTATCACCTTCAGAAACGACTTTATCCCATGGTATGACCACAGGCGCCTAATTTTCAGATTTTCAACAATAAAGCCTTCCCGCGTCATCCTCTCGGAAAGATTACCACCCTTGAAGCAGCATACGATTACCTTATGACCTCTCTCTCTGAAGCCTCTGGCCAGTAGATATAGGTTCCGTTCAGAGCCCCCTATACCCCTTAACACATCACTTATCATCATTACTATCATCGGTTTCGTTTTCCTTGCACTAAGTCCCTTTCCACGCTAACCCACCGTTCCTACAAGTTAACAGGTTATTGTCTACCACAGGACGCAGTCATCATCCCAACTTAGACGCCATTTTTTGTGTCGTCCGATCGCAAGAGGAACTACAATTTCTAATTCGCCACCAATTTCTTTTCCCTTGCCTACGGACGAAGGTCGAAATGCAAATTTAGGGTAATCCCCCCTTTCCTCAAAAACCGTATATAGAATTGAGTTCGCTACTATACAATTCGAAAGTGTGCTTGCATCCACCCACAAATTGTTTTCATTAACAGTTTTCTATCCGCTACGAGTGTATACATGTGGTCTGACTCCTTGAAATAGACTACCCGCAAATTATCCTTGGAACCGTCTAAATCCAACCGCAACATATCCCAAAACTGGCTAGGATAACAATAGTAGTCTTCTGCACCGTTGGTATAAATAAACAAAAGGCGTACTCCTCGATCAATCAACTGTAAGCAATGCTTTCTTGCCTCATTTCTTGTGGGAAAGTCGCGATCAAATATTTCTGGATGGTCTTCTGAGCAAATCCGCGACCAGGTGTTAAAGTAAGCACTTCGAATTAGCTTTTTCCATTTACTTAATTTAAACCAACTGCGCATGAAGCGTCGACCATAGAAATGAAAGTAAAACCGAACCGTTCGATAACCGAATGCATCAAGTAATACGACTCCCGAAACTCTTGAGTCCCTTACCGCCGTTGGAAACGCCTCATCTGCCCCAGAACACAACCCTAAGAGTACGAACTCACGAATCCCCTTTTTCTCGGATAGATAATTCATCGCACACTGGATATCCAGTACCGCGCGCTCCGTCTCTAATTTTCCGCCTTTCGAAGTTTCACTGTCTCCTTTTCCCGACAGGTCAAATCTCAACACGTGAAACCCCATTGACGCTACTTTTCTCCCCAAATCTACGTACAGTCGATAGGGCCCAACTCGGTGGAGCAGTCCTGCGTTCCAAAAAAGCATGGCGCACCCCTGCTCCTTTCCAGGATCAGCATCGGGCTCCGTTATCACGCCGACTAGGCGAGATTCATTCCCAAACGTTACAACTTTTTCTCTCATCTATTTTTACCGGCAAGCTTCCCCACTATTTCATGCAATATGTCGTTCACCATTAGTACCGCATAAAAGTTCTCAAATTCACACCACTGATTCCCATCTGGCACAAGGCTATATTCAAATTGAGGTCTATCTGTACTCAATTTTATTCTCAAATCATGATATTCTTTTCTTTCCTCCGAAACAATCAGGAACACTCTTTCACTTCCACAGGGTGGGGAATTCAGCAGGTCGATTCTTTCAATTCCCTTCTTCATCTCTGACGGAAAGGGAAATCCCAAGAGCTCGTCCGTATCCCTATCTCTTACGCTCCCTTCCATATCTGACACCACTCTACTGTGTAGGCCCTGAAGCTCCTTTACATACTGCTTTCCGCTCACAACCGGATCCCAGAGTACGAGGTCCCTTACATGAAGGCCTTCGTTACAGGCCGCCACTGCCAATGCACCCCCAAGGCGGAGTCCCACAATCGATACCTCCCTCACGTCCGCCATTTCCATCAACTCATCAGCGGCCATGTGAATGTCCGCTTTCCATTGAGAAACGTCTCCCTCACCGCCTTCCCCCGATGAATCTCCCATCCCAAAGTAATCAAACCTGAATGTTGCAAACCCCGTCTGACAGAGAAGCCCGGCCAGGCGTCGTATCGCCCAATGGGCACGCATATACTCCTGTGGTCCCGGATAACAAAGCACAATAGCGATATCGCGAATATTCTGAGCCGCTGGTTGGTGGTAGATGCCAAAAAGCATTTTTTCTGAATCTCCAAAAAATAATGGATGCATCGCCTAAATCCCTGCTTTCCACTCAGCAAGCCGCTTTCGAATCAGCAGTTCAAGACGCTAATTCGAACTCGAAAGTAATTTCTTCTTCACCTTCCATAGAAACGACATAGCGGAAGAGTCTGTCAGCTTCGTCTCTTGCACTTCCTCTCCTTCAGATGCTTTCTGAGATAAACTAATGGGAAGCGTCTCAGCGATCTGGCTAAGGGTGTTTAAGAGGATCACCCGTGGACTCAGCCGGACTCCCGTCTCTTTCCTTATGCGCTCGATCACCTGCATGCACAGGAGGGAATGGCCTCCGATCTCGAAGAAATTATCATGAGTGCTTACACGGTCGACCTTCAGAACCTCCTGCCAAATTGACGCTAGAAATTTTTCCGCCGCATTGCGGGGCGCCACGTATTCTACTTCGGCGCCCCCCCCAATTCTAAACGCAGATACCAGCTCTTTTTGATCAATCTTTCCAGCGGGGGTCAGAGGAAGTCCATCCAGTTCCACAAAGTGCTGCGGGATCATGTACTCGGGAAGCTTACTGCGTAAATGAGCACGCAGTTCAGTCGGGGTCACGGTCTTTCCAGGAACTGGTACGATATAGGCAATCAGCCGAGCGTCACCAGGTCTGATTTCACGAACAATGACCACTGCTTGTTTTACCGCTTCAACCTCTCCCAACACCGTCTCAATTTCGGCGAGCTCGATCCGGAAACCTCGGACCTTGACTTGATTGTCCAAGCGGTTTAGGTACTCCAGATTTCCATCTGGATGGTAGCGAGCCAGGTCTCTTGTCTTGTAAAGGCGTGCTTTCTGATCTTTACTAAAAGGATCAGCAATAAACCGTTCCGCCGTAAGATCGGGCCTATTCCAGTAGCCCCGCGTAACACCCTCACCCCCAATGTGTAACTCGCCTGGAACGCCCACCGGTAGCGGCTGCAAGTGCTTATCCAAAATATAAACCGTTGTATTGGCAATGGGTCGGCCAATAAGAATCGGCGCGTTCGCATCATTGCATAAATAACAGGTGGACCACACCGTAGTCTCTGTCGGTCCATACATATTCCAAACACTTCCGGCCCGTTCAAGGAGTTCTCGCGCTAGATCGGGCGGGAAAGCCTCGCCCCCACACAAAACCTTAAGGTTATGTGACCCTTTCCAACCGGCGGCGAGAAGAAGTCGCCATGTACCCGGGGTTGCCTGCATCACTGTCGCCCTGGAGTTCTGGAGCGCCTCCAGGAGCATCATGCCATCGCCTGACACTTCACGACTCACCACAACGGTTCTCGCTCCGACGATAAGGGGCAGGTAAAGCTCTAATACGTGAATATCAAAGGAGAGAGTGGTCACAGCCAGTAACACGTCATGCTGCGTGAACCCAGGTCTTTCCACCATGCTGAGCAAGAAATTCACAACAGCGCCGTGTGGTACCTGAACGCCTTTGGGTTTTCCCGTTGATCCGGAAGTATAAATGACATAGGTGAGGTTCTCAGGTCTGGTCAAATTGACTGGGTTCAACTCGCTGTGCTGGGCAATTTTTTCCCAATCTGCGTCGAGTAAGAAAACCCGTGCTGAATTCTTGGGTATCTCGTCTCTAAATCGTTCCTGGGTAAGGAGTACCTTTATTTGCGCGTCCTCCATCATATAGGCCAGACGTTCCTTGGGATACTCGGGGTCCAATGGAACATACGCACCCCCCGCCTTGAGAATTCCAAACAAGCCGACAAGCATTTCAGCACAGCGTTCCATGTAGATTCCCACAGGCATGTCAGGCCCGATACCTATCTTCCGAAGATAATGGGCAAGTCTATTTGCCCGTTTATTCAACTCAAGATAAGTTAATTCACTCCCAGCATGGACAACCGCTACTCTTTCAGGCGTCTTCTTCACTTGGTCTTCAAAAAGTTGATGCACACAAGCATCGCGTGGATAGTCTATCCACGTCGCGTTCCATTCCGAAAGCTGCCTAAGTTCCTCCTTAGTCAACAAAGGTAATTCCTCTATCCCTTTGTCTGGATCAGACAGGATCCCTTCTAAAATCACCTCAAAATTCTTCAACATCCGCTTAATTGTATTTGCTTTGAATAAATCTGTGCAGTATTCCATTTCCAAATCCAATCCGTCATCGGCTTCCATAACCCACAGGATCATATCTGTCTGTGCCACTTTGCTTGCTATTCTGTCATGGTGCCACAAGATATCGCCCACTTCCCCATGCCGTTCCATCATTCCTATCGTAAAAATAAGCATTGCTTGGTAGACCGGCGTTCTGCTCAAATCGCGCTCAAGCTGTATTTCTTCTACTAACCGATCAAAGGGCAATTCCTGATGCTTGTATGCATCGAGACAGACCTTGCGCACTCGACGAAGCAATTTTCGGAAGGATGGGTTTCCAGCCAAATTGGTACGAAACGCCAACGTATTCACAAAAAAACCAATGAGGTCTGTGGTCTCTGGCCGCATCCGGCCCGCAATCGGTGAACCAACGATGATATCCTCCTGCCCACTGTATCGACCGAGTAGGGTCTTGAACGCCGCCAGCATGACCATGAAAAAGGTCGCCCCTTCAGAACGCCCTAAGGCGGTTAAAGAATCGATCAGAGCTTTGGGGATGTGCAACGTCTCCCTTGAACCACGAATGGGCTGTAATGCGGGCCGGGGGAAATCCGCGGGAATCTCCAACACCGGAAGCTTACCACTCAATTTGTTGCGCCAATACGCCAGATGAACCTCAACTTCTTCTCCCTTCAACCACTCCCTTTGCAAACAAGCGAAGTCTGCATACTGAATAGGTAGATTCTGAAACGGAGAAGGTTTCCCCGCAATGAAGGCATCATACAGGCCAAACAGCTCTCGCTGAAATATGGCCCAGGACCACCCGTCAAAGACGGAATGGTGGGGCATAAAAAACAGTACATGTTCCTCGTCTGCCAGTTTCACAATGCTTGCCCGGAGAAGGGGGCCTGCGGAAAGATCAAAGGGCCGCCACGCTTCGGATTCCAAATACTGTGCAAGGCTGACCTCTCGGTCATTCTTCGGTTTATTGCTCAAATCAATAATTGGAACCTCTAACCGCAACGTGGGAGATATGATTAGAACAAGGCCGCCATCTCCCATGTGGTAGGTAGTTCTCAGAACCTCATGCCGTCTGATGACTTCATTGAGCGCCCACTCCAGGGCACCTATCACAAGCTTCCCCATCAGTCTATAAGCCTGCGGTAAATTGTAGACCGGAGAATTCGGCACCAGTTGATCCAAATACCATAGCCGCTGCTGTCCTGAAGATAGAGGGAGATTCCTTGTTCTCGAAACCCTTCCGATCGGCGCTTGCCCGGTGACTCCAATTCCTTTCTTTTCGATAACTGGTCCAATAGGAATTGGTTCCCGATGCTTATCGCAAAGCTCTTTACTCTCTTGGCCAGCAACTCTGCGTCCAGTATCAATAGACTGCACTATCTCTTGCAGCATCATAGATACATCAGGACGCCCGAGCTCATTCAAAGCCTCCGAGATCCCCTGCAGTTGTTTAGTTATCTTTTTTACAATGACAGAACTCTTGTCCTCGGATTCCGATACCGCGACCGGCGCTTCTACCTTCTGCTCCTCTAAAAATTGGGATGAAGCGGGATCAGTCTGCTTTTTGACTGATTTTCCCGTCAAACCTGTTAAAAAAGAGTAATCAGCCGAGGATTCATCTCTGATGTATTTAGCCACACTGAATAGTGTTGCCAAATCATCAAACAATCTGTAAACCGGGAGGTGAATACCAAATTTCTTCTTGAGCATCAATGTCCACTGGGCCAGAAAAAGTGAATCAAATCCCATTTCAAGGAAGGTCTGTGATTCATATATATCTGTGAGATCACTGCCCGAAGCTTCCTCCAAGTCTTTTTTGAGCATGAGGATAGAACTGTCGATCTTAGCCTTCTGGGGATCACTCGTTCGTAAATCTATGCTAGCCTCCTCTTCTTGTGGTTCGGTCCCCGCCTCGCGGGTCCTCCACTCAACACTGGTATTGATGAGGGCCGGCTCAATCCAAAACCGACGCCTCTCAAATGGGTAAGTCGGCAGGGCAACTCTTCGCCTACCCTCATGTTCGTAGAAGCCTCTCCAATTGATCCCTACCCCTGCGAGCCAAAGTTGGCCCAATGCATTTAGCATAACCGTCCATTCGGCTTCACTGTCGGCCGTATCACCCAGTGAAGAGATGACCATCTGTTTTGAGATATCTTTGGCCTGTTGTCGTGCCAAGGTGGCGCATGTCCCTCTGGGACCCACTTCCAATAGAACGCGCTCAGGCTTTTCCCACAGTCTCTCGATCCCGTCGGCAAAACGAACCGCTTCCCGCAGTTGCCTAGCCCAGTACGTAGGATCTGTGGCCTGGACTGTGCTGATCCATGTTCCAGTCACTGTCGAGATAAACGGAATCTTCGGTGGTGAGAGGCGCACGGTCCTGACTCGCTCCTCGAACGGCTTAACAATGGAATCCATTATGGGGGAATGGAATGCGTGTGACGTGTGTAGGAAACGACACACCACTCCTTCCCTTTCGAGCTGTCGTTGGAACAATTGGACTGCTTCTGTGGGTCCGGATACAACGCAAAGCGATGGGGCATTAATGGCAGCAAGGGCCAGCTGGCTATCCAGTTTATGCTCTACTTCTTTCACTGGCAGACGAATGGAGAGCATCGAGCCACCTGGAAGCTCCTGCATCATGCGGCCCCTATTCGCAACCAGCATCAAAGCGTCCTCAAGTGAAAGGACCTCGGATAGACATGCTGCCACATATTCGCCAATGCTATGGCCAATCATCGCTGCAGGACGCACTCCCCACTTCTCCCAGAGTTTTGCCAGCGCATATTCAATCGTAAATATTGCTGGCTGCTGGAAGCACGTTTTGCGAAGCAATTCTGCTGCCACTTCTAAATCGCTTTCTTCCGGGTAAAGGAGTTTACGTAGGTCCCTACCAAGATAAGACGCCAGAATTTCAACACATTGGTTCACCCTTTCGCGAAATACGGGCTCATGCTTCAAAAGATTCAACCCCATATTTACGTACTGTGCTCCTTGTCCTGGAAACATGAATACGATCTCTGGATCCCTTGATTCAATATAGTGCGTCTTGACCCGCTGAGGATCAAACGATTTCAGCGCCTGCACTGCATCTGTCGCATCATTGCATACAGTGAAACGTCGATGGCTGAACGCTTTTCGTCCCGTTTGCAGGGTATACACCACATCAGCAATTTTTGCAGAGGGATTTTGTATTAGATATTCACACAGATTTGTTGTTGCAGTATCCAGTGCGGACTTTGTTTTTGCGGAGAGCAACAGGAGCTGTTTTGGGCGAGACGGCGTCGAGGATTCGATCTCCGGAGCCTCTTCGACGACCACATGGGCGTTTGTGCCTCCGAAACCAAAAGAACTGACGCCAGCACGACGAGGCCCTCCATTGCTTTTCCATTCCGAGAGTCTGGAATTGACATAGAACGGACTGTTCTCAAAATTGATTTCAGGATTCGGAGATTCAAAATGGAGACTGGGGGGGATAGCCCGGTGCTTAAGCGATAGAATCGTCTTGATTAAACCAGCCACGCCGGCTGCCACATCCAAGTGCCCGATGTTTGATTTCACTGAACCAATGGCACAGAAACCCTTTTTTGGGTTTACAGAACGAAAAGCTCGATTTAGCGCTGTCACTTCCGTTGGATCTCCAAGGGCTGTTCCGGTTCCATGTGCCTCCACGTAGGTAACTGTCTCGGGTTCTACCCCAGCACTGGCCAGTGCCTCCACTATGACTTCAGCCTGACCAGCCACACAGGGTGCTGTGTAGCTTACCTTTAGTGAACCATCGTTGTTCGTTGCCGACCCCTTAATCACGGCTTCAATATGATCTCCATCTGATAGGGCATCCTCTAACCTTTTCAGAACCACAGCGCCTAAACCGTTACCGAATACTGTTCCCTGTGCTTTGGAATCGAAGACTCGACAATGGCCATCCGGAGAGACAATCAAACCCTCTTGATACCAATAACCAGTATTCTGTGGAACAAAAACCGAGACCCCCCCAGCTACGGCCATATCGCATTCGAAATTAAGCAGACTTTGGCAAGCCACGTGCACAGCTACCAGGGAAGTAGAGCAGAAGGTCTGGATGGTGTAGCAAGGCCCTTTCAAGTTTAGCTTGTAGGCAATGCGCGTCGTGAGAGAATCCTGGATGTTGGAAAGCAAACATTGAAACTCACCGACTCGCGCCATGGCTTTCGGGTTTGCATAAAGGTTGTTCACCAGGTACTGGCTCATACTCGCACCAGCATAAAGACTAATTGCGCCTTTATAGCCTTCAGCATCATAACCAGCGTTTTCAATTGCCTCCCAAACGCATTCCATAAAAAGACGATGTTGTGGATCCATGACTTCGGCGTCTCTGGGAGTAAACCCGAAAAACGAAGCATCAAACAATTCCACACCCTCAAGCGCAGGCCTCGCCTTGACGTAATTGGGGTTATCGAGCACCTCGGAGCTGACCCCTGAGGCCTGCAGTTGTTCATCGGTGAAAAAGGTAATGGATTCCACCCCGTCTCGCAGATTATTCCAAAAAGCGTCAACGTTCTGGGCACCCGGGAAACGGCCCGCCATCCCAACAATGGCTATTTCAGAGCCATTTAAGCCCTTAGATGGTTTTGAATTCTTCACATTATTCACTCCCTTCTTCCTGTATCATTCTCTGTAATCTTCTCTCTTTCCGTTTTAGGCCACGTCTGCTACTTTCTTCAAAAGAAGGAGTCCCCTTTCCTTCCTCCAGTATCATTTCAGTTAATAGATGCACGGTCGGTCTTTCGAAAATGCTTGCCATGGGAAATTGTTTCTGGAACTTACTCCTTAAACGAGCTATCATTTTAACCGCCAAAAGGGAATGCCCACCCAGTTCAAAGAAGTTGTCGTGAACTCCCACTTTTTCGATGCCAAGCACTTCTTCCCAGATCTCAGCGATGATTTGTTCCGTCGGATTTCCAGGAAGAACATACACACTTGAAAGGTCAGGCCGAGCATGGGTCAGTTTAGCTAAAGAACGCGTTGCCGTTTTCTCCACAGTACTCGATGCCGATGCTTTTTTGCTTTGCTCTATCAGAGCCGAGAAGTCCTGGCTTGAGACAACCATCTGTGCGAAGGAACTTCCTAAAATTCGGCCAAAAGCTTCTTTTCCCTCTTGGGGTAATATTCCAAGCTTTAGATCTTGTTCCCTTTCTTCTTTAAGATCCTCC
>Ga0335081_10005590_pt1 | contig 19900 bp, 14 predicted proteins | sample Lox_Sample_35_FD_206713 | JGI IMG/M metagenome (GOLD analysis project Ga0335081, IMG submission 206713) | Soil microbial communities from Loxahatchee National Wildlife Refuge, Florida, United States - Lox_Sample_3.5 | ecosystem: Environmental > Terrestrial > Soil > Wetlands | place: USA... | reverse complement strand
GACTCATCGTGCTCCTGGCCCAGATCGGGAGCTTCGTCCCGGCGCGGAGTGCTTCGGTGGGGATCGTGGACCGGATATTCACACGCGTTGGCGCGAGCGACAACATCAGCGCCGGGGAGAGCACGTTCCTCGTGGAGATGCACGAGGCAGCGCATATTGTGAACACGGCAACGCCACGAAGCCTGATACTCCTGGACGAGGTGGGTCGCGGCACGAGCACGTTCGACGGGATCAGCATCGCCTGGTCGCTCACCGAATACCTCCACCAACACGTGGGAGCGCGCACGCTCTTCGCCACGCACTACCACGAGCTGAACGAGCTGGCCGACCACTTTGCCCGTATCAGGAATTTCAAGGTCGACGTCAGGGAGTACGGCGACCGGGTGGTCTTCCTCCACAAGGTGGCCCCGGGGTTCGCGGACCATTCATACGGCATCCACGTGGCGAAGATGGCGGGACTGCCGGAGGAGGTGACGGAAAGGGCGAAATCGATACTGAAGAACCTCGAGGGATCGGAGCTGAGCGTTCACGGCGCCCCTCCCGGGGGACGCCCCGGAGAGGGGGAAGTGCAGATGACGCTCTTCGAGATGCGGGACGACCCGCTCCGCGAGGAGCTGCTGAAGCTCGACGTGGACACCATGACACCGCTCGACGCGCTGAAGGCGATCGCCGAGATGAAAAGAAGAGCCGCGCGCCGCACACAACGGGATCACACACCTAAGGAGGAGACATGACGCTGCAGGACATCAAACGGCTGACCGCGTTCAATGCCTGGGCATCGAACCGGATATTCGACGCCCTCGCCGCCCTGCCGGCGGAAGAGTTCACGCGCGACATGAAGGCGAGCCACGGGAGCATCCACGGGACGCTCACGCACATGGTGGGGGCGGAGAAGATGTGGCTCTCCCGCATGGTTGGCACGCCCGATAAGGCAATGATCAAGCCTGCCGACGTCCCCACGCTCGCCGAAGTGAAAAAGACGTGGGAGGAGACGGGGTTCAACATGGCGAAGTTTCTCGGGACGCTGACGGACAGGAAGCTCCAGGAGACGTTTCCCATGACCACGTCCACGGGGCAGCAGTTCATACAGGCATACGGCGACGCACTGCAGCACGTGGTCGATCACTCGACGTACCACAGGGCGCAGGTGGTAACGCTCATGAGGCAGATGGGTCACACACCCCCCTCCGCGGGGATGATGGGGTTCTTCCGGGAGACCGCCAAAGCCCAGAAGTAGCCCTGGCGGGCGGGAAACCCGCAATTCACCTCAAAACAGCCAAAAAACCCGCCTTGGAAATCCTCCCCCCTTTGCGTATTTTAAGTTAAAAGGTGGTCCCCTCAGGGGGGCCACCGGCGTTTTTTCGAACCCTCGTACCCGATCCGAAGACCAACCCCCGATGGGACTGTATCCTCAGCCGAACAAGTGGCAGTGCGGCCCGTTCGCCCTGAAGTATGCGCTGATCATGCTGGGCAGAATCGTCGACGAGAACAGGATATCGCATATCGCCGGCACACACTGGTGGAACGGCACGGACGAGATCAAGCTCGCCCGGGCGGCCAGGGCCTACGACTGCGATATGAACGTCATTCGCCGGAAGGACTCCCTCGGGGCCAGGAAAGAACTTCTCCAGTTGCTCAGGAAAGGGTACCCGGCACTCCTGTGCGTGGATGGCTGGAACCACTGGATCACAGTCGTGGGGATGGAAAGGGGGAAGTTCATTTCCATGGACAGCCGCAAGGCACCGGTGGTGTGCGTGGACACATGGCGGGGGCTCCGGAAGCGCTGGGCCTACCTGGAACCCGACACGGAAGACCCGACGCAGCCCCCCCGGACGCTCTACGACCTCCACCCGGTCGTCCCACGCTACCGTGTGCGGACGAAAGCGCGGCTCTCGCTCCAGAGGGCCCGCTACCTGAGGAGGCCGGAGAACAAGACGTTTGCCACGTACTGGGACGAGTACTTCACCGATCTCTCTCACGTGTGCGTTCCCCGGACGCCCCGCGCCGAAAAGGTCATCGCGTTCGGAGAGCTGCTGCGGCGCCACGGGACGATGATACTCTCACAGATCGCGTTCTGGCACGGGACCGTCACGCGTGAGCAGGTGGGAAAGATACTCAGGAACATGAAGTTCGTGGCCGAGACTTACGACCTCGTCGTCCGCGAGGAGGACGAGCACCGCGCGGTCACCGCGATCACCGCAAACCTCGCGCTCTGGGCAGCCAGCAGGTTCGGCGTCGGCGAAGTCTACGGCAACGGCTAGTGCGATGAACGTCCTGCTGACGGACGCCACCGACATTTTTGCGGGGGGGGAGGACTACGTGCTGGTCCTTGCCCGCCACCTCGTGCGCCGGGGGCATGCCGTCTGGGTCTCCGCCCGTCCCGGTCACCTTCTCCTCCGCAAGTGCGAGGAGTGCTCACTCCCGGTCGTGCCACTCCCCTACGGCGACATGATGAGGGTGTTCGGCGTCTCGCGCCTCCTGCGACATGCGCTCCTGGAGCGGTCGATCGCGGTCGTCCACAGCAACGCCAACTACGACAGGACCTGCGCCGGCTTTGCCTCATCGTTCACGCCGGCGCGGCACGTCGCGGGGGTGCACAGCACGCATTCCATACGGCGGAACATCACGCACGCGCTGCGGAACCACTTCGCCACCGCACACTTCATCACGGACGCGGAGGCCGGGCGCGACGTGCTCCTGCGACGGGACCATATTGGTCCCGGCCGCGTGACAACGGTGCCAATCGGGATCGAGACTGATCCGCCCGAGGCACGGGCGACATGGCGGGCCGCAACGCGCCGCTCGCTCAAGATCGACGAGAACACGGTCGTCGTCGGGAACGTGGCGCGGCTTGTCCCCTTCAAGGGGCACAGGTTTCTCCTCGAGGCGGCCGCCATTATCGCGCGCGAGGCCAGGAACGTGCTCTTTCTGATCGTGGGGGACGGCGAGCTGGAGAAGGAGCTGAAGGACCGAACGGCCGCGCTCGGCATTACCGGATGCGTCCGGTTTCTTGGCTTCAGGGACGACCTCCGGCAGCTCTATCCGGCGTTCGATCTCTACTGTCACTCATCGATCGACCTTGCCTCGGAGATGTTCCCGATCGCAATCCTCCGTGCGCTGGCCACGGGCCTCCCCGTGGTGGCGTCCAACGTGGGGGGCATCGCCGCGATGGTGGAGGAGGGGATCTCGGGCCACCTGACACCGGCCGAGGACCCGAGCGCGCTCGCCCGGGCGCTCATCGCCACGATCGGCGACCGGGGAACGCTGCGGGAGTTCGGCCGGTCCTCATTTGCCCTTTTCGATCGCCGATACCGGGCCGAGCGGATGGCGGCCGACGTGGAACGCATTTATATGAACGTTGTCGGGGAACACCGATGAAGCCTGTTCATGTCGCTTTCTGCACCGCGTGCGCGGGGATACTACTCGCGGCTCCCTCCTGCTCGCGGAAGCCTGCACTCGAGCCGCTCACACGCGCGGACACACTCCGGATCGTGGAAGAGAACATCGAGTTCCGCGCCGATCGGGACTCTTCGTTTGCGCACGACCCGAACTCCCCGTTCATGCGGGACACGAGCGTGCACTACCACGGGATCAACTGGTTCCCGATCGACCCGGCGTATCGCGGGACATCACTCCTTCACACCTATTCCGACCCGGACACGGTCGCGGTCATGGGAACCAGGGGAGAGACCCGCCGCGAGTTGCGCTACGGGTACGTGGAAATCCCCGTCCCCGGTCCCGGCAGCAGGCCCGTCATGCTCCGGCTCAATGTCTACAAGTTCACTCCCTATGACCGGCAGCGGTTCGACCTCTACCGCGACAACCTGAGCATCTGGTTCACCGACAGCACGACGGGGCACGAGACGTACGAGGTGGGGCGCTACCTCGAGATCGGCAACGACACGCATGACCCGCACCACCTGTACACGATCGACCTCAACCAGGCGTACAATCCCTTCTGCGCGTACAGCCCCAGGTACAGCTGCGCGATCCCGCGCGAGGAGGACCACCTGGCAATCGCCCTGCGCGTGGGCGAAATGAAATATCACCAGTAAACCCGGCACCACACCCGGAGCATCATGGACCAGCACAAGCTGTACAGGACGATCAGGATACTGAGCGACGAGAAGTTCCGCACGGAAGAACAGCTCCTCGGTCACATCCTCGAGAGCGTCATCGTCAACGAGGCTACGCGCATCAGGGGTGGCCGCATCTGGAAGCTCGAATCGAATTCGGGGAACTACCGGCTCCTCCGCCAGTACGGCGAGATCGAGGAGATCCAGAAGAACTTCCGGATCCGCGTGGTCGATTATCCGATGTTCGGCCAGCTCGACAAGAAGGGGACGATCGTCGCCAACGAGACCAACCGCTATCTCCGGCAGAAGGGGATTTCGCACTACTCGGCCACCGGGGTCGGCGAGAAGATCCCCTGGCGGTCATACAACCTCTACCAGTACGTCCTGGCGATCAACGCCGACTACCTGAAAGAGGACATGCTCTACACGCTGAACATCCTGGGGAGCGCGCTCACATCCGCCCTGCGCAACAGGCGCAGCGAGAGCAAGGCCAAACAGCTCGAGCGCGACCTGGACCAGGCACGCGAGATCCAGCGGAGCATCCTTCCCGAGCACGAGCTGAAGTTCGCATTCTACGACATCTACGGCATCTCGCTCTCCGAGCGGATCGTCGGGGGGGATTTCTTCGACTACCTCCAGGCCTCCGACGACAGGGACCGCCTCGGCGTGGTGATCGGCGACGCGGCAAGCAAGGGGCTCTCCGCCGCCGCGCAGGCCCTGTACGTCTCCGGCGCGCTCCGCATGGGGGTCGAGTTCCAGACGAAGATGAGCACGCTGATCGGCCGGCTGAACCGCCTCGTCAACAAGACGTTCACGCCCGAACACTTCATCTCGATGGTGTATGCCGAGTTCACCGATTCGGACAACGGGCTCGTCTCGTACGTGAACGCCGGGCACTGCTTCCCGATACTCCTCCATGCCGCTACGGGGCAGACGGAGCTGCTGGGGGCAACCGGCCAGATCATCGGGCCATTCCCCGCCGAGAAATACAGGACCGAGTTCACGATCATGCGCCGCGGCGACATCATGATCCTCTACACAGACGGGATCGTCGAGGCCTCAAACGAGAAGGGGGAAATGTACGGCGAGGACCGGCTGGTGGCCAAGGTGAAGGACCTCCGCTCGCACACGCCGAAGGAGATCTGTCAGCTCATCGTGGAAGACGTCCAGAAGCACAACAAGCTGCTCGAGTACTCGGACGACAAGACCATCGTGGTGATCCGGCGGAGCAAGTGAGGCTCACCGGGACACCACGATCTTCTTTGTCTCGGCGAAGCCGGGGGCGATGAGGCGGTAGAAGTAGATGCCGTTCGGGAGGTTGGCTCCGCTGATCGCCACGTCGTACGTCCCCGCTTGCTGCGTGCCGTCGTAGAGACGCGCCACTTCCTGCCCGAGGAGATTGAACACGGAGAGACGCACGTACCCGGTGCGGGGGACAGTGTACCTGATGTCCGGCTGCTGGTTCAGCGGGGCCGGCGGCGGGAATACCGGCTCGATCACCGATTCGACGTGCCGGGCACGCTCCCGGCCGAGGAATTTCGAAAAGATTACGCTGATGCGCGACACGCGGGGCGCGGCAAGCGTCGTCAACTTCCCGTCGGTCGCGGCCACACGCCAGTAGTACTCGGCGCTCGCCTGGGGAAGCGCCACGCGGGCTGAATCGGACGTCCCGGCGTCGATTGTCAGGAGGAACGGGCTGGCAAACGTCGCGACGGTATCGATCTGGATGGCGTAGCGCACGGTGTCCAGGTCGGGGTCGTGCGCCGCGGACCAGCTGAACATGACGTACGGGTCCTCCCCGAGGAACCGCTCTTCGCTTCTGTCCGGGGGGGAGGTGAGCGCGAACGCCGAGGGAGGCTCGTTCACATTCTGGATGGACACGGTGAACTGCTGATCGACAGTTCCCGCACCGTTGCGTGCCCGGAGCGTCACTTGGGCCTTCCTTGCGAGCGCCTCCGGCTTCGACGGAACCCAGTGTACGCTCCAGTCCGTCGTGTCGACGGTCATCCCTTCCGGTCCGCTCACGACCTCGAGCACGGGGGGCGTGCCGTTGAATATTGGCGTGTAGAGGTACGGCTCGCCGAGCACCGCGGCGGAAGGGGGGGCCGAGACGAACGACGGGGCGACCGGGAAGAGCCGCACGATCCGGCTTCCCCGGTAAGGACCGTTCGCCAGATAGATGCAGCCGTCGGGGCCGACCTGCACGTCGGAGAACCCGGTATTTGATTTGTATATCGGCTCGACCGCAAGCGAATCCCTCCCGGGGAGGAACGTCCCGACCCAGAGCGTGGGGTCGGCGTTCCCGACAAAAAGGATCTTCCCGTTGAGCCGGGGAAAAAGGTCTCCCCGGTACACCGCGACACCTCTCAGGTCGGGCTGGTCCAACCTGACGGTGCTGTAGAGAACCGCCGGGGAGCGTCCCGAATCGGGCGAAGTCGGGCGACGTCCGGGCCAGCCAAAATTCGCCCCCCGCGGGACCGCAAGCACCTCGTTGGCAAGCACACCTCCCTCGGTGACGTACATCCTGCCGTTTAGGGGATCGAACCCGAGTCCCGTTGGATCACGGTGTCCGAGCGACCAGAAATATTTCCGCGGGTAGGGGTTATCGTCAGGCACAGTGCCGTCCGGGTTCAGCCTGAGGATTTTTCCCCGGAGGTTTCTCCCCCCGAGCGTGTCCTGCGCATTGGAAGGCCGCGCGCCGTGGTCCCCCACGGCGAGGTAGAGCTTGCCGTCCGGGCCGAAGCGGAGAACGCCGCCGTTGTTCTGCGTCGCCTCGTCCCTGCGCGCGATAAAGAGGAGGAGGTCGGGCGACACCCCTTCGCCGTTCTGGTCGCGGTAGCGCTCGAGGATCCCCGCCCTGTCGATCGCGCGGACGTAGTAGACGTAGACAAAGGGGGAATCGGGGTAATCGGGATGGACAGCAAGGCCGAGGAGTCCCTGCTCCCCCTCGTCTTCCACCGGGACGGTGACAAAAGCGCCGGGATGGAGGGCGCCGTCAAAAAGGCGCACGCGTCCGGTGCTTCGCTCAGCGAAGAAGAACTTATCGTCTGCGCCAGGGACGAACGCGAAGGCGGACGGGAGCTGTATGGCGGGGCCGCGCGCGAGCGTATCTATCCGGAAAAGCTGCGCACGAGCCGCCAGGGGGATCAAGACGAGAAGGAATATCTGAAATCGTCGTAGCGAAACGTTCATTCAGTGCCGGGTTGTGGGACAGTCATTTCCTGTACAGGTACGCACCCGGGATAAGCCGTGCCTCCCTGCCGTCGTGGACCGCGTACTCCTTCGGCTCCCAAACGGACGCGCAGGCGCGCTCCCCCTTCCTGCTGAGCGCGTAGAACGAGACATTAAACGTCGGCCGGCCCTGATCGTCCTGCAGCCGCCGCTGCTTGTTGTTCTCCACCACGCGCTTGCACGCCAACAGGCACGCTTCCTCGGGCGACTTCCCCGCCCGCATCCATTCAACGATCATCACGCTGTTGCAGCTGATCAGGTTCGCCTCGCCGCGCCCGGTCGAGCCCGCGGCACCCACTTCGTTGTCGCAGTAAAGACCCGCCCCCACGATCGGCGAATCGCCGACCCTCCCCGCGATCTTCCACGCGAGCCCGCTCGTGGTGGTGACGCAGGAGATGTTGCCGTTCCTGTCGATGGCGCTGCAGTGGATCGTCCCCGTGTATTTCATGTACGGGGCGAACGCCTCGCCGATAAGGTCGGCGCGGGTCGTGTCGGCATGCACGGGCAGCCAGGCGTCCTCCTTCGACATGTTCTCCTTCCACTTCAGCCACTCTTCCCGAGCCTTCTCGGTGAGGAGGTTCTCCTCCACGAAGCCGTGCGCCTTCGCGAACCGGAGCGCCCCCTCTCCCACGAGCAGCACGTGGTCCGTGCGCTCCATGACCAGGCGGGCGACCTTCGAGGGGTTCTTGATATTGCGGAGCGACGCCACCGCACCGGCCATGTGGTTCGGGCCGTGCATCACGGCGGAATCCAGCTCGACCACGCCGTCCTCGTTGGGCAGGCCGCCGTACCCTACGCTGGTGTCGTTCGGATCGTTCTCGTTGATGTTCACGCCGGCGATGACGGCATCCAGCGCGTCGTTCCCCTGCTGGATCACCTGCATCGCCTTTTTCACCGCCTCGAGGCCGTTCCCGCTGGCGATGACGATCGGGCCGGGCGATGGCGCCGGCGCGGACTTGAGAAGGGACGGGATCAGCGGTGCACCCGCGACGGCCGCCGCGGCAGCCGCCCCGGCTCGTTGCAGGAATGTCCTCCGGGTCGTCGGCATGTTGTTGCGCGTGTTATCAGTGACATACTAAAGTAGAGAGAAGCGAGCCGAGAATCAAGAAAGCGCCCGCTCCCGCAATCGCATTTCGCGCTCCTTCTGCATACATTGGCGGCATGGCAGCGCACCTGATACTCTTCTACAAGCCTTTCGGCGTGCTCTCCCAGTTCACGCGGGAGGGAAAGTGGCAGACGCTCGCTGACTTCGGCCCATTCCCGAAGTCCGTGTACCCTGCCGGGCGCCTGGACGCGGAGAGCGAGGGGCTACTCCTCCTGACGGACGATAACCGCATCACACACATGGTGACGGACCCGCGGTTCGGCCACCGGAGGACGTACGTTGCACAGGTGGAACGGATCCCCAACGAGGGGGCCCTGGGAAGGCTGCGGGAGGGGGTCAAAATTGAGGGGCGAAAAACGCTCCCGGCGAGCGTGCATCTGCTTCCAGCCGAGCCCGACCTTCCCCCGCGGCCGGTTCCTATCAGGTTCAGGAAGAGCGTACCCACGGCCTGCCTTGAGATCAGCCTCACGGAGGGGAAGAACAGGCAGGTGAGGAAGATGACGGCGGCGGTCGGCCATCCGACGCTCAGGCTTGTGCGGACTTCGATCGGAAGCCTGACGCTGCAAGGCCTGGCTCCCGGCCAGTGGCGAAATGCAACTCAGCGGGAGAGGGAGGAACTCCTCTCCGCCGCCTCCACGCAGCGAGCCTACCGCCCCCCTTCGAGCGACACAAGCGGCTCCCCGGTCTCGAAATCGAAGAGCGTGAGCCGCCGGAGCCGGAAGTAACTCGCCCAGTAATTCCAGAGCGTCTGGATATTCGCCCGCCGCGCCGCGTCTTTCTCGCTCTGCGCGATAAAGAGGATCGGTATATCGATCTTGCCGATGACGTAGCGATCCTTCGCCACGTCGAACCGCCGCTGTGCAATCGTGTCGGACTTAGCCGCGACAGCCACCTGCTCTCGCAGGAGGTTCAGCCTGGCCGCTTCGTAGAGGACCTCCTGCTCCGCGTCGAACCGTTGCTGCGCCACCGAGACTTCCGTGCGCTTCTGCTCGGCAAGCGCCGCATCCACCGCAGCGCTCCCCGCTCCCCACCGGAATATCGGGAACGTGAACCCCAAGCTCACCGCCTGCTGGTCAAGGAGCTGCCGGTAGGCATCGGGGAGCACCGGGGCAGTCTGGTTGTACCCTATGCTGGCGTTCAGTGTCGCGACAAACGCGTTGTCCGATTTCGCCTGGATCACCCCCCGCTCTGCCGTCAGGCGCTGAAGTTCGTAATTGAGCATGTCGCTCCGGTAGCGCCTCGCCGCCGCGAGCGCCGAGTCAGGTTCGACGCGCCCGCCGGTGATCTCCCGGGGAGGCACGAGTGCAAACGTGACCACCGGCGACATGCCGAGCGCCGCCCTGAGCGTTTCTCGCGACCGGGAGAGCCCTACCTCAGCGTTCTCGAAGTCGGTCTTCGCGCTAAGGTAGGCAAGTTCGCTCTGGAGCAGGTCATTCTCCGCGATCTTGCCGACGTTAAACCTGCCGCGCGAGATCCTGTAGAGGGTATCGTTGATTGCCACGTTGAGCGAGGCGTTTGAGGCGTTCATCGACGACACGAGAAGGTCGAAAAACTTGTTCGTCACATCAGCCGCGCAGTCTTCGAGCGCTTCGGCCAGCTCGCGCGGGGCCATACGGTAGTGGAGATCCTGCGCCTCCTCGTCCCAGCGCATCGTGTTGAGCTGGAAAATTGGCTGCGTGAGCGACAGGGAGAGGGGCTTCGCGTTATAGTAGTGCGTCCGCGACTCCATTATGTCGATCCTGTTCAGCCCGGAGAGGACGGAGAGGAGGCCCCCGGTGAACGGGATCTTCTGCGTGAGCGCGAGGCTGGCCGCGGAAGATGCTTCGCTCTGGGGGATGAACATCGTCGTCCCGTCGGGGAGGACGACGGGGTTGATGGAATGGGTGTAGCCGGGAGCATCCCCCTGGAGTGAAAGCTGTGGGAGAAGCCCGCGCATGAACGAGCGGTAGGTTGACTCTTTCTCCTCCAGAGAGCTCCGGGCCATGGCGCCGAGGGGGCCCTGCTCGCGCGCCATGCGCACGCAGTCGTGGAGCGTCAACCACGTCGTGTCGACCTGGGCGGGGAGGCGCGCCGTGCCGGTCGCCAGGAGCATAAGCAGGAGGGCCGAGTTCTTCATTCGTTCTGTCCGGTAGTTTATTCGTACCGCAGGCACGCAACCGGATCCTGTTCGGCCGCGCGCCGCGCGGGGAGGATGCCGAAGAGGATCCCCACCGATATAGATATCACAAACGCGACAAGCACGGAGAGGAACGTCACGATCGTCTGGACGCCTGCGAACGTCTCAATCGCGGAGCTGATAGCGAAGCCGAGAATAATGCCCATGATTCCCCCCGTGAAGCTGATGATCATGGCCTCGCTCAGGAACTGGAGCACGATTGCGCGCTTCGTCGCTCCCGCAGCCCGGCGAATGCCGATCTCCTTTGTCCGCTCCATCACCGAGGCGAGCATGATATTCATGATGCCGATACCCCCCACGATCAGCGAGATCGAGGCGATCGCGCCGAGGACAATATTGAATATCTCACGCGTCCGCTGCGCCTGCCGGAGGAGCTGCTCGGGGACCATGACCTGGAAATCGACCACGTTATTGTGCCGGCGCTCGAGCATCCTGCTGATGACCTCCGCCAGGCCCGCCATCTGGTCCGTATTCGCCACGCGGACGACCAGCCGGTCGAGCTGGTGGTAATTGACCGCCTTCTTCTGCTCGCCGTTATTGTCGTCCCCGCCGGTTTCCCGCGCGGCCTTCTGCACGTCGAGCCGCGTGACCAGCGTCCGGTTCTTGTAGCGGAGAAGAAGCGTCTTCACGGGCGTGTACACGTCGAAGTTGAAATCGCGCAGGCCGAGATGCTGTATGTTGTCCTTGCTCAGCCGCCGTTCCTGCAACACACCGACCACCGTGAGCCAGAGGCTCCCGCATTTGATCCTGCCGCCGATGGGATCCTGAGTGGAGAAGAACCTCGTCTTGATCCCGTGGCCGATTACCGCAACCGGGAGCGCCTGGCTCATCTGGGCCCGCGAGAAGAGCTGCCCCCGCTCGAGGGCAAAATCCGTTGTGACAAAGTATATCGAATCGACGCCAACGAGCTTCCCAGTGCGCTTGAGCCCCTCGCGCACGATCATGGTCTCCATGACCACTTCCGGGCTCACGAATTCAATCCCGGGGAGCGTGCTCAATATCCCTTCGCCGTCGTCAAGCGTCAGGCCGGGGCTGAACCGTTTTTTCTCTTTCTTGCCCGTCGCTGGCTCCTCCTCGACCTTCCCCTCCTCCTGCTCGACGACCGGGGTGATGATGATGTTGTTAGCCCCGAGGAGCTTCATCTGTTCGAGGATCTCCTGCTTGGCCCCGGTCCCGACGGCCAGCATGGAGATCACCGACCCCACGCCGAAGACGATCCCGAGAGAGGTCAGGACGGCGCGAAGCCGGTTGTGCGTGATCGCCTCGACCGCGATGCGAGCGCTCTGCGCAAGCTGGAGGGCCGTGCCCGTCGAGAGCCAGCGCGCAACGAATCTGTTTCCCGGCAGGTTCACAGGGGGGACGCAAGGAGGACGGTCTTGAATTTCCCCGCATCTGGGGGCGTTGTTAACAGGAGGACGTCGCGATCCGTCACACCCGCGAGGATCACCGTCGCGTTCTCGTTAATCAACCCGGTTTTCACTTCCTGTTTCACGACTGAACCGCCGCTCCTCCTGTACACGAACGTCACGCCCCCCTCGGTATGGACGCACTCCAGGGGGACCGACAGGACGCTGTCCTGTTTTGCCACGAGGATCTCGTTTGCGGTGGTCATGGCCGGCCGCAGCGTTGTATCAGATTCGTTGACCTTGATCCGCACTTCAAAGACCTTGGAATCGGAGTTCGGCCTCTGCTCCCCGATGTTCGCCACGGCAACCACGACACCCGTCAGCTTCTTCGCAGGGTCCGCGTCGAGGCCGAGCGTCACTTTCTGGCCGACGGCGAGCTTCTGGATATCAAGCTCGCTCACGTACGTAATCGACTCCATCTCGCGCAGGTCGGGGAGCGTCGCGACCGTGGGATCCCAGGCGTTGATCGTGCTTCCCACCACTTTCTTTTTCCCGTTCCATTCCCGCGCGTAGATCACCATCCCGTCCGCGGGGGCCCGGATCGTAAACTCCTCCATCGCTTTCTGGTACATCTCCAGGTGCTGTTTCTCCTTCATCAGGTCAGCGCCCGCCGCCTGTGTCTTGGCCACCGATTGTTTCCGCTTCGTGACGTAGTTCTGCTTCGCCTGCTCGAGTCCGCGCTTCGCACGTTCGAACTCTATCTCCGCCTGCCGTTTCATCGCGGGTGCCTCGTACGCGGATTCCTCCTGGGCAAGGCGCTTTTCTTCCTCGGTGTACGCGAGGTTTACCAAATCGTCCCTCGCTTGCGAGAGGGTCAGCGCGCTATCGAGCACCGTCTGGAGGAACTGGGCATCCAGCTTCTGGACGTTAAGCTGCGATTCCTTGAACTTGCCCGTGATCTCAGACTTATCCAGTTCGGCGACGATCTCCCCTTTCTTCACCACGGTCCCTTCGGGGATGAGGTTGCTCAGCTTCATCTGCCAGATGTTTGCCCGCTGGGCATCCTGCGGGCCCATCACGTTGATCGAGTTCTTCGCCTGGAGCTCGCCGCTGACAGTCACGGTGACGAGAAAGACGCCCCGCGCAGGGACGACGGTGATATCCGATTTTGCGGCGCCGGCCGGGAGCGCGACGTAGAGGATGAGCAGGAGCGCAAGCGCACCGGCCACCGCGTACGTGACAACCGGACGCCGCGTCAGGATTGCCTTGATGCGCGGGTCGATGCGGTTGAATAGATCGTTCACAAATGAAAATCGGGGCATCCTTACACCTCGTGTGTCGTGGCAGCGAAGCGGGGGCGCGTACTATAGCACGCTGGCTCCATCACCAGGCGGGGCTGGGCCAGGCCAGATGATCGAGTGAGTTTCTCGGGAGTAGCGAGGTGGAACAGAGTCCATGTTGATCTTCGAGATTCTAAGAACTCGATATCAATTCAGGGCTCGTGTTCTCCGTGAGGTGGGAGATAGATGCGGTAAGCTGAGCCCATTGTAGCACGGCTCTCTGCAAATGTCAAGCAAAGCAGGAAGAAATCGACATCGGTAGCGTGCGTCCTCTCAATTGACATATTTTGAAATGATTCGGTTACGGCTTGACAAGATGCAGCTCACGTTCAGCGACACACGATTCCACGCGTTTTCGATCTGTGGCTTTGACGATGAGCCGGTAGTGACCGGCGGGAACGTAGTGCACATCGATCTGGCAGAACTGCGCGGCCATCTCCTCGGACCCTGTCTTGTCCTTCGAATAAACGAGAATCCCTTTCGCCGGGTCGGGGTCGTCGAACGGCTGAAGTGTGCATTCTGTCCGATAGGAAGTGACACCGTCTACGTCAGCCACAAGATGGTACATCTGGAAATAAACCAGGAGCTTCTCGGTCCTGACATGTGTTGAAAGGGGACTCTGGACAACTTTCACGCCGTCAATGTCAAGTGCGCCTTTTTCAGGAGATGGTCTCAAGAGTTGTATTGAACTAACCCTGAGGCCCGGGCGTGAGAAGTCACTGGCACGCAGTTTCTCTCTCCATGTCGCGATTTTGTCTCCCACGAGGGGTCGTAAATGCATGGAGACGGCATAGGAGTCCGGCGGGACGGTGTACCTCACAAGATCGAGGAGCATCCCGGTGCGAGACCGTGAAAGACTCACTTGAATCGTATCAAGCTGGCTTGCGGCGTGCAGCGATTTGGCGTCGACGAGCGAAAAACCCACTTCCACGGGGATTGATTTCACGGTATCGGGGACGGAGCGCGACAGTGCCGCGAGCGGAATCGCATAGCTTACATCGACAAGACACTGCCCCCGTGGCGCCCGGAACACGTCGATGGCGTGGGGAAAGTGAAATACCTCAGTCGCTTTAGCCCAGGTCTGGCGTTCCGTCGAAAGCGCATACCGCACGATGTCCCGCGAATCATTGCTGATCTGCGCCTGCAGCACGGATCTCTCCACTTCCATGCCATCGTACATTCGCGTGTATTTCGAATCCCAGACGCCCAGTTCGTCCAGCATCGCGTCCAGAGCGGGTATGGGGACCAGCCTCCAGTTGTTCCTGACCGCGTTGTGCATCTGGAAATGGAACACCATCCTTGGCGATTCGGGCGTGGCATCGTAGAGCCATGATTCGAATTCGTCATGGGCGTACGACAAGAGCCAGTGGGCGTCATAGTCCCTCTGTGCCTTCTCGATTGCATGCATTTGCTCGTCCGGGGTCGGCGCGCCGTAGTTTGTGACGATATGCCTCGGCAGTGGAGCAACAAAGCCCTCGCCTTTAGAATTCTCGTCGTCAAACGGTGCATAGCTGTGACGTATTACATCATCGGGATCACCCTGGCGAATATAGATGAGACCCTTGTCGTTAAATCTCTCGTTCAGCGCGAATGCGGCGGGGAATCGCAGCTCCTTTTGCCTGTCAGGATTGTTAAACCGAGTGCGTGCGCCATAGTATTCGAAATGCTCCTCGGCATACACGAAACGGCGAACGTGGTCCTGGAGCCGCTGATTCGTCTTCAGGGCCAGCGAAGGATTCCTGAAGTTCCAGAAACTCCTGAAAAACTGCCTCTGCCCGCTCACCGAATCGATGCTCCTGAAGAGATAGAGCTCCTGGTCTGAGATGATATATTTCACGTCTTCGAGCAGCAACGCGAGTCCGAGCCTGGTGTTGGCCGAATGTATGCCCTTCCAGTATTCCTTCTCGGCCTCTTCGCCCCTTCCCTGTTTCATCATGAGACGCGCCAGGGAGAGACGGAGAGCCTGGGGAGAGACTTCACCGGCCCTGGCAAGCAACATGTTAAAGACCGAATCGGCCCCCGCAACGTTCCCGTGGCGCCTCCAGAGTTCACCGACAAAGTAGCGCGGCAGGTCCCCCGGGAGCGTTCGAAGCCAGTCGACGACATGTGCGGAGTCTTCCGTCGCGATGAAGTACTGATACAGCCTGTATCTTCCCACCTGTGGCTCTATAAGTTCGGGGCGGAGAGCCGCCTCCCGGGAAATAAGGTCAAGCGCACCCTGCTTATTCCCCTCGTACCTGTTCAGAAGCGCAAACTGGCAAAGGATGTCCTCAAATCCCGAATCGCGGGTCACCACCCATGTAAAGAGCCGCCGGGCACGCCCCCAGTCGCCGACGATGGAAGGCCCGAAGTAGCCCGGTTCACGGAATGCAATTGAACCCTTCTCCCTGCGTGCGACAGCTTCGATATAGTGACCGGCGAGGCTCGCCGGATCGATTCCGGAGATCTTATCTGCCGCATCCACCGCGCGGTCCCAGTCGCGCACCCCGAGAGCCGATTTGCCCAGCCCGATGAGCGCGCGCAGATTGGCGGGCTCCACTGATGCGACAGATGAATAGAGTGATCCCGCGCTATCCGCATTGCCGATTTTCAGGAGAGAGTCGGCTTCGGCGAGGAGACGTTGAGTGTCGAGAGTCGCTCCGGCTTGCTGTAATGCTGATGAACCGGATGGGGGAAGGAGGAGGGTGAGAAGTGTGAGAGAAACCAAGGCCTTCGGCATGATGGCCTCCAGGGATACGACGATGCAATGTAGTCCCCGGACTTACGACTTTCAAGGTACTCTGCAAATCGCGCTGCGTACGCGATTGAAGCTTTTCGAATATCTGTCAAACGGAGGGATATGAAAAAGCCCCGGCATCATTGTCGGGGCTTTGGCAGTCTCAATTATCGTCCTGATCGTCAGGAGGCTCCGGTGGATTGGGCGGTGCGGGAACGCCCGGCCCGGGATGTCCAGGAGTGGACTCGTCCCTGTAGAGCGTGATTCCCCAGAACTGCTGGTCGTCGGGGGGATCGGCGTTCCAGTCGCCGTAGGAATGCGAGTCGTCGCTCTTGAAGCGGAGGCGGTAGTCCCCCTTGTCCAGGATGAGCGTCGTGTTCACCATCCTGTTCTTCCTGTCGCCTCCCGCGTAGAACGTCATGCGGTACGTCATCTCCCAGATGACCGTGCCTGTCCTCGCGTCCTCGATCCACCCGTAATCGTCCATCTCGCGGTCCATCCCCTCTCCGATGGCGTACACGCGGATGCGCGTCGTCCTGTCGAGCGAGAACGGCTTTGTCGCGTCCACATCGTTTCCGGGGCGGATGATCTGCGCGATCACGTTCCGGTCCCGTTCATCCGTGTATTTCCCCACGACCGAGGGATCCCAGTTCTCCCCGACCCCCATGACGGTGATGCCGTAGTGTTCCTTGTCGTACGGCGGGTCGTCGTTCCAGTCGTTGTAGGTGTGCGAGTCGTCGGTGGTGTACGTGACGACGTAGCTCCCGCGGGGAAGCGTGATGATCTCGTCGATATACTGGTTCTTCGAGGCGCCACCGGCGTGCGAGGTCCGGTCGACGTCCATCGTCCAGACCTTCTCACGGGTCTTGGCGTCCATGATCGTCCCGAAGTCCGCCATTGACCGGCGCGAGTTGTCGCGCTCGCCGATCGCGTAGACCCGCACGCGCGCTTCTTTCTTCAGCGTGAACCCTTCAGAGAGGTAGTCGCTGTTCTTCGGGTGGATGAGGCTGACGATAACATTCTTGTCTTCCTGGTTCGGAATCAGCCGGAACGCCTTCCGCTCCTTCTCCGCGTCGATGGCGACCGTGATTCCGTAGTCCAGCGGGTCGTACGGGGGATTGGCGTTCCAGCAGGCGCAGGAGTGGGTCCCGTCCGTGACGTAGTAGAGCGTATATTCCCCTTTCGGCAGCGTGACCGTGTTGACGTAGCGAATGTTCTTGTCGGCTCCCCCCGCGTAGGTGCTGTTGCGCAGCTGCATCTCCCAGACCCGGCGACGGTCGGCCTGGTTGACGATCCACCCGTGGTCTGAGAGCTGGTTTTCACGATCCCCCTCGCCCAGGGCGTAGATGAAGAGCGTAGAGGGCTCGCCGAGCTCAAACGACTTCCTGACGACCTCGTTGTCGCCGAGGCCGGTCGCCTTGATGACTGCGTTGTCGCGTTCCTTCGGGGGAGTAAACATGGCGACGGGCACCGATTCGTCCACGAGGAGGTCAAGCTCCCAGTTCTTCGACCTCTTGTTCCATGCCTTGGCGATGTCGTCGGACCACCAACCCGTGATCCAGTTGAAGAAGTTTCTTTTCTCCGTCTTCACGTCGCCAAAGAGAGGATTTTTCCTGTGGTCGACGGTCATTGTGATGTGCGTGAACGCGGAGTTGTACGAGAAGACCGCGGCGGCAATATAGGCCTCGTATGCCCCGGCGGGGAGCGTCACGGTGCCGTCGAATGTCCTGTCGTCCTTTGACCGGGAGCTGTTGTCCATCGTCATCTCCCAGACGACGTTGCGCGTGGCAGCATCGATGATCCAGGAGTAGGTGTTCATGTCGCCGCCGTGGTCGTTGCCGTGGAACGACCACCTGTTATCAGAGCCGGCGCCGGTCGAGCGGATGTGGACGATCGTCTCCTGCGGAACCTGGAAGCCGGCGCACTTGACCTGCACGTCGCTCAGGTCTTTGAGCGTGACAATCTGCTTCTCGCCGGCGGTTGCCGCGGCCGAGAGGGCCGCAATGAGACACCCCACCCTTACGGGCCGGGGGATATTGATCAGGCTCATGACGTTGTCAATTCTGCGTTACACAGTACTTCTTCATACTGCTACGGCAGGTTGACAGGTTTGTTACGAAATTGTTACGCCCTGTATCCCTCTGTTCGCAGGGTCTGGGCTCTCCTCCTTGATAATTGGGAGGTTTCGTGATACATTTCAAGTGAATTCTCTCCAATTTTCCTCATTCCGCCCGAGATTTGCGCCATGAACCAGGAAGTCCCGGCCATAGAGGCCGTGGACATCGTGAAAGTCTATGACGAGAAGTCCGCTTCGCCTGTGCGGGCGCTCGACGGGCTTTCAATTACGGTGAGGAAGGGGGAGATATTCGGGCTCCTGGGGGAGAACGGGGCAGGGAAGACAACGCTCCTGAGGATATTCACGACGCTCATCCGCCCGACATCCGGCCGGGCTACGCTCCTGGGGCTGGACGTTGCGAGAAAACCGTACGAGGTCAGGAAGAATATCTGTGCGGTGCTGCAGGAGAATGCCGTCGAGGTGTTCCTCTCGGTCGAGGACAACCTGGCCACATACGCGCGGTTCCATTCACTTCCCCGGCGAGACATGCCGCAGGCGGCAGAGCGCGTCATCGCCCAGTTTGGCCTCGGGGAGTACAGGAAGAAGAAGGTCATCGACCTTAGCGGCGGCCTCAAGCGCCGCGTGCAGGTTGCGAAAGTCTTCATGATCGAGAAGCCGGTGGTCTTCCTCGACGAGGCGACCACGGGGATGGACCCGATCAACCGGCGGGCCACGCTGGACGCCATCCGGGAGGAATCGCGCCGCGGACGCACGATTCTCCTGACGACGCACCTGCTCGAGGAGGCGGAGGAGCTTTGCGACACGATCGCGATCATCGACCGGGGGAGAGTCGCGGCAGTCGGTACGCCCGACCGGATCAAGACGCTGGGCAGCACGGTGATCGCCATCCGCGCCACGTACGAGTCGATTGCCGATGAGGCGTATGCCGTCCTCGCCCGCCTCCCCCTGACGAGCCTCGAGCGCCGCCACACGACCGTAGAAATGACCGTGAACGGGAAGCTCATTTCCCCGTTTGAAGTGTTGCGCGTCGCCGGGACGATCGGCGCGCTGATCTCACTCGAGGTCTCAAGCGGCTCGCTCGAGGACGCCTTTATCGGTCTCCTCGGCAGGAACCGGCCGGTGACGGGAGGCCGGCCATGAGAATGATACTGGCCGTCATGTACCGCGAGTTCCTGATCCGGACAACGAGCCTGACATGGGCGTTCGCCGACCTCATCATCCCTCTCTCCTACCTCCTCCTCTTCGGGGTGGGTCTCAACAGGGCGCTCGGATCAGGGATCACGGCCGACGGGGCGACTGTGGGCTATAACGCGTTCTTCCTGGCCGGCGTTCTTTCCATGTCGGGATTCGGGTTCGCGATCAACACGTCGTATGGCTTCTTCGTTGACAGGGACAACGGCATCCTCTACGAGTTCCTCACGTACCCGATGACGCGGGGTGAATTTCTCTTCGGGAAGATCCTGTTCAATTCCGTCCTGGCGATCGTGCAGGCGCTGATCACTGTGGGGCTCGCCTCTCTCCTGCTCGGCATACAAATCCGCTGGGAGACCGCGTCGCTGATACTCCCCGGCGTGGTGCTGGGGACCGCCGGGTGGTTCTTCTTCCTCTCGACGTTCGCCCTCCGCATCAGGCGGAACGACATGTTCAACACGTTCATCAACCTGGTCTACTTTTTCCTCATGTTCGGGTCGAGCCTGTTTTATCCTATTGCGGGGCTTCCCATCGTTCTGCGTGTATTCGCCACGGTGAACCCGCTCACATGGCACACGGACGTGCTTCGCTACGCGACGATCGGCGTGGGGGATACCGCCCGCGTAGCGACTGAAGCGGCCG
>Ga0335081_10005588_pt1 | contig 19904 bp, 20 predicted proteins | sample Lox_Sample_35_FD_206713 | JGI IMG/M metagenome (GOLD analysis project Ga0335081, IMG submission 206713) | Soil microbial communities from Loxahatchee National Wildlife Refuge, Florida, United States - Lox_Sample_3.5 | ecosystem: Environmental > Terrestrial > Soil > Wetlands | place: USA... | reverse complement strand
CATGCCGCCGAAGCCTCCGCGGGAATTGCCGCCGAAGCCGCCGGTGTTGCCAAAGCCACTGCCGCCGAACCCGCCACTGCTGCCGAAGCCACCGTTGTTGCCGAAACCGCTGTTGTTGCCAAAGCCGCCGCCGCCGAACCCGCCGCTTCCGAAGCCGCCATTGTTTCCGAAGCCACTGTTGTTGTTGCCGAAGCCGTTGTTGCTGAAGCCGTTGTTGCTGAAGCCGCTGTTGCCGTTGATCGGGTTGCCGGCGGCTAAAGCTCCGGCGGCGAGATTGGCGGCGGGACTGCCTCCCTGAATGCCGGTTGTAAAGTTCGTTTGCACTTCGTTCAAGCGGAGGAGCTTGAAATCTTTTCCGGTAATGGGGTCCTTGTAGCGGCGACGCAGGTAGCGGATGTTGTTGCCTGACTTTTCGAGATCTTCCAGGCGCGCGGGATAGCTGCCGTTTTTCTTTACGTAATGTTGAATGGCGCGGGAGTACTGGACTCCCCGATGAATGAGTTCTTCCTCGCGATCACGCTTGATCTGCTGCGAGATGACGGGAGCCAGCGCCACCAGGCTGATGGCTATCAGGGTCACAAAAAGCAAAAGGGTGACGAGGATGTAGCCGGAGTCGTGGCGGCGGGTGCGACTGGTCGTTCGCTCAGAGCGGGCCCTCGCTTCGTGAAGAGCGCTTGCTTCGGGATGACAACAGAAATCCATGGAATACTTCTTCTTACTATTCTAGCTCTGTGTCAGCGGAATGCTCTGGCGATTGTTGTTGAGCATGTCTTCGATCTCAACTGACAGAGGGGCAATCCGCAAGATTTTGTAGCGCCGGTCGACGACGTCGCCTTCGGCGGCAACAAACAGGTCTTCGCCCTGCGAGAGAAAAACTCTTTTGGGTTCGCCGGGACGGCTGGCGAATCCATAGAACTTGAGATTGATGGGCGGCAGCGGAGGCGGTGCCGGCGGCCCCTGAGCTTCTTCCTGCTTCTTCTTGTCGGTGACGCCGGAGGCTTCCGGCTGCGGAATCTCGGCCTGCGCCAGGAAGATGTTGCGTCCGTTGCCTTCGTATTTGGTGTCTTCGCTGGCCTTCAACCAGTCGAAGCGCAGGCTGGGATCAATCGCGTGGGCCTGGGCGTTTTTCTTGGTCGAGGCTTTTCCCCTAGCGGGGCGGGCGGGAGCGACTTTGACTGGCGCCGCCGGGGTGGTCACGGCTGCCGGAGAGGGAGCGGGCACCGAATTGCCGAAAAACATTCTGCCGACGAGGATCAGCGCGACTGCTCCCAGAGCAACCAGGGCGATGACCTTGTTACGGCTTTCGGACCCCAGGTTCATGCGCCCACCTTGAGATAGGTTTCGGCCTTCATCTGCAGCTTGACGACGCCGCCCTGCTCGCCCCCGAGTTGCACGCTGTCGATGAGGAAGAACATGGGATCGCGCTCGAGTGCATTGATGAATCGCACCAGCTGCAGGTAGTCGCCGCCAACGTCGGCATCAAGATGCACGGGCTGCAGGCCTAGCACTAGCGGGTCCTTCATGTCGTACTTGATACTGCCGAGCTTGACGCCGGTTTCACTGGCCAGCTTGCCAATGTTGGCGGAGATCTCCGAGTCCTGGCCGGCAAAGCGGTTCTTGTAGAAATCCTCAATCTGCTTATGGGCGACGGGAATCTTCTTGTCGAGGCCGACCAGCGGCTGGACTTCGTGCGTCTTCTGTTGCAGCTCCAGCCAGAGCTGCTGCATCTTGGCGCGCCGCGAGGGCTCAGTGCCGATAACGGGAGACAAATACAAAGCGACGGCAGCGACATCGACCAGCGCCATCGTGGCCAGAACAATTTTCACCTTGCGCCGGGTATCTCTCAGGTCAGGCATTTACGGTGTACCTCCTGGCTTGAGCTGGATTTCCAGCGCGGGGATGTAGAGTGCGCTGATGTCGAACTTAACGGTGTCGCCCGGGGTCAGGCTGCTGGTTTCGACGTCTTCCTGAGAAATGTAGGTTTGCTGAAAGCGCTGCGAGGCTTCCATCTTGCGAACCAGCTCCAGAGCACGCTCCCGTGAATCTCCGGCGACCACAAAGTGGATTTCGAGCTCGTTCGCCGAACCAAGTTCGGGGTGAATCGAGACGACATGCAGGCGCGGCGGCATGACCTTCTCAAGATCTTCGAAGACCTGGGTCCAGGAGAACGCTTTGCGATAGAAAAGATCATTCAGAAACCAGGAACGGTCGCGAATGCTGGCGTTCTGAACTTCATTCATAAGGGCCTGGGCGTCGGCTTTCTCCTTGTCGCGAGCGGCAATCTGGTTTTGGTATTGATTCATGAGCGCTTTGTCCTGACGCGCATTCATCCAGCCACGGAAGCTGAAAAACAGCAGCCCGGCTGTAATGATGCCCAAAGCGACCAAAGCTCCGCCCCAACGAAACCAGAAACGTCGCGCGTCTTCGTAGGGCTGGCTGGCGAGATTGATGTCGATGCGCATATCAGGAAAGCAGCGCCCCCACCACGCCGGCCATGCGCCACTTGGGCACCGATCCGAAGCTGGTGCCCAGGTTGGTGCTGTCCACCAACTCGTCCACACTCACGCCGGTTTGTGCGCGAAGAGCGGGCAAGGCGCCACCCGAGTCCGACAATCCGGCAACAAAAATTCGATCGATGTTCAGGTTGTAGGTGTCTTGAAAGAACACGATCGATGGATACACTTCCTCAGCAAGTTGCTCCCCGGTGATGGTCACGCCACGGGGATTTTCCAAAGTACGGAAGAGGAGAAGTTGCTGCTTATCGACGATCGCGATGCTGATAGTGCGGGCGTCCACCTTCACTACCAGCGTGGGACGCGCAGCATCGGCCGCTCCCAAAGCGGCGAGCATGGAGGGCAAAACCACGCCCGGCGTGTAGCCAGCTTCGCGAAAGATTGATTCGTAATCCTCAATCACGCTAGTGAGGCCCACGGCAGCGATCACACGGACGCCGTTTTCGTTACTCTGGGCGTCGTAGGAAATTCTGGCTTTCTCCACGTCGAAGGGAAGCGATTTTTTCAGGCGAAAACGAACTACGCCTTCCGCTTCCTGGCGATTGCTGGGGAGCGTCTCAAAATCCAACAAGGCGACACGGATCGCGGTGTCGGGCAGGACGGCGATGACGTCGCGAGACCGGCCGCTGACACTGCCCAACGCTTCGCCGATGGCGTCGAGGACACGGGCGCGCTCTCGCAGATTGGCCTCAATGAGATCAGGGACGACGGAACCGGGCGCGAGTTCACTGGCAGCGCAGGTTTCCATGCTGCCCCGATCAGAGACGCGGCCGGCGAGCACACGATCGGCAGAGATTTCGCAGGCCAGTTTCGGTTTTGGCAACTTCGAACTCATTTGGCTTCTATGTATTCAGTAGAACGCGAGATGGTATTGCGACACAATAGCTGGCCGGGAACGGCGCCGGAACCGGTCATGCGGAGCGTTAACAGGCTCGCTAGGCGAGCCTTATTCGAGGTCGAAGCATCTCTATCGCTTATTCTCCTACTGCACCTTTTGGGGTAGAGATTCTTCGACTGCTTACGGGCCTCGCTGAGCGAGACCCGTACTCCGCTCAGAATGACAATACTCTCTGGTTCTTCCTTAGCGGTTGCTCTCAATAAATGTAACTTTGTTGATCTCCTTCAGCGTCGTCAGGCCGAGGCGAACTTTGTCGAGGGCCGATTCGCGCAGGAACCGCATGCCTTCTTCGCGGGCGGCGCGGCGGATCTCCGACGTGGGTTTCTTGGCCAGAATCATCTCGCGAATGCGGTCGGTCAAATCCAAAAGCTCGTGGATGGCAGTCCGGCCGCGGAAGCCAGTGCCGGCGCACTCAATGCAGCCCTGGCCTTCATAAAACGGCACCTTGGACCATTGCTCCGGATCGAGACCGCTGGCCTCGAGAGTCTCGGCGTCGTAGTGAACCTGACTGCGGCAGGTCTCGCAGATCAAGCGCACCAGCCGTTGGGCCAGAATGCAGTTCAGAGCTGAAACGAAGTTGTAAGGCTCAACGCCCATGTTCAGAAATCGTCCGAGAACGTCAACTACGTTGTTCGCGTGGACGGTGGTGAACACCAGGTGGCCGGTCAGAGCGGACTGAATGGCGATCTGGGCGGTTTCGGTGTCGCGGATTTCGCCGACCATGATCTTGTCGGGGTCGTGGCGCAAAATGGAGCGCAAGCCGCGGGCAAAGGTCAGGCCCTTTTTCTCGTTAACGGGAATCTGGGTGATGCCGCGAATCTGGTATTCGACCGGGTCTTCGATGGTGATGATCTTGTCTTCGTCGGTCTTGATTTCGTTGACCGCAGCGTAGAGCGTGGTGGTTTTGCCGCTACCTGTGGGCCCGGTGACCAGCACCATGCCGTAGGGCTCTTTAATGTAGCGGCGAAACTTGCGCAGGTCTTCTTCGTCGAAACCAACCACGTCGAGGGTGAGCTTGTGGAACTTCTCACTCATTGATTCTTTGTCGAGCACACGGAGAACTGCGTCCTCGCCATGAATGGAAGGCATCACCGACACGCGGAAATCGATGGGGCGCTCGGGAGTGCCGTATTTCACGCGGAAACGACCGTCCTGCGGCACGCGGCGCTCGGAGATGTCGAGCTCGCTCATGACCTTGATACGAGAAATGATGGTCGAGTGATGTTCTTTGGCGATCGGCGGCATGGCCTGGGTCAGCACGCCGTCGATGCGGAACTTGATGCAGACCGAGTCGTCGCGGGTCTCGATGTGAATATCACTGGCGCGCCGCTGCAGGGCGGTGAAGATCGTGGTATCGACCAGGCGAATGATGGGGCTGATGTCGCCCTGTGCCGTCAGCCGGTCGATGGAGATGCTCTCATCGGTGCCGGTCTCGTCTTCGCGGACCACGTCGAGCGCGAAACCTTCGCTGGCGTCTTCCAGGACGCGCTTGGACTGCTCAGTCTTCTTGAGGATCTCGCTGATCTGTCCGAGTGTGGAAACTTTGGTGACAATACGCTTGCCCAGCAGCAGGCTGATCTCGTCGATCATCATCAGCTGGCTGGGATCGGCGATGGCGATAGCCAGACGGCCGTCTTCAGTCTCTTCCAGAGGCACGAAGTTGTAGCGGAACATCAGGTGGACAGGGATGCTCTTGAACAGCTCGTGATGCAGCTGGAAGTTATGCAGGTCCACGAACTGGCAGCGATAGCGCCGCGCGATGTCCTGGGCCTTCTCCAATTCCGCGTTCTGCGCGCTAGGAGTGGTTGGAGCGCCATTCCCGCCGCCTACAAAAACTGTCTTGTTTTCAGCCGTCGTTGCCATTGTGTCCTTCAATCCTTAATGCATGGCCGATCCGATGGTGAAGATGGGCAGATATAGAGAGATGAGGATTCCGCCCACGAACACCGCCATGATAATCAGCACAATCGGCTCGATCAGAGCCATGGCCGCGCCCAGCGCGGTCTGCACATCTTCTTCATAAAATTCTGCCACCGAGTTGAGCATGGCCGGCAAAGCGCCGGTCGATTCACCGACTTCGATCATTTCGACCGATAAGTCGGGGAACATCTTTTGCTCTTCCAAACTCTTGGCCAGCGATTGCCCTTCGCGCACCCGGATCGCCGACTCGGAAATGCCGTTGAGGATGCGGCGGCTGCTCATCGACGCCCCGGCGGTCTCCAGTGAGGGTACCAGCGGCATGCCTCCTGTGAGAAGAGTCGAAAGCATCCGAGAAAAATTGGCCACTTGATACTTCAGCCAGATATCGCCGAGGAGCGGCGTTTTGAGGATCGCCCGGTCAATGCGTTCGGCCCCGCGGTCGGTTCTTTTCCACTGCCAGAGAGCTAGTATGGCGACCACCGCGACGATTGCCCCGACCGGCGCGTAAGCCTGGGCGTGGGTGCCGATATTCAACATGATCAGCGTGATCTCGGGCAGCTGCGCATTCATATCGGAGTAGAGCTTGGCGAATTGCGGGACCACATAGGTGACCAGGAAAATCAGCATGGAAAAGACCACGGTCACCAGGAGTGCGGGATAGACCAGAGAAACTGCCAGCTTTTTCTTGAAAGTGAGCGCCATGCGCTGAAAGGCAATGTAGCGGGTTAAAACCTCTTCCATGTTGCCGCTTTTTTCGCCGGCGAGCAGAGTACTGGTGTAAATCTTGGGAAAAACCGCCTGGGCAGAAAAGGCGTCAGAGAGCAATTCGCCGCCTTTAACGCGGTCACGAACGTTTTGTAACAGGCTTTGCAGGTTCTTGTCACGTTGGCGCTTGATCAGCAGATCGAGCGAGTTCAGGACGGGAAGGCCGGCCTTGATCAGCGTCAGGAATTGCTGGTTGAAAATGACAAACGTGCTTTGCTTGACCTTACCAGTGCGGCGGAGAGAGAAGTCGCCGGCCATGACGCCGCGCGGCTTGACCCAATAAACCAGGAAGCCCTGCTGGACAAAACGGTCGCGCACCTCCGCCTCGGAATAACCGTGCTCGACCTGCTGGAGCAGGTGGCCGCGCTCGTCTGCCGCTTTTACCAGGAATTCTGCCATTTACTTCGGATGCTGCCGTCCCCACCTAAGTCTAACATTCAAAATCCTGAACTCTTTGTTAATACGCGATCAAAGTGTGCCGGGAGTAATGCGCCGGGATTAATGGGTTTCACTGTATAACATATTGAAATGATGTGGTTTACTGCTGCATCTCTTGAACTGCAGATCCCTCGCTTTGCCGGGATGACAACAATAAGCAGAGCGCCTTGCCGATACTATTTTGGGGGCATGTCTCAGCTTATTGGCCGAAGTTCTCGTCGATCACCTCAGATCCGGGCGGAACGGTAAAGCGAAACCGGTCGTCACCAACCTGGACGTTCTCCTTTTGCTCGGTAAACCGATAGTCGGTGGTCGAGCCGTCGGCGATCTCAATGACCAGGCGCGCGATCTGGTGGTCCGGGGTGATCTCCAGAAGCACCTCATGCACGCGGTCAGCCATGGCTTGCGGCACACCTCGCACCACAAAGTCGCCGGACTTCAGCGGAGCCACATCCGGCGCGTACGACAAACCCTGCAACTCCTTTTCCAGCTTAGTCTTACCGAGAAGAAACGCGAGGGGCGAACGCAGATCGTCGAGTTGCCGAATCGGCGTTCTGCGGACCTGCTTTTCGCCGGGCACATAAAACCAGGCGTACTTGCCGTCGCCCACAAACAGCTTCTCTTTGGGAGAACGGTACTCCCAACGCATCTTGCCGGGTTTTTTCAGCCAGAGCGTGCCGGACTCGGTGCGCTCGATGCCGGCCCCGCGATAGATCTCGGTGAACTCGGTTTGCAGAGTGTGGAGGTGGTCGTAATGAGCGTCGATGGCGGAGGCGAGAGAGTGCAGGGAGGGGGCGGAGGAGCCGTTCATAATCCACGGCATCAAGAAGAAGAATAAGGTGAGAGCAAGAAGTCGACCCACGGACATATTTTATCGGATGGTAATCAGAAAAAGACTAAGGTTATGCTGATACATATTCTATTCAAGTAACAGAATACCCGCTGCCTGGGCCGCTGCGCGTAACTTCACGTCGAGAGTTGCCAAAGGGACGGCTTCACGAAGTGCCAGCTCAACGTAAGCCGCATCGTAGACCGTAAGCTGTTGCTGACGTGCAGTGGAGAAAACACTGTTAAATATCCGGTCTGAAAGGACCGGCTCAATGATGATCGGAAGCCTGGCGATTCGTTGAAGCAAGGCTGTGACCTGGGCCGTCGTTATGCGCTTGCGGCGTTCTGCCATGAGCAGCGCGTTGGCGATCTCTAGGGGCCAGATCGCAGGAGCCAGCGCCTGTGTTCCAGCGGAAAGCATGTCGAGAATTCGCTCAGTCCAGTGAGTGCCCTCATCCTCAAAACACCAGGCGAGGGATACAGAGGCATCGACTACCAGGCGTTTAATAGCGGCGGCCTTCATCAATTAACTCGCGAATTGTGGTTTTACCCAAAGTAGCGCCCTTGCGAACCGCCCGAATTTCCCGGACCAAGTCCGCCGGGTCAACCCTTTCTCGATCGTTGTCGGGGACGAGTTTGGCAACAGGGACGCCGCGAAGAGTAATACGGATCGTTTCGCCTTTAGACACCCTACGTAACAAGGCATTAAAGTGGGTTTTGGCGTCGAAAGCTCCTACAGACTTCATTGCTTTGGCTCCCTAACTAGTCTATCAACTAGTCTATCACTGGGCAAGCCGGCGAATATGGAATATTGCTCCGTTTGTCCGACTATCGTGAGCCAGGTGCAGGAAACTAAGACCCACCTCAGAAGCGGATTGTGATACAGCAAGAAAATGGGATGTCGAGTCTGATGAACAGTATTTTCCAAATTCTTCAGTAATCGAATCAGTCCCGACTCCGGCAGCGGATTGAACAGGTAGATGACCAGCGGTTCCGGCGGGAATACAAAATCACAGGCGTCGGCGCAGATGGATTCGATGGCGAAGCATTTCTGCGAGGCGCTCGTGTACTTTGCGATGTTGGCCTGCGCGACCCGGTGCAGGTCCGGCAAGAGTTCGACTCCCACGATGCGGCGAAACGGATAGTCGGAGGCCATCAGAAGCGTGCGGCCTTTGCCCGAGCCGATGTCGATGAAGGTGAAGTCGTGGAAATCTATTTTCAGACTCTGCAACATCTCGTGGAACAAAGCGGGATCGGTGGGTTGATAGGGCGAGTGCAGAAGTCCGAGCAGGCGATCACGCCAGCCGACGGTGGCACTTGTGGTATCGACGCGGAAATCCCAGTCGTAGTCCACGTCACCGTAGCGCTGGCGGCGGCGCGAGGGCAGGGAATCGCGAACAAATTCCAGCCCTAGAGCGAGCAGCCGTCGCAGGCTTCCGAACCATCCCTGGTGGGCCCGCTCCCGGCGCCACCAAACGATGACGCCGCCGAATAAGTCAGGATTTACCGGTTCGTCCATGTGAGCTAGTGGTGGGTCGCTTCTTATTTTATGGAACTGCCGGAGGCCCGCTTGCGTACTCCGAAGAGCACGCGGCAGTGTGCCCCGAGGAACGCCATGCTCGATGCCGGTCGTCGCCCGCAGCTTGAATTCACTGATATCACCAGCCTGGTTGCCGCGGTCCTTCTCTTGATGTTCTCGAACGGCCGGTTTCCGGTCGCAACCTGTGCGTGGCTGGGGCCGATTTTCATGCTGCGATTCGCGCGTCGCGGCAGGGGCGTTCTTCGTCTTCCGCTGGTGTACCTGGGACTCGGCTTCGCCTTCGGCTACCAATTTTATGGCATGACGCCGTTCGGCGGAGTCGGCTACGTGATGTTTTCCGCTGCGTTTGGCGTCATGTTGCTGCTGCCCTACGTCGCCGACCGTTACATACTGGCAGGAGGCCAAGGCCTGGCGAGAAGCCTGGTGTTCCCAACCGCGCTCGTGGTTTCGGAATATTTGTCATCGTTCAATCCTTTCGGAAGCTGGGGATCGATTGCCTATTCGCAATATGAGTACTTGCCTTTCCTGCAGATCCTCAGCATCGCAGGCTTGTACAGCATCACGTTCCTGATCGGTTGGTGTGCCGCAGTGATGAACGCATGGTGGGAAAGCGAGTTTGAGGCGCGAAAGGTGTGCCGCGAACTTGTCGCCTTTGGCGTTGTCTTCGTGGTCGCCAGCCTATACGGCGAAGGTCGCCTGACGCTGCGCCCTCCGAATTCGCCGACCATCCGCGTAGCCTCGATCACGCGCCCGGATGAGAGCCAGTTCCCCTATCCACCCAGCGTCGACCTGAATCGCCGGGTGATGATGGGCGAGCCGCTGAGCGAATCCGAGACGGCCCAACTGCACCAGCGGACGATCGCCATCACCAATTTTCTTTTTGGCCGCGCCGATATCGAGGCGCAAGCCGGCGCCAAGGTCATAACGTTTGGAGAATTCAATTTTCCGGTGCTGAGACAGTTCAAGCCTGAGTTGATCGCACAGGGTGAGCAACTAGCGCGGGCGCGCGGCATCTATCTCGCGCTGCCACTGGCGGTCTTCAATATTGGGCAGACGCCGCCGCTGGAAGACAAGCTGGTGATGATTGATCCAGCTGGTGCGATTGCGTGGGAATATCTCAAGACGGAAGTACCGCCGGGGTTGGAAGTCGCCATCCTCGCACCCAGCTCCGGACAGCTGCCGGTAACTCCGACACCCTTCGGGTACCTGGGTGCGGCCATCGCCTTCGATATGGACTTCCCCGGGTTTCTGCTGCAGGCGGGCAGAAAGCATGCCGATGTAATGGTTGTGCCGGAAAATGAATACCCGGAAATCGACCCCATGCACTCGCGCATGGCGCTGTATCGTGCGGTGGAAAATGGTTTCAATCTCTTGCTGCATGCGAGCCAAAGCCTGTCGTTGGCGTGCGATTATCAGGGCAGACTTTACGGCATCATGGACCACTACCACGCCGGTGATCGCGTGCTGGTGGCGCAATTGCCGAGCCGGGGAGTGACAACTGTTTATTCCCGCGGAGGGTATCTGTTTCCCTGGCTGAACGTTGCAGGATTGGGGGCCCTAATAATCCTCGGTATTCGCCGCCGCACCCGATCCGCCTAAATGCGGACATGACCAAGGTGTAACATCCTCTCTCCTGATCGGCTTTTCCTTCTCATCGGCTCAATATAATTAGTATTGGGAAAATTCTTGTCTTCCGCCGCCGCCAAAACACAACTTGTGACACCGTCTGAATCTGGCGGATTGTTCTCTTCGCCACAAAAGCGCACCGTCGTGCTGTGCTTGCTTCTGGTGGCTGCAACCGTCGTGTTCTACAGTCCGGTGGGCCGCAACGCGTTTGTAAATTTTGATGACGACCACTACATCACCGGAAATCCCCATGTCATCGCGGGATTCAGTTGGCAGACAGTGCCGTGGGCGTTCGGGCATTTCTATGAAGCCAACTGGCATCCGGTGACCTGGCTATCGCACGCCCTGGATTGCCAGTTGTTTGGGTTGGACCCGGCGGGGCCGCATTATGAAAATGTCTTGTGGCACGGGCTTAATGCTGCGCTGCTCTTTTTGTTGCTGCAGTCGGCAACTGGCTTCACGTGGCGAAGCTTGATGGTGGCGGGGCTGTTCGCGCTGCATCCGGTGAATGTTGAGTCGGTAGCGTGGGCATCAGAGCGAAAAAATTTGCTCAGCATGATGTTTCTGCTGCTGACGATGCTGGCTTATGGGTGGTATGCGAAGAAGCCGGGCGTGGGCCGGTATGCGGCGGTCGCAGGCATGTTCGCGCTTGGTCTATTGAGTAAGCCGCAGATAATCACGCTGCCGTTCGTGTTGCTGCTGTGGGATTACTGGCCGCTCGGGCGATTTGGGGAGCGCGCGAAGCTAGAGTGGCGGGCGCTAGTTCTTGAAAAAATTCCCTTGTTCGTGATGGCGCTGGTCAGTGCCGTCATCACGGTGAAAGCGCAGAAAGCGGGAGGCGCGATTCACTCGGCCATTTTGTATCCGTTCTCGTTGCGGTTGGAGAACGCGATTGTTGCGTTTGCGCGCTATATCGGCAAGGCGTTCTGGCCGACGAGTCTGTCGCCGCTTTATCCGCACCCGCTGGACCTGCTGCGCACCTGGCAGATCTTTGCTTCCGCCGCGATGTTGGCTGTGATCACCGGGTTGGTCATCTGGCAGCGGAAGCATCGGTACCTCCCCGTAGGCTGGTTGTGGTTTCTCGGAACGCTGGTGCCGATGATCGGACTGGTACAAGTCGGGGAGCAGGCCATGGCGGATCGCTACGCATACCTGCCCTTCATCGGCTTGTTCGTGATCGCTGTTTGGGGAATGGCGGAGTGGAGCGAAACGCAAAGGATTCGGGCGAAATGGCTGGCGGCCACGGCGGGCCTGGTTTTGATTGCTCTAGGCGCGCTTACTTACCGGCAGGTTGGTTATTGGCGCAACAGCGAAGTTTTGTGGCAGCACGCGTTGGACGTGACCACCGTGCGCAGCTATAAAGCACACTTCAATCTGGCCATGGCCTACGATCAGGAAGGGAAATACGACGAAGCGATTGCGCAGTTGAACCAGTCGATCGATCCGCGCGACGACGACCCGCGCATTCATTACGGATTGGGCGTCTATGATCAGCGGCACGGACATGTGCAGGATGCGATCAGCCAGTATCAGACGGCGATAGGGCTTGCATCTGATTCAGCATTGAAGTCTGAGGCGTACAGCAATCTGGGCGGGGCGTACCGGCAAACGCGCGATTATCAGAGGGCGAAAGAGAGTTTTGCTGCGGCGCTGCAGATGGACCCCAATAAAACGGTCGCGCTGGTCGGCATGGGATTGTTGGCGCAGCGCGATCGAGATTTTGCGACAGCGGCCCAGGAGTTTTCGCGGGCGATGGCAATTGAACCTACAGCGGTTGGATATCTTTTGTTGGCCGGGGCATTCGAGCAAGGTGGGCACGCGTCCGATGCCAAGGCGGCGCGCGAGAAGGCGGCGCAGCTGACGAATGATGTGGGTCAGGCGCAGCAGACGGCGGATCGGTTGATGACGTTTTAGTAGAGTTGGGCAAGTGTGGAACAGCAGGTTCCCTTCGACTTCGCTCAGGGCAGGCTCTCAACTTCGTTGTGTCATTCGCCAGCGAACAACTCAGCAGCGCCCGGAATGACTGCAGGTTTAACAGTTACTCCTTGTCCGACGGCAGGAATTTCGGTGCTGGCGGTACGTAGCCGGGAGGAAGGCCTTTGGTGATAAAGGGCAGATCGTCCGGATCGCGCACCTGGATGCTTCCGTCGGGCATCAGTTTGTAAGTATGCGCTAGTGGATCCATCGGGACTGATTTCAGCAATCCCGCCGCCTGAAGGTCCGCAAAGCTCGATGGCACGTGTCCCGTGTGTTCGCGATACATCGAAACCAGCCTGTCCAGGTTCGTGACATCCTCGTCGACCTGCAGCGCGCGAAGATGGGCGACGGCGTTGGCTTTCACATTGGCATCGGTCGTGCTCTGGTAAGCCGTGACCCACATCATTTGTGCCATGCGCAACTCACCGCTGTGCTGTGCCATCTCCGCCGCCATGATTCTGAGGAACGGATGCGCCTTGGGAACCGCGGCACCGCGTGCGAAGGCATCGGCCGCATGGGCATAATCTTTCAAGTCCATGTAATAGATGAAGCCGAGGTTGTAATAAAGATGCCAGTCGTCGGGGTTGTTGCGAATACCGTAGTTCACCAGCTGAATGGCTTGCTGCGGGAGGCCAGCGCCATCAGGCGGCCGGGGGGCAAGAAAGTTTGCGCCGAATTCATAGGCAACGATCAAATGCGGATCCAGGTCTGTGGTGATTTGCAGAAGGGGAGCGAGGAGATCGTAGCTGACAGCTCCTGCAAAATGTTTGCCTCCGAAATATTGCACGGCCCGGGTCCAGTAGATATCGGCCAAGAGGCCGGTGTAGCCGAGGCTGAGGCGCTTCAGGAGTTTCGCAGACGAGATGTAGAGAACTTCCTCGATCTGGGCGTTGTGGCGCAGATGGTCCAAGTGGCGGAGCACGAGCACCGAGCTGGCCATGCAGGTAACCAGCAAAATAGTGGCGCTCACCGTGACCGTGCGCGAGGGCTTCATTTCAGGTTCCGCCGCTCAAAGATGAGCACCGCTCCGCAGATCGCCATGCTTGCGTACACCAGAGCGTAAACGGTGTTCGCGACGACGAGCGGCAACGCGACCGGCTGTCCGTGTGCGACCGAACTGATGACATTCAATGAAGAAAAGTTCGGAACCAGGTACGCCACACCCGTGGTCAGCCAGCGCAATGCTCCCTGTGCCATTCCAGCAAAGCCGCGCAAATCCTCGGCGAAACTTCCGATTACAAATAGTGAAAAGGCAAACACTGCGGACAGGAGTGGCGACGAAAAGGAGGAGAACAGCAACGCCAACGCGGTGATGACGAGAAATTCCAGCACGATGAAATACAGAGCGACCAGCACCCAGCCGTCAGAAGTTTGGAAATGGCGCGAGACCCAGAGCAACGAGGCGAAGACCCCGATCGCCATGAAGAAAGCGTTAACCACCAACGTGCCGACGAGGCCAAAGAACTTGCCGACGATGAATTCCCAACGTTGCACCGGACGCGACAAGACGGTGTAGAGAGTGCGTTTTTCGATTTCTTTCGAAACCAGGCCGATACCGATGAAAATTGCGATTACTGTCCCGAAGAGTGAAACCGCAGTCAGCCCGAGGTTGATGACAACCAGGCGCTCGATGCCTACGGAGATCTGGCCGACCAGAATTGCCGCTCCCGACATGAGCAAGGCGAAGGCGATCAGGTTGTAGAGAACGCGGTCCCGGACGGCTTCGCGAAAAGTGTTGGAAGCGATGTAGGCAATGCGCGTGCTCATGAGCGTACTCCGGCGGCGACGGATTCTGAGGGCTTGAGCTTGCGAACGAAATATTCTTCCAGCGACGTACGCACGGGAGTAATTGAAATGATGCGCAGACGTTCGCGGCGCAGCAGATCGATGACGGCGTCCTGGTTGGCTTCAGGCACAATCGCGCGCATGGTGTCGCCAGTGGAGTGATATTTCGCCGCCAGAGTCTTCAGTGCTGTAGGAGCCGAGTTGCCTTGCCAGATGACCTCAACTTGTCCTTGCACGCTGGAGGTGAGGTCGGCGACTGCGCCCACACCACGGAGTTCTCCGAGGTGAATGATGGCGACACGGTCGCAGAGCGACTCAGCATCGGAGAGAATGTGAGTAGAGAAAAACACGGTCTTACCCTGTTGTTTCAGCTGCTCCATGAGGTCGCGAACTTCGCGGCGGCCGATGGGATCGAGACCGGACATCGGTTCGTCGAAGAAAAGTACTTCTGGATTGTGCAGAATGGCCTGCGCGATCCCGACGCGCTGCAGCATGCCCTTGGAAAATCTTCGTAACTGGGTGGAAGCGGAGTCGGTGAGGCCGACTTGTGAGAGAACTTCACTGACTTTGCGGCGCCGCTCCGCAGCCGGAACTCCCGAGAGCTGGGCGTAATATTCGAGCAGTTCGCCGGCAGTCAGGTAATCATAAAAGTAAGGTTGTTCGGGAAGGAAACCGATGCGCGCCTTCATTCGCGGATCGTTGATTTCCATACCGAGAATGCGGGCGGTTCCCGAGGTGGGGAAGACCAGGCCCATGAGAAGCTTGAGGGTTGTGGTTTTGCCAGCACCGTTGGGGCCGAGGAAGCCGAAGATCTCACCCTGCTCGATGGTCAGGTGCAGCGGCTGGAGGGCACACTTAGGACGCTTCCGCCAGAAGCCGACGCTGTAAGTCTTGGAGAGTCCAAGGATCTCGATAGCCGCCATGATGGGAGAACGTGGTGCGCGCCTGTCTTGCGCTCACAGGAAAATTATATGCAAACAAAGATAGTTGAGAGCCAGGCGGACCGACAATGGTATTACCAAGGTAAAGCCTTGGAATGTGTGCCGTAAGCCGTCTCAGGTAGGGCGGAGAAAAACAAAGGGAGCAACGGATTGCTCCGTTGCTCCCGGCTGGTACCCTCCCCCAGGTACTTCGCCAACTCAAGAACTACTGCAGGGCGGTGTAAGCTGCGCAAGCCGCGTTGGTGTTAACCGGGGCTGCTGCGCTGGCGGTATAGCGGATCACGCCGTCTTCGTTGGAGCAGAAGCCGCGCACACCGGTCTGGCTCAGTACTGCCGGCGCGCCACCCAGCGTGTAGCCGTTGTTCAAACCGCCACCGGCAACCACGCCCAGAGCAAAGTAGTAGCCGCTCTTGGCGCTGCCAGTCGCCGTCGCCTGAGAAACAACCCAGTCAACCAGGCAAGCGTTGGTCGAGGCCGGAGTGGTGCAACCGGTCGAGGCCGCAGGCCCGAGCGACGGGATGTCCGCCGAGTATCCGACTGTCGGATAGGTGGACTGGTAAGTGACTTCCGCCGTGTTCATGGTACGAATGGAGCTGACGGCAGACGATTCGTTGGCCGCGATACGCGCCCGCAACAGGTTCGGAATCGCGATGGCAGCGATGATCAGGATGATCGCTACCACAATCAGCAACTCAATCAGTGAAAAACCCTTCTGTTTCCGCATCTCGTTATCCCCTTCTTCTCCGTTATCAGTGTGGTCTCAATCGACCCGATGGCTAGTATGTTCGCACTTTGCAGGCCAGAACCGGAAGTTACCAATGGGCTAGCTGGCCTAGCGATTGTTATCCTTTATTTTCAATCCGCAAGTCTCACTTTCGTAACCACACCCAGTCTACGGCAACCTGGCAGGATGCGGCAGGTATAGCAGTTTTTGACGGGGCTATTAACAAATTGTGTCAGTTCAGGACGGCCAGGAGTTCGGAAACGGGACTTACATCCCCTTGTGGGGATACACAAGAAGAACTCGGGAGCAGCCATTACGCTGCTCCCGAGTCGGTGTTCTGAAGATCTGTTATCCCGCAATCACTACTGCAGAGCTGTGTAGGCAGCGCAGGCAGCTTTGGTCGAAACCGGGGCTGCTGCCTTGTTCGTGAAGCGAAGCACCGCGTCCTCGTTGGAGCAGAAGCCGCGCACACCGGTACGACTAAGCGATGCGGCGGCGCCGCCGATGGTATAACCTGCGTTAATGCCGCCGCCCGCGGTCACGCCCATCTTGAAATAGTATCCGCTCTTGGAGCTGCCGACCGCCGTGGCTTGCGAGACAACCCAGTCAACCAGGCAAGAGTTCGTCGAGCTCGGGGTGGTGCATCCGGTAGAAGCCGAGGGCCCCAGCGCAGGAATGGTGGCCGCATAGCCGACTGTGGGGTACGAGCCGATATAGGTGATCTGGGCCGTATTCAAGGTGCGGATCGAACTGACGGCGGATGACTCATTGGCCGCGATCCGGGCCCTTAGTAAGTTGGGAATTGCCATGGCGGCGATGATAAGAATGATCGCCACGACGATCAGCAATTCGATGAGAGAGAAACCTTTTTGACGGTGCATCGCGTTTTACTCTGCCTCCTGCAGGGTGAGCTTTCTCGTTTGGTTTTCTATTTACTTGGGCAATTGCCTTGCCACTAAAAGAGCAGGCTGGCGGGGGAAGCGCCGGCGGCTCGCAAGCTATTGCAGGCACACAGGCTTCGCCGATGCCCTGTAGGCGAAAGCCGAGTGAAACGATGCCCCTACCATAGTGCCGTTAGCAGTTACCGGCAAACGGGTTGACATTTTTTGTCAACCAGCCGCGTTCAGGCTGATGTTCTACAATTTCAGCGTTCTTTTTATGAGCTCTATCGGCAGATTGCACATTGAACATGAGATCAATCGCGCGTGGTCGGTCCCCGCACCTTATTATTTCGATCCGGAAATCTTCACCCGGGAACGCGAGAGGATCTTCGCGCGCAGCTGGCAAGTTGTAGGTCATGCGCACCAGGTTAGGGGTGCCGGGGACTTCTTCACCACTGATCTGCAGGGCGAACCGTTATTAATCGTGCGCGACGCGGGAGGAGCCCTGCGGGGTTTTTACAACGTCTGCCGCCACCGCGCGGGTCCTCCGGCAGAGGGCTGCGGCTCACGAAAACTGTTTCGCTGCGGATATCACGGCTGGACATATGGGCTCGATGGGGCTTTGATCAGCGCGCCGGAGTTCGAGGGCGCGCAAGACTTCGAGCCGGAACAGTTCGCGCTGGTTCCGGTGCGGGCGGAAGAGTGGTTCAATCTGATTTTCGTCAAACTAGATGTGGATACCGATCCGCTGGTGCCTAGCCTCGGAGAACTTCCGAAGCAGGCCCAACGATTTGATTTTGCCGGCATGAAGTTATTCGAGCGGCGGACCTATGACATGAAGTGCAACTGGAAGACTTACGTGGACAATTACCTCGAGGGGTATCACCTGCCGAGCGTGCATCCGGGACTGAATCGTGAGCTCGACTACAACGCCTACGTGGTTGAGCCATACGCGAGGCATGTGCGGCAGTTCAGCCCGATCCGCGGAGCGCAGGTTGGTGATGCAACGCCGCGACGCTACCAGGAGACGCGCGAGGACCTCACTACGGATTATTTCTGGGTCTTTCCCAACTGGATGCTGAACTGCTATCCGGACAATGTGTCGTTGAATATTGTTCTGCCGCTGGAGCCGGAGAGAACCATTGCCATCTTCGAGTGGTATCTGCCGGAGAAGGACTTGGGAAGCCAGGCAGCAAAGGATTCGGTGCGCTTCAGCGATGAAATCCAGACTGAAGACGTCGCGATCTGTGAAGCGGTACAGAAGAACCTGCATTCGCGCAGTTATCAGCGCGGCCGCTATAGCGTCAAGCAGGAAAAAGGCGTGCACGCGTTTCATCGGATGTATGCGGATGTGATGAACAGTGACTAGTTCATTCTCACAATTCATCGAATATTCATTTGACGTTCGCCAACCCCCGTTGTAGGGTCGTCGCACAGCTTCGAGGGGGAAGCTGAATTTAGAGGTGGCCTATGCGGCCTTGCCTGCGTTTCCCCTTTGTGGCTTTCAGTCTGGCCCTTCGTCCTCCAGGGCTGGTTTATTCCTTCCGTTATCTTTCCACGCTCTTGCTGGGAGCGATTCTTGTAACTCAAGTTGCTACTGCGCAGTGCGGTTGTAACAGTCCAATCCTTATTGACTATACCGGTAGGGGTTTTCATCTCACATCTGCCACCGACGGCGTTGTCTTCGATATTGAGGGGGACGGGAGTCCGGTTCAATTGGGCTGGACCGCGGCCAGTTCAGGCAATGCCTTTCTTGCGCTCGATCGCAATGGCAATGGAAAGATCGACAATGGACAGGAGTTATTCGGTAACTACACTCCTCAACCTCCATCTGACTATCCAAACGGGTTCCTGGCCCTTGCCGTATTTGATAAGCCGGAAAACGGTGGTAATGGAGATGGGATTATTGACAAGCGCGATGCGGTCTTTTCTCACCTTGTGCTGTGGATTGATGAGAACCATGACGGTGTGTCGCAACCTGAAGAACTGCATTCACTGCCGGCATTGGGCGTCTATTCCCTGGGGCTTGAATATAAGGACAGTCGTCACACTGACCAGTTCGGGAACGGATTTTTTTACAAAGGCAGGGTCAATCCGGAGGGACAGCCATCGGATGACCGGACGGATCGGGTCATGTATGACGTTTTCTTCGTACAACTGGGTGCACAGGGCCAGCCGTTCCTATGTTGTCAGACCTGCGGTGGTGTGAATCCTTTTTCGACGGAGTAATGGTGTTCGCCCGCCCAGTGGCTTGTCGTGCTAGTTCGCATTTAGAACTTTGGGGAGTGGACTGCGCCGCGCGCCCGCTTTGGAGGTTTCTTATGAGGAGATGTTTCTGCAAGTGCCAGGCTCTCAAAATTCTCGTCGGAGTTGTACTCGCAGGTGTAGGGATAGGTGTACCTTTCAAATCGCAAGCCGAACTACCTCCAGAAATTATCGATTTTTCGGGACATAGAATACCTTCCGTTTTCGACGGGCTTAACCCAAGCCGCTTTGCCCGTTACTCGGAGCCTCCGCGAGGCAAATCGACGAAGGCAGGATCGTTCCTGAAGGACGGTATCTTGGAGGGTCGTTTCGGAGCGCGATACCTTCTCGCGCAGTGCCCTGAATGCCAGCCCATTGCATGCTTCGGTCAATTTGATCGTGCAGTGCCGTGCTATGGGTGCTGCACGGATCCTATCGGGTGCCCAGGCCTTAATAACTACCAGACGGATCCCAAGAACAATCATGAGTATGATCAGGTGCGAGATCAGCCCTGTGGGGCGGATTGCTGTGACGATTTTGCGAATTGTAATGAATAGTCGTAGGTGATGAAGGATCAGCTGCGCACTAAAGGAGCCGAATCATGAAAAGGCACATGACGCAGATAGCAGCGACATTGATACTAGCGACAGTATTCTCAGCGCTACCCGCTCGCTTGGTTAGCCAGACGACAAAGCCGACTGGAGTCAACCTTTCGAAAGCTGTCTATCAGACGTCGCTTCCTGCGCCAACGAATTCCTATCCTTTCAGGTACTGGGACAAGGGTTTTTTGATTACTTATTCGATTGACGACGCGAGTCCCCAGA
>Ga0335081_10005585_pt1 | contig 19908 bp, 23 predicted proteins | sample Lox_Sample_35_FD_206713 | JGI IMG/M metagenome (GOLD analysis project Ga0335081, IMG submission 206713) | Soil microbial communities from Loxahatchee National Wildlife Refuge, Florida, United States - Lox_Sample_3.5 | ecosystem: Environmental > Terrestrial > Soil > Wetlands | place: USA... | reverse complement strand
TCCCCGACAAACCCGGGGAATGCGGCGAAGAATTTGCTCTTCTCCGGCTCCTCAATGTCGTTCTCCACCGAGTTCGGTCCTTCCCGGCGGATTTTGTTGAACATCTCGTACATCATCTTCAGGGCATCGAGGTACCGTCTCCCGGTGAATGTCGATCCCCTGATCACCTGCACCACGCCACGCACCACTCCCTTCAGGGTGTGGAGAGGATTGGCCACCAGCAGCGTTCCCAGGGCTGCGCCGCAGATGATGATGGCTTCCGAGGGCTGCAGCAGCACCCGGATGGGACCATGCTCCATCAGGAAGCCGCCAATCACCGCCCCCAGCACCACCAGGATTCCCACGATGGCGAACATGCACTCCGGACACGCCTCCGTCTTCCTCTATCGGCTGAACGGGTAAAAAGCTTGCGTGTGCGGAACTCCAGGTCGCTATTGACGTTGCAGAAACGAGGGATACGGCCCCTACGCCGGCCTGCGGCGCGGCCGCTGTTTGGCGGAAATCGAGCGGATGATGAGCTTCCCTCTTCCTGCGGGGGCCAGGGGCGTCTTGCCTTGCGCGATGGCTGCGGAGATCAGGGCTTCAACTTCGGGACGGCCCAGGCTTGCGACCGATTCAAGGCGGAGGAAGCGATTCTGGCTGCCGGAGCCCAGCAGAATGCGATGCGGGTCGGGAAGCGTCGCGCCGCGATAGAACGAGAGCCCCACTCCGTTTGCTGCCGCGGCAATCGAGACGATGCAGTCGGAGGGGCGCTCGCTGGCGCAGTATCCAATCACGAAGAAATTGTAGTTGTCGTACACCAGTTCGTTGGCGCTCGGCAGACGCTTGCGTAAGGCCTTGCGGACAGAGCGGATCAGGGTCTGGTGCTTGGGCTCGAATTTGGCGATGAAACTTTCAAGCTGCTCTTCGGCATCGGGCGAGGGCACCCGGACAGCTTTCACGGCTGGCTTCATAGGACGTCTTCTCCGGCACAGCGTAACGGCGGGGCACCCATATTATTTAAGCTGCACGGAAACCACAACCAGCGAACGGACCCTGTCCGTAGCTGCCCATCGCCGTTCTCCGCCGCGACAACTCCCGATCTGGTCGGCTACACTGGCTAGCGTCACGATGGCCTGGTTCAAACGCGAATCCGTTCCGCTGGACACCTCGGGCGAAAAGCGGGTCAAGACCGAAGGGCTGTGGGTGAAGTGTGACCACTGCCGGCAGATCATCTGGAAAAAAGATCTCGACCAGAATCTCAATGTCTGTCCCAGGTGCGATCGCCACTTCCGCATCGACGCGCGCACCCGCCTCTCGCAGTTGCTGGACGAGGGCCGATACGAAAGCGAGGACGGCAACCTGGTCTCCACCGATCCCCTCAGGTTCACCGATCTCAAGCCTTACGGCGAGCGGCTTCAGCGCTCGCGGCAGGAGACGGGCCTCAACGACGCCGTCATCAACGCTCGCGGCAAGCTCGACGGCAAGCCCGTCATCGTCAGCACCATGGAGTATTCGTTTATCGGCGGCTCTATGGGAACCGTGGTCGGCGAAATGATTACCCGCGCCATCGAGAGGGCCACGGCGGAAAGGCTGCCGCTCATCATCGTCTCGGCTTCCGGCGGAGCCCGCATGATGGAAGGGGTTATCAGCCTGATGCAACTGGCGAAGATTTCCGCCGCGCTGGCCCGCATGGACCATGCCCGCGTGCCCTATATCTCGGTGATGACCGACCCCACCACCGGCGGTGTCACCGCCTCCTTCGCCATGCTCGGCGACCTGAACATCGCCGAGCCGGGTGCCCTCATCGGCTTCGCCGGGCCGCGCGTGATCGAACAGACCATCCGCCAGAAGCTGCCCGAGGGCTTTCAGCGGGCCGAATTTCTGCTGGACCACGGAATGCTGGATGCGGTGGTGCGCCGCCACGACCTGAAGGCCTACATCTCGCGCGCGCTCGACTTCATGCAGACACCGGCAGCCCCGGCGTAGCTCCTGCCGCTTCTCCGGCCAGAGGCTTCACCTCTCGCTAGAACAGGCCCAGCTTCTTCTTTTTCTTTTCTTTTCCGGGGGCGCTCGGGCTGGCTGACGTGGTGTAAATGGGCTTGGTTTCGTTGGGGCTGGCGCCGGTGTCCAGATATCCGGGCTTGATGTCGATGTAGGCTTCCTCGCGCAGCTTGGTCAGATAATCGCGCAGCGCCGGCTGCATCTTGGTCATGTAGACCTGTTCCTGGATCTGGTTTTCAACCTCTTTCAGCGGGGGCACGCCTGCATTCTGGTGCTCGGTCACTTTCAGGATCACAAATCCCTGATTGGTGCGGACGGGCTCGGTGTATTGTCCGGCCTGCAGCTCAAAAACCTTCGACTCCAGCTGCTTCGATAGCGTGCCGCGCTTGAAGTACTCCAGATCGCCTCCAATGGCGGAGGTAGGGCCGTTGGAGTACTTCTTGGCCAGATCCTCAAAGTTGCCGCCCTTCATCAGCATCTCGTAAACCTGCTGGGCTTTGGCCTGGGCCTGCGCCACCACCTCCGGAGCGGGGGTGTCCGGCAGCGCCGTTTCGCCCTTTTCGTTTTTTACCGCCGGGGTCGTCTGGGTGGAGATGAGGATTTCGCTCAACCGCACCTGTTCCGGGCGTTCCATCTGGCTCTTGTGCTGATCATAATATTGCTGGATTTCCTGGTTGGAGACAGCGATGTGCCCGCCGACTTCCTGCCCGATCACCCGCTGGGTCAGGATGTTGTTCTTCAGGTTCTGCTTGAAATCCTCGAACGAGACTCCCTGCGCCTCGGCCGCCTTCTCCAGGTCTTCCATGGAATCGGCATGCATCTGTTTCCGCAGTTCGTCCAGCTTCTTCACCAGCTCGGTATCGGCAGTGATGCCCAGGTCCTGCGCCTTCTGCAGCAGCAGCTGCTGGTCGATCAGATCGCGCAGCAGGTCCTTTTCGTGCTCTCTGGCCTGCTGTTCGGCAGTTGCCGTGTCCGGCTGCTGGTGTGCCTCGGCGAACAACTGCTCGCGCGCCTTGCGCACATCGGCTCGCGTGATAATGCTGTTGTTCACGCGGGCAATGATTTCTTCGACGACCGAATCGCTGGAGCCGGCCCCGGCCTGGGCCAGGAGAAGTGAAGCGCCGAGAACGACGGCCAGTACAACGGGGAAAAATCTCTTCATGCAATACCTGATCAGGCCGGCCTGCGCACCCGGCCGTCTCACCTGGTCCCAAGGTTAAACAGTTACTCTATTTTATCGTTTTCCGCGCATCCGTGCTGACCAGGCTGAACAAAAGGTTTTGCCAGGCCGGCAGCGTCTATTGCTCTGTACTGACATAACGCCGGCTATTCTTTTTCGCGCTTCTTCGCACTGGGCGGCAGCAGGTTATTGAGCCGCAAATACATGGCGGCAGCGCTGTAATGGTCGGCCCAATCGGCCGCTAGGTACACCAGGGCTGCCCCGCGTGTTTCCGTGCGTCCGCCAAACATGGCCGCAGGCTGCCCCAGGCTGCTGTCATTGGCTTTGGCCAGCACCTTTTCGCAATAGTCAAAGGAATCCTTCAGCGCACGCGTCAGTATGTCCCTGGACTCCGTCTCGCTGAGCTTCGCGCGCGGCTGCTCACCGGCAATGGCGGCGCAAAGCCCATTGTTGGACTGCGCGATATGCATGATCAGGTGTGCGAAGGTCATCTGCTCCGGCGTCGGCCGGTAACTGTACTTGTCGGCGGGCATTTCATCGGCCGCACCGATCAGGTTCTTCGAGTATCGCTGTTCCATCTGACGCACCGTCGTGACAATGGGATTGGCAACAGTCGAGGATGGAGGTTCTTTGCCGGACTGGGCGGCGAGAATGGGTGCCATCGACAGAAGAAGGGCGGCTAAAGCGGCAGACATCATCGTCTTCTCCCTCCACGGATGATCTTGGAAGCATACCGCAAGTGTTGTGCGCACAACTGTTGCCTTTCAACGGGACTGCATCAGAAAAAACGGTAAAAGCGACCATCTGCCCGTCACCTGCGGGCTTGCATACGCTGGAGCAGGTCAAACGCCGCCCGCTCCGGATCGCCCAGCTTGAAACCGCTTTCCAGCAGCACGGTTGTCGCGGACGGGGCCAGCGACTTCAGGGATGCTGCCACACCGTCGGGCGGCATCCGGGAGCTGTCCGGTCCCAGAACAATGAAGTCAACTTTCGCCGCTGTCAGCAGGATTCTGGCGTCGCGAACCCGACACGTAGATAGCACTTCGTAACCGTGCCCCTGAAGCAGTGTTCTCACAAAGGCGCACAGGTCCGGCGACTCATCGATGAACAGTACAAGTGGCCCGGCGGCTCCGGCCTGTGGGGATGTGCTCAACGGGTCCTTCAGAAACGACACGATGGCCGCCTCCTCGGAGTCGTGAACGCGGAAGACGTTGCCGAGTTTGGTCAACTGCAACAGCGTGGTCAGGAACGGCTGGGGAGCGGCCAGGCGCACGTCGCCGCCACGGTTTCTGGTGTGCGAGAGGAAACGCACCAGCAGGCCCATGCCGGTGCTGTCCACGCGCGTCACCTCGGCAACGTTCAGCACGAGACGGACAAATTCAATCAGCCCGCGCTCGATGGCCCCTTCCAGAAGAGAGCCTTCTTCGCCGGCGACGATCCGGCCGTAACACCTGATCACGTAAACCTTGCCGCACGGGCGGCAATCGACGGAAAGGGACATGGAAGACTCGGTACGCCCTGTTGACGGTGACAATGTATCAGCAGAAGCTTCCGCCACCTCGTAAATTCCTGTTGTGCCGCGAGCCGGCTCCACTATTCCGGCCCAAACGTCGCGTCCTGATCGCGCCTTTGAATCGCGGCCTTTGTGGCCGTATTCATGTCCTTGGGCGGAACGGCCCACATCAGCCGCGGCTGCCCGAGGGGCAGGGAATCGCTGTCCGTGTCCCACACGTGCCACGTCTTGCCATGCGTGCTGCGGATCATCCGCTTGAGTTCATTCGCTTTATCAGGCGCCATGCCCGGCAGCGCCAGCATGCCGCTATCGACCTCGCCATCGTGCGGATGCCAGAAAGCCTTCTCCTTCTCGGGCAGTTGCTGGTACGCCTGATCGCTGATGATGTGCTCGACTCCAATGAGATGGGCGTTCCTGGTGGTGCCATCAAAGATGGCGCATTGAATCACACCGCTGGGGAGGGCCTGGCAGTAGTGGCTGACGCGCATTTGCGTCTGGCGCTCCGCCGGCTGTGCGTCCTCGCCGGTGTAGTTATGGAAACCATCCACATAAATCTGGAGCTGTTCGATGGGGATGCGTGCCTGTGGCGCGCCGGCCTGAGCGACGCTGTAAGCCGATAATCCGGTGATACAGACCCAGAAGAGCAAACCACACCTTCGCTTGAGCATGTTGCCTCCTCACCTTTCAGGCGTCTGATTATCGTGGCGGGGCGGGAAATTGCCAAGCAATATGTGACTTAATAGCGCATTTCGGCTTCGGCTCCCATTCGCCTCAACAAAGCCTCAAACCGCGGCTCGCTGCGAAGACTGGCCAGACGCGGATCCACATTCAGCTGTGGCGGGTGCGAAAGGATCGGGTTGACTCACGGCAACGCTTCCGGCGGTCAGGGAGCGTTTCACGATGGAGTGCCCTCCGGCAGGCTCTTGCCTCCTGCCGACGGCTCCGGTTGTACAGGCGGCGCTGCCGTTTTCTGCTTTTCTTCCAGCTCGATCTTGAGCAGCTCGCCCTCCACCTGGCGCCGGAAGTCATCGCGCATCATGCGGAACTGCGCCATCATTTTCGCCAGTTGCCGCGCGATTTCCGGCAGTCTTTTTGGCCCGAAGATCACCAGGGCCAACAGGAGGATGAACAGAATATCGGGCATGGTGAACCGTCGCGAGTCGCCGGGAACTCATTGCGGCGCAGCACGTGTGGGACTACGGCTTCTTCTCTGGCTCGGGAGTCGCCGCCTGCTCCTTGCCGTTCATGGACTCTTTGAAACTGCGGATGCCCTCGCCAAGTCCCTTGCCGAGTTCGGGCAGCTTCTTTGGGCCGAACACCAGCAGGGCAATGAACAGGATCACCAGCAGGTGCATGGGTTGAAACAGATTGTCGAGCATTCGAAACTCCTGCTTCAAGGATAACGCATTCCCGGACGGATCCGGGCGCCGAATGCGGTACCGGCTGCCACTACCGGGGGATGCGCCCTGGATGATCGTCGCACCACTTCCGCAAAGTTACTTTCGCCAACCGGATTCTTTGCGTCAGCGGCTCACGCTTATGGCCGGCCTGACGTCCATGCTGCCGCCTGTACATCGCTTCCGGCCTTTTTCGGATTCTGACAATGCTTGCCTATCTGCCGTGCTGCCTTTTGTAGATCGCTTCCACCGCTTCCACCGTGTCGATTTCTTTCGGCAGCTTGTCCTGGCGCACCCGCACGATTCGCGGAAAACGCAGCGCGTACCCGCTGTCGTGCCGGCCGGAGCGCATGATGGCATTGAAGGCCACCTCCAGCACGATCTTCGGGTCAACTTCGCGCAGCTGCCCGTGATCGGCGATGGTGTGCGCCAGAAACCACTCGGTCAGCCCGGCGATCTCCTTGTCGGTCGGTCCCGAATACGCCTTGCCGATGTTGACCAGCTCCTCGCCCCTGCGCACCGCGAAGGTGTAATCGCTGAGCACATGGATGCGCTTGCCGTGGCCGAACTCCGCCGCTGTGACCACCACGTCCAGTGTGGCCAGCTCGCGCTTCAGCTTCAGCCACCAGCGGCCGCGGCGACCGGGCATGTAGGGCGAATCGAGGTCCTTGATCATCAGGCCCTCATTGCCGCGCGCCATGGCCTGCTGGAAATACTGCTCGAGCTGCTCTGGCGAGTCGGCGCGCATGGCAGGCGCACGCAGCACCCATCCCGAGGCCGCGGCTTCTTCCTCGATCTCCGGCTCGAACATCAGGCTGCCCTGCGCGTTCATTACCGGACGCGGCCTAACCCGCTGCGCTCCGGCGAAGACGCGATCGAGGATCTGCACGCGCTGCGCGAGCGGGCGGTCGAGCGTAAGCTCGCCCTCGGCATACATCACGTCGAAGACGACATAGGCGATGGGAACCTCGGCAATGAGTTTCCCGCTCACCTGCTTGCGGCCCAACCGTTTCTGGATTTCGCCGAAGGGCATGGCGTGCCCCCACCCCATCGCGCCAGCCGCGGGCGCGCCGGGGACCCCGTGGCTGCCCTCCTCAGTGTTGCGCCAGGCGACGATCTCGCCATCGAGGATGACTTCGCCGGCGAACTCCGCCAGCGGACCGGCAAGCTCCGGGAACGAATACGTGACCTCATCGAGCGTGCGCGAGAACAGCCGCACCTGTCCCGGGCCGCAATGCGCCTGCGCGCGGATGCCGTCGTACTTGTCCTCCACCAGCGCATGCTCGAAGTACTGGAATGCCTCTTCGGCATCCGCCGCCGGGCTGGCCAGCATGAACCCGATGGGATGAAAGAGCCGCATGCGGGCCTGTTCCAGCCGGTGTTCGGCCGCGAGCAGCAGGGTCTCGCCAATGTCGCCCAAAAGCATGTTGGCGCGCTGAACTGCGGCCAGCGGCTCGCCGTAAGCCCGGGCAATTGCTTCCTCAACCAGGCTTTCCTTCAGGCCAATGCGCAGCTCGCCGGTGATGATCTTCAAAATGTACTTGGCTTCCAGCGCCGTGCCGCGCTCCAGTAGCGAGCGCAGGATGGAAGCTTTGGCCATGGCGGTTCGCATCCCGGCGATCTGGTCGAAGGTGGTGCGGACTTCCTGCAGGGTGATGGTTGCCTTCGTCGGCGCTTTCGCCAGCAGAACATCGTAAGCCGCCGCGCCGAGATCACCGCGTTTGCGATAGGCGGCGGTGAGGGCCGCCTGTGCCCTGAAGGCTTCTCGTTCGGGAAGGGTCGTTTTGAGCGCCGCCGAGCCACTGCTTTGAAAGGGCACGCCTTCAGGCGTGCCGGCCACGCCCATTTTGTTCTTGTCATCACGAGCGGACTTTGGTCCGCGAGGGATCTGCTTTTCTCGCGCATCCCGGATGGCCAACTCCGTCAGCAGCTTCCACAACGACGATCCGCCGATCTGCAACGTCCGTTCATCGAATGCCGGAAACGCCCGCCCCGAGAGGAAGATAGCCGAGATCGCCGCGTCCGGAAACTCGCGCGCGCGGAAGTACTCGGCCACCATGGCGACCTTCTCGGTCTTCTTCGTCGTCGCGGCGATGCGCTCGCACAGCTCAGCCACGAGTTGCATCAATGGGCAGTCCCTACTCTCTCGTTAGGCAATAACCGCGGCAAAATCCAGAGACTCGAGCTACCCGATTTGATGGATCTCTAATCATTCGGATAGTTTACCTATCGCAATCTTCGGCAAGAATATACTTGACTCCTCAATCTTTTGGGGACTCCAACGCAATCCGGTCCAGTCCCGATTGACATCTCCTTCCCACCGTGGTTACCTGAAGTAAGCGCGTTGGTGCTTCTTAGCCCTTCGAGGGACATCCAATCTCTATGCGTTCCCTGCTTCGCCATTTGCGATTCCTGGCTGCCGTCCAACTTCTGCCCGCGCTGGAGAGCGGTGAGGAGACGACTCTGGTCGGTGGCCAGGCCGTGCTGGAAGGCGTAATGATGCGCTCGCCGCACGCGTGGGGCATCTGCATTCGCCGGCCCAACGGCTCGCTGGCGACGTACTCCGAGTCGCTGGAAAAGCTCTCCGACAGACACAAGTGGATGGCGTGGCCGTTCGTGCGCGGGCTCATGACGCTGGGACAGGCAATGTCGCTGGGTTTTCGCGCGCTGCGCTACTCGGCCAATGTCGTGCTCGACGAACTAAGGCCGGAAGAGGCGAAGAAGACCGAGATCAGCGGCTGGATGATTGCCGTCAACCTGGTTCTGTCGCTCGGCTTTTTCATCTTCATGTACAAGTTTGTGCCGCTGGTGGCGGCCACCAGGCTGAAGAACCACTATCCGGCGTTCGGCAATCAGATACTGTTCAACATGGTGGACGGGGTAATCCGCATCGCGCTGTTCCTGCTGTTCATCTGGGGCATCTCGCTGTGGGCCGACATCCGGCGCGTTTACCAGTATCACGGGGCCGAGCACAAGACGGTGTTTGCTTTCGAGCACAACGATCCGCTAACGGTGAAGAACGCGCAGGCTTACTCCACCTTCCATCCGCGCTGCGGCACCAGCTTTCTGATGACCGTGATGCTGATCGCCATGTTCATCTACATGCTGATTCCGGCGACGACATTCTGGGCGCGGTTTGCCTCGCGCATCGCGCTGCTGCCGGTGATTGCCGCCGTGTCGTACGAGCTGATCCGTTTCGCCGCCAAACATGGCTCCTCGCTGTTCGCCGTGCTGACCAGGCCCGGGCTGTGGCTGCAACGCATCACCACGCAGCCGCCATCGGACGACCAGGTGGAAACCGCCATCTCCGCCCTGAACGAAGCCATGGAGCTGGAGAAGCAGCGCGGCGGCGAACTTGTGATTGCCTAGCGGCAACCGCCGCGAAAAAACTCTGCCAAATTCATATATGCGAGCTCTGAGAGACAGCTCCTTAGAGGAGTATGCGTCTTGGTACCTTCTGAGGGAAGCGCAAAAGACACGAACGGCCACACCGTCGGCGATGCAGCGCGATCCCATTGCGGAGATGCAGCATCATGAAGGCAAGATGAGGAGCTGGTTCGACGCCAGCACAATGTGGAAGATAGTTGAACTTGAGAATGTAGATGAATTTTCTAATCTGGTCTTTCTGGAGTCGGATTGGACAAGGGAAGAAGGGCTGGTAACAAACGACGGCGCAAATTATCGGCTTCTTGATCGAGTCGCAGAGAACGCTCTTAGGGGCGGATACTTACATCGACCATCGGCCCATAGGCACAGAGAATATTATGAGCGGCTCGCTGCAGGAACTCTGATCTTAAGAGGAGAAGACCGGATTGCGATCTGTTCAGCGGAGTGCAGCGAGATCGCTGCGAATCCTGCCGCCAGTTTCTATCTGCTTGATGGGGCAGGAAGGTGCTTACCCTATATGGTTCTCTTAAAGGAGAAAAGGCTGAACGAGATTGCAATTGAAGCTTTTTTGGCGGCGCGACAAAAAGGTCAGTGATCCCGGTAGAGATCGAGTCCCGCGCAGCGGGACGGCAGAATGATAGCCCGGCATGGAGCGTGCCTCAGTTCGCACGCCGCACGCGGGCGAACTGAGAAGCGGAATGCTGGGTGGGAGTAGTTATGGAACGTGAGTCCCGTAGGGACGGCATACGAAAAGCCGGGGATTCATCGCTGTGCGGCGAAAAAGCAGAGCCCCCGCGAGCTGGAGCTCGCTCGTGATGACAACCTTCTGGTCTCTGGTGCCGTAGCCATTGCAAGAACAACGTACAATTAAGGCTGACCCATGTTTGAACGCCTGGAACAAATCGAATCCAAATACGAAGAGCTGAACCGGGCCCTCGCCTCGCCGGAGATCGTCTCCGACTCGACCCGTTATCAGAAGACCGCCAGGGCGCACAGCGAACTGCAGCCCGTGGTGGAGAAGTACCGCGAGTACAAACACCTGACCCGCGGCATCGAGGAGAGCAGGGCGCTCGCCAGCGACGAGACCGACCCCGAGATGCTGGCCTACGCCAACGAGGAACTGGGCAAGCTGCAGGAACGCTTGGCGCAGGTGGAAGCAGAGCTGAAGGTCCTGCTATTACCGAAAGATCCCAACGACGAGAAGAACGTCATTCTGGAAATCCGTGCCGGCACGGGAGGCGACGAAGCCACGCTTTTCGCCGCAGAAATCTTCCGCATGTACACCCGTTATGCGGAAACACAGCGCTGGAAGGTGGAGGTGCTCTCCACGTCGGAGTCGAGCGTCGGGGGACTGAAGGAAGTGATCGCTATCATCGAAGGTCAGGGCGTGTACTCGCGGCTGAAGTACGAAAGCGGTGTGCATCGCGTGCAGCGCGTGCCACAGACCGAGACGCAGGGCCGCGTGCATACATCGGCCGTCACCGTTGCGGTGCTTCCGGAGGCCGAGGATGTGGACATCAAAATCGAGCCCAAGGACCTTCGCATCGACACCTTCTGTTCATCCGGGCCGGGCGGCCAATCGGTGAACACGACATATTCGGCGGTGCGGATCACGCACCTGCCGACTAACACCGTCGTAAGCTGCCAGGACGAGAAGTCGCAGATCAAGAACCGCGAAAAGGGCATGCGCGTGCTGCGCGCCCGGCTCTACGAGATGGAGCAGCAGAAGCAGTCGGAGGCGCTGGCCAAGGAGCGCAAGGCCATGGTCGGCAGCGGCGATCGCAGCGAGAAGATCCGCACCTACAACTTCCCGCAGAATCGCGTCACCGATCACCGCATCGGGCTCACCATGCATCAGTTGCCCGAGTTCATGGACGGGCGCATTCAGCCGATGATCGATGCGCTGGTCACCCACTTCCAGGCGGAGAAGCTGAAGGAGCAGTCGGCGGTGCTGGCGTAAGCGGTAACCAGCTTTGATCATCGGTTGGAGGCTTTGCCCAGGGAACCTGCTGCCGGCTCAGGCGGCTAAAGATGAGGCCGGTGCCCGCTGGCCTGAAGGCCCGCTCTACCCAGGCCAATCAATGCAGCTGAAGCAAGCGCTCGCGTCGGCGGTCGATCGTCTGGAAGCTGCCGGGGTCGGCTCGCCGCGCATGAACGCCGAGGTACTGCTGATGTTTGTGCTCGGCGTGAATCGCGCCTATCTCTACGCCCATCCCGAGCGCGAACTTACTGCCGAAGAAGAGACGCGTTACGACGAAGCGCTCGCGCAGCGCGCCACGGGTATGCCGTCGCAGTACATCATCGGACATCAGGAGTTCTGGGGTCTCGACTTCGTGGTCTCGCCGGCGGTGCTGATTCCCCGTCCCGAGACCGAGCACCTGGTGGAAACCGTCCTCGAACTCGCACGCGGCATTCCCCGGCCGAAGCTGGTGGATGTGGGCACCGGCTCCGGCTGTATTGCTCTGGCGCTGGCCAATGAGCTGAAAGATGCGCAGGTGTACGCGGTCGATGCGTCGGCGGAGGCGCTGGAAATCGCGCGCGCCAATGCCGCCCGGCTGCAACTCGATGCACGAGTGCATGTGATGCAAAGCAACGTTCTGGAAACGCTGGCTGAGGTACACGATTTCGATTTCGTGGTCAGCAATCCGCCGTACGTCGGCTTCGGCGAAGCCGACAAGGTGCAGAAATCGGTGCGCGACTTTGAACCGCGGATCGCGGTCTTTGCTGGCGAGCGGGGCCTGGACGTAATTGCGCCGCTGGTGGAGCAGGCGCACGGCGCGCTAAGAACCGGCGGCTGGCTGGCGGTCGAGATCGGCTATTCCATGCGCGATGCCGTGCTGAATCTGCTGCATCCCGGGATGTGGGAGGATGTACGAGTCGTGCCCGATCTTCAGGGTATTCCGCGGGTGGTGGCGGCAAGAAAACGGTGAAGCGTAGCAGCTTGCCCGGCCGCGCAGCTATGCTGGAAATATGCAGTTGACGACTGCTGAACGGCCGGCGACAACAGCTCTATGATTTCTGTCCCCTCGTTTGCGAAGATCAATCTCGGGCTGAAGATCGGCCCGCTTCGAGCCGACGGGTTTCATGAGCTGCGCACCGTCTATCAGACCGTGGCGCTGCATGACACGGTCGGCGTGGAGGTCACCACCGGCTGCGGTATCGAAATTCGCTGCACCGACGCGCGCGTGCCGCTGGACAGCTCTAATACCTGCCACAAAGTCGCCCAGCACCTGCTTGCTCTGGCCGGAATAGCGCGCGCCGTCGTTATCGAGATCACCAAGCGCTTGCCAGTACAGGGCGGCCTGGGTGCGGCCTCGTCCAATGCGGTCGCCACCATGCTTGGGATGGAGCGTGCCCTGGGCGTCAAGCTCACCCAGCGGGAGAAGCTGCACATCGCAGCGGAGGTGGGCAGCGACCTTCCCCTGTTTCTGATTGGCGGCACGGTGCTCGGAGTCGGACGCGGTGAGGAGGTTTATCCCCTGCCTGACCTGCCGCCCATGCATGTCGTCGTGGTCACCCCCTCGATTGGGGTCGCAACCACGCAGGCATTCGCGCGTTGGGACCAGTTGAGCCCGGGGCACAGCGAATTGACCGCGAATTCAGCCGCAGGTACAATAACTGGGTTCAGTCGGCGTGTGTGTTCATGGCTGAGCAGGAGTTTGCCGCAGGCTGCAGGAGGTCCCGGTTTGGCCGGGGCGGCCGATGGGCCTGCATCCGGTGTTCCCGCACGAGGCGGGGACCGGGCCGAGACGCCGCTTCTCGACCTCGTCCGAGCCGGGATCGAGAATGACTTCGAACGCGTCGTCTTCCCCGAGTATCCCGAGTTGCGTGAGGTAAAAGAGGTTTTGCAGCGCGACGGCGCTCAGTATGCCTCCCTGTCCGGCTCCGGCTCCAGCCTGTATGGGCTGTTTGCTTCCGGACATGCCGCGGAAGCCGCAGCCCGGCGCATGAACGACGCGGGATATGCGGCCGTAGCGACAAAGACCCTTACGCGAGAAGAGTACGCGAAGGCCTTAAGCCGGCAACCAGCAATTAGCGACTGGCGGTGACCGCGACAAGCTCCGATGATGTGCAAAGGCAACACTGGGCGGTCGACTAATGGTAGGTCAAGTGCCTTTGGAGCACTTTGTCCAGGTTCGAATCCTGGCCGCCCAGCCAAAAACCGTCAGCCAGTAATCAGTTGCCACTGGTCGGTTCTGACGAATAGCGAAAAGCGAGTAGCGAACAGCGGACTCCGGACGTTGTAATTCGAACCCGGCGTACAACCAAACCAGGTGAGGCGGGGTATCAGGCAATGGACGCAGCAACGAAGACGAGCGTAGTTCCTACGGTGACGGCGCCGGGCGACGGCGGCGGATCCCGGGCTTCGCAGCCGGGTAGCGACGCGAAGAGCGAGCGTAAGCCCGTGCGGGCTCGCCAGGATGACAAGTGGAAGATCTTTTCCGGCACTGCCAACGATGCGCTGGCCAAGGACATCTGCGACTTCCTCGGTCTGCCGATTGGACAGGCGTGCATCTCGAAGTTCTCCGACGGCGAGACGTATGTGCAGATCGAGGAGAACGTGCGCGGTGCCGACGTTTTCGTAGTGCAGCCCACGTGCGATCCGGTGGATGTGCACCTGATGCAGTTGCTGCTGCTGATCGACGCGCTAAAACGCGCTTCGGCGCGCCGCATCACGGTGGTGATTCCGTATTTCGGATACGCCCGGCAGGACCGCAAGGACAAGCCGCGGGTGCCGATTTCGTCGAAGCTGGTGGCCGATCTGCTGACCACCGCGGGAGCTGACCGCGCCCTGGTCGTCGATCTGCATGCACCGCAGATTCAGGGATTCTTCAACATCCCGGTCGATCACCTGTTCGCCTCGCCGGTGCTGGTGGACTACTTCCGCAAGAAGCAGTTTCCCGATCTGACCGTGGTTTCGCCCGACGCCGGCGGCGTGGAGCGCGCGCGCTTCTTCGCCAAGAAGATGGATTCGGCGCTGGCCATTGTGGACAAGCGGCGGGTGGAAATGGATGTGACCGAGGTGATGCACGTTATCGGCGACGTAAAGGGCCGCACCTGTCTCATCCTCGACGACATCATTGACACCGCCGGAACCCTGGTAAAGACCTGCAAGGCGCTGCTTGATGCCGGGGGGCGTGAGGTTTACGCCTGCGCCACGCACGCCGTGCTTTCCGGGCCGGCCATCGAACGGGTTTCGCAATCGCAGTTGGCCGAAGTGGTGGTGACCAATACCATCCCGCTGACCGAAGCGGGACGCAACGAGCCGAAGATCAGGGTGCTGTCGATTGCCGGGCTCATCGGACGCGCCATTCAGTCGATTCACGAAGAAACTTCGGTCAGCAGACTTTTTCTGTAAGGGAACACATTATGGCTACAGCAACCGCAGAGAACAATGTAGAAGCCAGGCCGCGAGAGGCGGGGCGCAAGAATGACGCCCGCCGGCTACGCAGCAGCGGCATGATTCCAGCCGTGGTGTATGGCGCCGGGCAGCCCGCCCAGGCCATCGCCGTCGACCCCAGGCAGATGAGCCGCATTCTGCACTCCGAGTCGGGGCATAACTCCATCTTCGATCTCCGCTTGGACGGCAAATCGGCCAAGGTAATGATCGTGGACTGGCAGTATGAGCCGATCAAGGGCGCGCTGCTGCACGTGGACCTGAAGCGCATCGCCATGGACAAGGCGCTGCGCGTCAGCGTGCCCATCATTCTCCGCGGAGAAGCGCCCGGGGTGAAGGTGCAGGGCGGCATCCTGGAACAGGTGCTGCGGGAAGTGGAGATTGAATGCCTGCCTGCCGATATCCCCAGCCACATCGATGCGGACGTGAGCCAGTTGATGTTCGGGCAGGTAGTGCGCGTCTCCGATCTGCCGCATACCGGCAGGATCAGGTTCATCACCGACCAGGGGCAATCGGTGGCGCATGTGGTCGCGGTGAAGGAAGTGGCCGCCCCGGCTCCCGCGGAGGGTGCCGTGGAAGGCGCAGCTGCCGCTCCTGCCGAGCCTGAAGTCATCAAGAAGGGCAAGCAGGAAGCCGAGGGCGAAGCTGCCGCGGGTGGTGAGAAGGCGGAAAAGCCAGAAAAGTCCGAGAAGAAGAAATAACGGTTGTGAAGCTGATCGTCGGGCTTGGCAATCCGGGCATCGAGTATCAGTTCACACCCCACAACATGGGTTTTCTGGCGGTGGACCGCATCGCGGGGCTGTGCGGGGTGCGCGTGAACAATCGTCATTGCCGCGCACAGACGGCGCGAACCCGGATCGCCGGACATGAAGCCGTGCTGGCCAAGCCGGAAACCTACATGAACCTGAGCGGCGCCTCCGTCGCCGATCTGGTGCGCGAGTATGGGACGCAACCGGAGCAGGACCTGGTCCTGCTTTACGACGAGCTGGATTTGCCGTTCGGCACCGTGCGGGTGCGGCCGCGGGGCCGTTCGGCCGGGCATAACGGCGTGCAGTCCGTGATCGCCGCCCTGGGTACGGAGGAGATCACGCGTGTCCGGATGGGAGTTGGGCCGGATTATCCGGTCGGCGATGGCGCCCGTTATGTACTGTCGCCGTTCAGCAAGTCGCAGCTCCCGGTGGTGGATGAGGTGCTGGACCGCGCGGCCGAGGCGACGAGAGTGATTGTCGCCGAGGGTGTGCAGGCGGCGATGAACCGCTTCAACCGCAAAGAAGCAACTAGCGACTAGTTACTGGCAGCTGGCCATTAGTTGAAGTGCAATGTTCGACAACAAATTTTTGAGCTGATTGCTAGCTGCTAGTTGCTAGTTGCTCAGGAGAAACGAATGCAACGTACTTACGAATTGATGTTTATTGTGCGACCCGACATGCCGGAGGAGGAGCAGGACAAGCTCATCTCCAACCTGGAAACTCAGGTCGGCAATGCAGGAGGCACGGTCAAGAGCGTGGAACGAATGGGCAAGCGCCGGCTGGGTTACATCGTCCGGAAATTCCAGGACGGCATTTACATGCTGATGTTGCTGGAAGGTGAAGGCGGCATGGTGAAGGAAGTGGAGCGCCGGCTGCGCGTGACCGAGCCCGTGATCAAGTTCCTCACCGTGCGTGTGGACGAGCAACAGAAGCGGCTGGCCAAGATCAAGGCGATTCGCGATACGAAGGTGCGCGGCAAGGGAACGCGGGCCGTTGCGGCCAGCGAAACGGCACCCGAAGGCGGCGCAGCCACGCACAGCACGGCGTCCGAGGCTACCCCGGCCGAAGGCGGCGGATCCGCGCCTGTTAACGCGTAAGCGGAACGCGGTACCGAACAGAGTAAGGGTCGACAGCCCGAAGGAGAATCATGGCAGACGAAGCAATCAGGACAGCGGCTCCCGTCACCGGCGCCGCCAACAGCGAGGCCCCGGCAGCGCGTACTGACAGCGGGGTGCGCGAAGGCGGCCCTCGGGGTCCGCGGACCGGAGCACGGCCGGGCGGAGGTCCGGGAGCCCCTCGCGAAGGTGGCCGGAAGTTCTTCCGCCGCAAGAAGGTATGCAAGTTCTGTGTGGAGAAGATCGACGCTATCAACTACAAGGATGTGCGGCTGCTTTCGCAATTCGTGGCGGAAAGCGGCAAGATTGTTCCCCGGCGCCTGACCGGGGTGTGCACGCCGCATCAACGCCGCCTCACGGACGCCATCAAACAGGCACGCAACATCGCCCTGCTGCCGTTCGGGGGAAGATAAGGCGGTTACCGTGGCCGGTTCGAGGCCCGAGATCTGACAATGGAGTTCCGGAAATGGAAGTGATTCTGAAAGAGGATGTGGCCAAGCTCGGCTCCCGTGGCGACGTGGTGAAGGTGGCCGAAGGCTATGGACGCAATTACCTGCTGCCCCGCAAGCTGGCGATCGAGGCTACGCCGGCCAACCGCGCCGTCATCGAGCAGATGAAAGCGGCTGCCGTCCGCCGGCTGGCCCGCGAGAAGGGTGATGCCGAGGCACTCGCCAAACAGGTGGCCGGGGTGGAGCTGAGCTTCACGCGGAAATCGGGCGAGCACGATCAGCTTTTCGGTTCGGTGACTTCCGCCGATATCGCGCGCGAGCTGGAGCACAAGGGTTTCAACATCGATCGCCGCAAGATCCAGCTCGACGAGCCGCTCAAGACGCTGGGTGACTTCAGTGTCTCCATCCGGCTGCACCGGGATGTGATCATTCCGCTAAAGGTGCTTATCCGGAAGGAAGCAGTGATGGAAGAAGCGGCGCCCATCGCGTCCGGCGAAAGCGGCGCAGAAGCCTAGCCTGAGCGGCCCGATTGCGGTCGGGCCCTCCTGCCGCAACCGCAAGCCGAAACCTGAGACTTTTGTCGAATGGCTGAGAAAAAGCCGGTCCAGAACAAGATGCGGCGCAAGAAGAGTGGAGCCGCCGATCCGGTAATTCCGGACAAGCTCTACTTTCGCATCGGCGAGGTTTCGCGGCTTTGCCGTCTGCCCGCGTATGTGCTGCGCTTCTGGGAGACCGAGTTTCCGCAGCTCAAACCTGTCAAAAGCAGCACCGGCCAGCGCATGTATCGTCAGCACGATGTGGAAAATGTACTTCGCATCAAGCAGCTTCTCTACGAGCAGGGTTTTACGATTGCGGGCGCACGCCAGCAACTGAAAGAGGAGTCCCGGCCGGCGCAGCGGCAATCCGGTTTGCCATTCCCCGGGCGGAGCTCTGCCGAGAGTCTCAAAAAGGTACGCCAGGGTTTGCAGGAGATCCTCGGCATCCTGTCGAAGAGGCGGAAGTAGCCTCCCCCGGCCCAGGCCGGCCGGCAGCGCGGCGGAATGCGGTTCCCGATCACAGACTCAACGATCCTCCGCTGCTGTTATGAAAACCAACGCCGTCCGCCTGCTCGACACCCTGGGCGTCCATTACGAAGTACGGGAATATCGAGTCAATCCTGACGACCTTGCGGCCGAAAGCGTTGCCGCAAAGATCGGACTGCCTGCCGGGCAGGTGTTCAAGACGCTGCTGGTGCGCGGCGATCGCAACGGGCCGTGCTTCGCGGTCATCCCCGGCAACTGCGAACTGGACTACAAGGCGCTCGCCAGGCTCAGCGGCGATCGCAAGGTCGAACTGGTTCCGCTGAAAGACGTGCAATCGCTCACAGGATATATTCGCGGCGGAGTCACTGTATTTGGCGCGAGAAAGCCTTATCCGGTCTATGCGGATGAAACCATCGCCTCCTGGAACACGATCTCGATTTCAGCCGGGGTGCGCGGCACGCAGGTTCTGATCGCTCCCGCCGACTACCTGCGCATCACTCATGCGACGGTCGCAGCCATCGCGAAGCCGAAGGCCTGAAGGTAAGGGGGCCATTCTTTGTAACCCGGCCAAACCGGCTTTCCTCCTGTCGCACTACAATATGCCCATCATGTCTGACCCTGGTTCGCGCTACCTCGACGAAGTTTTCCGCAGTCTGCGCGGGCACAAGCACCTTGCCGACGGCGCTATCGCGCAGCTCAGCGATGAGCAATTGTTCGCCGTGCCCGATCCGGAGTCCAACAGTGTTGCCGTCATCATGAAACACATGGCCGGCAACATGCGTTCGCGCTTCACCGATTTCCTGACCACCGATGGCGAGAAGCCCGACCGACATCGCGACCAGGAGTTCATCCTTACGCGCGAGACCCCGCGCGACGAGCTGCTGCGCTGGTGGGAGCAGAACTGGCAAATCGCATTCGACACGGTGAAGTCGTTGCTGCCCGGCGATCTGGAGCGTACCGTGACTATACGCGGCCAGCCGCATACGGTGCTCCAGGCACTGAGCCGCGCCACGGGCCATCTGGCCTATCACGCAGGACAGATCGTCTTTCTCGCCAAACACTGGAAGGGCACGGAATGGAAGTCGCTCAGCATTCCCAAAGGCCAGAGTGACCAGGTGAACGCGGCGGTCTTTCAGAAGTACAAACAGCAAACCTGATGCCACGATCATTCTTGCCGGCTTAATGAACCTCACCGACCGCATTTATGTTGCGGTACATGCTGCATTGGCGCTGCTGGTGTGCGTGCGGCATGAGCGGGTACCGCACTGGCCCGCGTATGTGGTCTGGAATGCGTGCATGGTCGCGGCGATTGTGCTTGCGGCCCGCGCACCACGTAAGACGAATGCCTGGGAATTTGCCCACGACTGGCTGCCGGCATTCCTCTTCATCACGATGTTCGAGGAAATTTCGTTTCTCTCGCTTGCCATTCGCAGCCAGTGGCAGAACGCGTACATTGCCGGCCTCGAAGCGGCGCTGTTTGGAGCATCGCCGATGGATTGGATGCATGTGCACGCGCGGGAATGGCTCGTGGAATTTCTCGAGTTCGGTTATTTTGCGTTTTACCCGCTGTACCCCGTTGTGGGAGGCTTGTCCTGGGCCTGGCGGCGCCGACCCCCATTTGTCGGCGCATTTCGGCGGCTCACCGACACGCTCAGCATCGGATACGCGATCTGTTACGCAACGTACCTTCTGTTCCCGACCAGGAGCCCCGCCAA
>Ga0335081_10005584_pt1 | contig 19912 bp, 16 predicted proteins | sample Lox_Sample_35_FD_206713 | JGI IMG/M metagenome (GOLD analysis project Ga0335081, IMG submission 206713) | Soil microbial communities from Loxahatchee National Wildlife Refuge, Florida, United States - Lox_Sample_3.5 | ecosystem: Environmental > Terrestrial > Soil > Wetlands | place: USA... | reverse complement strand
GCCCGGGCGCTCGGGGCGAGGACGGCAAGCTCCATCCGCTCGACGTCAAGGCCGGTGACCGCGTGCTGTTCGGCAAGTGGTCGGGCACCGAGGTCAAGCTCGACGGCGAAGAGCTCATCATCATGAAGGAAAGCGACATCATGGGCATCATCGAGGGCAAGCCCTCGAAGGCCAAGAAAGTCGCCTGATCCCTTCCCTACCACCCCCAGAAGCAAGAGGAAATGAAGGACCATGGCTGCTAAGGAAGTGAAATTCCATGGCGATGCGCGCGAGCGGATGCTGCGCGGCGTCGACATCCTGGCCAACGCCGTCAAGGTGACGCTCGGCCCCAAGGGCCGCAACGTCGTCCTCGACAAGTCGTTCGGCGCGCCGCGCATCACCAAGGACGGCGTCACCGTCGCCAAGGAGATCGAGCTCGCCGACAAGTTCGAGAACATGGGCGCGCAGATGCTGCGCGAAGTCGCCCAGAAGACCAACGACACCGCCGGCGACGGCACCACCACGGCGACCGTGCTGGCGCAGGCGATCGTGCGCGAGGGCGTCAAGGCCGTCGCGGCGGGCCTCAACCCGATGGACCTGAAGCGCGGCATCGACATCGCCGTCGAGCAGGTGGTCGAGGACGTGAAGAAGCGCTCGAGGAAGGTCTCGACCAACGACGAGATCGCTCAGGTCGGCACCATCGCCGGCAACGGCGAGCGCGAGATCGGCGAGATGATCGCCAAGGCGATGCAGAAGGTCGGCAATGAAGGCGTGATCACGGTCGAGGAGGCGAAGAGCCTCGAGACCGAACTCGACGTCGTCGAAGGCATGCAGTTCGACCGCGGCTATCTCTCGCCCTACTTCGTCACCAACGCCGAGAAGATGGTGTGCGAGCTGGAGAACCCGTTCATCCTGCTGCACGAGAAGAAGCTCTCGGGCCTGCAGGCGATGCTGCCGGTGCTCGAGGCGGTGGTGCAGTCGGGCCGGCCGCTGCTGATCGTCGCCGAGGATGTCGAGGGCGAAGCGCTCGCGACCCTCGTCGTCAACAAGCTGCGCGGCGGCCTCAAGGTCGCGGCGGTGAAGGCGCCGGGCTTCGGCGATCGCCGCAAGGCGATGCTCGAGGACATCGCGATCCTGACCGGCGGCCAGCTGATCAGCGAGGATCTCGGCATCAAGCTCGAGAACGTCACGCTCGACATGCTCGGCAAGGCCAAGAAGGTGCGCGTCGAGAAGGAGAACACCACCATCATCGACGGCTCCGGCAAGAAGAACGACATCCAGGGCCGGGTGGCACAAATCCGCGCCCAGATCGAGGAGACGACCTCCGATTACGATCGCGAGAAGCTGCAGGAGCGTTTGGCGAAGCTGGCGGGCGGCGTCGCGGTGATCCGCGTCGGCGGCGCCACCGAGGTCGAGGTGAAGGAGCGCAAGGATCGGGTTGACGATGCGATGCATGCGACCCGCGCCGCGGTCGAGGAAGGCATCGTCCCCGGCGGCGGCCTGGCGCTGCTGCTCGCGACCAAGGCTCTCGCGCGGCTGAAGCCCGAGAATGACGACCAGCGCGTCGGCATCGACATCGTCCGCCGCTCCTTGCAGTCGCCGGTGCGCCTCATCGCCGAGAACTCGGGCGTCGACGGCTCGATCGTGGTCGGCAAGCTGCTCGAGAGCACGAGCCCCAACCAGGGCTTCGATGCGCAGAGCGGCGAGTATGTCGACATGCTGAAGGCCGGCATCATCGACCCGACCAAGGTCGTGCGCACCGCGCTGCAGGATGCGGCTTCGGTCGCAGGCTTGCTGGTGACCACCGAAGCGATGGTCGCCGAGAAGCCGGAGAAGAAGGCGCCGATGCCCGCTCCCCATGGCGGCGGCATGGGCGACATGGACTTCTAAGTCCGCGTCAAGGCAAAGACGTCACAGAAGCGCTCAAGGGCCGGGGATTTCCCCGGCCCTTTTTTATGCGCTATCGGCGGCCTTACGCCAGGCGGGCGGGTCCCCTGCGCCCGGGCCGCGCCGCCCCTGCCTGCGGATCGAGGGCCATTTCGCGCCCGTGCGTCTCGATGCCGAGGAAGAGATAGGCCAAAGCGACCGGCACCATCGTCCCTGCGAGGAAGACGAAGGCCGGGAACACCGCGGCGCTTGTCGCTTGCGGTGCGATGATGTTGCTGCTGCCGGCGAGCAAGGCCAGGGCGAGCGGCCCGAAGATCTTGCCGACGCCGTTCGCCGCTTGCCCGAGCCCGGACGCGCGGGAACCGCAGCGCACGCCGTATTGCTCGACCGTATAGGGCGCGAGGTTCGAGAAGCCGCCTTCGACGAAGAAAGCCGAGGCGGCGGTCAAGATGATGAACAAGGGGAAGCCGTTGCCGAGCAGCACGGCATTGAAGTAACCGGCCAAGCAAAGACACGCCGCCGCCATCAAGCCGAAGACGATGCCGAGGGCGCGCCGCCCTAGCTGCGGTGCGATCAGCGAGACGATGATCTTGCCGATGACCCCGGTGGCGGCGACGTAGATGAAATACTTCGCCGCTACCGCAGGCGTGACGTGGAGCGCCAACGAGACGATCGTCGGTCCCCAGAGGTAGTAGCCATAGGCCGCCGCGGAGGAGCCGAACCAGATCAGGAGCGTCTGCCAGAAAAGCCGCGGATTGACCGAATAGAGCTCGGTCAGGCTGCCGCGCGGCTCGGCGCGCGGCGGCGTTGCCGGCAGCGGCACTCTGTCGAGCGGCACGTTCAGCTGCCGCGCCACGGCGGCGCGCGCTTCGGCAAAGCGCCCCTTGGCGGTGAGCCAGCGCACCGATTCCGGCACGAAGGCCCAGGCGAGCCCGGCGACGATAAGCGCCAGGAACCCGGTCAGCGCGACGCCCCGCCAGCCGAAGGCATGGAGAAGAATCGCGGCGGTGAAGGAGGCCAGCAGCGTTCCGGCGCTGGCGAACACGACGTAGAAACTCGTCAACCCCGTGCGCCAGCGCGTGGGGGTCTGCTCGACGACGATCGCCAAAGACGGCGTGACTCCGGCGGCAAGACCGAATCCCACGAAGAAGCGCAGGATCGCAAGCGCTATCCAGGCGCCGGTCGGCAGGAGCCCGATCGCGCCCGCGGCGACGCCGCAGATGACCGTCCCCGTGACGGTCAGCATCTTGCGCCCGAAGACATCGCCGAGGGCGCCCCAAGCGAGCGAGCCGACGATCGCGCCGACGCCCGCGCCATAAAGGATCAGCGCGCCCTGGCCATAGGTGAGGTGCCATTCCGGCCCGATCACCGCCATGACGAAGGCGATCAGGAAGAAGTCGAAGAAATCGAGTAGCCAGACCCCCGCCATGATGGCAAAGCTCAGCCAAAACCGCGGGTTGAGCGGCGCCTTGTCGAACAGCGCCAAAAGTTCCTCTGAGGTTTGTTCTGCCATGGTCTCCTCCCTGATCGTTGTCGGCCGCACTGCAGCCCGTTTGGGCTTTGTTCGACGGCAGATCGCGTCACCCAAATTCCCCGGATTTCCGGGGTCGTGGCGCGCGTTGGGCCGCTTTCGGCCTCGTTGAAGGTTCGCGTGCAACGGCCACCCCTGGCGGGAAAACCCGCGGGTGGGCGATCTGTCGATCCGTCGCGCGAAAGGGGCCGCGATGCAGAGGCGCGTCCCCGGCTTCGCTGTGAGATAGCCTCGGTTCACTTGCGGGCCAGCGCAAGTGAAATGTGTTTTAGAGGAGGCGAGCTAGTCCAAGCGGATAACGATCGGGTCCGCACCTGGCAATCGAGCGACTCCCTACGCCGCCGCCGCCATAAGCTTTGCAGCGCGCGGGCCAAGCTCGACAGTGACCGTCCAGAAGCGATCCAGTCGGCGCAATGTGGCGGCGGCATTGCTAAGGTCTTGCTGGGTGAGCGGACCCTTCGACAAGGTTGCGACATGGCGCTCATGCATCGTCGCAATCTTCTCGCGCAGCGCTCGCCCTTTGTCGGAGAGGCGTACATGGACCGAGCGACGGTCATGCACCGATCGCTCCTGCAGAAGATACCCAGCCTCGACCAGCCTCCTGAGGTTGTGAGAGACATTCGAGCCCAGATAGCAGCCCCGGAGCGTGAGCTCACTGCAGGTCATCTCGAGGTCGCCGACGTTGAATAGAATCAGCGCTTGGACATTGTTGATGTCGCTCACGCCTTGTGTGTCGAGCTCGAGCTTGACGAGCTCCAGGAACTGGCGATGGAGGCGCTGGACGAGCGCGATGAGGTCGAGATAAGCGGTCTGCATGGCATCCTCTACTGAGGCGATTGCACGCAGAGACCGAAGATAGAATGGGTAGGTTAAATACAAATTTATTTGAGCGATCCTTTTGCCAAGAACCGCAAGTATAATTAGGGATTTATCGCAAATTTATCTTAAATTTTGACCTGTCTTGTCTTCTAAAGCGGTATACCCGCATCCCGATTTGCTCCGACGCTATGAGTAGTCCCCGGTGAAGGGGCTGCGGAGAAGATGCGGCTTCTGTGCATCGGGAGTATCGAACACCCATGGCTGCTTCGGCTTGACGAGCCCGTAGCCCATCAAAGCCGCGCAGGCGATGAAGAGCAGCAGGACGAGAATACGCGCGCCCATGCCAGAACGAACCTGCCGCATAACCGGCTTGCCGATCGCTTGCGCCGGCTCAGCTTTCGCCGCGGACGCTCGCGAGACCTTGCGGTTGTAAACGACCTGTTCTCTGAAGCCATCTGCATCCTCTTCGAGCGCCATCACGCGTACCGCCGCGATCATGTAATTGCGATTGGCGAGCGCTTGCGCATGTTCGACGGCTGCGTTCTGGCTATCCAAGATGCCGCGAGCCGTCCAGCGGCCTCTTTGGCATGTGAGGACTTCGTAGCGAAGCATGACGCGCTCCTAGACTTGTACCGGTCAAAGTCTGCGCGCATATCGCTTGCATTTCGTTAAACCTTGCGCCGAAATCGTGCGGTATTCGCATAAAATCCAATGTAATTATATTCACTTGTCGCTTCTCAGGCCCGGCGAGCGATGAGATCAGCGAGGACGACGCGTCCTGGTCCTAAAGGCAGGCGACGGCGCGGAGTGAACCTCCGTCGCGGGAGCAGCTCAGCTTGTGCCCGAGGCCAACGAAGGAGCGTCAACCTCGAAACCGTAGCGCCATCGATTGAGACGGATGATTGCCCGTCGGCACTCGATTTTTCGCGCGAGGACCAGCAGCCCTAAGCGGTGGCGCTCACGCCACGCCGATCTCAATTTGCCCCAGTTGACTTGATCGAGAGGAGACGCGTCCGATTCGAGCACTGCGATTGAACGATCAATGCGCTCGATCAAGCTTTCGATCTTTGCGGTCGTCATCGATGCTGAATCGAATGTTCCTGGATCCATGACCATTCTCGCTCTGAGCAACACGTGGGCCCGGATAGATGCCGAGCCGTCGCGGAAAGACCCGCCCGCGGGGATTTCGTCCCCTACTCTACGACGCAAGAGCTTCTCTTCCCTGAAGAGCACACATGATCAGAGCCAATTACGGCATTAGTGATAAGAAGAGTCGCAGCAAATTTTAATTAAATCCGCGGCGCCGCTCGCACGTTTCCTCGGAGCAGGCCCTCAGCGCGCTTGCCTTACGGCGAGCGCTTTACCGGCGGCGGATTCCACTGACCCAGCAGCACCTCTGCTTTTGGGGCGTAAATGCGCATGACCAGGCTGAAGGCACCCTTCGGCGCGGGAAGCCAATTCGCGTCTTTCTCGGCGCCGGGACTTTCGTTCTGAATGAAGAGGTCGAGTGACCCGTCCGCGTTGTACTTGAGCGGCATCGAACTGCTGAGGGCAAATCGGTTGAGGGGGTTCGCGACCGGAAAGCCCTCGGCGTCGTAGAGGGTGACCGACCAGAAGGCGAGTGCCGGCGGCGTGGCGTCCCGGCCGAAACGGAGGCTGTATCGTTCGGTCCCGTCGAGCGCTTTGCCAGTGTCGTCAACCAGGTCGAGCGGGTCTATGGCGTCTTCGGGGAGGTTCGCGCCGAGACTCTGTTGCGCGACCAGGGCACGCTTCAAATAGTCGTCGCCGTAGACGCCCATCGTGTCGGTGTTCATGCGCCAGCCATTTTCAATGCGTCCCATCGTCTTCAGTTTCCATTCCATCAAATCCAGTGCTTCCTCGGGGGCGCGGGACAGGGCATCGCGAATGTCAGGATCGAGCTTGTCCATTTGAAAGCTCTTGCCCGGCTCGATGCCGATCTTCTTCAGCAGCGCGATCATCGGCTGATCCGTGAGGTGCGGCGGGATGGTTTTGAGAAGCTCGGCCGCGTAGGCGAAAAACTGCGCGGCCGGCATTTGCTCGACCTGGATCCTGGGCGGCGTCTTCATGTCCACGGTCGGATCGATGCGCGCCTCAAGTGGCTTAGGCGCCTTGCCCCATTCTGAAAGGGGTGTGACCTTATAGCCCGCCTCTATCTTGCGAACGGCATCGTCGTCCTGCGGACCATCCGTCTTCATGCGACCGATGATCCAAACCAAGGGCGTCGGCGCATCGATGCGCGTCATGCCCGGAGGCACAGTCCCGGTCCATCCGGGCGGCGTCACCAGAAAATTGGCGGCCTCGGTACCCGTCGTTCGCCAGCCTGGCGAGGCAAAGACGTCGGTCCACATGTCGAGCATCGACAGGAGATAATACCGGCCAGCCGTGTCTGGCGCCGAAACCACCACCGGCCCCGAGGTGAGGTCGAGCCAGGCGCCGGACTGAAGCGTGTCGAAATTGAAGCGTGCCACGCGTTCGTTGCCGGCGGACGCGTATGCCGGAAAGCTGGCGAAGGCGTTCATGGGCGCCTTACCGATCTCCTTGCCGGGCGCGACGTTCGTCGCTTGCTTCCGCGTCAGATCCATCGAGAGCAGCGGGTAGAAATAGAGATAGGCTTCGTTGGCGATCCCCTGCGCCTCTGGTTCTGCGATGGTGGGTGTCTGCGCCCGTGCCGGGAGCGCTGCCAAAGAGATCAAGAGGCCGAGTACGATGGCGCCACCAACCCTGTTCCGCGAACGAACCATCTTCTCCTCCCGAGACGGGTTGGCAGGCGAGCGAGGCGGACGAGCGGATCGCTCCTCTTTCAAGGAGATCAGCCCGAGCTCATTCCTCATGTAGGGCAAAGACCGCGCAGGGCGCGGCGATGCCGCGCAAGCGGTGCTCGCCCAGAGGGACCAGCGCCGTCGTCGTCTCCGCCGCAACCGCGCCGCTGACCAGCACTGAGCGGCCGAGGGGACGACACAGACCTTCGAGCCGGCTGACCAGATTGACAGCAGGGCCGATCGCCGTGAAGTCCAACCGGTCGGCGGTGCCGACATTGCCCCACAGCATGTCGCCGAGATGCAGCGCCAGGCCGAAATGCAGGGACGGCACGCCTTGCCGGCGGCGCGCCTCGTCGAGATGGGCCATGCCGGCCTGGGCCGCGCGGACGGCGCTGAGCGCAGCGTCGCAGGCGACTGAAGGGGGCCGCTCGCCGATTGGAAAGATCGCTAGCACGCCGTCGCCGATGAATTTCAACACCTCGCCGCCGAACGCGTGAACGGCGCCGGCAATGCGGTCGAACCAGGCGTCCAGCGCCGCCACGACGGCCTCAGGTGCCATCGACTCCGACAACTCGGTGAAACCGCGCAAATCACCAAAGAGCAGGGCGGCGCGGATGGTCTCGCCGGTCTCGCGCCGTGACCGCCCCGCCAGCACCTGGGCGGCGCTGCGGCGGCCGAGATAGGCCTCGAGCAACGCCGCCAGCGCGGCGCGCGAGCGAAGCTCGGCAAGCGGTGCCGCGGCGAAGCGCGCCGCCTGACGCAAGAGCTCGGCTTCGGGCTCGGTCAGCGGCCGGGAGAGCGCCCAGGCGAGCAGCGGGCCAATTGAAGTCGGGCCATGTGCTGCCGGTCCGGCAACATCCTCCTGCACCAGCCCGGTGCCGAGCCCAGCCAGCCAGTCGCGGCCGACCTTGCTTTGCTCTGGGCCGCCCCTCGGCCCGGCCGAGCCCATCGCTCCGAAGCCCAGCGCCTCGATCACGGCCCCGGAGTCTGCCCGCCACAACCAGGTACGGCGGGCAATGATCGGATGAGCGGCCGTCAATGTCAGAGCACCGCCCGCGAGCGGCAACCCATCGGCGATCAATTTTGCGCCGAGAGCCGCGAGGAAGTAATCGGCACCACGCACGGCGCTGGCCTCGTCGATCAACCAGGCGAGGACAGAGGGCAACCGCATCGGCGAAATCATAGGGCGGCCGCCCTTGCAGGAGAACATGATTTCACTAGAACTAGCTGCGCCGCTCGAAGCGGCGCATCGCGCTGCGCTCCTGTCGATGGAGGTCTCCGATGGCCGAACCGTTCACCGTCCGGCGTGAGGTCCAGATCGCCGCACCACAGGCGACCGTCTTCGCCTTCCTCACCGATCCGGAAAAGATCCTGCGCTGGATGGGCACGGAGGCGACGGCCGAGCCGCATCTCGACGGTCTCTATCTCGTCAATGTCACGGGCGATCACATCGCTCAAGGCCGGTTCACGGAGGTGATACCGGTTCACCGCCTCGCTTACAGCTTCGGCTGGCAAGGCGGCCACCAAAGGACGCCGCCGGGGTCGAGCCTGGTCGAGATCGACCTGATCGAGCGGGACGGCGGGACGCTGCTGCGCCTGACCCATAGCGGTCTGCCCGATGCGGAGGCCGCCGCCGCCCACGAGCAGGGCTGGGTGCATTACCTCGCGAGGCTGGCCGTCGCCGCCGCCGGCGGTGATCCCGGACGCGATCCTAACCGCAAGGCGTGATGAATGCGGCAAGTCCGTGGGTGGCGAGTTGGCCCGCAGCGCGATCAGTTGGGACCACACTTCTGGTCCAACAGCTTCGCCACCCGACCTTCCAGTTCGCTCAGCTTGAAAGGCTTCTTCAGCCTGTCGTCCACGATCGGGTGGAGGTCCTCTGAAGAGAACTGATCCACGTCCGCGCCGACGATCATAACTTTGACATCGGGCCAATGTTTTTTCACAGCACGGGAAAAGGCGATACCATCCATGCTGCCGGGCAGGCGAACATCCGTAATAACGAGATCGATTGGGGATTGAGGCAGAAGCTGTAACGCCACGTTTGCGTCTATGGCCGTCAGCACGTCGTAGCCACAGCTCGCGAGCGCTTCGGCCTCTGACTTGCGGATGCGGTCATTGTCCTCCACGACGAGAACCGTAAATCCAGACCGCGCTATGCTTGAACCAACCACGGCTGCTCCACACGCATGCTTGTCGTTACGATGCCGGCTCGTCAGGCCAGCGCTCGGTAGAGCCTGCGCTATGCGACCGTTTGGGAAGTTCGCGCAGGTTTGCAAGCAGTTGCTCGATCATCCGCTGCCCCTCGATCAGAGCGTCTTCCGCTTGCTCTGCTCGCCGTCGAACGGTATCTGCGTCGTGCGCATTCTTGCGAATGGTCCATAGGTCACCCAGAAAAGCGCCGACAAGGTTGCTGAACTCATGCACGATGCCACCAGCCATTCGATCCAGCGCGTCCAGCGCCACGTCTCGGTTTGCCGCGGCACCTTTGAAATCCGACTCTAACCTTCTGACGGCGCTGATATCTATGCAAGTGCCGATGTAGCCCCGGAAAGCGCCGCTGGAATCGAAGCGAGGCACACCGGTATCGAGTATCCACCGGTATTCGCCGTCAGAACGCCGAAGCCGGTATTCCATCCTGAACGCCAGACGTTGGTCGACATGCGCGGCGTCGATTTCAAACCGTCGCCTGCGATCATCCGGGTGAACGCCTTCGCCCCAACCATTGCCGCGCTCTTGCGACATAGCTCTGCCGGTAAACTCGAGCCAGGGTCTGTTGAACCAAGTTCGGAGCTTGTCAGGCGCGGATATCCAGATCATGACCGGGGCAGTATCCATAAGCTGCTCGAAAGTTGATTGAGCATCTCGATCGGCATCGCCCGCGACCGTCATATCAATCATGCGCCGTTGCCGCCAGCATGCGGCACAACGGCGGTCACCGTCGTGCCAGTGGAATCCGACTGGACATGGAGCCGTCCACCGAGTTGCCTGAGGCGCGCATTCATTCCGGCGATGCCGACGCCCAAAGCATGCGTGCGAACGCCCTCGCCGACCGATGCATTGCCGACGATACTGTGACCGTCGTCCGCGATGCTCAGCACCAGTTCAGTAGGCCTGCGTTCCATGTGAATTTCGGCGCTCTTCGCACCGGAGTGGCGGTGCACATTGCTGAGGCTCTCCTGAACAATGCGAAAAAACGCCATCTCGATGTCGGGTTCCAAGCGTCCTACATGCGGTGACATGCGCATCTTCACATCGATTCCAGTGCGCTTGGTGAAGCCATCGACATACACCCTCAGCGCCGGCGCCAATCCAAGCTCATCGAGTGCGGGCGGGTGGAGCAGATAGGAGAGAGTGCGGAGTTCGGAATGAGCCTCTTCCAGGAGCCCGATCGATTCCTCGATGGTGCGCCGATCTTTGGGGTTTGCGCCGCTGAGGCGAGCAAGGTTTAGGGTGACCGCTGTCAGGGTTTGCACCGTTCCGTCGTGGAGCTCCCGCGCGATGCGCCGTCGCTCCTCGTCCTGGGCGCTCAGCAGGCGGGCGCTCAGATCCTGCACCTCGTGCTTCGCGCGATCGAGTTCCGTAACATCCGTCGAGACGGTGCAGATGGCATAAATGTCCCCGCCGCGGTCCCTGAGAGCAAACTTGTGCTTCAGAAACAACCGGGCGCCACCACCCACATCCCTCCGCTCTTCCGTCACCATCGGCTTTCCGTCCGCAATGACCGTTCGGTCCTCGTCCCGCCAAGATGCGGCGATTTCGGGCGGGAAGCGATCATAAGCGGTTTCTCCCGCGGTGGCGCGCATGTGCGCGAGTGCATTGCGCGCGCTGACGTTGACGAGGAGGGGGCGACCCTGCAGATCCCTGACGCAGACGCCCGCCGGCGTGTTGTCCAGGATAGACTGCAACTCTTCATGCGCCCGCGTCGCCTTGGCTGTCGCGTGCTGCCTTTCCATGACCACCGCGGCCAGCACCAGGAAGGGGGCTGAGAGAACGGCCAGGAACATCTGCAGCGAGAGGACGGTGTGCTCGGGCGAGGCCGCCGCGAACGGAGCGCGACCCTCAATGGCGCCGGCGAGTGCCATGATCGACACCATCAGGATGGCCCCGCTGGCGCCGCGCGGCCCGAAGCGGACGGCAGCCCAAAGCATCAGCGGGATCGGCATGCAGGCCAAGACGGGATACTCCGCCGCGGCCGCCGGGAAGCCGATATGGGCGCTCACGGCAAGGGCGATCGTCAGGACGGCCGCTTCGAGCGCACGCCACGCGCTGATGTGCCTCAGCCACGCCAGACCTTCGCCGACCCAGGTGACGAAGATGGGCGCCAGCGCGACACCGCCAAGAACATTGGCGATGGCCCATCGTGTGGCGAACTTGCCGCCACCGACGAGATTATGGCTTAGCCACCCTAACGCGGCTATGCCGAATCCGATGAATATCGGTGCGGCAACTGCCACGACGAGGATGAAAATCCAGGCCTTCGCAAGGGTGTCGAGCCAAGGCGGGCCGTCCGACAGGCGACGAAGCGCGGCCGCCGAACATAGCGCCAGCGCGGCGTTGCACACGAACGCCCCCAGTAAAGGCGCCGCCTGCATGCCCATCCCGGTCTCTGCGGCGATGTGCGCCGGTAAGGCGGCGGCGAGGTAGAGCCACCAAGCGCGGTAGGGCGCCCGAAGCAGCGCGCAGAACAGAATCATGTTGGGCGGCCAAAGCGGGGCGAAGAAGTAGGACAACGTGCCTACCCAAAATGCGAGCTCGGCGCCGGCGTAGTAGGCGACAGCCACAGCCAACGCTATCACCATCTCGCCGCGCGGCGGCAACGCCCGCCCCACGCTGATCAGCAGCCCTACGACCCAATGAAAAAGCGGTGCAGTCGCTGCGAGCGAAAAGACGCCGCGTCGCGCTGTCGCCGCCGACAGCGCGGAAACACCATTGCGTGCTGGGAAGATCCTCATTGCGGTGGCCCCCCGCGCCCAGCATTGATTGCCAAAGTCTCATGCTATACTAGTTGGGGGTCACACCAAATCGATTATTCATGCCGGCCAATGCCGCGCTCGTGCCGTCGCTCAGGCGATCCCATGGAGACACCTGGCGACAAGCGCTTCAATCTTCCTCCAACGCGCGCTGGTCACCCGGCTCGAGCGCGCGCTGAACATGCTCTATGAACTCCGACATGCGCATCGGCTTAGCAAGTACGGGTGCACCTGCACGCTCAACCTCAGCTTCAGAAAGCGCATCACGGTAGCCGCTGATGTAGAGAAGGGGTTGGCCGGGGCGCCGTTGCCTGGCCATGCGCCCGAGCAAGAAGCCGCTCAACGATGGCATCACGAGGTCGATGATCAGGAGGTCAAATTCGGCATCTTTATTCAGAAGCTCGAGGCACTCGAGCGAGGTCGCAACCCCGTCGGCGCTGTAGCCTTGAGCTCGAAGCATGCGCACCAGGGCTTCGCGCGTGGCGGCGTGATCCTCGACAACCAAGATGGAGGGTTGCGGCATAGCGCGACTCCTTCCCCAATCCCAGAACGAGGTCAGTCCATCGGAGCAGCGAGGTCCAAGCTATCGAGCGCAAAGTAATCTCGCGTTGCCACGACCGCAATGCCGATATCAAAGTGCCGATCTGATCACCGGCAGGGCCGATCGGCTTTGAGATTGGCGGCGCAGGCAGCACGGACCAGGGTCGCAACCCGCGGATGAGCGGCAAGATGTCGTGGCGCAAAGGCAGCGAGATGCGTCCCTGTCGGACGCCAATCTCCCTTACCGGACTGGTTCGATGGTGGTCCCTGGGCGCATAGCAGCCCTCCCCGCCTCGGCAAGCCCTTTCGCGGCCTGCCGTCAACGCGTAATCTTGGGGCTGAAACCATTAGGCCACCAGGCCACGGGGAGGAAAGCATGAGCGAAGTCGACGGCGCGACCCTGGTAGCGCGGAGCCTGAAACAGCAGGGCATTAATCACCTCTTCGGGGTCGTCGGGTTTCCGGTCGGCCCGATTGCCGCCGCCGCGCAGCAGGAAGGCGTCGCCTATATCGGCATGCGCAACGAGCAGGCCGCCTCCTATGCGGCGCAGGCCTATGGCTATCTGACCGGCCGCCCCGGCGCCTGCCTCACCGTGACCGGCCCCGGCGTGGTGCACGGGCTCGCCGGCCTCGCCAATGCCCAGCAGAATTGCTGGCCGATGATCCTGATTGGCGGTGCCTCGGAGACCTATCGCGGCGGCATGGGCGCTTTTCAGGAGGAGCGCCAAGTGCTGATCGCTTCGCCGTTCTGCAAATTCGCGCACGGCATCGAGAGCGTCCAGCGCATCCCCTACTACGTCGAAATGGCAACCCGGCACGCGATCTATGGCCGCCCCGGCGCCAGCTACCTCGACGTGCCCGACGACATCATCACCGGCACATGCGACCTCGACAAAGTCGTCCAGGTCGAGCGCACGCCCGACCCGCCGCGCATGGTGGCGCCGGCGGAGAACATCGAGGCGGCGCTGAACCTGCTCGAACGCGCCGAGCGGCCGCTCGTCCTCGTCGGCAAGGGCATGGCCTGGTCGCGCGCCGAGGACGAGGTCCGCGCCTTTATCGAGCGCACGCAAGTGCCGTTCCTGCGGTCGCCAATGGGCAAGGGCGTGATGCCGGACGACCACCCGCTGTCGGTCGCCGCGGCGCGCACGCTGGCGCTGCAGAACGCCGACGTCGTCTTCCTGATGGGCGCGCGGTTCAACTGGATCTTTCACTTCGGCCTGCCGCCGCGCTTTGCGAAAGACCTCAAGGTCATCCAGCTCGACATCGCACCCGAGGAGATCGGCCATAACAAAGCGACGGAAGTGGCGCTGGTCGGTGACGGCAAAGCCATCGTCCGGCAGCTCAATCAAGCGCTCGCCGCCCGCCAGTGGTTCCATCCGAAGGACACGTCGTGGCGGCAGATGATTACCAAGAAGGCGACCGAGAACGCGGCGCAGATCCGGCCGCAGGTCGACGACGACGCGGCGCCCGCCAATTATTACCGGGCCTTGCGCGACGTCGCCGCCTGGATGCCGAAGAATGCGATCCTCAGCGCCGAGGGCGCCGGCACAATGGATATCGGCCTCACGCAATTGCCGAGCTTCGACGCCCGTTCCTGCCTCAACGCCGGCACCTACGGCACGATGGGCGTCGGCCTCGGCCAGGCCATCGCCGCAGCAATCGTGCATCCCGACCGACCGGTCATCCATCTCTCGGGTGACTCGGCGATCGGGTTTTCGGGCATGGAGATGGAGACGCTCGCCCGCTATGGCTTCCCGGTCAAGATCGTCGTCTTGAACAATGGCGGCATCGGCCCCGGCATGCCGGAGATTCCGGAAAACCCGATGTTCAACCTGAAGCCCAATGCGCTGATTTACGGCGCCCGCTATGATCGGATGATGGAGGCCTTCGGCGGCAAGGGGTTCTTTGTCGAGAACCCGAAGGACATACGCGGCGCCCTCGACGAGGCGATGAACTTCCGCGGCCCCGCCCTCGTCAACGTCGTGCTGTCGCAGGGCTCTGCGCGCAAGCCGCAGCAGTTCCGCTGGCATAGCTGATGCGGTGAGGGATCGAAGGGCCGCGCGGCTGCCGCGCGGCCCTGCCTTCGTTCAGGCCGCGAGAGAGCGCGCGATCGCGTCGGATCCCTTCTCGGCAATCATGATCGTGGCCGGGTGGATGTTGGGAGAGGGGATCGCCGGCATCACCGAGGCGTCAGCCACGCGCAAGCCCTCGAGCCCGAGCACCCGCAATTCGGTATCGACCACGGCTTTGTCGTCCTGCCCCATCCGGCATGTGCCGCAGGGATGATAGACCGTGCCGGCGACCTGACGGATGAAGCTCCGGATATCCTCCTCGGCGACAACCTGCGCGCCCGGCCTCACCTCCGAGAAGATCAGCGAGCGATAGGGCTCGGTCGCGATGATCTGGCGACCGATATGGAAGGCCGCGACGGAGCGGCGCATGTCATCGTCTTCGGGATCGCTGAAATAATTGGCGAAGATCCGCGGCTTCGAACGCCCGGTGCCGTCGGCAAGCTTGATCTCGCCCCGGCTCTTCGGTCGGCAGACGCAGAAATTGAAGCCGAATCCTGGCCAGCGGTCCAACCCCAGCGTCAGGTGCTCGGTCGAGAAGTTGGTCGCCTGGAACTGCAGATCGGGCACCGGCTCGCCCGGACTGGACTTGGCAAAGAGGGTACCCTCCGTCGCACCGACCGCGAGCTGACCCGAGGCCGAAATCAGCCATTCGAACGCCATACGGGCTTGCTGACGGGTCGAGGTCAGGATCTCGTTCAGCGTCCCGGGCTCGCGTGTCAGGAAAGTGAACCGCGCCTGCACGTGGTCTTGCAGGTTCTTGCCGACGCCCGGCAAATCATGCTGGACCTCGATCCCGACCTGCTTGAGCTCGGCCGCGGGTCCCACCCCCGAATTCATCAGCAGCACCGGCGAATTGATCGCACCACCCGAGACGATCACTTCGCGCCGCGCCGCGATCCGCTTGATGGAGCCGCCCTGCTCCACCTCGACACCGACGGCACGCCGACCCTCGAACAGAATCCGCCGCACCATCGTGTGCGCCATCAAGGTGAGATTCTTGCGCTTGAGATTGGGCTTGAGATAGCCCGCCGCCGTCGAGCAGCGCCAGCCATTGCGCACGTTGAGCTGAACCGTGCCGACGCCGTCGATCCGTTCGCCATTGAAATCGGGATTGAGCGGATATTGCAGGCGGGTGCACGCTTCCACGAACGCCTTCGAGGTTGCCGAAGGCTTCTTGATGTCGGAAATCGTCATCGGCCCGCCCTGGCCGCGATAGGCGTCGGCGCCGCGGACGTTGTGCTCCATGCGCTTGAAATAGGGCAGCACGTCCTTGTAGCCCCACCCCTTGGCGCCCAGGACCTCCCAGCCGTCGTAGTCGCTCGGAGCGCCGCGCAGGAAGACGAGGCCATTGATCGAGCCTGAACCGCCGAGCACCTTGCCGCGCGGCCAGCTCAGGCGCCGACCGTTGAGATGCGGCTCGGGTTCCGTCTCGTAGCCCCAGTTCACCTTGGGATTCGGGACCAATTTGCCGAATCCCAGGGGGACATGGATCCAGGGATTGCGGTCGCGCCCGCCCGCCTCGATGAGGCACAAGGAAATCGCCGGATTTTCCGTCAGCCGCGTCGCCAGCACGCATCCCGCCGAGCCGCCGCCGGCGACCACGACATCGAATTCGATATCGAACTTGGCCACCAAGCCCCCTCCCCTCAAGCTTCCTTGTCGTTATCCTAACTTAGCCGGCCGTTCGCAGGGGCGCGATATCGGCGATTGGCGCAGCTCGGAGGAAATTGCCGGAGCGCCTGATGTCGATCCGGTTCCGCGTGTTCGGCTCAAAAGAATTCAGGATAGTCCTCGGCGAGCTGCGTCTCGAGCTCGTCGACCGAAGCGAGCGCGTCATGCGGGTTGCGGCCCGGCAAGGCGCGGCCCAGATCGTAGCAAACCCAGGCGAGGTCGCTGCGTGAGACGCGCAGGTAATGGTCGCCAAGCTCCTTGTAGACGCCGCTGAGATAGGGGTTGCCCCGAAGCGCGCGGGCGAAGGCGCCCATCGCTTCGTCGCGATGCCCTGCGGCGCTGAGCCGGCTGGCGAGGAAAGCATCGATGACATAGCCGTTCGCCACGTCGTCATGCTTGATCGACGCCCAGAGCTGGACCGCCGCTTGCGGATCCCCGGGCTCTGCCGTCTGCGCCTCATAAAGCTTCGCCGCACGCGGATCGGCGGCGAAGCGCCGGCCGAGCTCCATGGGGTCGTGGCAGGGAACGTCACCCGGACCGATGCTGCAGTCGACGGCATCGGTGCCGTATTGCATCACCGATTCCGCGAGCGTCAGGTCCGCGGCAAAGACGTGCCCTTCGCGCAACGCCCGATCCGCGCCGCGGCGATAATCGGCGAGCGAGCGCGGCCCGCCGCCCGCCTTGCCCGCCACCGCCTGGAGCATGAGCGGCAAGAGGCCGCGCAGCGGCAGAGCCTCCTGGTCCTGCGCCTCGCCGGCGAGCGGCCGCGGCTCGAAATTGGCGGGAAGCGGATAGTCGCCCTGACGATGGAGGGCGCGGCGCAGGATGAGTCCGACAGGATGGCGCGCGCCGCCGGCATCGCTGACATAGACGAGGCGCTGCGGCAGCCGGCCATCGAGGGCGATGACCGAGAGGATCTGCGGATGGATCGGCAGGTAGAGGCGCAAGAAATGAGCGAAGCTCTTCTCGAGCTCCGCCGGCACCGCTTCGCTCGCCGGCGCAAAGAGTGCCGCCTCCTGCTTCCCGACGTCGAAGCTCGTCGCGCCGTCCGGCAGCTTCCGCTGCTCGATCGCCGGCTCGTTCTTGCCGCCGAGGCTGAAGCCGACATCGCTCTCGATCCAAAAGGGCCGGAGCGGCAGCGGCAGGTCGTCCGCGCCGGAGGAATCGCCGAACATCGCGGCGAGCGCGCGGCGCTTGCCCAGCTCCAAGCGCCGGAACCCAACGTCGCCATAGAGCGAGAAATTCGCGAAGACTCTGGCCGCGCGGTCGATCTGCAGCCGCCGCCGCAGGCGAAAATCGTAGAGCGTCTCGCGCCCGCCCTCGATGATATCGACATAGTCCGTGCCAAGGATCGCGACGAGCGGCACGGCTGCCGCCGCGCCGCGCCGGAGATCGAAAGCGAGGTAAAGCTCCGGTCCTGGCGCCGCGTGGCGCGCGGCACGCAGCGCCGCCGCGTCGAGCGCCGGGCCGGCGATCTCCGCGGCGCCCGCCGCGAGCGGCACCAGCGCGAGGACGAGCGCGACCGACAGGCGGAGGAAGAGCCGCACCTCGGCCGCTATTCCGCGTCCGGCTGCCGCTCGGGCCGCGCGCGCTCGAAGGCATCGAGCGCCATGCACGCGTCGAAAATGCGGCGGATGGTGGGATAGGGCGTCATGTCGAAGCTCGGATAGCGCCTGGAATTGTAGACCTGCGGCACGAGGCAGAGATCGGCGAGCCCCGGCGCGTCGCCGTGACAGAACGTCCCCGCCTGCCCGTCCTCGGCGAGAATGCGCTCGATGCCGTCGAAGCCGAGCTTGATCCAATGGTTGAACCAGGCCTCGACGGCCTTCTCGTCATGGCCCAGCGGCCGCACCAGGTAGCGGAGCACGCGCAGATTGTCGATCGGATGGATATCGCAGGCGATCGCCTGCGCCAGTGCGCGCACGCGCGCGCGGCCGGCGGGATGCCCCGGCAGCAGCGGCGGCGTCGGATGAGTCTCGTCGAGATACTCGACAATGGCGAGCGACTGGATGAAGACCTCGCCGTCCTCTTCGAGCACCGGCACCAGTCCCTGCGGCTGAAGGGCGAGGTAGTCGCTCTTCTGCTGCTCGTTCTTGCGCAGATGGATCGGCACCTGGTCGTAGGCGAGCCCTTTCAAATTGAGTGCAATGCGCACGCGGAACGCGGCGGAAGAGCGAAAGTAGCCGTAGAGCTTCATGGCGGGACCTCAAGTCTACCGGGCAGAGTGTCGCCGGAAGCGGCGCGCCGTCAAGCACGGCCCGATCGATTGCCGCCACACATTCCGGACGATGTGAGTTGCCTTGACCCAAATCAATGTGCGCGCTGAGCGCGGCTGCTTTTTTGGCCGGCGCGCTGCTTCGCGTCACCGCCGATGGCGCCGGCAATCAAGGGGAAAAGAATGGCCAAGGTCCTGTTCGCCGCCTGCCTCGCCGGAGGCCTCGCACTTTCCGGCATGGCCTCGGCGCAAACCGCCGCCACCGATCCCGATGCGCCGGTCGGCAAAGCGGCCAATACCATCATGATCCGTCTGCGCGGCATCGGTGTGCTGCCGCAGGACTCGTCGAGCTCGATCTCGACCATCGGCGGCAATGTCAATGCCAGCAACTCGGCCGCTCCCGAAGTCGATTTCTCCTATTTCTTCACCGATCACATCGCCGCCGAGCTGATCGCCGCCACCACTCGGCACGAAATCTCTGCGTCCAACACGTCGCTCGCGCGCGTCGATGTAGGTAGTGTCTGGGTGCTGCCGCCGACCCTCACCTTGCAATATCACTTCATGCCGCATGAGCGATTCAGCCCCTATGTCGGCGCGGGGCTCAACGCCACCTTTTTCTATGACGCCCATCCTGCCGGCGGAGCCGTCACCAGCCTCGGCTTCAGCGACAATGTGGGCGCCGCGATCCAGGCCGGCTTCGATTACAATTTCATCGGCCACTGGTTCGCCAATTTCGATGTGAAACAGATTTTCGTCAACACCGATGCGAGCCTCAACAACGGGGCGATCCACGCCAAGACGGCGCTCAATCCGACCGTCATCGGCGCGGGCATCGGCTATCGCTTCTGACCGCTTGGGCGGCGTCCAAAAAGCCATCCGCCCAATAAGCAATCTGCAGAATTTCTCAGCACAGCCACAGGGACCCGATCTCGTCGATCGAGGACAGCGTCCTCGTGGTCCTGGACGCGGGTAAGGATCACGCCGCCGGGCGCGCTGCAGTTCCTCCCCTGTCGTGCGCCCGGCGCGATCTCGCTGGTTCGTCAGATGGAGGCGGCGCGCAAGCGGGCGATGACGTCGCGAGCAAAGATGTGGTGGGCTGCCGCGACTTCGTCGATGGATGCTCCCCAGTGGAGCACTGCCAAGAAATGCCCGGCGCCCACGGCGCGGCATTGTCCGATAATTTGCTCGGCGACCTGTGGCGGCGTGCCGGTGATGAATTCATCGTCGCTCACCGAGAAGCCGCCGGCTGTCGCCGGCGCGTCTGGGACGTGCTGCTTCACTCTGGGGTCTTGGGACACGTAGCGTTTTAAGCGTGCCGACGCAGCCTCGGCGTATCGACGCGCATCGCTCTCCGTTGCGGCGAGCGAGACGCGGCGGCGCAAAGCGAGATGATCAGGGCCCGCCCGCTTACCGACCCTTTCCGCCTCGTCGCGGTACGCCTCGAAA
>Ga0335081_10005583_pt1 | contig 19912 bp, 18 predicted proteins | sample Lox_Sample_35_FD_206713 | JGI IMG/M metagenome (GOLD analysis project Ga0335081, IMG submission 206713) | Soil microbial communities from Loxahatchee National Wildlife Refuge, Florida, United States - Lox_Sample_3.5 | ecosystem: Environmental > Terrestrial > Soil > Wetlands | place: USA... | reverse complement strand
CGGAGTTGGGCCTCACGACCGCGCGCCGACCAAGCCGCGGGTTCGAGGGCTTCGAACTCGAACTCAGGTAGCTTGTACATGCGGCTGCGGAAAATGAACAGGTCGCGGCGGCCGCGTGTTCGGGCCAGGAACCAGAGCGGGGCGATGTCGCGAGGTTCGAGCACGAACAGGACCTCAACTTCGCGGAAGGGCCGCTTGGCGTTCTGGATCTTCAGTTGTACGACCGAAGAGCCCAGCCAGCGCACAGTGCTCTTCTCGCCCACCAGCGGCAGGCCGCCCTGGGCCCAGGCCATGGCGTCATTACCCCGGTGGATATTGCGCTGGGTGCCGAGGGCAAAGCCGCCGACGACGATAATAACTACGATGATGAAGATGGCAAGACTAAGTGACATGACAGCCCGTCAGGTCGCATTGACGGCGCGCTGATTATGGCATAGCGACAGGCAGGCGGCGAGGGGGAGCAGCAGAACGGCAACGGCCAGCGAGTGGGGATGCTGAAGACAATCCGAGAATTCATCTACGGCATGTACGCTTTTGAGTTCGAGAAGCAGGCCGTGGAGATGCGCGCCGAGCTGGAGTCGGCATTTATGCTGATCACCATGGGCGATATGCTGGGCGTGCCGGTGATCCCGCCGCTCTACTCGCTGCGCCTGTTGCCCTATGTAGTGCCGCAGGTCGCCACCTGGAAGCGCCGGGTGATGCGCGAGCGTGAGCTGTCGGACCGGGAAGAGTTTCATTTGCACGGAATGTGAAGGATGGCTGTCCGTCGTTGGCCAAAACCAAAATCCAGGAGCTAGCAGCTAGGAGCAAATCATGGCAGACAAACGGAAAGAAGACGAGAAGCAGGGCTTTTTCAGCAAGGTTAAAGAGATCGCCTACGGGATGAGCGCTCACGACATGTCGCGCTATGCCATGCGCACGCGCGCCAGCATGGAGCACCTGTTCATCCTGATCACCATGGGCGACCTTATCGGTGTCCCCATTCTTCCGCCGTACTATTCGTTGCGGCTGCTGCCCTACGTGGTGCCCAACATCTCCACGTGGAAGCGGCGCATGCTGCGGGAGAAGGACGTCTCGGACGCGATGTTTTAGTATCGAGTATCGAGTAGCGAGTACCCAGGGCAGTGCGAAGGAGCTAAGCGCTAAGAGCTAAAAGCCAAGAGCCAATAGCTAAGAGCAGTTTTCATAGCGCAATCATACGAGGACAACATGGCACTGAAAGAAGCTTTTGAGCAGAACCCGGACCGTCGCTATATCATGTTCGGCGGCAAGGGCGGGCTGGGGAAGACCACCTTCTCGGCGGCGACAGCCTTCTGGCTGGCGCAGCACGGGCGCAAGGTGCTGGTCTTCTCCGTGGACCCGCAAGCTTCGCTGAGCGACATCTTCCAGAAGGACATCTTCGGCAAGGGGCCGGTAAAGATCATCGATAACCTCTATGCTCAGGAGATCGACGCCGATTCGCACATCCGCCAGTACCAGGGCGAGATCCGCAAGAAGATCCTCGACATGTACGGTATGGAGCAGGTGCCGGACGAGATCGAGCAATACATCCAGGCGGCCTCGGCCGAGCCCGCCATGGAAGAGTCCGCCATCTTCGACGCCGTGGTGGACATCGTGGTCAGCGGCGACTACGACTACTACATCTACGACCTGGTGCCGCTGGGCCACGCGCTTTACTACCTCTCCATGGCCAAGGTCTACGACGAGTGGATCAACCGCATCACCAAGCTCCGCGAAGAGATGAAAGAGCAGGAGGAGATGGTAGCCCGCATCAAGCGCCAGAAGACCACGGAAGAGGACCACATCCTGACCGAACTGCAGTACATCAAGAACCGGATCAACCAGTCCTCCGGCATCCTGACCGACAAAAAGAAGACCGCGTTCTTCTTCGTGGTGGTGCCGGAAGAGATGATCATCCTGGACACGGAAAAAGCGGCGCAACTGTTCGCCAAGTTCGACGTGCCCATCGTCGGGTATGTGATCAACCGGGTGCTGCCGGCGGACTTGGCGGGCAAGGAAATCCCGCCCTACCTGCAGAACCGGCTGAAGATGCAGGGGACCTACCTGCAAGAGATCGACAAGACCTTCGGCAACCAGGTGATTGCGCGGGTGCCGGAACTGGAGCGCGACGTCACGGGGCTGGGAATGATCGAGAAGCTGGCTGGGCTGATGTACGGCAACGGAAACGGGAGGCGATGATATGTCAGAGATCAAACAGTCGATGACCGACTACGCCGCGGCGCATCCCAATCTGAAGTACACCTTCTTTGGGGGCAAAGGTGGTGTGGGCAAAACGGTGATGGCGGGGGTGACCGCGCTGCACCTGGCGCAGACGGGCAAACGCACCATGCTGGCCTCCACCAACCCGGTGCACTCGCTCAGCGGCCTGCTCGATCAGAACGTCTACGGGAAGCCCACGGCTGTGACCGGCGTGCCCAACCTGTGGGCGTATGAGATCGACACCAAGGAGACCATCGAACGCTCCAAGCAGGACATCAAGGAAAAAATCCGCTGGTTTCTGAAGTTCGCCGAGATTTCCACCCAGGCGGATAGCTTCGTGGAGAGCGCCACCATGAACCCGGCCTTCGAAGAGTCGGCCATGTTCGAGAACATGGTGGACCTAATGTTCAAGAACGAGTATGACGCCTACGTCTTCGATACCGCACCCACCGCCAATGCCCGCCGTCTGCTGGGCATGAGCAAGGTGTACTCGCTGTGGGTGAACAAGATGGTGAAGTCGCGCGAGGAAGCGCAGTCGCTGCGCGAGCTGTTCAGCTTCACCAAGAAGAAGCAAGCCGACCCGCTCATGGACTACCTGCTCAGCTTCCGCGAGCGCATCAGCCACGCCCGCGACCTGCTCACCGATCCGGAGTTGACTGCGTTTTTCTTCGTCACCCTGCCGGAGGCGCTGCCCATCGCCGTGATCAAACGCTTCATCAACTGGTTCCACGATTTTGGCATTCCGGTAGGGGGCGTACTGGTCAACATGGTCATCCAGAAGGACCAGGTGCACGCGGATTCGCCTGAATTCGTCCGCAACCGCGTGGCAATGCAGGATTCGTACATGGAGGAAATCTGGCGCGATTTCGACAACGTGCGCGCCATCATCCCGCTGTTCGACGACGAAGTGCGCGGCACGGCGGCGCTGAAGATGGTAGCCGAGCACGCCTTTCCGCAAGCCGTTGGCGCTCGATAGAGTCAGCCACGGATTGGCACCGGGGGGTCGCACGGAATCCGTCCGACAATAAAGATCCGCGTACATCCCCGAAAAATCCGTAGCTTTTTCTCGCAAAAAAATCCACATGCCCCGGAGGCACAGATTCCTAGTAATATACGGGGATTCGTGGAGGTGGAGTGTGCCGCTCCTAGTAGTCGTTGCCGCGGTGATTGCCTTCGTCCTGATCGTCAGCCTGCTCCTTCTGGCCGATCTTGCGGAACGCAAGCACGTGCGGCAGCTCCGCCTGGGGCCGCTCAGCCAGCCCTTCTCGGCACTCTCGGTCGCGCACGCTTTCGATCCCGAGCGCTACATGCTGTGGGACACGCAACTGCCGTTGCTCCAGCAACTCAGTTCTGCAGCGACTAAGGGCACTTCGCTGGCGCACCTCCACTCCTTCTACCTGCAGCTGGCCGGGCGATATCCAGAACTCTACGAGGGCTCCAGCTTCGAGCACTGGCTGAGCTTTCTGGCGACAACAGAACTGGTGCGACTGGAGACTGATCGTGGCTACATCACTTTCGAGGGACACCAGTTCGTGCAGGAATTCTTGAAGTGCCGTGTTGCCGCCGGAGGCAGGGCGCCGGCATCAAAGTAAGAGCCGACACGAGCGAAAGCGCGGCTCTGAGTCTGCCATACCACACTACGGCGGACCGTACCTTTCATGTGCGCATGGCCGCGACCGTTCGCGGCGAACAGTTGCGGTTGCAGGAGCACCGGCATCGGCAAACAAGGGGCACACCGGTGGTGGTGGTCAAATGATAGGAAGCTGGAGGAATCCTGATTTCGCGCAGGGGCCGAGGCGGGCGACGTCCATCCACTCACGAGTGAACCGTCCGGTGGCAGCCGGAGCACAGGGTGATGAGGTTGTCCTCGGAATCCCCGCCGAGCCGGCTTCTCCGTCGGATGTGATGCACCTCCAGGCCTGACATCGAGCCGCACGCCTGACATCTCCAGCCGTCCCGCTCCAGGATTTTCATCTGCAGAGTGCGGTATGTCTTCGCGTTCAGGCGAAGCCGTGGGTGCTTAGGTTGGAGTTGAGTCACGCCGCCTCCATTGCGCGCTGCAAGAATTCCTGTTTCTGGGCTGCCGGCAGGAATCGGAACAACCGCCAGGTGGACGATAGCAGAACCGTTGGGTTTGCATCCTCTAAATGTGTTCCGGCCAGGAAATCGGCGCAGATCATCTCCAGGCAGTATCCTCGTGACTTATCCGATCCCAGCATGAGTGCCGCCGTATCGATCGCCTGTTCGATCACCGGCGCCTGACTCTTGTAGACCTTGAAATAGATAAGTTCGCTCGGCTCGATGTCCCCACCGGTCAGTTCTCTTTCCACCTCCCGCGTGAACTCTTCCCTCGGCATGGAACGGGCTTTGTGCACCCAGGGTGCACAATCGAAGCGCTGACCCTGCGCCCGCGCCAGCTTCGCCAACTCCCTTCCCTTCGTCCAGCCGATGCTCTTCAGATCCTTCCTCACCTGTGGCGGCAGATGCTCGTGGATCGACATCAGGTAGTACGCTTTTCTTCTCGACTCCGGGAAGCGCCTCTCAAGGAACTCGTCAAAAGACTTCAGGTTCTCCAGTCGCCAATACTGCCCCGCCCGAACCTCGCACAGGTACTTTCCTAGTTCTACGAAGCGCGTGTCGCGCTCTGCCTCCTTCCGCTGTTCCCAAGCGAGGATCTCGTCGATCTTGGAGAGCACGAACAGCGCCCGCCGGCGATTGAGTTTGGGTGGCATCGGCAACGCTTTAATATTCAAGCTCAGCAAGCCAACCAAGATCGCCTCCCGGGCGGCGGATCAGATGGGCATCAATCATGTCTTGCTTCCCCAGGCAGAGGCCCAGATGCGAACAGCTCAGGCAGCCATTTTGCGGAAAACGGATGCCGCTGCGGGCAGGGAACTGGGCGGCTTCGATCTGCCGAATAGTGCTTGCTACCATCGCGCCGAAGCTGTCACGCTGTTGCTGAGTAGTGGTGGCGCGCAGATACTGCACTTCGACCGCCCGCTTTCGCACGAACACCACGAATCCGACATTCGGTTCTCCCGTGATCCAGGAATAACAGACGAGTTGCGGATCGAGAGCCAGCAAGCCTGTCGGCTGGTCGGGGTAGCGGGCCCCCGTAGTCTTCCAGTCAATGACTGAGCGCTGGCCGTCCAACTGGCCAATAGCGTCGATGTAGGCGACGAACTCATTGCTTTCCCCGATGGGGCGACTGAACTTGATCTGCAGATTGCGACGAGGATTCCGGATCTGCACCCGATCATCTTGGACAAAGCGCGTGAGCAGGTGGATCCCGTGTTCGAGCATCTGGTCCCAGGTTTCGTTCTTCGGGTACTCGAGGGAGACATTCTTGTATTGCGACCAAGCATCGAACAGGGCGCAGCCCGGATCTTCGCGCCGGAACAGCGCCGCCAGTGCTTGTTCGAAAGCACGCCCGAATAGCAGCCCGGCTCGGGTTTCCTTCTCCTGCCAGCCGTCCAGGTAGCGATAGCGATACCGCAGAGGGCAGGCCTGATACTGCGCGAGCTGGGTGTAGCTGTACGTCACGAGGCTAACTCCGAGCGAGGCGGAGGAGGAGCCGGGGATGAAATTGATTCCCAGGCGCCCGCCGGTGCGAAGGCGTCAAGGTTCACCAGCGTGCGACCGTTCACGACGGTGTGGGAGAACTTGACCACCCCGCGGAGCCCGATGAGTCCTTTTTCCTCCACCTCATCCCGGCCGAGCAGCTCTGGGTCGTAGGCGAAGTCACGCAGAAACCAGCTGAACTTCCACAGCACCCTCGGACTGCAATAAAGCCGGCCGGAGAAGCTGCGGCCGGCCAAGGGCTCTGGCTCGAGTATGGCAAATCGCAGCGTGTAAAACGGCTTCTGCCGCTCCCGTGAGTACCGGACCTGATCAACTCGGACCAGGAACGCGCCGTCGGGAACATCTGTGCCGGCTTGCGCGGTGGACGAGAGACCCTGGAAGCGCCGTTTCACGCCGCACCCGCCTCTGGCTTCTGGCCATAGCTGTTGAGTTTGCAAAGCAATCCGTCACGGTCTTTCGTGGCCAATTGCGCCAAGTGGGTGATGAACGACTGGATCTGCTCTCGGCTGGCCTGCCGTATGTCCTGGGTGCCGCAGAACTCGGCCGCATACTGCTTTACCTGTGAGGAATCCAGCCGGTGCTGGCGAATCAACAAGCAGAGCTGGTCGCGGAGTTTGGGCTCGCCGTTGCCGTTCACAGGCTGGGGAGGAAGCTTCCGCACGTTTTGCTCGGACTGGTTGCGAGCGGGCAGAGATCCGATCTCCTCGACCGAGCAAAGTCCGATCCCATACGCCTTCCGCAAAGCGCGATTGACGGCTCTAGTTTCGGCCATGCGCATCTCCGCGCCGCGCACGAGGGGAGAGACGTTGGACGGATCGGCGTCGCCGTAGCCCACAAACCCTTTCGATCTACTGGATTTGTAGACCGTAGCCTTGAAAACCCACCGTCCGGCGATGGCGTTGCTCTGTCGCTCTTGCAAGGCAGTACGGATTCCCTGACAATGTCTGCGAGTAGCCAATCGCAGAAGACCCGCGTGGGTCACATACCACTTCCCATCAACGAGTAAGATTTCGCCCAGGGCGAATGAAAGACGAAATGTTCGGGTTAAATCGCACAAGGCTTGGAGCTTCTTGCTGGACAGGGTGGGACAAAGCTGCTTGACTAGGCGGAGATTCTGACGTACTAGCTTAGCGTCGGCTGTGTGCTGCATCTGGCACCCCTCGGCGAGGATGGCGTCATAATGACAGCTAAATGATATCACATTGACATCTTTTGTCAACAGAAAAGCAGCACTCCTGACCCCATGAGCGAAGCACGCGTACGTCTGCTGTTGCGCATACCGGCCAATCTCAAAGCAAAACTAGTTGAACTCGCTCAACGGGAACACCGTTCGCTGAACAAGCAAATTGAGTTTCTTCTTGAGCGAGCTATTCGAGAACAGTCGCAGGCTGAAGCGGGTGGGTCTCCACGCCCAAAAGCTGGGATCGCCAAGCGAAAGGACTCACTCAGCTCCAGCAACGAAACATGACGACGCATGACCGAAGTGATTCAGGAAGACCGTGGCTTCATCAATTTCTCTGAGCGTGACCGCGCGGATCAGCACTCGATCGCACTCCAGAAGCGCGAGATCGGAAGCTATTACCAGCTGGGCACGGCGGAGCCACTGGCGCACGCGGCGCCCGGCGCCCTCCCCAGCAGCCACGCTAGCACGGCGTTAGATTCCGCATAAACGTTCACCGGACACCACGCTCCTCATCGAGTAGAGCAATCTCATGATGTCGCTTGAGAAGAGATGAGAGTTTCGGATACAACGCCGCATCGTTTGAGGTACCCAGCGTCAGATGCCCTCCTCTCGCGAGTGCCAAGGGACGCCACGCTCATCGATCCCTTGGCCGGGGGAAGAGTTCTGCAACGACTTCACCGCGATCTGTCAGCAAAACGCTGTCCTCTGACATGGAGCTTGGAAAGGTCGGGGTCGGGGCTGAGATCGTGCTCAGAATTGCCCGCGAGTTCGGCAGAACTATGGAATGGCTACTCACTGGGGAGGACTAGGCCTTAGCCTCCAATCCCTGGCGGAATGGCTCGGGCGCTTGAGCGAACAATTGTTGCTGATCCGAAATCGGCCTCTCCTCTCGAAGAGAGAGGAAGACAATCGTGCGGGAGTTCGCGACAGCGCGTTCCCTGGTCGTTTCACAAAAGAAGCTGAGCGTGCAGGGCAAAAAAAACAAGTCCGCTGCACGTCGTGCGGATCGCTTGGCCCACTCATCGTTGGGCGTTGGAAACCTTAGCTTTTCTTAGCTTCTCATGTCTCGCAAACTCCGGCCGGCCAGGTCGGCCGTAACAGAATCTTGACAACGACGGCGCGGTAGCGACCAGGACGGGTCGTGCGGATCCGGGCTGCGATTTCGGGCTTTCAATCCGCCGGCGTACACATCCGGATGGCCGTGGAAAGCGGGCCGCGCCACAATGAGCGCTGCTCCGGAAGCTTTCCGGACCTCTCAGGAGCAGGCGAGAAGTATCCATCGGCAGCATCCAACTCCAAGTCGGGGTGATTGCGCGCAAGGTTCGGCATTGTAACGAAGCGTTGGAAACGAGACACTAGGAGCTACGCTCGCGAGTGTACGCAGGACCGGGCTGGTGGTAAGTACAGCGTTGGCCGGACGCGTCATCCAGCTGCAACAGGCGCTGGCCCGAGTGCGGCAGTTGCAGGGATTGCTGCCCATCTGCTCCTATTGCAAGCGCATCCGCAACGATCAGAACTACTGGGAGCAACTGGAGACCCACGTCAGCGAACATAGTGAGGCCAACTTCAGCCACGGCATCTGCCCGAGCTGCTACCAGTCCATCATGAAACCGCAATTGGACGGCATCGTTGCGGACAAGCCGTAGCCGAGGGGTCTAAAATGAGGGGCCTCTGGAGCTGGGACGTTGAGCCTCTTGCGACGGCTTCCTGCGGCGTGTCCTGCAGCGCGCCTTCTCGCTTTCGCGCTGTTCACCGCGTGTGCGTGCCTGGCCGTTGTGAAGAATTTTCCGGACCTCTCCGGCAAATGGAAGCTCAACCCCGAGCGCAGCAAGGGTCCTTCGCTGCGCAAAGCTGCCACCGCCCTGGAGATCACCCAACGCGGTGATGAAGTCAAATTCGTCTACTACTCCGGCGGTGCGGTCACCGGGTCAGAGGCGTTTATGGCCGACGATGTCGAACGCGACCGCTACTCCACGCGCGTCGAGCGGGCCTATGCCCAGGTCCATTGGCGAAACGATGACCTCATCATCGTCACGCGACATGTGCTGGACGTCTTCGGCTACCAGGCGTATTCCGAGACGGATAGCTGGCTGCTTTCCGAGGACCGGCAAACCCTTACCGCCAAGCTCTCCGACGGATCGGTGCTGGTTTATGAGAAGGCGCCTTCCGATCCCGAGCCCGTGATTCCTGCCGACCCTCTCAAAGACGTGGCTCCGTTCCGGGCTGTTGGTGTGATCACCGGAAGTGGTCCGTGCCATGGCGCCAGCTTCGAAGGCACGCTCAAGGGTGAAACCATCGGTCTGGGGCAAATTGTCTTCTGCGGCCCGCCGCCAAAGAACTGGGGAGGCAAGCCGGGGAGTTGTGGCACCCAGTCGGGTACCCTGACCTTCAGCAAGGATGCCGGAGGCAGCAGCTTCCGCATGAACGTCATCGGTCAATTCTGCATCTCGGAGAGCGGCGCCACCTTCCGCGGCACCTACGAGGTAGAGACGATCACCGTAGCCGGTGGGTTCCTGGGCCACATCAAGGGTGGTTCCGGCACCGTGGAGTTCAGCCACGCCTCAAACACGGTGACGATGTACGGGGTCCTACTCCAAGATTAAGAAGCGGGAGTGCGGACGGGATGTCTTGGGAATGTCTTCATTGTCCGGCAGGACCCCCGTAAGCGCACACACGACAAGTAGCATGTTCCCGTCGCCGTGCCCGCCCGCGGGGACGAGCGTATTGCCATAAAGATCCAGGGGAGACGGCTGCTTGGGCGGCCGTCTCCGCTGAAGGTCGGTTAGGTTTGGGCCAGTTAGAACGTGAAGATCGGCCCAAATTCGTTACGCCAGTCGTGCTGCGCTCGCGATGGCAACCCACGGAATATGGTTCCCGGGCAGACAGGACCGTCCGGCCCCGCAAGTTCTACCGCAAGATTGCACGTGGAACGCGTACGATAGATCGAACTCTCGTACGCAAACGTGGCGTAATGGTTCATCTTGTACGTCAAGTTGACGACACTCATGTCTGACTTGTTGGCAGCACCGTTTGTATTGAAGTAACGGATATCGCGGCCCTTGGCTTGGTCCTCACCATAGAGGAACGACAAGGTCCAGCCCGCATTCCTTCCCTCTGGGTTAGCGTTGAAAATACGCGACAGCGGGAAGGACAGTTGGGCAAATCCGCCCACCGCCCGCACCGGACTCTGCGGCACCACCACAGGAGCCCCGGCCGCATTGTAGCCGAAGAGCACAGTGGAAGAGCCATCGATGGAGAGAGCGGAGCCAGCGCACGCGGCAGCCGTGCAAAGCGTCGTGTGCGCAGGGGTGGTGAATACGCCTGAGCGAGGATCGTTGAAGTTGCTGAACAGCTCGCCTGCGAAGTACCAGCGGAGGTCCTCGCCATTATAGTAATTGGCGACCAGTGTTGCGTACCGCGTAGGCAGTTGGAATCCGGCAGTCCAGCCGGTGCGGCTGCTGTCGTCGGTAGCACCCTCCGGGAATGCCGACTTGAACGCAGCGGGGATCGCCGAAGCCACAACAATCGCCCGCCGGTCTGCGTGCATGCCGCTGAAGATGATCTGCGCCGGAGCCACACCCTTGGCCGTATCCGCCTGGAACTGAAACACCACGCGGCCTTCGAGCTGCGGCCGTTGCGAATCGACACCCTGGCGTTCCGCGACCCCCAACTGAGTACCGAGGTCGTTCGACTGGTTGCCGAATGCCGGCAAGAGCATCGCCGGTTCTATGCCGATGGTGAAGTTCCGTGGGCCACCGAAGTTGTGGGTGATCCCACCGCGGAACTGCGGATCACGCGTGTAGATACTGCCGAAGGAGATGCCGTTGCCGGTGGTTTCCAACATGGCGGGCAGGATGGAGGAGCCGAACGGCACCCAATCCTGACCAAAGAGCAGGAAGCCGCTGGTGTCCTCAGAGAATTTGTGGTCAATTCTCACATAGGCCAGCCGCAAGGACGGCATGTTGGAGCGGATGGAGGAAATGTTCCGGTTCAGGGCGCGCGAGAAGTTGCCCTCCCAGTCAAATTCGATCCTACCGGTCAGGGTATTGTTCGAACCAGCCAGGTCGGGCCACTCGTAGTTCGCGCCAAAGCGAGCAGCGCGTGCCTTGATGTGAAATTCCGGCGAGCCATCGGGGCCGGTATCCGCGAAGCCACTTCGGCCAAGCAACGGCAACGGAAAGTCCGCGCCGTCCGAATTGGAGGTATCGTAAACCGCAGTGGACTTGAAGAACCCATAGAGCTTGATTTTGGCGCCGGAGCCCAGCTTGATGTCAGGCACCAGCCCCCCCTGCTTGGAGGGCCCAAACTGCAAGGCTCGGATGGGGGCGACTGCGGGAATAACAGCAGGAGCAGCGGGCCTTTGGGGGGGTGCCGCCATGGCCGGGTCAGGTTCTCCGGCCGAGACGTGCGCGGCGGCCGGAAGCAGGGTCCCCTGCGAATCTGAGACCGTTTTGGCTTCCGCGGCAGCCGTTTGTTTGTATTCGTCTTGTGTGATGATGCCCTTGGAATACAGCAACTGGCTCAGCCGTTGTTGCTGTTCGGCTGGCGTCGCTGCTTGATTAATTGCCGCCGCCTCTTGCGTCGTCAACACTCCTTTGTTTTGGAGCAATTGAACAAGAGGATTCGGGGCAGCTTTAGGTGGGTCCTGTTGCTGTGCGGCAGCCAGGCTCACGAGTCCGAAAGCCAGTACTCCGGCCAGCAGCAGGGACAGTCGTCTCGTCATCGGAGCAACCTCCCGTGCGTTGATTGGGGCCCTAGACTGCTTTACTAGACACGTCTACTACTTTGGGAAAACACACCCTGATACTCGGGGTTCGAGGTTTTGTCAAGGAATTCTTGGCGAGAGGACCCGGAAGGGTTATCTCTGCGAGCATGTCGCCTAAGCCGCACCGCGTAGCCTTTGCACTGCCGTCCTTTCATGGGCTTGGCTTTTCGTGTACAGTGTGCGGGCCCATGGGGCCGGCGAATCCCGCTGTCTGGTGCGGAGTCGCTGACGTACAGGCCGATTGCTCGCCGTGAGAGGAGAGCACATGGAAGCCCGCATCCTGAACGAATTTCGCGCCATCGTAGGTGCACCCGGATTGATCACTGAGGCGGAGCAGCTCAGCACCTACGAGTGCGACGGCCTCACCATGTTCCGGGTGCTGCCGCAGGCCGTGCTGCTGCCCACCTCTACCGAACAGGTGCAGGGAATTGTGCGCGTGTGTCATCGCGAAAAGATCCCGTTCGTGGCTCGTGGCTCGGGCACGGGACTGAGCGGAGGCGCGCTGCCGGTGGCCAACGGCATCGTGATCAGCCTGGCGCGCATGAACCGGATACTGGAAGTGGATTTGCCCAACCAGAGGGTGGTGGTCGAACCCGGCGTGCTTAACTTGAACGTTACGGCGCGGGTTGCGCCGGAAGGTTACTTTTACGCCCCGGATCCGTCTTCGCAGCAGGTCTGCTCCATCGGCGGCAACGTGGCGGAAAACTCTGGTGGCGCCCACTGCTTGAAGTACGGCTTTACTACCACCCACGTTCTGGGTATGGAAGTGGTGCTGCCCGACGGCTCCCTCATTCATCTTGGCGGCCGCACCGTGGACCGTCCCGGCTACGATCTGCCGGGGGTTTTCGTGGGATCGGAAGGCACGCTCGGCATCGCCACCAAAGTCATCCTGCGGGTCGTGAAAAAGCCGGAAGTCATCCAGGTGCTGCTGGCGGCCTTCAACTCAACCAACGAAGCGGGCGCGGCCGTGAGCGGGATTATCGCGGCGGGCATGCTGCCGGCGGCCATCGAGATGATGGACAACCTGGCCATCCAGGCGGCTGAAGCCGCGGTGCAGGCCAACTATCCCAATTGCGGCGGGCTGCTGCTGGTGGAACTGGACGGACCGGCTGCCGAGGTCGAAACCCTGATGGAGGAAGTAGCCGACGTCTGCACCGAATGCGGCGCCTGGGAGATCCATGTGGCGCAGTCCGACGCCGAGCGCGCTCGCGTCTGGACGGGACGCAAGGCCGCCTTCGCCGCCGTCGGCCGCCTCGCGCCCGCTTACATCGTGCAGGACGGCGTGATCCCGCGCACCGCGCTGCCGCAGGTGATGAGCGAGATCGACCGCCTCAGCTCCGAGGTCGGCCTCAGGGTGGCCAACGTGTTCCACGCCGGCGACGGCAACCTGCATCCGCTGGTGCTCTACGACAGCGCCGTTCCCGGGCAGGACAAGGCGGCCGAAAAGCTTGCGGGCGACATTCTGCGCCTGTGCATCAAGGCCGGCGGCTCCATCACCGGAGAACACGGCGTGGGAGAGGAAAAGAAGATGTTCATGGCCGAGATGTACGCCGAGCCCGATCTCGAGACCATGCAACTGGTGCGCTGCGCCTTCGATCCCGAGAACCTCTCCAATCCCGACAAGGTATTTCCCCGGCCGCGGTTGTGCGGAGAAAAGGCTGGGGTCTATGAACCGCACCCGCTGGAAATCGCGGGCGTGGCGCAACGCTTCTGAGACCAGGAGAAACCTCCATGCCAGCCGCAACCGGTGTTCTGACGCAAGTCTCGTGGCCGGAACTGGCCGAAATAATTGGCAAGGAAAACCTGCGGGCCGCGACCGCGGCCGACGCGATTGACGGCGTCGCACCGCAGATGGTCGCCGAACCGGGCACGGCTGAGGCTCTAGCGCGCGCCCTGCGCTGGGCCCACGGCGCTGGGGTGAAGGTCGCGCCCCGCGGCAGTGGCACCAAGCTGGGTTGGGGCAATGCTCCATCCGCCTGCGATCTGGTGCTCTCGACCGCTCGCCTGAACCGCATTCTCGAACACGCCTGGGCTGATATGACGGTGATCGTCGAAGCAGGATGCCGCGTCGCCGACTTGCAGACGACGCTCGCTCAACATGGGCAGCGCCTGGCTCTTGATCCGCTGTGGCCGGAGCGGGCCACCATCGGCGGCATCCTTTCAACGAATGACAGCGGTACACTGCGCGTGCGCTACGGTTCGCTCCGCGACCTGATCATCGGTATCACTGTCGCGCTGCCCGACGGGACGCTCGCCAAGAGCGGCGGCAAGGTGGTCAAGAACGTCGCCGGCTACGACCTGATGAAGCTTTTCACCGGCGCGCTGGGGACCCTGGGCGTGATCGTGCAAGCGATCTTCCGCCTCCATCCTCTCCCGCGGGAGTCCCGCAGCCTTAGCTTCAGCGGCACGCCGGAATCGCTGAACCAACTGCTGCTCGCCATTCAGGCTTCCAAGCTGACTTTTACCGGGCTTCAACTGCGAGCGCAGCATGGCAGCACGCAGCTCGACGTTCGCTTCGATGGAACGGCTGCCGGCATCGAGGCGCAGGTCACACAGATCACACAAATCGCCGCCTCTACTGCCTCGTCGGAAGCGCCGGCCAATGCCTGGACAGCGCATCGAAGTATCTGGGAAGGCGAAGCAGCGCTAGTTGCTAAGTTCAGCGTGCTCCCGGCGCAGCTCGCGACGGTGTGCGCGCTGGTTGAGCGCTCGGCCGCGTCACAGTCGCTGGCCTGGAAAATTGTCGTGCAGGGTGTGGGCGCGGGGTACGCACGCCTGGAAGGCGCCGAACAGGCGTTACGCACCGCGCTTGCGACCTTGCGCGACGAACTGGCGAAGCTGGGCGGCACGCTGGTTGCGCTCGGCTGCCCGGTTGCGGTGAAGCGCGGCCTCGATGTCTGGGGACCGCCCTCGGACGCGCAGCCGCTCATGGTGCGCATCAAGCAGCGCTTCGATCCCGACGGCACTTTGAATCCTGGACGCTTCGTAGGGGGAATCTGATGGCCCACGCCGACAACAGCAACCGTGCCGCTGCCATCTTTGACGATCACAATCCGCCGGCGGCGGAGCTCTACAACAAGTGCGTCCACTGCGGCTTTTGCCTGCCCACCTGCCCGACCTACGCGCTCTGGGGCGAAGAGATGGACTCCCCGCGCGGACGTATTTACCTGATGAAGCTGGGCGCCGAAGGCAAGGCCAGGCTGACCGACAGCTACGCCCGCCACTTCGACCAGTGCCTGGGCTGCATGGCCTGCATGACCGCCTGCCCTTCCGGCGTGAGGTACGACCGGCTGATTGAGGACACGCGCGCCCAGCTCCAGCGCCACTACCGGCGCTCGCCCGCCGAACTCATCCACCGCCAGTGGATTTTCAATTTATTCCCCTATCCCGACCGTCTGCGGGCAGCGTTGTGGCCGGCGTGGGCCTATCAGGCTTCCGGATTGCGCGCGTTGGTGCGCGGCAGCGGTGTGCTCAAGCTGCTTCCACGCAAGCTGCGCTCGGCGGAAGCCTTGCTGCCAGCGATCACACTGCGCGAGCTGCGCGCCAATATGCCGGAGCGCATTCCCGCGCAGGGCCCGGTGCGCAAGCGCGTCGGCCTGCTGACCGGATGCGTGCAGCGCGTGCTGTTCTCCGGTGCGAACGCGGCCACGGCGCGGGTGCTCGCCGCCGAAGGATGCGAGGTCATCGTCCCGCGCGAACAGGGTTGCTGCGGCGCGCTCATGGTTCATACCGGACTGGAAGAGCAGGCCCTCGATTTCGCGCGCAACCTTATTGGCGTTTTCGAACGCGCGGGCGTGGACACCATTGTCATCAACGCCGCCGGTTGCGGTTCCGTCATGAAGGAGTACGGCTACCTGCTGCGCAACGACCCGCAGTATGCCGAACGCGCCAAGACCTTCGCCGCCAAGTGCAAGGACATTTCCGAAGTGCTGGCGGAGCTGGAGCCGCGCGCCGTGCGGCATCCGCTGCCGCTGCGCATCGCCTACCACGATTCCTGCCAGCTCCAGCACGCGCAGCGTGTCCGCATCCAGCCGCGGCAAGTGCTCAAGACCATCCCCAAGTTGGAGCTTCTGGAGATCCCCGACGCCGCCATCTGCTGCGGTTCCGCCGGGATCTACAACCTGGTGCAGCCCGATACGGCCGCCCAGCTCGGCGACCTGAAGGTGAAGAATTGCCTTTCGACCAACCCCGATCTGGTGGTCTCGGCCAATCCTGGCTGCCTGGTGCAGATCTCGTCCGGCTTGAAGCGCGCGGGCAAAAACGTGCCCGTGCTGCACATGATCGAGCTGATGGACGCTTCCATCCAGGGTGTGCCTGCGGCGCAACTGCGAGCGAACGGACACAGGGGTTAAATTAGCTTACCGGCCTTGCCCCTCGACTAGGGCTGAAGCCGTCGCTCGGGGTGACAGCATGTGGGCGCCGGACCATCACTACCAGGGCGAACTGTTTTCACCACCCGGACGAACTGTTTCGGGATAGGACCGGGGCTGGTATCCGATTAGTTACCTCAGTGTCCGTTGGTAACCTCGGCGCTTGCGCCGTATGGGCCACAATGTTGCCCAGGGATGGGTCTCTCCGGCAAGTTGCGGCCGCTCTCCCGCGATAAGGTGCATGACAAGCTGGCGCACACGACTAGCGATTGTGGTCTTGGCTTCGAGCTGCGGGGCGGCCAGCGCGCAGAGCCTGGGAGACGTGGCGCGCCTGGAGCGCCAGCGGCGATCACGGATGGCGCATCATGCGCCCGTGCTGACCGATGAAGACCTACGTCGCGACCATATCCTGAAGAAGACGCCCCTCGAGTCTGACTCGGCCCTGCCCTCCCTGGATAACAGCACAAACATTGACGAGAACCTTCCCCTGGGAGACTACGTCCGCGCGCTGCGGCAACGCCTCGTGGCGGAGCCGACTCCAGCGGCCGGTGCAGTGGCCACCGGCCCTGCTCCCGAACCGCCGCCAACCGCCGCGGCTCCCTTAGCCCCCGAGCAGCAACCGGCAAGGGCCGCATCCGGCCAGAAGACGCCTTCCCTGGGCGACCTCGCCCGTGAGGTGCGCGCCGAGCGCCAGGCCGCTCGACGGGCGCGCATGCAGAAGAATCGGCCCCAACCCGCAGCACAAGCCAGCAATAATGCGGCCCCCACCGATAAAGCACGGCCCGTCCCTCAGACTGCCCGCAAGATGCCAAGTACCGCGGCATCGCCAAAACTGGCGCGGTCTAAAGAGGTCCACACCAAAGCAAGCACTCTGCAACCGCGCGCCACGCTGGAGCCCGGCGCGATGGGCCAGCAATCCATCCGGGTGCCTCGTGGCAGTTCGCTCTGGAAGCTGGCGCGGGTATATTTGGGTGCCGGAAGTCTTTGGACCGCGCTTTGGAAGGCGAACCCTCAGATCCACGATCCCAACCGGATTCGCGCCGGACAACTGGTGCGTTTCCCTGTCCCGAACGATCAGGACAATCCTCCCACCCGCAGCGCTGGGGTGAAGCTGCCGGGCCGCCCGGGCAACTCTCCGACAAGTGCCCGCGCGCAGGTCCGGAAATCCCTTTTCTCCCGCCCCCTCTCACGATAAGCTTCCGTCTCCGCTTTTTCTGGAGGGGTCTCGCGAGCGCCCGATGGCAGGGGCTCGTCTGCAACGATGCGCGCCATCGACGTTATCCGCAAGAAGCGTGACGGTGACGAACTCTCGCCGGAAGAGATCGAGTTCTTTATCAGCAGTTACACCGCCGACCGCATCCCCGACTACCAAGTGGCCGCCTGGCTGATGGCGGTGCTGCTACGCGGCATGAGTCGTGCCGAGATCGCCGCGCTTACTGAAAGCATGCTGCATTCGGGCAGCGTGCTGGATTTCTCTGACCTGCCCGGCCGCAAGGTGGATAAGCACTCCACCGGCGGGGTGGGAGACAAAACTTCGCTCGTGATCGCACCGATAGTGGCGGCCGCGGGCGTGCCCGTGCCCATGATCAGCGGCCGCGGGCTGGGCCACAGCGGCGGCACCCTCGACAAGCTGGAGTCCATTCCCGGCTTTAACGTGAATCTCCCGCTGGCGGAGTTCCGGCGCGTGCTTGCCGCCTGCGGCTGCGCTTTGATCGGCCAGACTGCCGAGATCGCTCCCGCCGACAAGAAGCTCTACGCGCTGCGCGACGTCACGGCCACTGTCGAAAGCCCGCCCCTGATCTCCGGCTCCATCATGAGCAAGAAACTGGCGGAAGGCATTGACGCCCTGGTGCTGGACGTGAAAACCGGTAGCGGCGCGTTTATGAAATCTGAGGAGGCTGCCGCCTCGCTCGCCGAACTCATGGTCGAGACCGGCGTGCGCATGGGCAAGAAGATGGTGGCGCTCATCACCGACATGGACCAGCCGCTGGGCCACAAAGTCGGCAACGCGCTCGAGGTCGAAGAGTGCATCGAAGTGATGCGCGGCGAAGGCCCGGCCGATCTGACCGAGCTCTGCCTCGAGCTGGCGGCGTGGATGCTGTTCCTCGCCGACCGCGTTACCAGCCTCGAAGAAGGCCGGCGATTGGCGGCGGAACTGATCGCTTCCGGCGCCGCCCTGGAAAAATTCCGCGAGATTATCTCGCTCCAAGGCGGCGACACCGGGGTGATCGACAACGCCGATCGCTTGCCGCAAGCCCGGCAGCGTTTGCCGATCCTTAACCGCAGCGACGGGTTCGTCACTTCGATCCAGTGTGAGCAGGTTGGCGTGGCCAGCCTGGTGCTGGGCGGCGGCCGCGAGAAGAAAGAGGACATCGTCGATCCCGCCGTCGGGATCGTGGTGCACAAGAAGGTGGGCGACTCCGTTCACGCTGGCGAGCCGCTCGCCACCATCCACTACAATTCTGACGCGCGGCTGAAGGAGGCCCGCCGGTTGCTGGAAGAAAGCTATGCAATCGCACCCGAGCCGCCCGTCGCGGCGCAGCCGCTCATCCATCGCATCATCCAAGGAACTCGACATGTTGAAGCGGGCAAGTAGAGCACAGGGGCTAACGCCCTCGCAAAAGGAGCGCCGATCCGGCGCGGCCAGGCGACTGACAACCGGAGACTCCCCATGTACCGCCTGATGGGATTCGTCGGCCTGGCCACCATGCTGGGACTGGCGTTTCTGTTTTCCACGAACCGACGCAGGATCAGCCTGAAGACGCTCATTTGGGGGGTCAGTCTCCAGTTCCTGTTCGCGCTGTTCGTGTTGCGCCTGTCTTTCGGACGCAACCTGCTGACCTGGGCGGGCGCGGGCGTGAATCAACTGCTGAGCTACTCCTTCGCCGGCTCGTCGTTCGTCTTCGGCGAGCTCGGCAAAAAGAATGGACAGATGGGGTTCTTCTTTGCCTTTCAGGTCCTGCCCACCATCATCTTTATCTCCGCGTTTTTCGCAGTGCTCTATCACTTCGGCATCATGCAATTCGTCATCCGCCAGTTCGCCAAAATCATGGTGCGGATGGGGGCAAGCGGGGCCGAGTCGCTGGACGTGGCGGCCAGCATCTTCATGGGACAGACGGAAGCGCCGCTGACCATTCGTCCTTTTCTCCCGTCGCTCACCCGCTCCGAGCTGATGACGGTCATGACCGCGGGCATGGCACACGTCTCCGGCGGCATCATGGGGGCTTATATCCTCTACGGCATCGAAGCCAAGCACCTGTTGAGCGCCGTGATCATGACCGCTCCCGGGACGATTCTGATGGCGAAGATGCTGGTTCCGGAGACGGAGACGCCGCTGACCTCGGGCCAATTCAAGCCCAGCGCTCAGGCGGCGACCGCCTCCATGGAGATCGACGCCGCCGCCATGCCCAAGGACGAAAATGTGCTCGGCGCCATCGCCCGCGGCACCATCGACGGCTTGCACCTGGCGCTCAACGTGGCTGCCATGCTGATCTCGTTTCTGGCGCTGATCTACCTGGTGAACGGGGTCCTCGGCGGCATCCACAATCACGTGGCATCGTGGTTCCCTGCCAGCCTGGAGACGATCTTCGGTGTAATCTTCGCGCCCATCGCGTTCGTGATCGGCATCCCATGGAAGGACTGCCTAGCAGTCGGAAACCTGTTGGGCACACGCATGGTCATCAACGAGTTGGTGGCCTATTCCATGCTCGGCGCGCAGAAGGGGGTCCTCGATCCGCGGTCGTTTACCATCGCCACCTTTGCACTGTGCGGCTTCGCGAACTTCAGCTCTAT
>Ga0335081_10005578_pt1 | contig 19918 bp, 19 predicted proteins | sample Lox_Sample_35_FD_206713 | JGI IMG/M metagenome (GOLD analysis project Ga0335081, IMG submission 206713) | Soil microbial communities from Loxahatchee National Wildlife Refuge, Florida, United States - Lox_Sample_3.5 | ecosystem: Environmental > Terrestrial > Soil > Wetlands | place: USA... | reverse complement strand
TGGCGCTGGTCGAGCCGGCTGCCGCCGTCACGGAAGCAGGCACCGGGAGCGCGGTGTTGTTGGACGAAACCGCTACGCTGGAACCGCCGGTGGGGGCCGCCTGGGACAACGTGATCGTGCAAGTGGTATTGCCGCCCGAGGTGATCGTGGCTGGCGTGCACCGCAAGGTCGTCACCGTGACTGGCGGGGTGACGGTCACCGCTGAGGTAGCCGAAGTACTGTTCAGCGATGCCGTAACCATCACGGCCTGATTGGCGGCGACCGTTCCCGCCGTGGCCGTGAAGCTGGCGGTGGTCGAGCCGGCCGCCACCGTCACGGAGGCAGGCACCGGGAGCGCGGTGTTGTTGGACGAAACCGCCACGCCGGAACCACCGGTGGGCGCCACCTGCGACAACGTGATCGTGCAGGTGGTATTGCCGCCCGAGGTGATCGTGGCTGGCGTACACTGCAAGGTCGTCACCGTGACTGGCGGGGTGACGGTCACCGCTGAGGTAGCCGAAGTGCTGTTCAGCGACGCCGTAACCGTCACCGATTGATTGGACGCGACCGTTACCGCCGTAGCCGTGAAGCTGGCGGTGGTCGAGCCGGCCGCCACTGTCACGGAGGCAGGCACCGGGAGCGCGGTGTTGTTGGACGAAACCGCCACGTTGGAACCGCCGGTGGGAGCCGCCTGCGTCAACGTGATCGTGCAGGTGGTTTTGCCGCCGGAGGTGATTGTCGCCGGTGTGCATTGCAGCGCTGACACCGTGACGAGAGGCGTAATGGTCACCGGTGAAGTTGCCGAGGTGCTATTCAGCGAAGCTGTAACCGTCACCGCCTGATTGGACGTAACTGTCCCCGCCGTAGCTGTGAAGCTGGTGGTGGTCGATCCGGCCGCCACTGTCACAGAGGCAGATACTGGAAGAGCGGTGTTATTGTCCGAAACCGCCACACTGGAACCGCCGGTGGGAGCCACCTGCGACAACGTGATCGTGCAGGTGGTTTTGCCACCCGAGGTGATCGTCGCCGGCATGCATTGCAAGGTCGTCACGGTGATTTGCGGGGTAACAGTCACCGCTGAGGTAGCCGAAGTGCTGTTCAGCGATGTCGTAACCGTCACTGCCTGATTGGCCGTCACCGTCCCGGCCGTAGCCGTGAAGCTGGTGGTGGTCGCGCCGGCTGCTACCGTCACGGAGGTCGGGACCGTCAGTGCCGCGTTGTTGTCGGAAACGGCCACGCTGGAACCGCCGGTGGGAGCCGCCTGGGACAATGTCACCGTGCAAGTCGCACTCCCGCCCGAGATGACTGTGGCCGGCGTACATTGCAAAGTCGTCACCGTGACTGGCGGGGTGACGGTCACGAGTGAAGTGGCTGAACCGCCGTTCAGGGAAGCCGTAACCGTCACGGCCTGATTGGAGGCAACCGTTCCCGCGGTGGCCGTGAAGTTGGCGGTGGTCGAGCCGGCCGCCACGGTCACGGAGGTCGGGACCGTCAGTGCCGCGTTGTTGTCCGAGAGCGCCACGCTGGAACCACCGGTGGGCGCCGCTTGCGACAACGTCACCGTGCAGGTCGCACTGCCACCCGAGCTGACCGTGGCCGGCGTACATTGCAGCGCTGACACCGTGACGAGAGGCGTAATGGTCACCGGTGAAGTTGCCGAGGTGCTATTCAGCGAAGCTGTAACCGTCACCGATTGATTGGACGCAACCGTCCCGGCCGTGGCCGTGAAGTTAGCAGTAGTCGAGCCGGCTGCCACTGTCACGGAGGTGGGAACCGTGAGCGCCGTGTTGTTGTCCGAAACCGCCACGCTCGAACCGCCCGTGGGAGCCGCCAATGACAGCGTCACGGTACACGTGGATCCTTTGCCGGCCGTCAGCGTGGCGGGTACGCATTGGAGCGCGGAAACCGTCGGAAGTACGCTGATCGTGCCGCCGGTCCCCGAGACGCCTATATAGGTCCCATCGGATAGGGTACCCATCGCATAGGTCATCGTTAGGGCATCTAGTGTGTCGGTGCTGGCTGAGGAAAGAGCGGCGGTTACCACGGCGACAACACCGCTGTTGATGGTGCTGCCAGTCATGCCAGTTGCCAGGCAGGTCAGAGATCCGCCGCCGGAGATGCAATTAAGCGCTTCCCCAGCAGCGGTAAGCGCCGGTCCGGCCACTGCGCTGAGGGAAGTGATGTCAGCGGGCGCATACGAAATGGTCCATTGCAAACCTGCTGGCGCGTTGGCCGCAGCATTCAAAGAGAGATTCAGTGAAAGGGTGCCGCCTTTAACTGCCGATCCGGAGGCCAGACTTAAAGATGGACCTTGGGCGTAGGCGCTACTGCCTAGCAACAGTGCCGCCAGAAAAATGCCAATCTGGTGCCGCGTAAGCTTCTGTAAAAGAACGCACATCCAGTACCAGCTTGACGTTCTAGAAGTACTGCATCAAGATTGATGATAGTTATTAGCAGAGAACAGACCTTTCGGCTGATACCCTAAGTATATTGATCATATTTTTCAATTAGTTACTTAGTTTTGAGGCAGATCCAACGCAAATAGTACTGGGCGACCAACCATGCTTGAGCCGGCGGCGGCGCTTCTTCAAGGGGGAGTATTCGAAGAACGGGTGGGTAATGCTGTTTTCGCGGATCGGAACGCGGTGGCCGGACGCACCTCCACTGTAGCGGTGGAAACTCGCAACCGATTAGCACCACGGGGACGAGTGGTTATCGCCGCGTGTTCGCGATTGACAGTTTTTCATGGGTCCGCCGGGCGCCGGCCAATTGCAGGACGACGGCCATGGACAACAGAAGTGCGACATCCGTAATTTCGGCGGGTACGCTCGGAATGTAGACGTGCACGAGAGAGATTGTCATCACGAGTGCGCTTCCGATTGCCATGGATGTGCTCAGACGGAAGCAGCGGTTTAGGAGCCATAGCAGGGTGCCGTAATCAAACGCTTTCTCGAAAAAAGACGGCACCGCGATGCGTGGCTCTCCTTCGATCAGGCCATGGAAGGGAATCCAGCCGAAGCGTTGGCCTGCAACTGCAAAATGAAAGGGCTCCAGTCCCTGGAGGAGGAGGCTCAAGACAAACAGGCAGGAAATCCATCGGCCGCGGGACCCGGCCCGCCACAACCATGCCGCCCACAGCACAACGGCGAGAACGCCGCCGGCCACTTCCGAGGCGGAGAGAACCGCCCCATCGATGAGAACGCGCGCCAGCAGCACGGCCAGCAGAAGAACAGGCAAAACCGCCCGCGCAAGGGCGGCTCCCAACAACTCGTCGAGCATCAGCGCCACCGCGAGCCATGCGGCCATATGGCGTAACAAGGCCACGGCGGAGAGTTGCGGTTTGAGCAATGGCTCGAGCGCATGCCAGTATTTGTGCAGGTCGACGACCGGCTCATAAGGGAACAGGCGATATCCGGCCCAGCAGGCTAGCAGCAGAAGCAGATAAGGCTTGAGGCGGACAGGCAGCCCACGGCAGCCTTTCCAAATCTGTTCGAACGCCAGGCCTCCGGCCGCCCCGAGCAGCGTGCCGGCGGCATTGGAGCGGACATCCGCCATAGATGGTAGTCTTACCCAGATATGCACTTGGCAAAGCTCCATGCATACGGAAAGCGCGATTCCCGCCGTAATGGCCGCAAGCACGCGGAGCCAGAGTGCCGCCCGAAAACTCAATACCGCGCAGAAGCCAAACGGGAGGTAGAGCACAACATTGGCGAGCATGTCGCCAAATGAGGATTGTTGCGACCAGGTGGAGAGCAGGGTATAAACCGCTCCATGACGGGTTGGGTGAAAAGAGAAAGTAAACGGGTACAGAGAGCCGTAAATAATTACTATGGCGACACCCGCCAAGGCGAGGGTAAAGCGGGATCGCCGCATTGAGGACGGGGGAATGCGAGCAGGCTGGGGCGTGGCCTCGGTCACGCCCCTATTGTCTCGTTTAATTAGTGTCGTCGATGGTCACACTGTTAACACCGTCGGAAATCGTTAGTGCTGGCGGGGTAATGGCGAACGATGCCGACGCAAGCAGAAGGGCAACGAGGGCGAGCAAATGAGACACGCAACAGTTTAGACACGGGTCATTCCTTTCGGGGGCTGAAGCCTTAGCAATGGAATGATGTTTGAAGAGGTCTGCAATCGTACAGTGGACATTCCTTATGGCCCACAAACTGGAAAATCCGTGGTGTTTTATCGTCTCTTCGGGTGTGAACTGAAGGCAAAAACTGAAAATGGGCCTGTTTCCCTTTCCAGGAACAGACCCATTCGAGGGCAAGGATGTTCAGGCGGAGGTTGACCAGCCGCCGGGAATCTTACGAAGCCCTACGGCGTCTCAGTCTGGACGTGCATAGCGCCACCACGGTGCCGAAGAGGATGATGGCGGTTGGTTCCGGAACCGGGCTTCCGCTGACGGACCCATCACTGCTGAATGTAAGGCCACTTCCGGTACAGAATGGGGCTGTGGTCGTACTGCAACTGCTGTTATCCGAAAATATCTGCTCCACAGTAACCGAATACGGCGACTTTGTAGTGAACGGGCCACCTAGCGTTGTTCCGGAGTTTGTACTGGTGAACGGGCCGACTGTGGGAATCGCTCCCCCTGCCGGTGTTCCAAAAATAGTGTTCGAGGTGTCTACCCAGGCAAGTTCCGATGTACTGCCAGCCCTACCCGCCGAAGTGGTTATGGTCGTACTGTACTGATTCGACCACTGCCCCGGAGTGGTGGGAACATTGAAATTAATGTCGCTGTAGAGCACATCCAGCGTGTTTGTCCCGCAACCTGTCGCGCTAGTACATGTGGCAGTGAGGGAGGTGAGATCCAGCGCCGGTTGCACGTTGGCGTTTGAGCCACTGGTTCCGAATATGACCTTCAAATCCCACCCACCGAAATTTGAATTCGAGTACGAGATCGAGTTGGAGGTGCCGGTGTCAACGACGGTGATGCAGGAAGCACCGTTGATACAAACCATCAATTCGTCGGTGCTGGTAGCGAAAGCGGCGGATGCAATCGCCAAAGCGATGAAAACCCCCAGGAAAAGCTTTTTCATAGGCTGGATTCTCCTTTTAGATCCTCTGGTACCTTACCTTACCTCGGAGGCGTATAAGCAGGTTAGCAGCCAAACACCGGTCCTGTCGTTAACTGCTTATTTTGGAAACCTTTGGGCAGCTCAGCAAGCAGTGGCGTAAGCGCATGGTGGTTCCGAAACTTCGGTATTCCGTGAAAACCCTTGGAGCGGTGCGCCATTGCGTCACTCAGGTGTTTTTAGTGAAGTGCATCCACCAACTGCCTGGCCGCTTTCGCTTCCGGCACGTTGGGGTTCAGTTTGAGCGCGGCTTCCAGGGTGGCCCGGCTGCGAGCGACATCGCCGTCCTTGGCATAAGCCATGGCGAGATGATATTTCCAAACGACATTGTCAGGCCTTGCCCCGGCTATTTCAAGATGTTGAATCGCCTGGGCATATTGCCCCTTACGATATAGAACCCATCCCAGAGTGTCACGAAACGCGGGGGCCGAGGGCTGCAACTCGACGGCTCTTTGAGCGTATTTCAAGGCCGAATCGGGTTCATTGCGATTCTCTGTGAGCAGATAAGCGAGATTATTCGATGCCTGCGCATCATTGGGCGCCAGATCGAGGGCTTTGCGAAGGTTCTCAATGGCGTTGTTGTAGTCGCCCATATGCTCCTCGACAATTGCCAGCCAGATTTGCGCGGTCGTATTGGCGTTATCGCGAGCCAGAAGGGCTTCGAGCCGCTTGCGCGCATCCGCGAGGTTGTGATCGGCATAATCCAGTTGCACCAGGGACAGATCGGCCAGTACAAATTGCGGATCAACGGATTTGACGGAGGCAAGAACGCTCCGGGCCTGGGTTTTCTCTCCCTTCGCCATCAGTAACATGGCCAGGAAATCCTGCACGGGCGCGGATTTCGGCTGCTGGGCGGCGTATTCCTTCACCTTCTGCAATGCCAGTGCATCGTTTTTCTGCGAGAGATAAGTCTGCTGCAGCGCTTGCAAAGCGCGAATATCCGTGGGATCGATCTTCAGCGCTTCTATGACCGAGGTGCGGGCGCCCGCCGGATCTCCCGAGCGCAACTTCCAAAGGCCGTCCTGGATCAACAAGTCAACCGACCTCTGTTGAGCGAGGCCCTGATCGATTCCTTTGCGCATCCGCGCCAGATCGTCCAACATCCAGTGAGCCCAGTTCCGGACGACCATCACGGGGATTACATCAGGGGCTTGGTTCAGGTAATCCAGAGCTGCCTGTGCCCCGGCTTTGGTGGCGACAAGACTTCCGGCCAGTTCCACCCGGACCGTCAGCAGTTTTGGGTTCAGTCGTAAGGCTTCGGAAAGGTTTTGTCTGTACAGGAGGACGTTCCCGCGCGCCTGATTCAGCTTTGCCAGGAGATAGTAAACCTCCGGGTCCGGTTTAGCCGCCAACACGCTATTTAAGTCGGCTTCGGCTTGCGAAAAATCCCGCCTTTCGATGCCGATCTCGCCCCTCTGTAAGAGCGCATCCAGGTCCTTAGGGTTCTTTTTCAAAGCCGCGGACAGCAGGCGATCCGCATCCGCGGGCCGGTGGACTGTTCGATAGGCCACAATCAAGTTCGTGCGGGCCTGGCGATCATCCGGGGCTTCCTTGGCCAGCCGCTCGAATTCACTCAGAGCCTGATCCTGCCGGCCGTCTTTGAACAGAAACACCGCATAAATCGAGCCGTAGCCCTCGAAACCGGCCAGGCGTTTAAAGCTCTGCTCGGCTTCCTGCTTCCGCCCTTCTCTGAGCTGGAGCTGAGCGAGATCGTAAAGAGCAGGCCCGCTTTTTGGATCCAGTGAAAGCGCGCGTTGCAGCTCTGGCTCCGCATCCGAACTGCGGATTTGCGAAAGGTAGAATTCCGCCAGGATTCTGTGCGCATCCGCCGATTTGGGGAGGTCTTTACAAGCCTTTTTTAGAATTTCCTCCGCCCCTGGCGTATCCTTCTGGTCGAGTTTGGCATGCGCCAGTATGACGAAGGAACGCAGGTCAGGGGGAAACTCCGTCAAGGCTCGTTCCAGCGACTGGACGGCGTTCCCGGAATTGCCTAATTTCAGTTCTGTCAGAGCGAGCGTGTTCAGAATCTCCGAATTTGCCCCCGTATCTTGCATGAGTGCTTTCACTTCGCGCTCTGCATCCTCGACCAAGGCCCTGTTATTTGTATCCGACTTCATTTGAGCGATCCGCAGACGGGCTCCGGCGTGGCTCGGATTGATCTCAAGCGCTTTCAGAAAAGCGATCACCGCTTGCCTGTAGTCTTGAACCTCAAAGAAGGCTATGCCTAGCTGGTAATAGGTCTCGGCATTCGAGGGATACACCTGGATAGCGTTATGAAACTGCAGAATGGCGCGGCGTGGATCCTTATTTTGAAGGAGGCGCTTTCCCGCCGCCAAGAACCTGGCGCTTTTCTCCTGGGGGGACCGCATGCACCCGGAGAAGCTGAATACGAGGATGAGCAGCGCGACAGCCGCTATTTTGCGCAGCGAGGATCTTCCGAATTTCATTTCTACTACCGTCTCCATAAATGCCTCAACAATATGACAGCAAGGGCAATTTTCGGACCATGCCCGGAACGGCAAACGCCGCCTGAATCCGGGCGAGGTGCGACCGTTGCTTGCACAATTTGCGAAACTTTCGTGCACTATGCAAGACAGTGGGGGATGACCTCCGCGGCGGGTTGGAGTATAAGGGGAAAGGAAAGTGACGGGGACGCGCCCTCATGCGAATTTGGATTACGCTTAGCACGCTATTCTGGATGATCGGCCCGGTAAACTCCACCGGCGCGGCGGCAGTATTCAAAGCCACTCCTTCGAATTACGCCTCCCGTGTGGCCAGGTTGAAGGCCGGTGACACGTTGAATCTTGCCGCCGGCCGCTATCCGGGGCTGACGGTCAAAGGACTGCGTGGCACGTCATCCGCCTGGATTGTCATCACGGGCCCGTCATCCGGGCCGCCCGCGGTGGTGTTGGGCCCGGCCTGCTGCAACGCCATCGAGATTTCAAATTCCAGCTTCGTGTCGATTGAGAATTTAACCATCGACAGCAAGGGCATCGAAGGCACTTTTGGGATCAGCGCCAAAGACGGACTGAGCAATCTTGTTCATGATATTCGGATTCAAAATAACCGGTTTGTCGGCCAGGGCGCATCGCAACAGACGGTCGCCATTTCCACGAAGACGCCGACATGGGGCTGGATCATCCGGGGAAATGAAATCAGCGGCGCCGGGACGGGAATCTACTTGGGCAACTCGGACGGCGCACAGCCGTTTGTGGCGGGGCTCATCGAAAACAATTTCATCGAGAACACCATCGGATACAACATGGAAATCAAGTGGCAGCACCGGAGGCCGGCCGTACCCGGAATGCCGGTGAGTCGGAGTTCCACGATTATCCGCAACAACGTTTTCGTCAAGAACGGCCGGCCCAGCCCGGATGGCGACCGCCCGAATGTGCTGGTGGGCGGCTTTCCGGATAGCGGAGCCGGCTCGGACGATCTGTACGAGGTGTACGGAAATCTATTTCTGAACAACCCCCGCGAGGCGTTGTTACAGGCTTCCGGCAGGGTGAGCGTACACGACAATATCTTTGTGGGGGGAGAGTACACGGCCCTTGCGTTACAGGCGCACGACCTCCCGTTGAAACTGGCGCACGTTTACAACAACACGATCTACACGCAACACCAGGGCATCCTTTTCGGTTCCCCCGCCATGCTGGAAGATGCGGTGATCGGGAACCTGATTTTCGCGGACGTGCCGATGTCGGGGCCCATGCAGCATACTCTTGGAAATCTGGGCAATACTGTGGCGCATGCGGGGGAATACGTCACAGCGCCATCGTTTGACGTGAGCACGATGGATTTTTATCCTTTGCCGGGGAAGTGCGAGGGCCAGCCGCTCGATTTGAAAGCATTCGCCGCGGAAACCGATTACGAGTTCGACTTCAACGGAGCGGCCAAGGACAGGTCGAACCAGGGGGCGGTGTTTCGCGGCGCATATGCCGGCGCGGGAAAGAACCCCGGGTGGAAATTGCAATTATCCGAAAAGAATGCCGTGAATCAGGCACAGGTGCCGTCGGCGATCGAAATCACTCCATCGAGCGGGAAGCGCGGGGAAAGCGGTTCATTTCTAATCGTGCTGCACACACCCAAACAGAGCAGCATCGCCGGCGTGCAATGGGAATTATGGGCCGGCGCAGGCATCACGATCGACCCGTCCGATATCGTAATCGGAAGCGCGGCCGCGGCCGCCGAAAAAACTCTGGCGTGTTCCGCGATGCCTCCGGTCCCGGGCCATCCCCTCGGGAAAAAGTGTCTGCTCGCCGGGGGCAAGAAGAATATCCCGGATGGCCCCATCGCAATCGTGCGGTATCGCGTAGGGCGGCAGGCCGACGGGAAAACGTCAGCTGTGCATCTGGAAAATATTTTGGGAGTGGATGCCGATCTTAAGATGGTGGATTTGGGGCACGCCGCGGAAACTCTGGCGACCCAATAACGCCGGGAGAAGAGCCAAAGCAGCGCTGGATGTACGGCACCAGCTCAGCCGCGAATATGCGGGCCTGTTCGAGAGCGCCGCGACGGTCGGCAACAATGATCCGGACGATGGAGCCGGCAGTGCTGTTTTGCATCAAAGCATCGCGGGCGAGCAGCAGCTTTCCCATATATTCGCTGGCGACAATGCTTGTTTTCGATTGATACCAATACAGCACCAGCCGGCGGTCTCCGGCGTGGTTGATGGAATATTTATTTACCGTAACGCCGCGGCCATCCACTGGAATTTCCGTGCTGCCGTAATTCCAAATCTCCCAGCCGGAGCCCGGCAGGCAGTGTTTCGGGGAATGCATGCTTTCCCCGGCGCGCTGCCGGGTATAGAAAGCGATGAACAAATCAATCTGCAACCCCTGGTTTTGGTAAGTGCGATCCAGGTAACTGTCGGCCACCAGCCTTCCTAAAACGCCTTCGCTGAGGGGGGGATTGGCAGCCCCCGTGAACCCGGCAATATTCCAGGGAATAGTGTCAAGCGGCTGTGCCAGCGATTCAGGCACGCGCGGCTCGCTTAACTTCGAAGCCACCAGGGTGGCCGAGAGCAGAAGGAATACGGCGAGTGTATGCTGGGAGACCAGCCTAAGCATGCGCGGGCTTCTTTCGTATGCAGCGGAAGATCAGTTTGGCGAGCAGCCACAGCATGCCAAAACCAACTACAAATATGAGCCACCCGGAAAACATATGGTAGAACCCCATCGCAAAAGCCGGATTATAGTCGGCCAGCAGAGCGGTCCCGGTCACTCGGATTACGTTCACCATGACCGCCAGCGGGATGGAGAAGAGAAACAGCAGAATCCGGCCCATGCCCGATGGGCCCTCCAGAAAACCGAGGAGCAAAGATGCGACCGCCATGGATGAAAGCGAATTTAAGCCGCTGCAAGCCTCGGCAACGCCGAGCGACGTATTCGCAAGATAGATAATGTTCCCGTCCCTATAGATCGAAACACCGAGCCATTGCGCGAAGTTGGTGGCAATGGCGGAGGCAAAAAGCTGGAGCGGAGATGCGATGGCCGTGAAGATGATGGCCGGTAGGGGCACCATGGTTGCGAGCAGAACGAAGGGAAACAACAGAGTCCGGAATCGTGCCCAGCCCCAGAATGTCCAGGTCAGGCCCGCCAGCAGCAGGACGAAGGAGATTCGGGACAGGAAGAATTCAGCCGCCAGGCCTCCCAACAGAAACACCATACAGGCCAGGCCGACCAGCCAGATACCGCGGCGGTCGGGCTCCGTCGGGTGGGCTAGCGTCAGGTGCCGGCGTTGAAACGCGATAAACAATGCCATCGGAGGCACGAGCATTCCGTAAGAGGACGCGTCTTCGGTCCACCATTCGACGGCCAAATCGGTGATCACGGTTCGATATAACGCCACGACGATAATGGCCAGCAACGCCATTTGCAGATATGCCGCGGTGTTGACATGGAGACTCTGTTTGACGGTCGTGGCGCTGGCGGCGATCTGCATCGAACGGGTCTATTTTATAGCACGTTCACAGCCATAATCCGCAATTTTTTGAGAGCCCGGTCCCGCCGCTTCGACATGTGCGACAAACTTTCGCAAATTGTGCAAATAAAGGTTCTTGAAACATGGGTTTTGCCGTGTTTTGAGGGGGTTTGAAGGTTGGCGGAAAAATTGCGAAACCGGGGGTCCGAGGGATTGAGCCACACACAGGAGCCAATGATGTCGAGTTCTTCCGAGCGCCAGAATCCGGAAAGTGGAGCCAGCAGAGTGGATGCGAATCACGGGCCGGAGTCGCTGCGGATCCGGGTGCGGCACGCCGCGCGGCAGGTGGAATCGAGCATCATCAGGGAAGCACTGGAGCAGCACCATTGGAACCGGCGCCGAACCGCCGAGGCTTTGAAGATCAGCTATCGCTCCCTGATGTACAAGATGAAAATCTGCAACCTGCGGGACTCCGTTCCGTTTGCTGAAAGCCAGCAGAGTTGAGGGTTTCTATGCGCAGAGTGACGGCATATATAGTGATGGTGCTGGCGATGGCGCTAGGGAGCCGGGTTGCCCCAGCGCAACAAATGAACGCCCTCGCAGGTCTCGAAAACGCCTCGTGGGAAGGGATCCATCTTTATGGAGTCAACGCCTTCACCTCGTATGTTAGTTCGGTCTATCCCATCAACACGACCCTCACCGTGGCTCCAGGCGCTACGCAATTGGGTCACGACGTGAATTACGGAGTTTCGGCCAGCGGAGGCTGGCAGTACCATCGCGGCGACAAGCTGGGCGTTACTGTTTCCTACACCGGAAGTTACAACCGTTCGCAGAATTACAAGAGCCTGAGTTCATTCGGTCACGCTTTGAGAGCAAGCGCATTTTGGGAACTGACACCTAAATTGACTTTAGATTTATCGGCAAACGGCATCTACCAGACCTTGGCGGAATATATTTTTCAGCCCAGCAGCTTAAGTGTGACCGCGCAATCTCCCGCCACCATCAACAATGTGGCGGCGTCCATGGGTGTTGGACAATTCAGCAATGCACAGGCGGCATCCGCGCTGACCGGTGGTACTGCCGCAAACGTTTTACCGCAAACCAGTCTCGCGACGAGCCTGCTGCTTGGGGATCGCATTTTAAGCTATGCTACGCAGGCGTCGTTAAGTTATCAAGCGACCGAGAGGCTTTCATTCAACTTTTCGGGGGTGAATGCAGCGGGGCAGAATCGCACCGCTGGGACATCAGGGATCTCTCCCCAGACGTACCCCGTGCCTCACACGCTTGGTCTGACTGCAGGCGGATCTGTGGGTTATGAGATATCTAGCCGCACGAGTATTGGCTTCAATATCAGCGGGGGCCGCAATTCAAACGTTTACCAGAGCGGCTACACAACGGTAGCGGCCGGGACTTTTGGACGGATGATGGGCACTCGTTGGTTCCTGCACGCGTCCGGGGGCGCGGCATATTCAGCCATAATTCAACAACAGCAGGGGGCTCCGAAGAACCTCCAGGTGACCACCTCCGGTTCGCTGGGTTACGGCCTGGCGGCACAAACATTTCTCGGCAGTTACAACCGTTCGAGCATGGATGCAAATGGTTTTGCGATCGGTACCAACACGAATCTGGGAGGTGCATGGAGTTGGCACCGCCCGGATCGCAGGTGGAATATGGGCGTGAGTTTCGGCCAGCAACAGTTGCGAAATACGGGTTTTGCAAGTTTGTCCGGCTGGAATGCCTCGGTGATGTGGTACACGCATTTGACGAATGGCGTGAGGTTAACCACCCAATATGCCTATTCGAACAGCACAGGCGACTACTTGGGCATTACGACAAAGATAACGGTGAATAGCGTTCGGCTGACGGTCAGTTGGATCCCGTCAGCCCTACAGGCGGCGGCTGCGGCGACTGCTACAGCGATGCGCCAGCCCTGAAATTCCGTTTATATGTTCAGAATCCTCAATCAATACGTATCGGCCAAAAGCCTTCTGCTGCTCGTGGAAGAAGGCATCCTCGTCCTGCTCTCGCTGCTTTGTGCCGTGAAATTGCGGTTCTGGAGCAGCCCGGCCGAGTTGGCGCTGTATGTCGCCTTTCCGGATTTCGCGGTGCAATGCGCCATCGTGGTGGTAGTGTGCCTGGTCTGTTTTTATTTAAACAACCTCTACGATCTGAGCACCGGCTATGACTCCGTCGACCGCGTGCTGCGCATCGAGCAGTCACTGGGAGCCGCCAGTCTGCTGCTCGGCTCGCTCTATTTTCTGTTTCCCAGTTTACTGCTCAGCCGAGGCGTATTCATTATTGCGATGCTGCTGGCGACGACCCTGACGGTGTTGAGCCGGAAGGCGTTTGAAAAGGTTTGGCAGTTGACCGCTCCCCGGCAGGCTGTGGCCATTCTCGGCACGGGCGAACTGGCTTTGACGACGGCTAGAGAGTTGACGCGCCGCGAAGACCTCAGTTTGAGGGTGGAAGGGTTTATTACTACCCGCACTACTCCGATGGATAGCGAAACACTGCTGGGATTTCCGGTTCTCGGTTCCGCTAGCAATCTTGAGGCGGTCGCGAGCGAACACGGCATAGCGCGGATCATCGTAGCCATGGAAGACCGGCGGGGAGCATTGCCGACGCGCGAACTGGTGACCCTCAGGGTGCGGGGCGTGCGCGTGGAAGATGCATCCACGACGCTGGCCGGGCTGACCGGGCGAGTGGCGCTGCGAGCGGTAAAGCCGAGTTGGTTCGTATTTTCCGAAGGGTTTCAGCGCTCGAAGTGGAACGATTCCCTGAAACGCGTCGGGGACCTGTTTTTTGGACTGGTTGGCCTGATATTGTCGTCGCCGCTGATGGCGGCCGTTGCCGTGGCGGTGAAGTTGGATTCCAAAGGACCTGCCATTTACCACCAAACCCGCGTGGGTAGGATGGGGAAGTGTTTTGAAGTGCTCAAATTTCGTTCCATGCGGTTGGATGCCGAAAAGCTCAATGGCGCTCAATGGGCAACGGAAAATGACCCGCGGGTAACACGTGTGGGGCGATTCCTCCGCAAGTACAGGCTGGATGAATTACCGCAGTTCTTCAATGTGATTCGGGGGGATATGAGTTTTGTGGGGCCCAGGCCCGAACGTCCTTGTTTTGTCGAAGAACTGAAGGAGAAAATTCCGTATTATGACGAGCGCCACTCCGTGCGCCCGGGGCTCACGGGCTGGGCGCAGGTGCAGTATAACTACGGCGCCAGTGTCGATGATGCTTACAATAAACTCGAATATGATTTGTTCTATTTAAAGAACGTCTCGTTTTCATTCGATTTATTAATCATTCTACAAACTGTGCGCCTTATCCTGGCCGGCCGCGGAGGCCGGTAGGCGATACGGTGTGCCACAATATATTCCGCTTATGGGAGAAGCCGGCGGATACCAGCGACCAGATGAAAGTACTAGAACTATCGGGACATCTGATAGAGGCACGGATTTGGCTGGGTAATTGCCAGACATGGGAGAGAGATGATCAATTCCGTCGTTTCAGGTAGTGGTCGACCCAAACAGGCCGCCATGGCAGCAGCAGCTCCGCCCATGGAGCATTACGTCCAGTTGCTCCTGCACCGGAAGTGGATCATCGTGACTGTGTTTGTGGTGGTCACGTCGCTGATTATCGCCAGTGTCCAGGCGCTTCCTAATGTGTACACCGCGCAAACACTGATTTTGGTGGATCCGCAGAAGGTGCCGGAAACCTATGTGAAATCGACTGTGACGGGGAGTGTGCGCGACCGTCTGAGCACGTTATCGCAGCAGATCTTGAGCGCCACGCGCTTGCAGAAAATTATCGATGAGCTGCATCTGTACCAGGCGGAAAAGAAGAAGATGGCGCGGGAAGAGATCATCGCCCAGATGCGTAAAGACATCACCACGACGGTGGTGAGCGATTTTGGCCCCGCCCAGGATTTGCAAGCCTTCCGCATCAGCTACAACGGCACAGACCCGCGTCAGGTGGCACAGGTCACAAACAATCTGGCGTCGCTCTTCATCGAGGAGAACCTGCGAGCCAGAGAGCAGCAATCCTCCGGAACCACCGAATTTATCGAAAATCAATTACAGGACACACGCAAGGCGCTTGAGGAGCAGGAAAACAAGCTGAAGGATTTCCGTTTGAGGCACGTTGGCGAGATGCCGGAACAACAGTCCGCAGACCTGCAGATTTTAGGGAACCTGCAAAACCAGGTGCAAGTGGAAGGCGATGCATTGAGCCGGGCGGAGCAGCAAAAGACCTTGCTCCAGTCCTTGGTGACGCAAACGGCTCCGGTGGTCGATCTGGATAGCGGCGGCACCGATGAAATCGGAACGCACACGCCGGCCAAGACAGGGCCGGTGGCGGCGGCCGTTCCCCCAAAATCCGCACTTGCTCAAGACCGGGCGAAACTCAACGAGCTGTTGACTCACTATAAGGAGACGTGGCCGGACGTCATCAACTTGAAGAAGAGAATCCAGCAGGAGGAAGCTCAAGAGGCGCTCGCGGGAGTTCATGAAGTACCAGCCGCGCCTAAGGTGCCGGTTCCCCCGCCGCCTCCATCGCTGACCGCCGCTAAAACCGACCCCGCGGCCGTCGTTGCCCCGCCGCAAAAGCATTTTAATCCGGTCCTGCAAGGACAAATTGAAGCGGCCGACGCGGAAATCGCCAAGCATAAACAAGAACTACAGCGATTGTCCAGACTGGTTGCCAACTACCAGGCCAAGCTGGAGGCGATTCCCGTCCGCGAGCAGGAGACCCTGTCTTTGTCGCGAGACTATGAGATGACCAAGCAACACTACTCGCAACTGGAGTCACAGGCACTCTCGGCGGAGACGGCTACGCAATTGGAGTTCCGGCAAAAAGGTCAAAGATTCGTGGTTTTGGATCCGGCCATAGCGCCCGAGAAACCCTCCAAACCCAATCGGCCACTGCTCGACGTGGCCGGGGCTTTCATAGCCCTGATTATTGGTTTGGTCGTCGCCATGGCGCCGGAGTTCTTCGGAATGACCATCATCGGGCCGCAGGACATCGCATCCGCGGGCAATCTCACGATCTTGGAAAGTATTCCAGTAATTATGACTCGCTCCGATCAGATTGCGCGCAAGCGGCGGATACTGGTGGCGGCGGCGTCCGTAGTGTTTACAACCGCGGCCGCCGGTACAATTTTGTTCCTGCGTTTCCGCAATCAAATATAGGAAAGCCTGGACGAAAATGACGGGCGGAAGCGATCGATTGGAAAACAGGAAGTGTCACGATCAATAACCCGATCTCCCGATTGTGTCCCAATTCTGGGGAAACTGGGTGTCTCTTTGGGAGTCTGCTGGATTTGAGGTGGTTGTACGCCGCTTAATCTTTGGAAACATTGAACTTTTTTGATGGTGTTTGAATTGCCGAGAAGCTGATAAATATAGCGCCTGTTCCTATGAGCCGATTGTACGATGCATTGACGGAGGCAAGCCGTGCCCGCAAGGGTCTGGGCCCAAATGGCACAACCGGGCTCTGGGGCGGGGAAATCCCGGATATTGAGATCCCTCCCATTCAGACCGCGGTGGAAGAAGCCGCTCCACCTCCCGACGTAGATTTCGCCGGGAGCGTAACCACCGAAGCCGGTACCCTCGAAGTCGGGCCTCCGCCTCCAACTCCAGCTCCGCAGGTTCCACCAGAGGAATTCAGCGTCGGGCTGAATCGATTTCCGGGAGCGCCTACCACAGCCAGCCTGGATAAGAAGGCGAGGTTGATTCCTCATGCTATGGACAGTTCCGTCATTGAGCATTACCGCAGATTGCGCACGAAAATACTCCAGAAGCGCGACGAGAAGCCGTTCCGGAGTTTGCTGGTGACCAGCGCCAATCCCCAGGAAGGCAAGACAGTTACAGTGCTGAACCTGGGGCTGAGCTTCGCCATGCTGCCTGGTTTTAAAGTTCTGGTGATCGATGGGGATCTGAGGCGGGGCTCGCTCGCGCGTTCGTTAGGGGTGCCGGAGAAGCAGCCCGGATTAGCGGATGTTATCAGCGGCACCGCAAAGCTGGAAGACGTGGTACTGCATTCCGACGAAGTTCCAATGCACTTTATTGTGCGCGGGAATGCGCGGGTGACGGATATGCATGCCTCCCAATTCGATGTCCATTTCCGGAAACTGGCGGAAGATTTCGATTTGATCATCGTCGATTCGCCGCCCGTAAATCTGCTGGCGGATGTGCAGCTTCTGGCGAGCGCCTGCGAAGCCGTGCTGCTGGTGGCGCGCTCCTTCGTGACCAGCCGCCAGACGCTGGAGAAAGCGGTCCAGGATTTGCAAACTTTCAACGTGATTGGCACGGTTTTGAATGCCGCCGCGAAGGGACGCTCGCAGTACTACAGCGGATACTATTGAGGCCAGGGATGAGCAACGGGGGTTCAGTGGCTTCGCGCGGCTGTGACAGTGTGCCGGACGCGCTAGAGCGGGCCTATATCGGCGAACTGGAGCGCGGCCAGGAGGACCAATGGGACCGGTTTGCGACGTTGTCCGCCACGGGGACGATGTTCCATCTTTCCGGCTGGCAAACTCTGGTTGAGAAGGTTCTGGGCCACCGTTCGTTTCGGCTGGTGGCGCGGCGTGGGGATCGAATTACCGGCATTTTCCCCATCAGCTGGATCCGCAGCCGGTTGTTCGGCAACTGCCTGGTTTCCTCGCCACTGGCGGTCTATGGCGGCATCTGCGCGGCGGATAGCGACTCATATTTCAGCTTGCTGCAGGCGGGGAGCGATCTGGCGAAGAAGCTGGGCGTGAACTACCTGGAGATGCGGAACCAGACGGAGCCATACGCCACTGCATTGCCCGGCCGCGATCTTTATGTCACCTTCACCCAAGACCTGTCGCCCGGGCCGGAGAAACTTCTCCAGGCATTGCCGCGCGATACGCGCTACGCCATCCGGAAATCACTGAAGGCGGGGCTGGAGTGGACGGAAGATCTGACGCTGGAGGAGTTCTACGAGCTGTACGCGCAAAGCGTTCATCGCCTGGGAACGCCCGTGTTCTCCAAGGATCTGTTCGCGAATTTGCGGGCCATTTTCCCGCGGCAGTCGAGGCTTTTCGGGGTGCGCAAGGGGAAGCAGGCGATCGCCGGCGTGCTCTGCCTGTACTTTCGGGACCAGGTTTTGCCGTATTATGCCGGCGCGCTGCCGAAATTCTACAAAGAATCGCCCAACAATTTCATGTACTGGAGTCTGATCGCGCAAAGCTGCGGCGAGGGGGTCCGCTATTTCGACTTCGGGCGAAGCAAGAAGGGGACCGGTTCCTACAGCTTCAAATCGGCATGGTCGATGCAGATTTCGGAGCTTCCATATCGATACCACCTGGTGCGGGCGAAGGAAGTCCCGCAGATGAGCCCGGTGGATGGAAAATTTCAAAAGGCCGTGGCGCTGTGGAAACGGATGCCCTATGCTTGTACGAAGATCATCGGCCCCAGGCTGATTCGATGCATACCCTCCATCTGAGAGGGGGAAACGAAACAGGCGTGTAGCTCAGCGGTTAGAGCGCCCTGATTAAACGCCAGGGAGGTCGTAGGTTCAAATCCTGCCGCGCCTACCAAACCAGGCTTTGTGAAAGTTCTGTACCTGTGCCACCGCATTCCCTATCCGCCGGATAAAGGGGACAAAATTCGCGCCTTTCACCAGGTGCAGGCCATCGCCCGGCGGCACGAAATCGACTTATTCACGATGGCCGACGACGCCTCCGACCTGCGTCACGCGCCAGTTTTGCAGCAGTATTGCCGACAGGTGACGGTGGCCCGGTTAAATCCGCGCCTGGCGCGCGTGCGGGCGCTCCCTTATTTGCTGACGAGGGCGCCGCTCACCATCCCTTATTTCTACTGCGCGGAGCTGCGGGCGGAAGTGCGGAAGGCGGTGGCGGCGCGCGGCTACGATCGCATTTTCGTGTACTGCTCGGCGATGGCGCAGTATGTGGAACCGGCCTGGGGAATTTCGCTGCTGACGGATTTTGTCGATGTGGATTCCGATAAGTGGATGCAGTACGCGAACTTTACGCGGTGGCCGCTGGCGGCCGTCTACCGCCGGGAGGGCCGGGCGCTGCGAGAATATGAGCGGCGCATCTGTGAAAACTCCGCATGCGTGGTGGTGACCACCGGACGCGAAGCCTCCCTGGCGCGGCAGATCGCGGAGGGTACGCGCGTTGAGGTAATTCCCAACGGGGTGGATACGGAATACTTCCAGCCGGCCGCAAAACCGTCGCCGGAGGGCGCTCCTACCGTCGGTTTCACCGGCGATATGAGCTATTTCCCGAACGTGGAGGCGGTAACGTATTTTGCCCAAAAGGTGCTGCCACTGATCCGGCGGTCGGTGGGGGAGACGCGGTTCCTGATCGTGGGGCGCAACCCGGGTCGCGACGTCAGGAGACTGGCGGAAATCGAGGGCGTTGAGGTGACCGGGTTCGTGCCGGACGTGCGGGATTATCTCACCCGGATGCATGTAGCGGTAGCGCCCTTCTCGATCGCCGCCGGGATTCAGAATAAGATCCTGGAAGCGATGGCTTCGGGAATCCCGATTGTGTGCACCTCGAGGGCGGCGCAAGGCCTGTCGGGCGAAGTTGCCGGCGCGGTGGAACTGGCGGATTCGGCCGAGAAAATGGCCGCCACCATCGCGGACCTGCTGCGCCAGCCGGAACTTGCCCGCAGCAAGGGCATGCAGGGCCGGGCCCGGGTGGCCGCCGAATACCAGTGGGAGCGATCGCTTGGGCAATTGCTCCAACTGCTGGAGAACCCCGCCGGGCAGCAGCCCTCCCCCGCGGCCTATAGCAGCCGCGCGTAATTCAACCTGTCCGATGCAGTAGCTCCTGCTGATAGTACTGTGTCCTATTCGTAAAACGAAGCGGTTGGAAGGCGAATTGCTGTTGTCCAGGGACTAACGCAGCCGTCTGAGCACCAGGAACCGACCGCCCCGACTATGCCGATTCG
>Ga0335081_10005576_pt1 | contig 19922 bp, 22 predicted proteins | sample Lox_Sample_35_FD_206713 | JGI IMG/M metagenome (GOLD analysis project Ga0335081, IMG submission 206713) | Soil microbial communities from Loxahatchee National Wildlife Refuge, Florida, United States - Lox_Sample_3.5 | ecosystem: Environmental > Terrestrial > Soil > Wetlands | place: USA... | reverse complement strand
GGATTCCCGGCGCGACAACCGATAGGGGAAGTGCGATGAAGAAGAAGATGGGATGGGGCTTCGGCCTGGCGATGGCAAGCATGGTCTTTTTCGCGGGCCAAGCGCTGGCGCAAAGCAGCGAGAGCACGGGCAGCAGCGGCTCGAGGATGGAGCACTCCGGGAGCGACAAGTCGCTTCACGGCAAGGTCGAGAACTTTGACCGCACCAGCAACACCCTCACGCTCTCGGGTTCCAGCAAGACCTTCAAGCTCGATCCGAGCACGAAGGTGAGCAAGAACGGAGCGAAAGCCACCCTCGACGACATCCAAGAGGGCGACGAGGTCCGCGCAAGCTACTCCGGCTCGGGCAATACGCTCCAGGTGAAAAGCATCGACATCATGTCGACCGGCTCGATGGGAACTCCCCGAACTCCCTCCACAGGCTCCCAACCCAACACCCCACCCTCGGACATGGGCGGCTCGAAGGGCTATTAGGTCTTCTTGAATTGTCCCCGGCGGTAAGCGGTCGCCGCCGGGAGTGGTTTCCCCACCGCACGGGTCGCTCGAGGTTGTGGGGAACGGGAGGCGGTCGCGGGATCGGGGAGCCGCCGCCACCCGCCTCCGGCTCAGGAGCCCTGAGGTTCATTGTCTCGGAGCACGCTCTCCAGCCTGGCGGCGAGCTGGCCGCGCGTGAGCACCTCGGTGACGCCGATCGATCGCGCCTCCTCCATGAGCTCCGCCTGCAGGTGCCCCAGGAATCCGATCACCCGGGTGGAGGGGAACTCCGCGCAGATCGTGCGGAGTTCATTCATTATGCCTGCCCCATTCAGGTCAGCGACAACAAGGGAGGGACGTTGCCGAGTGACTGTCTCCAAAAGGGGCGCACCGCGGGGTGCCCATTCGATTTGCACCCCAGCCCGCTTTGCCGCGGAATCGATCTTCGATCCGAAGAGGAGATCGCGGACAGCGACAAGAATCATCGTCGGATGGTAACGCGATCGTTCCGAGACGCGCCTACCTTGCTGGGGGATACTTCTGCAGCTTGCGCTGCAAGGAACGCCGGTGGATCCCGAGCCGACGCGCCGCCTCGCTGATGTTTCCACCGCAGTCGGCAAGAACCCGCTGGATGTGTTCCCACTCGGCCCGCGCCAGCGAAGGCGTCTCGAAATGGCCGGGTGCGGGAAGGGCTCCCGACTTGGCGAAGGCGGAGAGGAGTTCGTCGGCATCGACCGGTTTCGGCAGATAGCCCTCCGCACCCAGCTTGGTCGCCTCGACTGCGGTAGCAATGCTGCCGTACCCGGTGAGCACGAGGATGCGGGTCACCGGGTCGTGCTCGCGCATCTCGCGCAAGAGATCGAGACCGCTTCTCCCGGGCATGCGGAGGTCGAGGACCGCCATCTCTGGCGAATCGGTGCGGACCTGCTCCATCGCCTCGTCGGCGTTTCCTGCGGTGCGGACATAGAAGCCGCGTTCGCGCAGGGCGCGGGCAAGCCGCTCGCGCAGCGTGAGGTCGTCGTCCACGAGCAGGATGCTCGGCGATGCATCGCGGTGATTGTCGGATGGGGTATTACCGAAGGGCGCGTTCATTTCACCTCGCTCCTGCGCTTGCGCGCGATCGGGAGCCTGAGGGTGGCGGTGGTGCCGTTGCCGGGAGCGGAGCTGAGTTCAAGTCCCCCGCCCAGTTGCTCGGCAAGCGTTTGGGTAAGGAACAAGCCAAGGCCTATTCCTTCGCCCGGAACCTTGGTGGTGAAGAATGGCTCGCCCGCGCGCGAAAGGATGTCGCCAGGCATCCCGCATCCCCGGTCGACGACCTGGGCGAGTACCTCCGCGGCCTCGACCACCAGCCGCAACAAGACCGGAGAGCCAACCGGTGATGCTTGCAAGGCGTTCTTGAGCAGGCCCCGCAGCGCGCGGGTGAGACCGCGCGGCGGACCTGATACCACGTGCGTTTCGAGATCGAAGTCCGCCCACAACTCCACGCGCTCACGCCCCGGCAAGTGCTCAAGTGTTCCGCTCACCCAGGCCGAGAGCGGCATGGCCACGAACGGCTCGCCCGCGTTCTCGCCCGCCTGTGCCGACATGTGATGAAGGATGTCGCGACAGCGCGCGACCTGCTCCCGGATGAGGACCAGATCCTGCATCGAACTCTCTGGTGAGCCCTGTCGCTCTGCCGAGCGCTGCAGCTCCTTCACGACAACGGCAATGGTGGACAGAGGCGTTGACAGCTCGTGCGCAGCGCCCGCCGCCAGGGTCGCGAGCGAGGCCACCTTGTCCTTCCGCGCCGACAAGCTGCGTTCCTCCGCGAGCGCTTGCTGCACGCGGGTGAGTGCCAACTGCACGCGTTGCACGATGTACACGATGAAAGCCCCCGCCAGCACAGAGGATATCCACAAGCCTTGCATGTGGAGGGCCATGAGCTCCTTGTGGTCGATCCCCGAAAGCGGTCGGAACGCACCGATGTGACTCAACGCAAACAGCGAGCCGAACAGCAGCAGGGTCGCGGCCAACATGGCCCAGGCCAATGGTGCCTCCAGCAGCACGGTCGCGAGCGCCACGTTCACAAGATACATTGTGCAGAAGGGATTCCAATAGCCACCGGAGAGTGCAAGAAGAACGGTCAGGAACATGGCATCGACGAGCATCGTCCCCGCGATGGTAGCGTCCCCCACCCGCTTCGCCCGTCCGAGCCACACCTCGAGGGCGATGGTACCGATCAGCTCGAGACCCACCAGTGCAAGCAGGATTCCGACCGGCACGTCGATCTTGAGAATCCAGCGCGCCGTGAAAATGGCGAGCGTCTGTCCAACCACCCCTCCGAACTGGAGTCGAATGAGCCAAGATAGCTTGATGCGATTGGTGTTGACCCGGCGTTCCGGCCTCGCCGACATGCTCCTCCTGCCCACCGCGGCCGGCGCATTCATCTTTTGAAATTCTACCAACAAACGAACCGCTGTGGGGTGTTCTCCCAGGTGGGGGCAAGGAAGCATCTGGCGCACGTTGCCGAAGGCAGGCCGCTTGACCCGATGGCAGGCCCGACCTAGCCTCCCCTCCATGCGCGGCCGGGGACGTCCCATTGCCACCGTACTCACGGATGTCCTCGCTCCCCGCGCAGATGCGCGGGCCGTTGCGCTCGCGGCAGCCTTCGCCGAGGCTTGCGGCTGGCCGCTGTCCCGCGAGGTCACGTTGCGCGCCGTCAATCGCGAGGGCCGCCTCATCGCGGTAGCTTCGACAAGGGGCTGGGCCGACCAGATCGCCTCCCTCGGACCGACCATCCGGGCCAGAATGAACGCGCGACTCGGGCGCGAGGTGGCCACCGCGCTCGACGTTCGCGTGGGACCACCTGATCGGTGAAACCGATGCATCGCTGGCACGGCCTCCTGGCCGTCGCCTTCGCGTTGTTCGCCTGTGCCGCGCCGACCAGGGAGCCGCTGGCACTCCGTGCGGGAACGGAGCCGTCCCGCCCGCTTGCCTTCGGCAGCTATGGCCCTGAGCCAGTGGCCGTGCCTTCCCCACTCGAGCGAGCAGCGATCGAGGAGGGTCAGGAGCGGATTGCCGGCCGCGGTCTTGCCCCACGCACCTCCCCTGCCCTAATCTGGGCCGCCCGCGACTTGGCACGCCGGGCCGCCGAAGGCGAACCGGACCCCCTCTCGCGAGCGCACCTTCGAACGGCGCTCGCCCGCGCCCTCTCCTACGACCCGGCACCGGTGGCACACCTGGTCGTCGCGAAGGCGAGCGAAGCCACCAGCGCCCTTGCCCGGACCTTGGGCGAGTCTGGGTCCTTTACCCATTTGGGCGCTGGGGCCGCGGTGCGCGACGGGCGCAGCTACCTCGTCTTGCTGACGGCACGCCGTACGGCGCTGCTCGGGTCTTTCCCGCGCGAGGTCTCGGTGGGCACCTCCGCCACGCTCCTCGGCAGGCTGGTCGGACTCGAGGATCCCAGCGTGCACGTCACTGCTCCTTCCGGCCAAAGCCGCGAGCTGGCCGCTCGGGGCGGGGGCCGCCGCGACTTCAGAGCTCCCCTCCGGTTCGACGTGGCGGGACGTTGGGTCGTGGAGGTGATCGGCAGGGGCCCCCGGGGACCCGAGGTCGCGGCCTTGCTGACGGTCTCCTGTGGCGGTGTCTCCATCGCCGATCCGACCGGCACAGTTGAGTCAGACCCACCCGACCCGCGCCAGGCCGAGTCGCTCGTCGCGGTAGCCCTCAATGCCACGCGTGAAAGAAGCGGCCTCGAACCGATCGAGTTCTCTTCCGAACTCGCTGCAGTGGCGCGGCAGCACAGTGAAGCCATGCTGGCACGAGGCGTGCTCGCGCACATTCTTCCGGGCTCGGGCAGCGCGGGCGACCGTCTGCGACATGCGCACCTGCCCTACGCCGCTGTGCTCGAGAACGTCGCGAGGGGCCGCAGCGCAATCGCAGCCCACCGTGGAGCCGAGGAGAGCCCGGCCCATCGGCAGAACATTCTGGCGCCCTTGGTTACCCGGATGGGGTGTGGGATCGCGCGAGGCCGGCTTCCCACCGGAGAACCCATCGTGTACCTCACCGAGATCTTCGTACAGCCAGTGGAGGACGGGAGCGAGGATCGGATGACACCGGAGGCGCACGTCCTCGAGGCGGTCTGGGGCGAGCGTGCCCGCCTGCACGCCCCACCCGTGACCTCGGATCCCGCTCTGGACGATCTCGCGCGCGAGGCGGCGCGCGAGATGCTCCGCGCCGGCGAACCAAGCGACAAGTCCCTGAGAAACAGAACGCGCGCCCTGGGACGCAAGCTCATCGGCGCTGATGCGTTCATCGCCGCGAAGGTCTCCGAGGTGACCCGCTCCCTGAACCTCCGCGATGCGCGGTTTCGCCGCGTCGGGGTGGGTGTCGCCATCGGCGACAGCCCCCGCTATGGGAACGGGTTGTTGTGGATCGCGGTGATCTACACGGATTGAATTGTCCGGTTGCCTCACCCGACCCCGCCGGGAAGCTGCGTTGAGAGAACCCACCGGGCGCGGTGCTGCCCGGCATCTGCTCGCGGGCCGAGCAGCGAATTGCGGGGACCTCTCCGCCCCGCGCACCTGCCATCGCGCCATTCTGGCGCCGTCCCGATGACGCGTTGTTCACGCCCCGAAGCAGCTGCCAAGCGCAATGGTGCGCGTTTCCGAAGGAATTCGCACCGGGGCGGGTGGACGCGACCTTCGGGAGTCCGAGGGCTCGAGGTTGAGCGGCGTGGGGACCGTGGTTCGATCGAACTCGGCCGTTGCCATAGTGAAGTGAACCTGCTCTTCACGATCGCACGCAAATCGCCCAGCAGCTGTGGCCAGGCTCGCCGACTCCAGTCCACTTAGTGTGGGCCCTGTACTTCGCTGCGGGTGAGCGCTGCGCGGGAGCCACCACGGAGTCGCGCCCCGGCTTCCCCTGCTACCTGCCGTGGCGTCAAAGAGCATGGGTGCGAGCTCGCGACGCATGTACCGCTCGACAAAGTAATGCACATGCACATGAGGACGTGGCGCGAACGCGCTCCTTGGGATGCCGATCGGCGCCCCTGCAGGTAGACAATGGCTGCGAAAGGCGCCATCCACTCGAGAGGGGAAGGAGTCGCGCTGCATTCCAAACCGGAAGTGCTTGCTCATCTGGAAGCGGCCAATGACCTGTCCGACCCGCAGCGCGATGGCCTTCGGTCCCTTTGCACCTGCTGAGACTGCGGCCAGGCTGCGCTCGATGGCAGAGAGCAACCGGGAAAGAGGCTGACGGGCAGCTTCGGGGTGGTCCGTTCCTCCGCGCCAACCATGGAGGGCTGAACGGCGATGCCCAGCCACGGTTCACCGCACAGGGTGGCTGCCGGACGCGACGGCTGGAAGCATCAGCTGCAAGGGGCCCCCATCGGCAATCGTGGCTTTCTGCATGCGGGCCTGGGATGGCAGGCGCTCGGCACAGCTCGGATTCTCCGAGTTCGCTCGCTGCGCCCGATCATCCGGGGCTCAAGGTCGCGCCGGTAGCGTGGACGAGGCGCGCGGAGTCATGCGCGTCACCAAGCGTGCGTGGCCACGTGGCTTCGGAGACTGCCAGGCCAGCCCTGAACAGTTCCCGCCCGAGCGCTGCCGCAAGCCGCGGTGGCTCGCTGCGAGACTCGAGGCTGCAAATTCTCTGCGAAGCGATCTCGCGATGCTCACTACTAGTCGTATAACCCGACGGTGTGCCTCCACATGGGAATGAGCGCGCGCAGGGCGCGCGCGGATGGCTCGCCGATGAGCGCTGCATTTCTCCATGAGATCGATGGTTCAGTGAGAGTCGATGGTGTATTTTCGAATCTCCATGGAGGGGGTCCCGACTGACGCGCATGGCGGCCCGAAACGGGAACGCCGGTCCCTGTCGCGTTCGTCCAGCCCGGTCCGCACACATGGCAAGGACGGATTGTGACATACCCAGCCCCGCGCACGCCGGCCTGGGAGGCAGAGCAAGGGTGCTTCCCCGCGGAGAATCCCCAGGATTCCCGGCGCTCGCCTGTCCCCGCGTTCGAAAAAGTGTTTGACTTCCGTGCACCATCCAAGAGCACCCCGTGGCAAGGACTGGCATCCAAGGGGATCGACGCTCGCGCGCGCAATGGCGGCGGGGTCGTCAGGCCCATCGAATCTCAGGGACAGTTCCTGGCGAGTTGAGGTTCCCGAAAGCGTCTCCTCCTCGCGAGGAGCGCCAAGATCCTCCGAGCGGAGTTCGGGAACCGCGCCATACAGAGCGCTGGCATCATCTCCCATACTGCGAGAGAATGCCCTCGCTCATGCGGCGTTCGTGCTGGTTCCCCGTTCTTCTTTCAGGACACTCTGCGCTGCGTGGCGTAGCCCTCGAGCCCCTGCTGCATGTCTGGCTGAATGGAGAAGAGCTCGCATCGCGTGCAGGACCAGCTATTCCATCCCTTTTTCACCGCCTCGTCGAGACAGCCGTCGTAATGATCGCAAAAGAGGTTGCGGTGGCCTTCGACGCCGCGATCGGGATTGATGGGCGCCGTGAGCTCGCTCGGACAGGGTTTCAGCAGCACGTCAACCTCCTCGATGTCTGTTCTCGATGTGGCGCGGGATCAACCCGCGCTGCCTTCGGCAGCGCCCCCCCCTCAGCGAAGACGCTACGTCGCGGCCGGACAAGCAGACGCCCGGCCAGCCGTTCCAGGTACAGGCGTGTAACCTATATGGCGCCTCGCGTTACACCATGTCAACCCCCTGGCCATATGTATGAGTGCTCCCCAATCGCTGAATATCCGCGCCAAAAAACAGTTGCTTGCCATGCGCCTGCCCGCTTCGCCTGTGCGTTATTTTGTCGCAGTCGCCGCATTTTTCTTGTGCTCAGGACCGGCTCGTGCTGACAGCTCGCAATGGCCTCTCACAGGCTGGCTCGAGGGAGTAGCGGAGAGCGCACAAGCGCTCGCCGAATCCGACTCGAGCCGGGCTGAGGTTGCCGCGCGCAGCGCGCTGGCCGCGCGCCCGCGCGGCGGCGACCGCGGAGTGCGCGCAGAGCTGGCCCTGGGCCTCGCCCTGCGCGAAGGCGGACGCTTCGCCGAGGCGGCCGCGATCTTCGGGCGCGTGCTCCCGCGCCTCTCCGCGAGCGGCCTTCTGATGGTGGCGCGCTTCGAATACGGGCAGTCGCTCTTCTACTCCGGTCACCCCGGCGCCGCGGCCCTACAATTCGCACAGGTCGCGGCTCGCGCCCGCCCCTCGCTCGCGCATCGCGCCCGCTGGCGAGAAGCGGACGCGCTCTTGCAAGCCGGCGCGGCGAACTCGGCGATCCGCGCCTACCAGACCCTGCTCGCAAACGAGCCAGGCGCCGCGGCAGCGACTGGGGCGCGGCTCTCCCTCGCGGCGGCACTGCGAAGCGCCGGTCAGGACAAGAGGGCCATCGCGACCTATCGTGCGCTCTGGGTCGGAGAACCGGCCGATCCGGCCGGTCGCGCCGCCGGCCAGGTGCTGCGGAGCTGGAGCAAGAGTGGTGGCCCGGTTCCACCGCCGGCGCCCGAGGAGCACCTGGCGCGTGCCGCGCGATTGCTGGATCTCGCGCTTCCGCATCGCGCCCTCGCCACCCTTGACGAGCTGGACGCCGCCTCGCCTCCCAGCGAGCCCGCCTCTCGTTCCGCCCTGCTCCGCGCCCTCGCGCTGCTGGCCCTCGGGAAGCGCACCAAGGCAGCAACCCTCGCCCACCAGATCCAGTCGAATCCGGCGGCCGCCCGCGGTACCCGCGCTGGGGCGGAGCTGGTGCTGGCGCGCGTGGCGGCGCGCTCACCTGGCAGACTCAGGGAGGCAGTCATCCGTTACGCGAGAATTGCGACCCAGGGAGTGTTCGAGATTCCAGGGATTCCTGCCGCCCGAGCGCGGGTATTGCCCGAGGAAGCAACGTACCTCGTGGCCTGGCTCCACTACGACGCGGGTGACTTTGCCCACGCGGCGGGGCTCTTGCGCAAGTACGCGCACGCCCATCCCAGGTCTCGCTTCGCCGACGAGGCCCGCTGGTTTGAGGCCTGGTCATATTACCGTGAGGGCAAGCGCGCGCAGGCGCGCGAGGCGTTCCTCCATCTGGCCAAGGGGCCGCTCGCACCCGCGGCGCTCTACTGGCAGGCGCGGCTCACCAATGACCGGCGGCAGAAATCCGCGCTCTATCGGCAAGCGCTGCATGAGGCACCTCTCGGGACCTGGTACGCCCTCCTCGCGGCGGGCAGGTTGAGAGACCTCGGCGAGCGCTCCGACCCGCTTCCGTCCTCCCCCTCTCCCGACATTCCAGAGGGCCCTTCGTCTCGGCTCGCGAGCGAAGCCCTGGAAAGAGCCGCCCGCATGCTCGGTGCTGGCCTACGCGCCCAGACACTCTCCGAGCTGCGCGCCCTGATGAGCAGCCCGCAGGCGCGCAACTCTTCAGCCCTGGCCCAGCTCGCCCAGTCCGCGGGCGACGCCCAGCTCCCTTTCCGGATAGCGCACGATCACGATCACCCTCGGCTAAGCCGGCGCACACAGCGCTGGCTCTATCCACTCGCCTTCGACGAGATCCTGTCGAAGAGCGCCGCTCGGGTGGGCGTCCAGCACTTTCTCTATCTGGCGGTGATGCGCCGTGAGTCGGCCTTCTGGCCAGAAGCCAGAAGCGCTGCCGGCGCGGTGGGCCTCGTGCAGCTGATTCCTTCAACGGCAGAGCGCCTCGCCTCCGTCTACGGCGTGCCGCAGGAGTACGTCGAGCAATTGGAATTGCCCGAGGTGAGCCTCCCGCTCGGAGCCGCATACCTCGGCCTCTTGACCGAACGTTTCGGCGAGCGCGCGGCCGTCCTCGCTGCCTACAATGCCGGCCCGGTTCCTGCCGCCATCTGGGCAACCGAAGGGGCTGGTCTCCCCCTCGACGAGTGGGTAGAGGACATCCCGTATCGCGAGACGCGTCAATATGTGAAGGACGTCTGCGCCGACGAGGCGGTGTACAAGTCGCTGTGGGAGAATGTGCCTGCCGCCATCGACGGCTCCCGCGCGGTGCCCGCCCCGCGACAAGGAGTGAGTTTCTGAGGCCAACGGACATTCACTGTCCGTTGGCCCCCATGGCTGGACCACGCCGGACCGGACGCAGGCGCGAGGCAGCCTGGCGGCGACAAAGCTGCCGTCATCGCGGGACAGAAGGCTTTCAGGCGCACCTTCGCGCGCGAGCCAGCGGGGGCTGGCCGAGAGGAGACGCCTTTCCCGATCCCAGGGGGATCACTTCCCGCCGCGAATCACGCGCCGACCGACCAGCAGGCGCACCGTTTCGTTCTGGCGTTTTCGCTTCCTCCTGGAGCCCGCCGCATCGGGCACCTCGCGGAGCGGAGCCGCGGACAACTGCCCGATGACGCGCTTCTGATTCTGAGCGTAGTCCGGATGAAACGGGGCATACACGGCGATCTTCGCCTGCCGCAGGTACGACTTCTTCCGAGAGTGATCCCTGTCCGCAGGGTCATCGTTCCAGAACCTGCTGTCGTGCGTGTGGATCTCGCGAATGCCTGACTGAATGATCGCATTGCAACACGCAAGACAGGGGAACTTCGAGACGTAGATTGCCGCGCCCTCGAGCGCGATCCCAAGGCGCGCCGCATTGTGGATCGCGTTCTGCTCTGCATGGCACATCAGCTTCGATCCCCGGTCGGAATCCGCCAAGAGAGATCGGTCGTCGAACACTTTCCGAGCAAAACCATTGAAACCGGTCGACAGCACCAAGTTGTCGCGCACGATCACCGCACCGACTTGGCAACGCGGATCTTTGGACTTGCGCGCTGTCGTCATCGCCATTTCTAGCCAGTATTGCTCCCAGCTCTCGATGTACGACGGAGGTGCGGCAGAAATATTCGGGGGTACTGATTCGGGTCGTATCACGCGAACAAGGTACCGCGCACCCTGAAGGGGAACAATGCTCAGCCACTTGCCCCGGCGCCCCCTCACCGCTCTCGCGCTCAAGGGCATGCTCGCCCGCCGGCCGGGAGCACAGTCGCGCAAGCCCTGCCCCTCGCGCTCCCGGCGGCCCGGCTACGGAGATTCGCATCTCGCGAAGAGAGTGGACTCGCGGAGAAGACGAGGGGGTGCCAGTACGCGCTCGCCCGGCGCACGGCGGCGGTGGAGTGGCGGACCCCGAACCGGCGGGCGACCGTCGATGCGCCAGCGCTCCACCAAGGCGAGCCGCCGCATCTGGGCGCGCGTGATCACTTAAGCCGGCGAGGGCGATGAGGCGGCAGGCGCGCCGGAAGTCGTCGGCGAAACCCAGGGTGAGAGGCCGGGCGCGCCGAGGCTTGGCGTTTCCCTCCCGGGATCCCAGGCGGCGTCGCTCGGGAGGGGCTCGACGCGGCGCTGCGCCCCCGACATCTTCTCGACCCGATGACCTTCCGCGCGCTGCTCGGCCGTGCCCGCGAGCTCGCCGATCTCGAGGCGGCCCTGGAGGGAGCCCTCGCCGGACACGGCGGCGTCTTTCTCCTCTCCGGCGAGCCCGGCATCGGCAAGACCCGGCTCACCGAGGAGCTGGCGGAGGAGGCGCGCCGGCGTGGCGCGGCGGTCCTGTGGGGTCGCGCCTGGGAGGTCGAGGGCGCCCCGACCTGCTGGCCGTGGGTGCAGGTGCTGCGGGCCTGCACGGAGACCGAGACCGGCGAGGTTCATCGACGAGCATCGGGGCGGCGCCGCCCTGGCGCCGCTCCTGCAGCGTCATGATTCGCTCCGCGGAGACGCCGAGCTCGAGGCGATACGGCTCGGCGAGGCGGTGCTGTCGCTGCTGGGCCGGCTCGCCGTCACCGAACCGCTGCTGCTGGTGTTCGACGACCTCCACGCCAGCGATGTCGCCTCGCTCGAGCTCCTGCTGCGGGTAGCGCGCGAGCTGCACGAGCTGCGGGTACTGGTGCTCGGCACCTACCGCGAGCTCGAGGCACGTCGCGCGCCCAGGGTGTCCGCCTTGCTCGCCAAGCTGGCACGGCAGGGCGCGGTCCGGCCACTCGGACCGCTCGTGGCACGATAGCTGGAGGGCTGCTGGGCGCCGCGCCCTTGCCGGAGCTATCGCAGGCGGTGTACGCGGCCTCCGAGGGGAACCCCTCTTCGTGGAGGACGCGCTCGCGCAGCTCCTCGCCGCGCGGCGGGGCTCGCCGTGTCCGGTCCGGGAGACGCCGGCGAGCTGCTGGACGCGCGGGCCAAGGCCGACTACCGCCGCCGGCTGCGGCAGCTCGAGGCCGAGATCGAGGATGCCGCCGAGCGCGGGGATCGGGCGGGCGTGGTCCGCCTCGAGGACGAGCGCGAGGCGCTGGCGCGCGAGCTGGCGCGCGCCGTCGGGCTCGGCGGCCGCGACCGGAGGGCGGTTGGCTCTCCGAGCGGGCCCGCGTCAACGTCCAGCGCCGGATCCGCGACGTGCTGACGCGCGTGGCGCAGGTCGACCCGGCGCTTGGGCGACACCTCGAGCTGCACGTGAAGACGGGGGTCTTCTGCTCCCCTGACGCGGCGGGGATCGCGCAGCCGGCCGAACGCGCCATCACGACATTCCTCGGAAGCCGGGTGACGCCATCAGGCGCTGGCTTTGGCCGGCCACCACCCCCGCCACGTGCTCCGCATCACGTCCGACCCCGTGGATCATGGCCGACGAGAGCGCGTACAAAACGTGAAGGCCGACGAAGTAGGGGCCAGGCTCGCCGGGGACCACGCCGCGGTCGTGCACGGGCGCGCCGTCGGGGCCGAAGATGGGCAGGTCGATCCAGGAGAAGTCGGGGCGGTACCCGGTGCACCAGAGCGTGTTCGCGACGTCGAGGGTGCGACCGTCCTCGAGCAGGGGGAGACCGTCGCGCACGCCCACCGTCCGGGGCGCGCGCCGGATCCCGGCGGCGGCCAGGTCGTCGGGCCTGGTGCGGATGAGAGGAACCCCGCGTTCACTCCGCTCGCGGTGCGCCTTGGAACGGTGTCCTCAGGGTGAGGATCCGGTGGAAGACGACCCGGAACACGAATCGCGCCAGGAAGAGTCGGGCGGCCAGGCCCTCGATCCGGAACGGGATGTGCCCGACGTCCCGCCCCGAGATCCAGACCTGGTGGCCGCTGCGCGCCAGCTCGACCGCGATCTCAGCCCCCGAGTTGCCGGTGCCAACCACCAGCACCGCCCCCTCCCGCAGCTGGGAGGAGTGCCGGTACTGGTTCACGTCGAGCTGCCGGATCCCGGGAGCGAGCCCCGCCGCGAACTCCGGTACCCGCACGCGCTGGTAGCTCGACATCGCCACCACCACCTGCTCGGCCTCGAACGCCCGCTCGCCGGCGCTGACGAGGTAGCGGCCGCCGGGTCGCGAGAGCCCGTCCACCCTGACCCCCGTCCGGACGGGCAGCCGGAAGCGCGCCGCGTAGGCCTCGAGGCAGTCGGCCATCCCGTCCGTGGAGGGGAAGGAGCTGGGCGGGGCGGGAAAGGGCATGCCCGGGAGCCCATCGAACCTCGCCGGGCTGAAGAGGCGGAGCGAGTTCCGGCGCTTGCGCCAGGCGTCGCCGACCCTCTGGCCGGCGTCGAGGATCACGAACCCGATGCGGCGCCGAGCGAGGTGGTACCCGACCGAAAGCCCCGCCTGACCTCCGCCGCCGCCGACGACGACGACCTGGACGCGCTCGATTTGCTTCATGATGCGATCCTCCCTGGGCAACCTCGTTCTGCCGAAGCGGCGTTCCGTCGGGGAGAACGACGTTCCGTCGGACGCGGCACGGCGGAACTGCTTCCCGCCTGAGGGGAGGGACGTACCTGGTGGGCTGGCGACAATACTTGAAGCTGGCAGATACCCCATCACTCTTCCGGCGCCTCGACGCCTGGATCCGACGCCGCCTGCGAGCTTTGCAGGTCAAGCAGTGGAAGCGAGGGCAAACCGTCTACCGCAAGCTCAGGGCACGCGGCGTATCTGAGTATTCCACCGCAGCAGCAGCACATGCCCAACGCTGGTGGCATACGGCGCAACACCCGGCGCTCAATTGGAATCCCGAGGCTCGTGACCTTCGCATTCCAGGCACCGCCGCGGGCCGCTCCCCGGACCTACATCGCCGGGCCCCACTGGCGTTTCGACAACTTCCACGGCGTCTATTCGGGATGACTCTCCGGCAACAGGACGAGTCGGCACAGCGGTGGCCGTGTCCCGGCAGCGTGCCCTTGGCAAGATCTCGAGCGGAGCACTCTCGGGTGTTCTGTCCCGATGGATGACGAACGTCCCGACCTGCCGGCCGAACCGAGACGGTTCGCAGTGACATCCTCGCCCGAGGGGCGGGAGTTCGACGGCGCGAACGCGATCACGCCGCCGAGACGGTGGGCTCCTTCCATGAGGCATCGCTCACCTCGCAGGCGGACCGGGCTGTGCTTGCGCACCCGATGGAGGCATCCATCGGGTCCTGCCCTTCGGCTCGCTGCATCCCGCGAGCGAGGAACACGATGCACTCGCTCCATGACGGGAGAACCCGGGGGCCGGGGCATCGAGCCCCGTTCTCCCGGAGGCGCTATCCCGGGCGAGTCAGTGCAGGTCGAATCGTTGCGTTCCCTGCTCGCAGGAGACGACGAGCGATCGCGGTCTGTAGTTGGGAGGGGGGACCTCATCGCCGCGCTTGAAGGAACTCATCGAGAGGACGATGAGATCGTGGGGACGCATGGTCTTGTGCGAATAGCGGAACGAGTCGTCGAGCGTGAGGACGACATCTTCCCAGATCCGGTTGGACTCGTTGCGGACGAGGATCTGGGCACCCATGATGGAATCACGGCTCACCTGGACATCGGCGCCCAAGGCGTTGGCGGGGCCGGTCGTGGCGCAAGCGCCCCAGAGCGTCGCAATCGAGAGCACCGCCCAGGTTGCGACGATTCCCACCCGAAGCTTGAAGAAACGGTCGGAGCGCCTGAAGTCATCGACGATCTTGCTGGCAAGGCCGCGCAGGCGCTCGGCCAGTTCGGCGGTCGTGACCGGGCTGCCTTTCTTGTTGCTCAACCCCGGCCGGTGCTCGGTTTGACCCATCATCAGGCGAAGACTTAAGAGCTGTCCCGCATGACGGCCGTTTTCTCGCCGCCACGCTGGACAGGTCGGTTCGCGCTTGCGCCCGGTCCGGCGTGGTCCAGCCACAAAGGCCGGTCTCATCCGGGGTTGGGCGCAGCGCCGTGCCGACGTTTCGGCGAAGCCACTATCGCAGATGGCGATGGTGTCCGCCACGTTTCCTCGACGAGCGAGGGCAATCTACGCGGTTGACTCGGACCGGGCGTCTTGCCGCCCGGGTGCTGCGAACCCGAGGGAACGGCCAAGGAGTGCCTGCGTCACTGCCGCGCACGCGTGGAGCACGCGCTGGCAAGGCTCGCGGACTGGCGCGTCCTCCGCGATCATCGCCGACGAGGTCGCTCCCTCTCGTAGACTCTGTCGGCATGCGAGAAGAATTGCGGAACAGCTCATGGGCTTTTGGAACGAGGCAAGGCACGTGCGGCTGGGGCTGCTGCGGAGAGCACTGGCCTCCTCCTGGTCACCGCCCAGCCCGCCAAGCGAGCGATGCTGCTGAACCGGCGCCGCACCTCCCGCAGCAAGGCCACTTTCTCGAGGGAGCCTGCATGGTTCAGTGGTTCGCCGATCGCGACCCTGATGGTCCCCGGCCGCATGGCGGGACGCTTCTTCGAGTTGGGTGCCGCCGCGCCAGCAATGGCCACTGGGACAGTGGCTTCCATTGCGAGAACGAACGGTCCTTTCTTGAATGGATGCGAGGTGCCCGCACGAATGGTCGCGGCTGCCTACCAGCCAGTGATAGGAATGCGAAACAGTTCCTGGTTCGCGACGAAACGCAAGTGGCGCGGGCTGCAGCGGAAAAGTATCCAGATGTCGAGTGCACTCTCGTTGATTGGATACGTAGATGGCAGGGGGCATCTGACCGGCGTGCCCACATGGTCCGGGCAAGCCAGAAAGAAAAGTCAGCGGATCCGGCCATCACCGGAAGCTGTATGAGGAAAGAAGAACACCATCGAGAGGCCCGCATTGAAGGCAACCACGAGGCCTCGTGCCGAAGCGACCATGAGCTCTGGAATCTGGCCCGGCGAGGTGTCGAAACGTCCGCCTGCCTATCAACAATATGGCGCGCTCACCGCTGGTCACGTACCGGAATGCGTCGCCGCGAGAGGTAGACTTGAATGATGGAGCATGGACGGGGAGTCCTTCACGTTGCACCCGAGGTTCGGGATGCTTTGGCTATCGGGCGAGCCGTGGTGGCGCTCGAGACGAGTGTCATCGCCCACGGGTTGCCGCCTCCTGCCAACCTCGAGTCCGCGCGGCGATGTGCCGTGGCGGTGCGGGAGGCCGGTGCCGTTCCCGCCTTCGTGGCGCTGGTTGACGGCCGCATCACGCTTGGCGCCAGCGATGACGATCTGGCGCGACTGGCCGACCCCGCCATGCGCGCCGCGAGGGCGGGCGTGCGCGATCTGGCCCCTCTGCTGCAGGCCGGCCGAGACGCCGGTACCACTGTTTCAGCCAGCATCGCGGTGGCAGATCGCCTCGGCATCCGGATCTTCGCGACCGGCGGCATCGGTGGGGTCCACCGGGGCGTGTCCCAGGATGGAGCGTTGCGCGACGTTTCTTCCGACCTCATGGAGTTATCGCGACGGCCAGTCTGCGTGGTTTCGGCGGGGCCCAAGGTGGTCCTCGATCTGCACGCGACCGCGGAGGAACTGGAGACGCTCGGCATCCCGGTGGTTGGCTTCGCTACTTCGGAGATGCCCGCGTTCCTTGTTTCCCAAAGCGGGGTTCGGTTGGAGCATCGTGTGGAAGACGCGCAAGCAGCAGCCGAGCTCTTGCGTTTCCAGTGGAGTGTGCTCGAGCGTCGGCAGGGTGTGCTGTTCTGTGTGCCACCGCCGGAACCACTCCCGCCAGGACTGGTCGATGCGGCGCTCGAGAAGGCCCTCGCGGAAGCGCGCAGTCTTGGGCTCGAGGGCAAGCTCCTCACCCCATTTCTTCTTCAGGCACTCGACCGCGCGACGGAGGGCGCGAGCCGCGCAGCGAACCTCACCCTCCTCGAAAACAACGCGCGCGTGGCTGGAGAGGTGGCGGTCGCGCTGGCTGGGGCGTAGCAACGACCCCGGATTCGGCGATGGGTCCGGGCCCGCATTCGCAAGCAGGCCGGGGCGCGCCTGATCACCAGGCCGATCGGCTGCGGAGCGCTCGCCTCCAATCCCGAAGTGGTTGAACTCGCGAACAGCTCGCCTCGAGCCGACGATCCGCGTCCCTTCCGTAGTCCCAGGTCCCATCCTCTTCCTGCCTGGATGAGCGAAGACCAGCGGGAAGCTCGTTCGGGTTAGCTCTTAGTTGTCACGATCAAGTGGATCCGGTCCAAGGCAGCGCTCCCACGCACGGATGCTCCCCGGGCGTGCTAGCTTCGAGGGGTGAAGGCCTGGCATCGAAAGCTCTCGCTGGCAGTGTTCTCGACCCTCCTCGCCGACTGCTCCCGTCCCGGCGCTTCTGCCGCCACGGATAGCGCCACCGTTCCGTCCGTTGTCGACCACGGAGGAACCACGAACCAGACCGCACCCCTCTCGCAGCCGCGAGACGCCGGCGTCCGGTCGTCCCCCGTTCCACTCCTCTCGGTGGTCGCGGTGGTCGGGGGCAAGGACATCTCCATGCCCCGAAGCGGCGCCGCGCTCATCGATCCGAGCGCGTCATTTCGGGTCGAGGTGGCCGTTCCTCTCACGGACGGTCGACTCGCCTTGCATGACGAGCGAGACGCCATGGTCGCCTCGACCGGCACAGCCGAAGTTGGTGGCTCCTATACGCGCTATCACCTCGTCCCCGAACAGCTGCTCCCCGGCACGGCCTATGCGCTCCGGCTCGATGGGGCAGCAACGCACGAAACCCACGACGTGATCGGTCGCGCGTATCAACCAGTGTTGCTGCGGTTCCGGACCAGGGGCGAAAGGCGGAGGCAACCGGCCAGCCGGACAGGCCAGCGCGGCAGCTACCGACGGTGAACGGCCGGGTTCATCCCCACTCCAGCAATGGGAGCACCGGCACGTCCGCCTCGCAAAACGGACGGTGAGAAAGGGTGCCGCGCTCGGCCCAGCAGACCTCGGCTACCCCCAGCAACTGGGGTTCGTCTCCCCGTTCCAGAGCGCACTCATAGAACGCGAGCTCCACCTCGAGGTCGGGATAGCGGTGTCGATGCCGGAGCAGCAGGCGCCCGACCGCGACCCGACATCCAATCTCTTCCCAGATCTCCCGCCGAAGCGCCTCCGGCTCCTTCTCGCCCGGCTCCACCTTTCCGCCCGGAAACTCCCACAGCCCACCGCGCTCGCCTTCGGCCCGGCGCCGGGTGATGAGGATGCGGCCGCCGGATCGGACCACGGCGGCAACCACTTGCGCGTGCCTCAAGGGAAGTCCAGGGCGACAAGGTCTCCCACGTTCGAGAGCACGTAGATGCGCCGGCCACGCCAGGCAACAGGCGAGGACACGCCGGTGCCCGGATCGAGGGTTTGCAAGAGGTGGCCCGAGATAGCCTCGAGGAAGAGAATCCCCTTGCCGTTCGGCACCGCGGCCTTCCCTGCGAAGACGATCGGATCACCGGTGGGACTCCCATCCAGGGGTCGGTTCCACAGTGCCTTGCCGTCCTGCGGAGCGATTCCCAGCACCTGGCTCGTCGTGATGGCAACGAGTAGCCCCGGCCCGACCGCGAGGCGGTACGCGCCGGGTGCCTTGCGCTCCCATAGCTGCTTGCCGCTCTCCACGTCGAGTGCATAGACTGCCCCCGAGTATGCGGCCGCGAATAGCCGCCCCGATTGGAGCTGCAACCCGCCCACGTCGGTGAAGTCGCCCGCCGGGGCGACCTTTCGCTCCCATTTGACGGTGCCGCTCGCCAGCTCCACGGCCGCGACGGTGCCGTCCGAAAACCCACCGATGGCGAATGTGCCCGACGCCAGTGCTCCCGCCGCGCCGCGGATGCTGAAGCCCTCGCGCACTTCCCGGCGATAGTGCCATTTCCAGGCTCCCGCCTGCTGGTCGACCGCGATGAGCGAGCCCTGCAGCGTCATGAAGACCACCAGGCCACCCGCCACGGTAGGCGTCGTTCCGACCTCCTCGCGCGCCTCGTATTTCCAGCGGAGACGCCCGGTTGCGAGCTCGACGGCGTAGAGGAAGCCGTCGCTCGACCCCACGTAGACCGTATCCCCGTCGATGCGCGGAGCCGCATCGAAGCGGCCCTGCGCCTGGAATTCCCATATCCGGGCGCCCTGCGCGTCGAATGCGTGCAACCAACCGTCCCGCGTGCCGACGACCACGAGACCGCCCGTGGGGTCGACCGCAGGCCCACCGAGTTCCTCGGCTCGCCACTCCAACACCTGGGGTGGAACCAGATGGCGCTGCCAGGCGACGGCGAAGAGCCGCTCTGGCAGAACGGGAGCCCGCGTCGCAACGCCGTTCTGCACCGCCTGCGCAATGGTCACCGCGGCGAGGAGAGCGAATGGATTCATCGACTGCCGACCAGCCGCGACAGCCGTTCCTGCGCCTCGCCGCGAAGTGGCGAGAGGGAGCTGACGCCCTCCAAGACCTTCCTCGCCTCGGCGCCCTTGCCCGCCTTGGCGAGCACGCGAGCCTTGCCGAGCAGGGCCCAGTCCTTGAAGGATTCGATCCCGGATGCCGTCTCGTAGGCCTTGACCGCCCCCGCAAGGTCCCCCTTCCCCTCCTCCGCCCGCGCCAGGCCGTCCAGCGCCGCGAAACGCAGCGAGTCATTCTTCGGGGACCCCGCAAGGAACTGCTGGTAGGCACTGGTGGCCCGGTCCCACTCTCGCAGGGCGAGATGCGCGTCGCCTTCGAGCAGCGCGGCTGTGACCCCCGCGCGACCGCCCAGCGACCCCTTCTTCACCTTGGAGGTGAGGTCCAGCACCGCCCGTTCCTTGTCCTCGACTGACTTGTACACCGGCTGTTCGCTATCGGGAGCCGGGACGCCTGAGATCTGGCCGCTCGCCGCGTCGATGGCCTTGGACATGGCGCCCCCAGCGTCTTCGCGCCCGCTCTCGACGATATGTGCCACGACGGCGGCGAGAACGGCGGCGACCAGGATCCCGGCGGCGACGATGGCGATCTGCTTCCTTTGCTTGCCCATCCAGGCCGCCGCATTGGCGGCGACCAGCTGAAAGCGATCCGGGCCCCGCATCTCCTTGCGGGAGAGCTCGTGCGCCATCTTGGCCATGGAGAACCTCGAACCCCTCCCGGAGTCGTCTCTTTAAGAGCTGTCCCGCAATGACAACTTCCGCCGCCACCAGAGACAGGTCGGTTCGCATCCGCGCGCGTTCCGGCGTGGTCCAGCCACAGGAGCTGGTCTCATCCGGTTTTGGGCGCGGCGCCATGCCGACGTCTCGCCGAGCCACCATCCCGACGGTTGATGGCGTCCGCCTCGTCCCCCCGGCGGATACCCCGTCGGGGGTGTTTGCGCGGTTGACTCGGACGGGGCGTCTTGCCGCCCCGATGCTACGTCGCAACACCACGACTTCGTGTTCAGG
>Ga0335081_10005575_pt1 | contig 19922 bp, 13 predicted proteins | sample Lox_Sample_35_FD_206713 | JGI IMG/M metagenome (GOLD analysis project Ga0335081, IMG submission 206713) | Soil microbial communities from Loxahatchee National Wildlife Refuge, Florida, United States - Lox_Sample_3.5 | ecosystem: Environmental > Terrestrial > Soil > Wetlands | place: USA... | reverse complement strand
TGCCAGAGGCTTCCCCCGCCCGTCCCGGCGCTCCCGGCCAGCCCCAGGTCCTGCAGGAAATCGTACAGCCGGTCATGGTCGACGTAGTACTGGAAGTAATAATAGACCGTTCCCCCGCGCATCGCCAGCACGATAAAGTGGGCGAGCGTGAGGATGAACATCGCGATCCAGGGCCCGTTCTTCAGGAGATTGCCGAAATCCTCCCGGGGGGAGGTCGTCTGCTTCGGATCGGGCCGGATCCTCTCGCGCGCGGTGGCAAACGTGATCACGAAGAGCACGACGCACACGATCGCCCAGAGTCCCATCGTCATCTGCCATCCGCGCGCGCTGTCGGTGCCGCCGAACTTGGCCACGAGCGGGAGCGTGAACCCACCTACGATGAGCTGCGCGATCATGGCCGAGACGAACCTGTACGACGAGAGGGAGGTCCGTTCGTTCACGTCGCCCGTCATGACCGCCGTCATCGCGGAGTAGGGCGTGTTGTTCGCCGAGTAGAGCGTCATCAGCGCGACGTTCGTCAGGCAGGCGTACGCGATCTTCCACGGCGCCGAAAAGTCGGGCACGGTGTACGCCAGCACCATCATGACGCCCCAGGGGATGGCCGTCCAGAGCACCCAGGGACGGAATTTCCCCCAGCGGGTGTTCGTGCGATCGGCAATCGTCCCCATCATCGGATCGAAAAACGCGTCCCAGAACCTCCCCACCAGGAGAAGCGTTCCGGCGACGCCCGCGGCGAGCCCCAGCGTGTCGGTGTAGAAGGTGAGCTGGAACAGGATCATCGTCATGAAGACGAAATTGGCCGCCCCGTCGCCGCAGCTGTAGCCGATCTTCTCCGCTACCGAGAGCTTCGTCCGGCCGGCCGGTGCCGTAGATTCCATGTCATTCCACGCGGAGTGTGACGCGGGTGAGATCCTCATCGCGCGAGGAGCCACCCACCATGATGTCGAATTCGCCCGCCTCGACCGCCCATGTCCTGTCGATCGTCGTGAACCCCAGGTGTTCGGGCCCGAGGCGGAATGTCACGGTCTTCGACTCCCCGGGCGCAAGCGAGAGGCGCTGGAACCCGCGGAGCTCCTTCACGGGGCGCGTCACGGAGCTGATCATGTCGCGGACGTACATCTGGACCACCTCGTCTCCCGCGCGCGGACCGGTGTTCGCGACGTCCACCGTCACGCGCGTCGTCTCGTCACGGCGGATCACGCTCCGCTCGAGGCGCAGGTTGCGGAACGCGAACGTGGTGTAGCTCAGGCCGAATCCGAACGGGTAGAGCGGCGTCACGTCGTCGAAGAGGTACCCCCTGCGGGCGGAGGGCTTGTAGTTGTAGTAACAGGGGACGTGTCCCGCTGAACGGGGGAAGGACATCGGGAGCTTCCCCCCGGGGGCGCTGTCGCCCCAGAGGACAGACGCGACCGCCGTGCCGGTCTCCTGTCCCAGGTACCAGCACGCCAGGATCGATGAAGCCCGCGTCCTGACCTCCGCAAGCGTGTGGGGACGGCCGGCGAAGAGGAGGACGACGATCGGCTTCCCGGCGGCGGCGACCGCCCTGACGAGGTCGTTCTGCGCGCCGAAGAGGTCGAGCGAGGCCCTGTCGCCGAGGTGCGCCTTGCTCCATGCTTCCCGCGACGTCTGCTCGTTGTCCCCCAGCGCGAGTATCACGCAATCCGCGCGCTCCGCCGTGGCCGCGGCCTTGGCGATCATCGCCCTATCCGCCGACGGGTCGGGGAGCGTGACCGCGTCTTCGTTCCACGAACCGCCGACCGTAATCTTGCATCCCTCGCTGTAGAGGACCGTGACCTCTTTCCCCGCACGGGCACGTATCCCCTCGAGGACGGTGACGTTGTGCCGGGGCGTCCCGCTGTAGCCCCCCAGGAGCGGCCGGTCCGCGTTCGGTCCGATGACGGCAATGGTCCGGAATCGCCCGGGGCGGATCGGCAGTATCGCATCGTCGTTTTTCAGCAGCGTGATCGTCTCGAGCGCGGCGCGCAGGGCGCGCTCCCTTCCGGCGGCGAGCGACTTTTCAAAATCAAACGCCCCCGGATCAACGTAAGGATCTTCGAAGAGCCCGAGCTGGAACTTCTGCGCCAGGAGCGGGCCCACCAGCCCATCCACCTCCTCCTCCGCGGCCCGCCCTTCTTCCACGAGTCGCTCGAGGAACGGGTAGCAATCCGGGTCCGGAAGCTCGATGTTCACACCCGCCCGGAGCGCGAGCAGCGCGGCTTCCGCCTTGTCGGCCGCGAGGAAGTGGCTCAGCACGTCGTCCCTGCGGTGGAGCTCGGTGATGGCGTAGTAGTCCGACACCACGGTCCCCCGGAATCCCCACTCCGCACGGAGAACGTCTCTCAGGAGCCACCGGTTGGCGTGCGACGGGACGCCGTCGATCTCGTTGTAGGAGGCCATGACGCTCCGCGCGCCGGCCCTGGCGATCACCTCGCGGAACGTGTAGAGGAACGTGTCGCGCAGGAGCCGTTCAGAGACGTTCACGGGCGCACAGTTCGTTCCCGATTCCGGCTGACCGTGCGCGGCAAAGTGCTTGAGCGTGGCGATGATCCGTTTCTTGTCGCGGAACGAGCCGTCCCCCTGGAACCCCCGGACGGCGGCAATCCCCATCTCTGCAACCAGGTAGGGGTCTTCGCCGAACGTCTCTTCCACGCGTCCCCAGCGGGGCTCGCGCGCCACGTCCACGACGGGGGTGAGCGCCTGGTGCGCGCCGCGGGCGCGCGTTTCCTCGGCGATCGCCGCGTAGATGTCTTCGACCAGGTGAGTGTCAAACGTCGAAGCGAGCCCGATCGGCTGCGGGTAGCTGGTGGCCTCCGGCGCGGCCAGGCCGTGGAGGCACTCCTCGTGGAAGATTGCCGGGATCCCCAGGCGGGTCTCCTCGACAAGGTACTTCTGTATGGCGTTGGCGAGCGCGGCCATCTCACGGGGGGATTTGCCTCCGCCGGTGTCGCTGAGCCGGGCGATCTGGCCGATCCCGTGGGCGAACCGGCGTCCGAGGAGCGGGACGTCGAGCGCGCCGTCCGCGGTGAAGAGCGCGCTCTTCTTTTCCCCCCAGATACAGAGCATCTGGGCGACCTTCTCCGGAACCGTCATGCGCGCGAGGAGATCGGCGACACGCTGGTCGACAGGCAGCGCCCCGTTCCTGTAGGCTGCCGTTGCGTCGCGTTGTGAGACCTTTTCCGCTGCGAGCTTTTCGCTCATGGTCTGTCCTGTGACAGAATGCCCCACCCGGAGGTTGATCGGGCGGGAAGGTGCGCAGTCTCAGGCGATATACATATTCAACATGTTCTCGAGCATCTCCTGGCGCCCGCTCGGGAGGACCGGCGGTGTACCGGCAAGGACCCACTTCTCGGCCTCCGCCAGTCCCGCCCGTCCCGCCATCATGTCGGCGCCGATGCCGGAGCCGAACGAACCGTAACGGCCGGCAAGGAACTTCGCGAAGACGCCGTCGTCGATGATCCGCTGGGCGATCAGCAGCCCGCGCGCGAAGGCGTCCATGCCGCCGATGTGGGCGTGGAAGAGATCGATCGGGTCCGTCGACGAGCGCCGCACTTTCGCATCGAAATTCAGGCCGCCGCGCCCGAGTCCCCCCTGGCCGAGTATGACCAGCATCGCCAGCGTGGTGTCGTAGAGGTTCGTCGGGAACTGGTCCGTATCCCATCCCAGCATCGTGTCGCCGCGGTTGGCATCCACGCTCCCGAGCTTGCCCGCAGCCGAGGCGACGGTCAGCTCGTGCTCGAACGTGTGCCCGGCCAGCGTGGCGTGGTTGGCCTCGATGTTGAGGGCAAAATCGTCTATGAGGCCGTGATGCTCAAGGAAGTAGAGCGTGGCGGCCGCGCTCGAGTCGTATTGGTGCTTCGTGGGCTCCGCGGGTTTCGGTTCGATCAGGAACTGGCCGGTGAAGCCGGTCTTCTTCTTGTAGTCCACGGCCATGTGCAGAAAACGCGCCATCTGCTCCTGCTCGCGCTTCATGTCGGTGTTGAGGAGCGTCTCGTATCCTTCCCGCCCTCCCCAGAAGACGTAGTTCTGTCCGCCGAGCTGGTGCGTGGCGTCGATGGCGTTCTTCACCTGCGCGGCCGCAAGCGCCATCACGTGCGCGCTCGGGCTCGTCCCCGCCCCCTGGGAGTACACAGGACTGCTGAAGAGGTTGGCCGTCCCCCACAGGAGAGCGATGCCCGTTTCCTTCTGGAGCGTCCCGGCGTACCCGACCATCGTCTCGAGGTTTCTGCACGTCTCGGCGAACGTCCCCCCCTCCGGGGCGATGTCCCTGTCGTGGAAGCAGTAGAAGTCGACGCCGAGCTTCTGCATGAATTCGAAAGCCGCCTCCATCGTCTCCTTCGCCCTGCCGATCGGATCTGCGGCGTTCCGCCACTGCCTGGCGAAGGACGGGCCCCCGAACATGTCCGAGCCCGTCCCCATCAGCGTGTGCCAGTACGCGACGGAGAAGCGGAGATGATCCCCCATCGTCGCCCCGTTGATGCGGCGATTCCTGTCATAGTACCTGAACGCAAGGGGATTCTTGGAGTCCTTCCCTTCGAAGGGAATTTTGCCTTTTACATCGGGGAAAAACTTGTTCAGCATGATCTCGCTCCGACGTTCTCCAGGGAGATACGAGAGACTGCCTGCTAAGAGATAGAGGTCAAAGAAATGAACCGAGGGGATTGAATCGTATTAGTTCAATTGAAATTGAACCGATTTGATTGTACAACTTTTACATCTAGATGTCAACAGGAATATTTGGATTTTTCAGAGGACGAGCAGGTAAATACCCGACAGCCGGTCGGCCTGCGGGAGAGGAGAGGGATCAGTCAGCCGGCTTCAGGATGCGCGTTGACTTCCTGACGATGAATTCAGTTTCCAGGACTATTTTTTCCGGCGGAGGGGGGACCGGGGATTCTATCGTCCGGATGAGGATTTCCGCCGCTTTTCTGCCGATTTCGTGCTGCGGGGCCCGGATCGTGGTCAGGGGTACGGGGTAGATCCTGGCGTAGTAGATATCGTCATTGCCGACAATTGATATGTCCTCCGGGACGCGGATGCCGAGTTCCAGGAGCGCGATCATCACGCCGAGAGCCTGCTGATCATTGAAACAGACGATGGCCGTCGGAAATTCCTCACGCTTCCTCTCCCTGAAATAATCGATGGTACGGGAGTAGCTTTCGTCGTAGTGGGAGCCCGTGGGCACGATCATGTTCTTATTGAACACGAGCGTGCTTTCGCTGAAGGCATGGCGGAACCCTTCGATCCGCTCCTGCGTGTGTGAGGACTGGGGGGGGCCGGCGAAATGGACGATGCGCGTATGTCCGCTTTCCATCAGGTATTTCACCGCCCGCTTGATAGCCCTGAGGTTGTCGATCGCCACGACATTGGCCTGGATCCCCTTGACGGCCTCAAGGAGGACAAAGGGGTAGTTGAGCATCTTGAGCTTGAACAGGTGCTCGATCTCCGCCGCCCCCTCGACGATGGGAGCGATAATCGTACCCTTGATGTCCTTGTCTGAAAAGAGGTGCGTGAGCTTTTTTTCGGACTCGTGATCGTTCTCGGAGCTTGTCACGACCACCGAGTAGCCCTTGCTGTTGGCGTACTCGCGGACGCCGGTGGCGATCGACGTGTAAAACGGGTAGTTCAGGTCCTTGATGATCACGCCGATGCTCTTGTCCAGAGCGTCGTTCTTCAGGTTTCGCGCAACTCCCCGGGGGCGGAAGTTGAGCTCCTTCATCACCTTGAGGACCCTGTCTCTGGTCTCCGGCCGGACGATGTTCTTCGCGTTGATGACCGCCGAGACTGTCCCCTTCGACACGCTCGCACGCCTGGCGACATCCTCGATTGTGATTTTCTTCATGAATGTACCCGCCCCGCCGGGGGCGGGTTCCCGCGTCATTGAATCGGTTCAAGCATCTGACTTGAACATATGATTCCCCCCCGCCAAAAGCAAGGCCGCCGCCGTTCAGCGCTGAATGCGCGCCGAGGCGCCGCCCGCGAGCGAGCGGACCTGGTCAAGCGTGGCCATCGTCGTGTCACCCGGGTATGTCGTCAGGAGCGCTCCGTGAGCCCAGCCGAGGCGGACGGCCTTCTCCGGCGATTCACCGGCAAGGAGGCCGTAGAAGAGCCCGCTGGCAAACCCGTCTCCCCCGCCGACCCGGTCGAGCACGTCCAGCTCACATGTCGGCGCGACGTACGAAGACCCGTCGATCCACGCAACCGCACACCACCTGTGCCGTGCGGCCGAGAGGACCTCGCGCAACGTGGTCGCAACGACGCGCACCCGGGGCAGTTTTGCGCGGACGCTCTCGATCATCCCCAGAAACGCGGAGGGGTCGAGTCCCGACGAGCGCGCAGCGTCGGGTCCGCGCACGCCAAGCGCCTTCTGCAGGTCCTCCTCGTTGCCGACAAGCACATCGACGTGCTCGACAATCCGTCCGATGACCTGGACCGCCTTCTCCTCCCCTCCCCAGACGTTCCAGAGCTTCGCGCGGAAATTGAGATCGAAGCTGACCACGGCCCCCGCGCGCCGCGCCGCTTTCATCCCCTCCACGATCAGCTCGCCGGTCGTGGGTGAGAGCGCGGCAAATATCCCCCCGCTGTGAAACCAGCGGACCCCGCCCCGGAAGATCGCGTCCCAGTCGAAGTCGCCCGGCTTGAGCTCGGCGGCGGCCTCGTTCGCCCTGTTGTAAAAGACGACGGGTCCCCGGATCCCGTGCCCCCGGTCGCTGTACACCGTGGCCATGTTCGGTCCGTTCACGCCGTTGTGTTTGAAACGCCTGTAGAAGGGCCGCACGCCCATCGCACGCACGCGCTCGGCAATCAGGTCGCCGATCGGGTAATCCACCATCGCCGTTGCCACGGCCGTCGACATCCCGAAACAATCGGCGAGATTCGCTGCGACGTTGAATTCACCTCCGCTCACGTGTATGCGGCATTCGGTTGCCTTCCGGAACGGCACATCCCCGGGATCGAGACGGTGCACGAGCGCGCCGAGAGAGAGCAGGTCCAGCGCCCCCCCCGGGGGGGGGACAAGCGGTGCGGTCATAGTTCGTGGTTCCTTCTATGCGTTGTGTGCGGGCGGCTCTTCGAGCCGGTAAAGGACCTGGCCGGCTTCTTCGACGACCAGCGTGTCCGTATCACCACGCCACTCCTCCACGTCGATGGCGGAGGGATCCCTGTAGTTGAGGTTCACTCCCGCGCATGCGCCGGGAGGGATGGCGGTGGCAAGCGTGACAGTCGCCCTGGGGCGCTCGCGGCCTCCCCTGAATTCTCCGGTCCCCCTGACGTTCGTGGAGTGAGCCAGTATGAGCTTCGGCTCCCGGGCGAAGCGCTCCCACTGAGCCGTGAAGTAGTCGCGCACGTGGTAGCCGATTCTTTCGATCTCTCGTCCGTGCATGAACGAGAGCGTATGGATGTGCGGGCCGTAAATCACAAGCTCCCCCCCGTCGGCCAGGACCGGCTCGAGCTTGTACATCGCCTTCCCGGCCACCCAGATGTCTTCGTAGATCGGGGGGACGAGCCCGAGTATCCGGCGGTAGGGATGGCCGAGGCGCGCGATGTGAAGCCGGCCGGAATACTCCGCGGCTCCCGACCAGGCTTCCTTCGGCGAGCCTGCAAAGAGGCACGCGAGCCTGTGGCTTCCGTCGAGCGCGAACGCGAGACAGAGGGCAGGCGTCCGGAGGAACTCTGCCGCGCGGTCGATCACGCGCCGTGTGGGCGTATCTTTGACGCCGTTCACGACGGGGTTGGTGATGAGGGCCGCGAGCCAGTGGAACGTCTCGACCACCTCGAGTCCCGCGATGCCGGGGAAGAAGTACTTGTTCCCCCCTGCGAACCCCATCGCCTCGTGGGGGACGACCGGGGAGACGATCAGGATCTGGTCGTGCTCGACCGCCATCCTGTTGATGGTGACGGGGATGTCCCCCGCGGAGAGGCCTCCCGTCAGCGCGGCGATCTCACCTGACGGGATCGTCCCGAGCGTCGCAAGCCCCCCGCGGTCGCGGTAATCGTGATTGAAGAACCGGACCTTCGGAAAATCCCGGGCGTGTTCGGCGGGCGTCAGACCGGCGTGGGCGTAGAGCCGGTCGGAGGGCATCGGCGCATGGGTTCCCGTAGCCACGAGGAAGTTCAACTCACGCACGCGGCCGTGCAGCCGCCCCGCGATAATGCGGAAAAAGAGGGGGACAGGCGCGTGCCGCGTGTGGTCGGGGATGAGGACAAGCACGCGCTTCCCGTCGACAGGGAGCCCATCCAGGGCGTCCGCGCAGATCGCTTCGATCTCTCGCTCATCCAGGGGACGCTCAAACGAACCTCTGCCGATCACCATTGTCGCTCCCGGATTATCGCCGCCATAACGCCCCCGCTTCAGACACCGCCAAACGACGAGAAGCCGCCGTCAACCGGGAGCACGATCCCTGTCACGAACGATGAGAGGGGGGAGAGAAGCCAGAGCATTGCCCCGAGCAGGTCTTCGGGCGCGCCGAACCTGCGCATGGGCGTGTGTCCGAGGATGGTCTGGCCGCGGGGGGTCAGCGCGCCGGTCTCTTTCTCCGTCAGAAGATAGCGATTCTGCTCGGTAAGAAAAAACCCGGGGGCGATCGCATTCACGCGGATCGCGGGGGAGTACTCGGTCGCCATGTGGACCGCCAGCCACTGCGTGAAGTTTGTGACCGCCGCCTTGGCGGCGGAATACGCGGGGATCCTGGTCAGGGGGCGAATCGCGTTCATCGAGGAGACGTTCAGGATCACCCCCGCCTTCCGATCGGCCATCCCCCGGCCGAACACCTGGCTCGGGAGGATCGTCCCCAGCAGGTTCAGCTCTCCGACGAACCGAAGGGCCTCCTCCGGGATGTCGAAAAAGGGGCGTTCCGCCGACGTGGTCGCCTGAGGGTGGTTTCCTCCCGCACCGTTGATGAGGCAGTCGACGTGTCCGAGCTCCGCGGTGATCTTCTGCTCCGCCTCGCGGAGCGTCCCCCTGTTGAGCACGTCGCCGTAGACGACGCAATAGCGCCCGCGGTTCACCTCGAAGCGCTGTACGACCTTCTCGGCCAGCGCCGGGTCGCGGTCCAGGATCGCGACGTTCGCGTTGCACCCGACCAGGGCGCACGCCATCTCCCCTCCCAGCACGCCCGCTCCCCCGGTGATGACGACCGTCCTGCCGGTAAAGTCAAACTGTCGCGTAACGTCTTCGAGATTCACGCGCTCTTCTCCGTACGCTGAGGTATTCCCCTACGCCAGCCCTTCGGCGGGTTCGAGGCGTGGGACAAGCAGGTGTATCACCGTGAGCGCCACACAGTACGCCGCGGCACAGAATACGAACAAGATCATGTACGTGTTGTTGGTGTATTCCAGCACGTAGCCGACGAACGGTGAGAAGAGGAGCCCGCCCACCGCTCCGGCCATCCCCCCCAGCCCCACGACGGACCCGACGGCGCGCTTCGGGAACATGTCCGACACCGTGGTGAAGAGGTTTGCGGACCATCCCTGGTGGGCCGCGGTCGCGAGCCCGACAATCAGCACCGATGTCCAGAGCGTGACTTCACCGGAGGCGACGACGATCGGAATAACGAGCACCGCGCAGAGGAGCATCACGGCTTTCCTCGCCCGGTTCACCGGCCACCCTGCACGGAGGCACCGCGACGACAGCCAGCCCCCGCCGATCGAGCCGATGCTCGTCAGCGTGTAGACAACGATGAGCGGGAGCCCGAGCGTGGTGATCGTGAGCCCGTACTGCGTGTTGAGGAATTTCGGGAGCCAGAAGAGGTAGAACCACCAGATGGGGTCGGTGAGGAACTTCCCCGCGACGAATGCCCAGGTCTGCCTGTACCGCAGGAGCACGCGCCACGGGACGCTGCCCTGCGGTTCCCCGCCGGGATCGCTCCTGATGAACGACAGCTCCGCCCCGCTCACGCGCCGGGAGCGCTCGGGGAGTTCATACACCAGGAGCCACGCGATGAGCCAGAGAAATCCGAGCGCTCCCGTCGCGACGAACGCCGCAGGCCAGCCATACGTGATCGTGAGCCAGGGGACGACCGCCGGGGATGCCACGGCCCCGATATTCGCCCCCGCATTGAAGATCCCCGTGGCGAGCGCCCGTTCCCGCCTGGGGAACCATTCCGTGACCGCCTTGATCGCTGCCGGGAAGTTCCCCGACTCGGCCAGGCCCAGGAACCCCCGCGCCACGCCGAACCCCGCAACCGAGCGGACCGCTGCATGTCCCATCGCCGCAGCGCTCCAGAGCGTGATGGCGATCGCGTACCCGATCTTCGTGCCGAACCTGTCGACCACTCTCCCGAAAAAGAGGAGTCCCGCGGCGTACGCGGCCTGGAACGCCATGACGATGGTGCTGTACTGAACCTCGTCCCACCCGATTTCCTTCTGCAGGAGCGGCGCCAGGAGCCCCAGAATCTGGCGGTCGACGTAGTTGATTGTGGTCGCGAAAAAGAGGAGCGCGCAGATGGTCCACCGGTAGCCGCCCGGGTGCGCGGCCGTCTCCGGCAACGGACCGGCGGGGCCGGCACCCTCTCCTGGAAGTGTCATGATGTCCCGGCGTGTGAGCCCGCCGCCACAGGCCGCGTCCCGCGCATCCGGGGAAAGGCGAAGTACCGACGGGCGTTGTTGTAGCAGATATCGCGGACCATGCCGCCGACGAGATCGATGTCGTCGGGGATGAGCCCGCGGCGCATGTCGGTCCCCAGGATGTGACAGAGGAGCCGGCGGAAATACTCGTGGCGCGGAAATGAGAGGATGCTCCGTGAATCGGTCAGCATCCCGACGAACTGCGACAGGAGCCCCATCGCCGAGAGCGCCTCGATCTGGCGCGTCATCCCGTCGATCTGGTCGAGGAACCACCAGGCGGGACCGAACTGCATCTTCCCGGCAGCCGGACCGGACTGGAAGTTGCCGATCATTGCCGCCAGCAGCTCGTTATCGCGCGGGTTCAGATTGTAGAGGACCGTCTTCGCGAGCCTGTCGTGCTCGTCGAGGCGGTCCAGGAAGCGCGCCAGCGTGCTCCCCAGGGAAACGTCGCCGATCGTATCGAAGCCGGCGTCGCTCCCGAGGAGGCGCCGCATCCGCGTGTTGGTGGCCCGCAGGGCGCCCAGGTGGAACTGCTGCACCCACCCTTTCTCCCAGTCCATGACCGCAAGCTCGTAGGCAAGGGCTGCCCGGAACGCAGCCGCCTGACGGGGGTCGGGAGCCTCCCCGCGCATGAGCAGGCGGAGCGCGGAGGATGCATCCTGCACCGTGTAGTCGCCGGCGAACGCCGTTTCGTGGCCGTGATCGGAGAGCCGGCACCCCCGTTCGTGGAAATAGTCGTGCCGTTTCCTGAGGGCGGCCAGGAGTTCGTCCCAGGACCCGATGTCCACCCCGGAAGCTTCGCCGAGCGAGCGGAGGTAACCGGGATAGCCTTCGGGGTCGTCGATGGCCAGGACGCGGTCGGGCCTGAACGTCGGGAGCATCTCCGGCGTCCCGGCACCTGATGCGGCCATCGCCGCGTGGAAGCGGAGGTCGTCCACCGGGTCTTCCGTCGTGCAGAGGATTTCGACGTTCATCCGCTGCAGGATCCCCTGGGCGGTACACCCGGGCGTTGCAAGGAGCTCGTTGCACTTCTCCCAGACGTCGCGCGCCGTTTCCGGTCCCAGCAACACGTCGCCGATGCCGAAGACGCGGAGCAATTCAAGATGCGTCCAGTGATACAGGGGGTTCCTGAGCGTCTTCGGCACCGTTGCGGCCCAGGCGCTGAACTTCTCCAGGTCGGTGGCATTCCCCGTGATGAACCGCTCGTCCACGCCGCAGGCGCGCATCGCGCGCCACTTGTAGTGATCACCGGCGAGCCAGATCTCCGTCAGGTTCTCGTACCGGCGGTTCTCCGCGACGTCTCTCGGCGAGAGGTGGTTGTGATAATCGATGATCGGGAGGCGGGAAGCGAAGGAATGATACAACGTCCTGGACTGCTCGGTCTCGAGCAGGAAATCCTCGTGGATAAACGGTCGCTTCATCCTTAGTGCGCCAGGTTGAACGGACGCAATGTAGAATGAAATCAGTTCATCCGCAAACCTGTAACTTTCAGAAGAGCTGACCGAAGTTCAGATAGAACCCGGTCGTCTCCCTGCCGAAGCCGCAATCGAGACGGACGACGAACGTATCCATGTAGAAGCGGAGACCGATGACGGGGTTGGTCGCCCAGCGCGGAAGATCCATCAGTGCCGCCGAATGCCAGACTTTTCCGGCGTCCATCCCCGCCATGCCGCCGAAGCGCCACAGGAGCGGGAACCGGAGCTCGACGTTCGCCACGCCCGCCACCCTGTCAAGGTACCTGTCCTGCACGGACCCTCTCACCGTCGCGTTGCCGCCGATCGGGAGGAGAAACTGCACAGGGATTTCCGTACCCCCCACTCCCTGGAGCCCCGTGCGGAGCGCGAGAACGGTTTTCGGGTAGAAGATCACCGTGTAACCCTGGACCCAGCCTGCCAGCCGGAAGAGCGGCGCGCTCGTCCATGCGGAGCGGGGCGCCGTTTCGGCCTCGCACTCGAGGACCGCCCCGCGGGAAGGGTTGATGTAGCTGTCGCGCGAATCGTACCGGAGCGTGGTGAACGCGGAGAGCGCCGTGGCCCTCCCGCCGTCTTCCGCGGGGGGGAGTGCCGCGAGCCTGCTCCCGGCGCCGAACCCGGAATTCCACACGCTCCTGTACCTGATCCCCGCCTGCGCCACGAACAGGTGTGAGAACCCCCGGCTCGCCGTCAGGCTGATCTCCAGCGGCGCCCGTGTGTACGTTTCGCGGGCCGATTCGAGCGATCGGTTCCCCACGCCGAAGAAGCTGTTCGCAATCCACTTGTCGAAATCCACCGTGAAGTCAAGCGCCCAGGGATAGACTCTCCCCTGCCGCCGCTCGAAGTCGGGAACTGAAAACGCAAGCCGGTACCACCGTTCCCCTTTCGAGCTGTTGAACAGCACGACGTCGAACGACTCGTTCATGCCGCAATAGTCGAGCGCAAAGAGCTTTGCGCCGTACCCGAAGCCGGCATCGGTGTCATAGGAGAGAATCGGCAGCCCCTCGAGCTCGGGCGCGCCGGGAGGGACGGTCACCTGCCCGGGAGGAACGCCCGCAAGCGCCCTGTGCATGTCGATACGGGCGAGCAACCCGTAATGGTCGGTAACGTGGGGAGATGCGCCGGCGGAGTCAAAGACGACTGTGGCTGCCGCGTCCTCCGCACTGAAGTGCCTGTCGAGGAGGATGTAATCGATCCGCCGGGGCATGGCATCGTGCGCCGCCGAAAGAAGTCCGAGGCCGTCCAGAGTGTCGCCCGAGGCGTCGACGTTTTGCATCGAATAGCGGACGTTCTCATTTCCTGCGGGATCCCACGTGATCGCTTCGCCCGGCGGGCCGGCGTCGAAAAACCCCCCTTTCGCCATGATCGCGGGAATCGGGGCGCGGCCGATCTCGCTGTTGAAGTCGCCCCCCAGTATGACCGGTATGCCGGGGGGGAGCCCGGCGATTTCCTTCAGGAGGCGCTCTCCTTCGATCTCCTTTTTCGCGGTCCGCCTCCTCCACGAACGCTCGGTCGACGCGGAATCAGAAGCGGAGAGCACTCCCGTCATTCTGAGCGAGGCCAGTCTGGAGAAGAGAACCGAGTCCCGCGGGGGCGCGTCGCTCAGGTGGACGTTGACAACGTAGACGGGCCTGTCGTTCCAGTGTACCAAGCCGGTGAGCGCGAAGTTCGATTCGTCGAAATGGATCGTGAGCGGATCGCCGTGCACACCGGGTGAGCCTGAGAGTTTCCAGGCATCCACAATCGAAAGGCGAAGCGCCGGCCGGGCGAGTATCGCCACCCCCTCCTTCAGGTTGGTGGGAATGCCGACGGGTCCGATCTTGATGCCGCCGTTGCAGACCTGGTGTATCTCATCGAATCCGAGCGAGTCCGCCAGCTTCCCGGCGTAGGGTCCCACCGGGTTCGCTTCCTGTATGAAGAGGAGATCCGGATTCACCATCCGGATACGTTCAACGAGCGTTCTGAAGCGGAGCTCGCGGCGCTCCTGTGGCTCATAGTACCCGTATGAGAATGTGCCGCTGTAGTCGAGACCGCTCCAGACGTTGACAGTGAGGAGCCGGAGCGTATCACCGGCCCGGGCGGACGAGAGGGCGGGTAATGATGCGGCGATGGCGATGAAGAGGGTGCTGCGAAACGTTCTCACGCGTCTGGCTCCCGGACCGTGCATGGCCGGCTTCGATGCCGGCTCTGTCCAAGATGCTACACGGGAGGATTCCGTGTGTCACGAAACTGTCAAAATCCCTGGTCAGGGAGGATTTTGTGCAAGTATCATGTGTGACACCGCCGGGGGCTCCGGCCCGACGTGAAAGCTGAACACGCGGTTCCGTATCAGGTGATCGGCCACGGTGAACCGCTCGATCTGTCTCTGCCGTTCCAGCCACGACTCGACGACGTACGTCTCCATGTAGCGGGCGGGGTCGGTCGGATCGCTGTATATCGCCCAGCGGAGCGCACCGTCCCGCCTGCGCACTCTCCCCAGCTCATGGGCGGCGCGCACAAACTCCCGCGCCTTTGCAGGGTCGATCCGGAACGTCACGGTGATCAGAACAGGCCCGTCTTCGGGGTCCGGCTGGACGATGAGTTGCCCCCCCAGGCGGCTGATGGAGGTGCGGCGCCCGGGTGAAAGATCCGACTCCCCCCCCATCGGGAGGGGGAAACGCCTGGCCAGGGGCCACGACAGAATGAGTCCGGCCGCAGCGGCGCTCAGTGCCACGGGCGTCCCGGCGTGGTCCGCCACCTCGCCCCAGAACGCGCTCCCCAGCGCCAGTCCTCCCATGAAGACCATCTGGTAAATCCCGAGCGAGCGCGCAAGGACCCAGCCGGGCACGGAGAGCTGGACGGCGATATTCATGCAGGACGCGGAACTGGTCCAGGACATGCCGCCGAGTATCAGGACGACGACCAGCAGAACCGACATGTGGAGCCAGGCCATGACCAGGAGCGTCACCACGAAGACAGCCGCCGAGAGCGTCATGATCCTGTCCGCGGAGAGACGCTGCCTGAGCCGCGGCAGGAACACTGCCGCCGTCACGGCGCCGAGGCCTATGCACCCGTTCATGATCCCAAAGCCGAGCGCGTCGCCCCTGAGGTCCTCTCTGACCACCACAGCAAGGAGGGCCCACATGCCGCTCACGCAAAATGTGTGGATGAACGAGCGGATCAGGACGGTTCGCAGGGCCGGGGCATGGCGCGCGTACCGGATCGCCGAGCGGAGCGAGCCGGCGAGTCGTTCCGTGGGAAGCTCGCTCCTGAACACCGGCGTCCGTCGCCAGCGGTAGAACACCCACATCACACCGAGGAATGAGACGGCGTTCAGCCAGTACACCGTACCCGCCCCCACCGTCACAGTCGCGAACGCGGCAACAACCAGCCCCCCGAGTGCCGGCCCGACGGCGCGTGCCATGTTGAATCCCGCGCTCCCCATGGCGATCGCACTCGGCAGCTCCTCTTTCGGCACGAGCTCGGGAATGACTCCCTGCCAGGCGGGACCATTCATCGCCGAGCCGATGCTCAGAAGAAACGTCAGCGCCAGGAGCGTCGCCACGCTGATCCATCCGGTCAGCGTCAACGCCGCCAGGAGTGCCGCCGCGGCCGTCATCCACCCGGCCCAGAAGAGGAGCACGCGCCTCCGGTCGAGCATGTCGGCCAACGCGCCGGCGGGGAGGCCGAGCAGGAGCACAGGCAGGCTCCCGGCAGTCTGCATGAGCGCGATATAGAGGGGGGATTGCGTCAGCGTGGTCATCAGCCACGTGCCGGCCGTATCCTGCATCCAGCTCCCCGTGTCCGAAACGAAGGCCGCAATGATCCTGTTACGGAAGACGGTGCGGCGGAGGGGAGCCCAGACAGAAAGAGATGTGCGGTCGGAGGTTGAATCAGGCATAGAGAGAGGGTGTCGGCAGCATCATTCAGTATAGCGCTCAAATGCCGACTTGTCAAGCGGCGGGAGCGAATGGATTCCTCTACAACCCGGGATGGACCCGCCCTGCGCTGTTGCCCGGCGGACCGGATCAGGGCATGTGCATCGCCTCGATCGTCTCCGGGCGGAACTTGGCCAGGCGCACGACGGTCGCCCGGTCGCGGAGGAACGGCGGGACGCTCAGCATCGCCTGGGACTTCTCTTCCGCCTCGATGATCGCCCATCCCGTGTGCACGCCGTCCTTGCACCCCCAATCGAAATGCGTGAGGTAGCCTATGGCGAGCGCTTCCTTGAGCGCCTTCACGCAGTCTTCCGCGCTGTGGTGCGAGATGACAAGATACCTGTGCATGCGGACTCCTTCCCGGCGGTTTCCCGCGTTGTGAATGTTCAGACGGTGTCGAGGTATTTGCGTATCGAGTAGATCGCCGCGGAGCCTTCGCCGACAGCGGCCGCGACGCGCCGGTTCGCGCCGGAGCGGACATCCCCCGCCGCGAAGACGCCGGGGATGTTCGTCTCGAACATGAACGGATCCCTCTGGAGCGTCCAACCCCGCACGCTGCCGTTGACGCGCGGAATGTCCGGCCCGGTGAGGAAGAACCCCTTTTCATCCCGCTCGAGCATCCCGGCGGCGAAATCGGATTTCGGGGCGGTGCCGATGTGGACGAAGACGGCGGCGGTGTCGACCACCCGTTCGCGGCCCGTGTCCAGGTCGCGGATCTTAAGCTGTTCCAGGTGCCCGTCCCCGCACGCGCCGGCGATTTCGGCGCGGGGGATGACGCCGATGTTCGGCGTCGTCTCGATGCGCCGGACAAGGTAGTGCGACATCGCGGGACTCAGCGCGGCGGCCCGGATAATGATGGTCACGCTGCGGGCGTACCGTGAGAAGAAGAGGGCGGCCTGTCCCGCGGAATTCGCACCGCCGATGATGCAGACGTCTTTCCCCTTGTAGATCACCCCTTCGCTCAGCGCGGCGCCGTAGTAGACGCCCGCCCCCTGGTACTTCTCGATGCCGGGGACCTGCAGCGTGCGGACCGATTGCCCGGTCGTCAGGACGACGGTGTATCCCGTGATCTCTTTCCCCTGCGCGGTCCGCACGATGCGGTACGGGTCTTCCCGCCGGAGTGAGACGATCTCGGTCGCGGTGAGTATCTCCGCGCCGAACCGCCGCGCCTGGGCCATCGCCCGCTGGGCCAGGTCCGCCCCGGTAATCCCGTTGGGAAACCCCAGGTAGTTCTCGATCCTCGAGCTGGAGCCTGCCTGCCCCCCGGGCGCGCTCTGTTCGACGAGCACGGCGCGGAGGCCTTCCGTCGCCGCGTAGACGGCGTTGGCAAGTCCCGCGGGTCCGCCGCCGACGACGATGACGTCGTAGAACGGCGCGGTGGCCTGCGTCTGGAGTCCCGCTTTCGCGGCGAGATCCTGATTCGACGGGGCCGAGAGGTACGTCCCGTCCGGAAAGAGGACCACCGGGAGCCGCGAGAGGCCCTCCGGGAACCCGGCCACGAGTTCCCGCATGGAGGGATCCTCGTCGATATCGATCCACTGGTAGGGAACGAGATTGCGCGAAAGGAATTCCCGCACCGCATGGCTCTGCGGCGAAAACCGCGCTCCCGCGATGCGGATCCCCTCGTACGGCAGGTGGGCGTGGTGCGTCCATTCCGCCAGGAGGTCATCCAGAACGGGGTAGAGCCGCTGTTCGGGCGGATCCCACGGCTTCATCAGGTAGTGGTCAAGCCCGATCTCGTTGATGCTTTCGATCGCGGCCTCCGTGTCCGCGTATGCGGTCAGGAGGACCTTGCGCGATCCGGGGTGGAGCTCGCGGAGCCGCGCCAGGAGCTTCGTGCCGCTCATTCCCGGCATGCGCTGATCCACCAGGAAAAGCGCCACGGGCGTCCCCCGCCGCTTCAGCTCGCGGGCGGCTTCGAGGGCTTCGTCGGGGGACCCGGCCTTAAGAATTCTGTAGAGGCTCCTGTACTGCTGTCGAAGGTCGCGCTCGATCGCCGCCAGGACCTGCGGATCGTCATCCACGCTCATGATAACCGGTTTTGCCAAGGCGATTCTCCCTCAGTTATTCAACCCGACTACAGGCGGCCGGCTCGCGGGCAGGGGCCCGGAACGAATGCAGCGCAACTGCTGTTGGGGATGTGTTCCGAAGGAAGGATGGGAGGCCCGCCGGACTTCCACTGCGGGAAGAGGGGTGAACGCCGGGAGTCCTGACGCTGGCCATGTGCGTACGTGACGGGACAAAGAACGGTTCCGCCGGAGTAGGCATCCGGCGGCCTGAACAGCGGAACGACGCATCATATCACATTTCCCGCTCAAGTGCAAGGACGAGATGACCACCGGAGAGCTGATCGAAGAACTGAAATCCCACCGGACGATCGGGAGCGCACCGCGCGAGGAGCTTGCCTGGATCGCGGAGAACGGCGAGCTCCGCGAGTACGCACAGGGAGAGATCGTCTCGCGCGAATCCGAGGCCGTGTCGGGGATGTACATCGTCCTCGGCGGCTGCATGACGTTCTACATGAAGCGCGGTTCCGGGGTGCGGAGAGTATTTGATTCGCGTGCCGGGGATGTATCAGGGCTGCTCCCCTTTTCCCGCATGACGACGCCTCCCGGGACCACAATCGTCGAGGAACCTGCACGGGTGATTACGATCCGCCGTGACGACCTCCCGGAGATGATCCGTCACTGCTATGAAATCACAGCCATCCTGGTGCACCAGATGATCGACCGGGCCCGCGTCTTCACGTCGAACGATCTCAGGGACGAAAAGATGATCTCGCTCGGCAAGCTGGCGGCGGGGTTCGCCCACGAGGTGAACAACCCTGCGTCCGCGGCGCTGCGCGATGCGACGACGCTCGGTGCGACGATGGGTGCAGTCGAGGCGTCGACACGGTCGATGTGGAGGTCCCACTTCACGGAAGCGCAGATGGGCGCGCTGGAAACGCTCTGGAGCCGGTGCACCGGAGCGGCGTCACGCACACCCCCCTCCGGGCTCGCGCTTGCGGACAGGGAAGACGACATGAGCGCGTGGCTCGAGGCGCGCGGCGTCGACCCGGCGCTCGCGGGGGAGCTCGCGCGGACGCCGGTCACCACCGGCGACCTGGAGAAGTTCGCGCTGGCGGTGGCACCCCCCCAGCTTGACGCAGGCCTCCACTGGGTTGCCGCCCAGGCATCGGCCCGCTCTCTCGTCACCGATATCGAACGGGCGGCGCGGCGGATCCACACACTCGTGACCGCGGCGAAGGGATTCACGCACATGGACCGCGCCCCCGACGCTGAGCAGATCGAGCTTCACCCGGGGCTGAGGGACACCGTGGCGCTGCTCGAGGGGCGCGCAAAGTCGCGGGGCGTCTCCATCACGCTCAACATCCCTGATGACCTCCCCCCCATCCGCGGAAGGGTCGTGGAGATCAACCAGGTGTGGATGAACCTGATCGACAATGCAATTGACGCGGCCCCCGAGGAGGGACATGTCGTGGTGACCGCATCGCATGAAGGAGCGGACGTCGTCGTCAGCGTCGTCGACGACGGCCCGGGGGTCCCGGCGGAACTGCGCGAGAGTATCTTTGACCCGTTCTTCACGACGAAGCCGGTGGGCAAGGGAACGGGGCTCGGGCTCGATATCGCCCGCCGTGTCGTGCTCTGGCACAACGGCCAGATCACGCTCGATTCGCACCCGGGAAGGACGGAATTCCGCGTGCGGCTTCCGCTGGGAGGAGCGGGGTAACGACCCGCCGGGCAGCGCGCGAACAGAACGGCCCCCGGGAACCCGGGGGCCGTTGTTTTTTGAGTGGACGCAGATCCCGTTCACGTCGTCAGCGCGGGTTCCGCGACGCCGTACTCCGGCTCTTCTTCAGGGGCAAGCGCAGGCTTCCGCTCTTTCGCGACGAGCATGTAGATCGCGGGGACGACAAAGAGCGTGAAGCCGGTGCCGATCACCATGCCGCTCACCAGCATGATCCCTATGGAGT
>Ga0335081_10005574_pt1 | contig 19923 bp, 11 predicted proteins | sample Lox_Sample_35_FD_206713 | JGI IMG/M metagenome (GOLD analysis project Ga0335081, IMG submission 206713) | Soil microbial communities from Loxahatchee National Wildlife Refuge, Florida, United States - Lox_Sample_3.5 | ecosystem: Environmental > Terrestrial > Soil > Wetlands | place: USA... | reverse complement strand
GCGCATACTCGCCGCTGAGGAGGCCCTTGGCATAATCCGAAAGCAGCACCACATCGCACTCTTCGAGGGCCGCCTGATAATGCCTGAAGACGGCATCCACCATTGCGGCTGGTGTCGGGTGGGTGGATTCCGCGTCGGCGCGCATAACTTGCTGGCCGTCCGCGATGTAGCGGGTTTTGACCGTGGTTTGCCTTCCCGCGTCCCGCTCCAGATGCCAGACGCAGCGCGCGAGGCCGCCCAGAATCGCGGCTATTTCGCCGGCCGCCGGGTCGTCGCCCGTCACCGCAAAAAAACGGACTCCGCAGGTCAACGCGTGCAGATTTCGCACGGCATTGCCGGCGCCCCCCAGCATGGATTGCTGCCGCTCGATCCGCAGCACGGGCACGGGCGCCTCGGGCGAGATCCGGCTCACGCTGCCGCATACGAAGCGATCGAGCATGATATCGCCCACTGAGCAAACCGTGGCGTGGTGGAAATGCTCCACCATCAGTGGGAGACGATCGGCGCCGCGTGCGGCCATTCTTCAAGCTTCCCACAGTCAGCGCCGGATAATATGCTGCTTCGAAAGAAGGCCCAGCAGGTGTTCCGCCAACTGATCGCCCAGCGCCGGCCAATCGTACCGCCGGCGGACCAGTTCGCGCGCGGCGGATGACAAAAGCGCCGCCCTTTCGGGATTGCGCAGCAGGTCGCCCACGGCGGCGAGTATCCCGGCGCTCGAATCAGCCAGCAGGTAGTGCTCCCCGGGAACTGCCGGCAGCCCCTCCGCTCCCAACCGCGTGGATACCACCGGAACACCGGCGGCCATGGCCTCCAGAATCTTGATGCGGGTGCCGCCGCCGACGCGCAGCGGGACCACGGCCACCAGGGCTTCGCGATAGTAAGGGCGCACCTCGGCAACGGTGCCGGTGACCTCGATACCCGGCTGTCCGGCCAGCGCCCGCACGGCCGGCGCGGGATTGCGCCCGACGATGGTGAATACGGCCTGCGGAGCGGTAGCGCGGACCGCCGGCCACACCTTCGCGGCGAACCAAGCTACCGCCTCCACGTTGGCGTGGTAATCCATGGCGCCGCAGTACAGCACGCGAAACCGCCGGACGGCCCCAGGCTCGCCGCCGCTGGCAGAAAAATAGTCCAGGGGAACGCCGTTTTCCACCACCACCACCGGCGCGGTAGACCCGTAGCGCCGCGCCAGCATCTCGCCGTCGCGCTCGCTCACCACCACGTGCATATCGCACTGGTTCACGAACCAACGCTCGTAGCGCTCCAGTTTGCCAGCCGCGAGCCGTGCGTAGAGCCGCCGGTGCGCTCCGCGGACCGTTTTGCTGTAGCGCTCCAGAATCTCCGATTCGATATTGTGCCAGTCGCATACCACCGCCGGCCGGCAGGCAACGGAGCGCAGTTGCGAGAGATATCCGCCCAGGTGAACGCCCTCCAGCACCACGATGTCGAACGGCTGCTGCTGAAACAGGCGTCCCACCGCCGCGGTCATTTCGGCGCGGGTATAGTTCAACACGGAAAACGGAACCGGGCCGAGGCTGCCGCGCACCAGATCCACCATCCGGTAAGCGCCGCCGCGCGGCACCGCGACGAAGCGGTGGTCCGGCTTATCTATACCAGCGGGAGCGCTGGCATGCGGCGGCAGAAAACCTGCGTGCGTGACCGCCATATGGCGCGCCAGCCGCGATGCCAAATAAAGACTGCGAAACTCCGCCCCCGCGGTAGGCGGTTGGCAGAACCGGGGAGCGATTTGCAAAAGCGCCGGTCGCGGTGCGGTCTCCATGAGGGCTATCTATCTTCTACCATGGGCAGAAGAGTAGAGCTTGAAAGACGGCCGCCGGTCAGGTAGAAGCTCCTCACCGTTGCATTGTGATGGCGCCTGCGAACTGAGGTGTACGCCTTTCATCGTGCCCGAGTGAGCTGGCACTATACGGCGGAGCCGCGGTAGAAGCCACCAGCTTCGGTATAAGCGCCGGTTCCATGGCCTTATACAGCCTGTCCGCGATCAATTGGTTGCCTCTAGGGGTCATATGGCAGTAGTCGGTAAACGTTTTCTCCCGCACGCTTCGAAACGTGTCGCCTAAGTCGACAAAGACAAACCCATCGCGTTGCGCCGCCTCGGCCATGAGGTGGCTAATCGCCGGTTGCATCTGCTCGTACATATAGGTGATGTATCGTCGCGAGATCTGCCTGGTATAGTTCGCAAATTTCGCCTCGATCGGGGTGAGCGGCTTTGGACTCAGAATCAACTCGGGCTGCATGGAAAACAGGGCCGGGATTCCCTCGTGGGCGAGCGCCGCGAACAGCCTCTGCGCCATTTGCGGATAGTAATCGATCTGGGCCAGGTTTGCTTTGGCACGCCGCTGCTGGGCCGCGGGAATGTCGCCGAAACGAACCGGGGAGGTTACCGGTTCGGCCGGGTCGGCCCCCGGTCCATATGCTTTCTCTTGCTGCCGGGCCAGAGTTTTGCGATACATTACGTCGAACAGCACGCTGTTGTTGCGCAGCCACATCGTATTGATTAACAGCAACGACCGCAACGATTTCGGGTAAACCATGTTGTCGAACTCGGCCTGGTGAGGAGTCGCAGCAAATGGATCATAGGTGCCTTCCTCTTGCGACATGATGCCGCTCATATCGTTATGCCCATCCATGAAAATGACCAGGTCCGGGTGATAGCGCAGCAGTTGCGTATAGATCAAGCCCAGGTGCTGATGCATCCGGAACTCATTGACGGCCGCGTTGACGACCTCCCATCGCCGTTCGGGATGGCGCTGCTGAAGGGCGCTCTGCAGATAAGTATCGATGAGGTCTCGGTTATAGATCCTCTGCCACGCCGGATCCATCGACCGGTACTGACCCTCGCAGCCATACGCGGCGGAGCCTCCGAGAAAGAAGATGCGCACGGTATTGGCCGGCTTTTCCATTGAGACATCTTCGTCATGCCGGAACCCCTGTTTATCGTGGTGGATGTCGCCGCGGTCATAGCCTGGCGTATTCCGCCATGCGGTCCATCGATCCATCCTGGCCTGCGCCACCAGCGCCCTGCGACCGAGGCGGTGGATCTGGATCCTGCGCGCGGTGAACTCAAGCCCACCCAATAAGGCGACAAAAATCACCGCGTTAACGGCGATCACGACGAACCGCTTATCTGTTTTCATACCGTGCCGACCTCAGTCCAGGGCAAACGCCGTATGGTACTCACGCCGAAGCCCACCGGCCTGCTCCAGCTTGCGGGTAAGATAGTTGCCAACCGCCAATAGATCGATCTCCGTACCCATGAAGCAGCGGAAGGCGTCCTCGGGTGTGCATACGATAGGTTCACCGCGAACGTTGAAGCTTGTATTTACCAGCACCGGGCATCCAGTGAGGCGTTCAAATGCCTTCAACAGGTTATAGAAGCGAGGATTCGTATCGGCGCTGACGGTCTGAATACGCGCCGAATAGTCTACATGAGTGACGGCCGGAATTTCCGAGCGCGGCACGTTGAGCTTATCGATGCCAAAGAGTTGCTGTGCTTCCTTGTTCATCGGAAAACACCGCTCCTTTTTGACGTCCGCCACCAGCAACATGTACGGGCTCCCCGTCTCGATCTCGAACCAGTCGCTCAGCGCTTCACGCGTAACAGCGGGAGCAAACGGCCGGAAGGATTCGCGGTACTTCACTTTCAGGTTGAGCGTGCGCTGCATGTGCGGCGAGCGGGGGTCACCCAGAATGGAACGTGCGCCTAACGCTCGCGGGCCGAATTCCATGCGGCCCTGGAACCAGCCCACCGCTTTGCCCTCGGCCAGTTCGGCGGCGCACGTACGGACCATCTCATCGTCGCAGAGCCGCTGGAATTGGGCGCCCACGGCCTTCAACCCCTGCTCGATCTGTTCGTCCGAAAATTCGGGCCCCAGATATGCGCCGTGCATGGCATCGTGGACGCCGTCCGGCCTGCGCGGCTCTTTTAGGTGCAGGTGATGAACTGCCAGTGCAGCTCCCACGGCGCCTCCGGCATCTCCCGAAGCCGGCTGAATCCAGATCCTGCGGAACGCACCGTCCCGTAGAAGTTTCCCATTGGCTACGCAATTCAACGCGACACCGCCCGCCAGGCAGAGGTTTTCCATGCCGCTATCGGCCGCCAGGGACCGGGACATCTTGAGAACGATATCCTCCAGCACCGCCTGTACGGATGCGGCCAAATCCATGTGTCGCTGGGTGATCGCGTCCACGTCGGGTTTCCGGGGAGGTCCGCCGAACAGCTTATCGAAGCGGCGGTTCGTCATCGTCAGGCCGACACAGTAATTGAAATACTCCATGTTGAGCTGGAAGGATCCGTCCGGCTTAACGTCGATCAGGTGGTCGGTAATTTGCTTGGCATAGAGGGGGCGCCCATACGGAGCCAGGCCCATCAGCTTGTACTCACCGGAATTTACGCGGAATCCCGTGTAATAAGTGAAAGCCGAATAAAGTAGCCCCAGCGAGTGCGGAAAATGGATTTCGCGAAGGGTCTTCAATTCGTTTCCCTGGCCGATGGCGAAGGAGGTGGTAGGCCACTCACCTACACCATCCATTGTGAGAATCGCCGCGCCCTCAAACGGCGATGCGAAGAAAGCGCTGGCCGCGTGGCTCTGGTGATGCTCTGTGAAGAGCAGCTTTCCATTCCACTCGCCATCGATCTTGCGCAGTTCTTTTTCCAGGAGTTGCTTCTGAAACAGCTTCTGCTTGATCCACAGCGGGAAGGCCGTCCGAAATGAAGCCGAACCTGCCGGCGCAAAACCGATGTACGTTTCGAGCAGGCGCTCGAATTTCGGCAGCGGCTTCTCGTAGAACACGACGTAATCCACATTTCGCAGCCCGCCACCGGCTTTTGAGAGGCAGAAGCGCGCAGCGTTGCCGGGGAAGGAAGAGTCGTGTTTGCGCCGCGTGAACCGCTCTTCCTGGGCCGCCGCGACAATCTCGCCGTCTTCGACGAGCGCGGCGGCGCTGTCGTGATAAAAAGCGGAGATCCCGAGGATCCGCATGGAGTGGGCGCCCTAGAAAAGCGTGTAAATGAAAGGTGCGATTACGCTGCCTTGGGCCAACACCAGCAGTGCTCCTATGGTGAGCAGTAGAGCAATCACCGGGAACAGCCAATATTTCTTGCCATTTCCCAGAAATCGCAGTAACTCGAGAACGGTGGACATAACGGCTCCCCTCCGCTAGAACTGAAGATTCATATCCGAGGCCGGGGCGGTCCTGGTGCGCCAGTAGCTGGACGCATTCGGATCGCGTTTTAGGCACAGGGGATCACGTCCCGTGAGCCTTACTAATAGTGCAGCGGGTGTAATGACAACGAAAAACAGCAGGTTGAGAACAATTGGGTTGATCACACGGCCCAGCAGGTAACTGAGAAACAGCCACGCCCTTTTCGGACTTCTCAGCACCGCGGGAAAGGCCAGGGATAGCAGGAGTGAAACCGTGGCGGCCGCCACTGCCCACCAACGGATTTGGCCTCCTCTGAACCAGCGGAGAAGGCCAAGCAGAAAAAAGACACCACCCAACAGCAGACCAAAACTTCGGTCCGAAGCCTCGGACTCTTCCAGTTGAGCGCGGAAGCCGGATAGCAAAATGGTCACCCTCCGGCGAATTGGTCGGTGGCCCACAAGGCGCTCGGAAATTTGCTGCGTCACGCGCACCGGCAATATATCGTAAACGAGGCGCCTGAACGAAGCGGTTCTAAAAAACACAGTGGCCATCAGCTTGAGATAAAAAACACTCATGCCTCGTGTCAAAGAAGACGAGGGAGCTGAGAGCTTGGGGCGGCCGCCAGTGGTTTTTGACTACGAGCCAGTCGGGCGAGGGCAACAACGGATTCGTGCCGGGTTTGGCCCGCAAGGTTTATGGAACGACGATTCTCACGGCGCAATGGCGAAACACACGCGTCGCGCCTCATTTGTGCCCGGTAACATTTAGCACAGTTTTCGAGTCCCAATGGACATCGTGATCCCCGGTCCTACTTTAAAATTCCTTTATGACCTTCTCTAAGTAAAGTAAGAGGCTGCAATGCTTCGATGTATCAAGCTGGCGGCGCTCAAACTGCTGCATGCCTTTGGCGTAAACGCGCTAGTAATGTCCAGCCCCTGGAGAAGCACCCGCCTGGCGATCCTCTGCTACCACAGCATTTCTCTGGCGGACGAGCACGAATGGCGCCCCGCCCTTTGCATCAGCCGCCAACACTTTCTATCCCGGATGGAGCTGATTCGGCAGCGAAGATGTGCTGTCTTGCCGCTGAGCGAGGCGCTGGTCAGGCTGGCCAACGGCAGCTTGCCTAAGCGCGCTGTCAGCATCACTTTTGACGACGGCTTTCACGATTTCTATCGCGTTGCCTGGCCGATATTGCGCGAGTTCTCTTTTCCTGCCACAGTCTACCTGACTACTTACTACAGTGAGAACTCAAGGTGGCCGGTGTTCAATTTGATGCTGCCGTACGTGCTTTGGAAGTCTCGGGCCAAGCCGCTTACCATGCCGAATGTTATACCGGAACCGGTCATACTAGATGAGGGCGGGTGCGAGCGGGCCTTCGGCGCCATCGAAACGTATTGCCTGGATCGCGGTATCTCGGGGTCCGAACGACATGAGCTTCTCAAGATGGTCTGTCGAAGTGTCGGATTCGATCTCGAAGGTGCCATTCGCGAGCGTATTTTGTGCTTGATGAGCCCTGAAGAGGTAGCGGAGGTTGTGGCCACCGGCGCTGACATTCAATTGCACACCCATCGGCACCTGGTATTCGCTACGAAGGACCGATTTTCGCGGGATCTCGAGGAGAACAGGAAGCGGATACTCCGGATGACTGGAATTACCGCGTCGCACTTCTGCTACCCGGGAAACTTTCGCGTGCCGGGCTTGACCGAATGGTTGCGAGACGGTGGGGTGGAGTCAGCTACGACGTGTGATGCGGGGTTGGCATCGCGAAAGTCCGATCCGTATCTTCTGCCTCGCGTGCTTGACATCTCAACCGTGCAGGAAGTGGAGTTCGACTCCTGGATTTGCGGCATGTCAGGTATGCTTCCGAAGCGGACCTACCCGCCCAGTTTGTCACCGTCGCAGCGGGAAGAGCACGCGGACGTTTTGGGGAAACCGGCCTAGAACGGGCCACCCTCATTACACCCGGGGATCGGTCTTTTCCAACGCGACGGTTCTTGCCCAATCCAGGATGCTCCTTCGCGGCCACAAAACATACGTCATCAAGGGCCGGTAGCGGCCGTCATTATACAGCGTACGCCGAAGCTCGCCGCTAAGAAAACCTGAATCGGGTGGGGCCGGACCGAGCGTGCCGATGAAAGCACCTCTATCGAGGAAGAATTTCCGAAGCCAAGCCAAATGAGGAGTGACCTCGGCCGTCTGCGAGCAATATAGCCAGCTGCATGCCATAAAGCCCCGAACCTCGGGCTGCAGTTCGATGGATCTCGCAAGCCGGTAATAACTGCGGAGGCCTTCGGACTCAGTCAACACGGGACGGTTCGTCCGCCGCTCATTAATGTGAGTCTCTACGAGGGGCTGAAATCCGCCCATTTGAGAGAGGGTCGATAGTAAGCGGGGCCACTTCGAGATGGCAGTACGGGCAATCCAGGAGCGCGGAAACCCGGTGATCTCCCAGTGGAATTGACCTGCAGGATACCGGCGCAAGGTGACGATTCGAGCCATCTCGCGAAAACGGACATGTTCCGGCGCGAAAATCGACAGATCGCCTCTGGGCTGGGTGTAATACAGCACCTCCTCGATCCACAATCGCTTTACCGAACCAAATACTCGCCACGATGCAACGCGGGGAATCGCCTGCAACGATCCGCGAAGCAGAAGCCACCTGGAGAGGCCGACTGGGTTTGCCTCCGCTGAATGGATCAAGGACGTCAAGTGCGCCACGCTCTCAGGGTGGGCCGTTACCTTCGCCAGCTCGGTAAATGCATCGAAGCTCTGCGCAAGCTGATCGCCGACACGGCGCAACTCCGGCCTCGCCAACGCCGTCAAGCAGGCCTCTTCTGCGTCAAGCAATTCGTCCATGAGTTCACGCGAAGTCAGGGCGTCTCTTCGATTGCGTGAGCATATCAATGCCCCTCTCAGCCTAACACCTGGGCGAGTGCAGAGTTGCCCAGGCAGCCCTGCCGATATCGCCGCGTCCTCTGCGCATCAAAGGGCTGCTGCTGGAAGCATCCCTCAATAGCCCAGCCTTATAGCCGGCCAGCCGCCCTCGTTGGAAATCCCGAAGTGTTGGCCGAAGAACTTCTGCGAGTAAGGCGCGCCGTCCGTCAGGAAGAAGCCGCAACCGGAACAGCCCGACGGATCGAAGCTGCTGTCGTATTGACCGTCGGGCGATGGCAGCAGCGGGTTGGTGCCGGGTTTGGCCCACATTCCCGCGAACCAGTTGTCGAGCATTGTCTTCAACGCCGGTGTTCCCGTTCGGCGGTAAAAGGTGGCCAACCCCCGGTATGCGTCGCCCATCAGCTCGCGGGACGCAATATTGTTGTAGGTCTTGGTGCACCATAGGTTGCCCGCGTCAACAGACGTTCCACACGCCGGGAATCCGGCCATGTACGAAATTCCGTAATACCCTGGCATTACTCCATATGTAGTGATCCAGTTGATGGCCTTGGCGCTGTAAGAATTAGCCGTAGCCGACGTAGTGTCGTCACACACCGCGGGTCCTCCAGTAGCATTGCAGGCCATGGCCTTTCCTGCCAGATCGAAAGCCCAGCCCAGGATTCCTTCCATGTAGGGCAGCGCGCCCCAGCCCACCACACCGGAGACGTTTGCTCCGACCACCCCGCCTGCGACGCCGAATACCCATCCGTGGATTCCGGATGTGCCGGCATACGGCCCGTCGAGCGTGAAGTGATTCGAATCGATAAACGTGCAGGCGTTCGGGTAGCAATAGGAGACGGCATCGGTATGCGAGCTGTCCGCCGGGAAAACCGCCGAATCGGTAAACAGCACCGGCACCGGGCCGCACGACGTGCTTCCGCTGGAGCAGGCCAAGCCGGTATTCACATCGTACGCAGCAAAATCCGAAGCCTGCCAGCCGCAGTTACCGCTGCTGCAGGTGACGACGTTGGAACCGTTCGCCAGTGTGACGGTCGCACCGCTCCACGCCTGGCCGCTGTCGAAAGTGGATTTGGTCGCGACCCATTGCAGCCAGCCCTGCTGTACCGGGTCCAGGGTCTTGGGCCAAATGCCGGCGGAACTGCTCTGGAAACTGCTTTCGATCATTGACCGGCAGTACGCCTGCCATGTCGGATCGGTGTCCCATAAGGCGCCATAAGCCGCCTGCGCCAGCGTGTAGCCAAATTCCCTGGGGTCGATTCCTCCCCCCGAAGTCCAAGCCGGATAGGCTGCTGTCAGCAACCAGTCGGTGTAGGTCCAGACATTGTGCAGCCCGGCCCACATATCGGGATTCCCGTCGAAAGTGTCGAGCGCGCGCAGCACCAGGCCTGAAATCTCGTTCGCCCGCCCGTTTTGGGCGCCGAACCAGTCTCCCACGTTGAAGGCCATGCCGCGGTCGATCTCCGGTGACGTCCAGAACCGGTCGGCCAGCTTTCGTGCAGCGGCCAGGTAATTGTCGATGCCGCTGCGGAAGTACAGCGCATAATACGCCTGCACGTTGTCGTAATAATTGGCGGGAGCACCTCCGTACTCCCACAGGTGGTTAAGAAACTCCGCCGTGTAGTTCAGGCCGGCTCCGGGCTGAGCATCGCTGGTCCAAGGCGTGCCGTCCGAAGGCAACGAAGCATTCAACTGTGTATCGCTGATGCATGAGTTGACGTTCATGCGGCGCCTGCCGGTCTCTTGCACGCCATTGACCATGCGGCCCGTCGGGTACCACACGATAATGGTAGCGCTGCTCTGCGGGGTTGTAGGATTCCCCGGGCCCTGACAGAACGTTGTCGTGAACGCCGTCCCCATTCCCGTAACAATGTGGCTGCCCGTTGTCACACTCACTGTGCCCGGTCCCGGCGAGTCCCAGTAATCCAGGTAATCCCTGTCCAGATCGGCGGCCTGCAAGGCCGCATCGGCTATCGCCGCCTGGTCGTAGTACGGCCATGGATTTTGCCCAAGCTGCACCTGCGGGCCGATCAATGTGTTGATGGCCGAATCCAGGCTGGCATTGCCGGTGGCATTGATCACCACGCCGCTGCTGTCGGTCGCCACCGCGCCATCGTGCACGGTGCAGGTTGCGCTTTGGCCGTTGCCCTGCGTCACGGTGAGCTGGAAATTGGCCGGGCCGGACGCCAGTCCGGTAATGGTAGGCTTTGCCACGGCGGTGGATGACCATGTCAGATTCTGCATCGGAACCCCGGATAACGTGCTGGGAATCTGCGCCCACGAATACGAAAGCGTGGTCCCACCATCCAGCGGGAAGGCGCCGGTGCCGTCGAGCGTCGCTGCCTGACCCACGCGGAACGATTGCGATACCCCCGCGTTGCACGCCGGCGGATAAGCCGGACTGGCGATGTAGGAAGGCTGCGTACCGAATGTGATGTTCAGGTTGTGCCCGGAACTGTCGTTTCCGTTCCCATCGAGCTCCCAATCCGCCAAGTCTCCACCACTCGATCCGGACGGCGCTGCCGCCCCAACCGGGATGGTGCCCGAGTACCAGCGAAGATAGGCAAGATTGGCAGTGAGGCCGTTGGAGCCAATTTGCAGAGTTGCCGGCAAGGCTATGGGCGCCGAACTCAGAATCGTCAGTGCCTTGATGGCGTATCCCGTGCCGTCCACATTCCACACTTCGCCGATCAACTGGTTCGCGCTGAGATCGCGATGGAAGCGGAAGACAAAATCCTGGCTCAGAGCAATCGCGGAGTTGGCGGTATACGAACATGCGCTGCCATCGTATCTGAGCGTTAACGTATTCCCCGAAACCGCCGTGATCAACTGGTTCGCGTTCATGCCCGAGCAGCCTGCGCCGGCCGCGTTAACGATCATGATGGTGCTGCCCGCCGCCATGGCCGCTGGAAACGGCGTGCTGGCCAGCGTAACCGTCATCGGATTGGTCGCGGTGGCGGACGTAATGACGATGTTGGGAGCTTGCATCCAGATTGGATCGCCACCCGGCGTGGGGTCGATGAAATCGCCCACATTGATGAGTCCCCATCCAAAGGCCGGATCGCAGAGATTCATCTGGCTGGGCCCATATTGCGCGGAGGTCACGAATTGCACAATAGTGGCGCAACCACCCGACAGGCGACTCCAATTGCTGATCCGCAGATCGAAATAGAAAGAGCCCAGGTTCGCATAAGGGCTGCTATTGGGTACGGAATAGCTGCCTGCTACCGCACCGTTGAGTTGCAGGGAACTTGCTGGCGGCGCCGCTGCCAGCGTCGCCATGTTCGTCAAGAGAAAAGCGGCCGTGGCGCTGCCGATCGTCACTGTCACAGTGTAGCTGCCAACACCTGCATTAGCCGTTGCGGAAATCACCGCCACACCGGCAGAATTGGTAGTTACCGTACCGTTTGACAATACCGCGGCGGCGCCATTTGCCGGTGTAACGAAGCTCACCGCTGCGCCGTTCACCGGATTTCCGAATGCGTCCTTTACCGTAACTTGCAGCGGTGCGGCGAAGGAAGCGTTCACGTACGCGGACTGGGGCGTTCCCCCGCTCGCCGCAATGCTGGCCGGAGCTCCGGCGCTTACGGCAATACTGCCGCTCGCACCCGCGATCGAAGGAACGGCCGTATCGCTGGCGGAAATCGCGGTACTGCCGGCTGTCTTCAGCGTGGCGTTGAAGCTTGCGCTTCCGTTGGTCAGGAGAGAATTGGCCGGCAGAACGGCCTGCGCATCGCTGCTCGCAAAATGCACCGTGCCGGCATAAGTAGTTAAAAGATTATTGGAAGAATCGAGCGCCGTCACGGTGTAACGGAACGCCGTCCCGGCGGTCGCCGACGCGGGCGCGGAGATGGTGAAGTGGGTGGCAGCCGCCTGCACCTGTAAGTTGGCCGCGGCCGAATTCCCCGCCCCGCCGGTCGTCGATGTTACCTGCACGGAATTCGTCAGGCTGCCTGGCGCGCTCGCCGTCACATTCACCACAATCGTGCATGTGCCGTTCTGCGGCACCGCGCCACCCGTCAGGTTGATGCTCGCCGCACCCGCCGCCGCCACGACTGTGCCGCCGCACGACCCGGTGACTCCCGGCATACTCGCCACCGCTAATCCGGCCGGCAGCGCGTCGCTGAAGGACACGCCCGCCAGCGCGACCGTATTGGCCGCGGGATTGGTGATGGTGAAGGTTAAGGTGGTCGTCCCGTTCAACGAAATGTTGGCCGCGCCGAATGTTTGCGCGATCGCCGGCGGCGCCGCTACCGTCAGATTTGCGGTCGCGGTATTTACGACCCCTCCGGCACTTACGGGCCCTCCGGAGTTGTTGGGTTTGATCGTCACGCTGTTGGTCACCGTGCCTGTGGCAACGCCTTTCACGCCTACCGAAATCGTGCAGGAGGCTTTCGGGGCCAGATTCGCGTTCGCAAGCGCCAGGCTGGTGGCCGTAGCGCTGGCTGTTCCTCCGCAACTGTTCGTCACACTGGCAGGTGTTTGAATGGACAGAGAAGCCGGCAGTGTATCGGTGAATCCCAGGCTCGCGATCGACGTGGCGTTCGTGGGGGGATTGGTGATTGTAATACTCAGCGTGGCGGCCGCGTTGAGTGGAACCATCGCCGGGCTGAATGCCATTGTGAGGGTGGGCGGATTGAGAGTAACCGTCTCCGCCTGGGTGGCGGCGGTTAACGCGTACGCCGCGGCTGTGATCTTCGCCGATGCAATGTCGAGGTAATAGAAGCTTGCCGCCGAAGCACCTCCCGCGATCGTGAGCGCGTTTACAGCCCCGGTGCAGTTGGGCGCCGCAAAGAAACGTCCGGTGGAGTTCGAACTGGCCAGGGTGACGGTTGTGGGCAAGGTCGGCGCCACCGCCGCGCCGCTTGACCCTTCCAGTTGGACACTCATGACAGCCGAGCATGCATTCGATAGAAGAGCCTGGGCGGCCGTGCTGAACGCCAGTTTACCGGTCAACACCGAAAACGTGGCGCTCGCATCCGGCGTTCCGGAACACATTGTGTGTGGGCCGGAGCCAAGGCAACTGCCCGCCGGATAGGCCTTCACGGTCCAAGTGCCGCCGGCGTTGGGAATCTCCATATCCTGCGCCAGCCCGGCTGAAACCGCCGCAGTGACCGCATAGACCGCGCCGGAAGCCGGGACCCAGGCGAATTGCTCACTGCTGGTTTGGGCGCTGAGGCCGCTGACGGTGGCGCAGACCGATGCGCCAAAAGCAAAACTCGTGACGCCGGCTGCCGTGCAACTACCCGATATATTCAAGGACGCGCTGGTGCTGGTCACCGCGGTCTGGGCCGTCACTATGGCGGCCCTGTCCCCCGCCCCGGAAAACTTCTGCGTGGCGATCAGATAGACGGTCACGCCGCGGCCGCCGGTTTCCGGAAGGGTCCAATCGGCAGTCCAGTTCCCCGTCTCATCCGCGGTCGCGACCGCGGCGGCGTCCGGCCCGGTGTCAGCGGCCTCCAGAGCTTCGATGCGCACCGTCTGGCCCGGAGCCCAGCCAGCGCCGCTAAGCTGCGCGGTTTCGCCCGCATGATAGTTAGGCTTGCCGGTCAGAATAACCGGCACGCGGAGAGTCTCAGCATTCCTTTGCGGGCCGGCCGCGTTCCGTCCACCGGCCACCGCCACTTCGCCGGGCTCGGCAAGGGCGATCGCCACGGCGTCTGTTTTGGGATTCTCCAGGCTCCCCGCCGCGCGAAATTCGTGCCGCCAGGGAATATAGATTTCGGCTGGTGCCAGCGCCCGAGCGCCTTCGGAGCCGGAAGCCGTTCCGCTGGCAATCAGCACGGTGTTGTTGTGCGGAACGAGGATGGCGGCGTGGCCGCGGCGCGGCGCCAGCATGGCAGCAGTCTCCACCGTCCACTGGCCGGTTTGCGGATCGAATATTTCGGCTGCTCCAATCTCCGCCTGACCATTGCTGCCACCGGCAATCAGCACGCGCCCGTCAAGCAGCGTGCTGGCCGAAAGGCCAACCCGTGGCCACCGCAGTGTCGCAGTCCCGGTCACTTGTCCGCTGGCCGGATCGAACAGGTCAGCCGTATTCAACGCTTTCGTGCCATCCCAGCCGCCCGCAATCAACACACGGCCATCGCGCAGTAGCGCCGCGGCATGCTGGGTGCGCGCCGATGACAGCCGCGCCGGCACCGCCAGGAAGACGCCGGCGTTGGGATCGTAGATTTCCAGCGATTCGGTCGCGCCCGCAGCAGTTTCACCTCCGGCCAGCAGGATGCGGCCGTCGTTCAGCACCGCGAGAGCCGCTCCGGCACGCGCCTGAAGCATGGGTGATCCGGGGTTCCACTTGTTTGCAGCTGGGTCGTAGATCTCCATGGCATTACTGAAGCCACCGCCGGTGCGCCCGCCGGCCAGCATGATGGTGCCGTCGGTCAATAGCGCGCAAGCCGGGCTGGCATGCGCCGTCATCATCGAGGCAGCCGGTTGAAAACGGCCGTCCACGTCCAGAATTTCGGCCGAAGCGAGCGCGCCGCCGGCGTTTTCTCCGCCCGCAATCAGCACGCGGCCGTCCGGCAACGCCACCGCGCAGGCGCTGCTGCGCGCGGCCGCCATCGATCCCACGGTAGAGACCCACGTATCGGCAATGAGATTGGGAGACGCCCCGTTCATCAGGGAAACAAAGGTCAACGCCGGCGCTGCGCCCAGGAGAACTTTACAACTTTTGAACAAATAATTAAAAAGGCCTTTATATCTTAAATAATCCTCGTTCCGCATAGACGCGCACTCCTCCCGATTAGCGATTTGGCCAGCGCGGCGGCCACCGCTCAACAGCAAGTTAATAGATTGGGAACAGGCTCAACTTATCAGTGGGTCATTGTTCCGTGGAACGCTGCTTGAATCGGAGCGGGTGCGCGAGTAACCGACCAAGTCGAGCCTGAACGTTGTGAAGCAGCGTTCCGATTTGACTTTAACGGTAATCGTTTGAAAAATTACAGTCCCTAAAAGTGATTAAACAGACAATACCCTGGCCTCTGTCGAGTATTTGCGAAAGATATTAGGCGCAAGCACCGTGTGCTAGCCTTGGTGAGTGTGCGGCAGCCTTGGCCGGTTTCCCGGCTGCCTTCTCCTGCCGGCGCAAACCATTGGAGAGCTTTCATGGGCACGACAGGTGTGACGATGGAACGTCAAATTCCGCTGCTCGATTTGCGGGCACAGCATCAGCAAATCCGCGAGGAAGTGCTTGCGGAACTCGTGCGCGTGATCGATTCCCAACGCTTTATTCTGGGTGAAGCGGTGGAAAAGCTGGAACAGGCGATTGCAGACTACTGCTGCACGCGCTTCGCCATTGGATGCGGCTCCGGATCGGACGCGGTGTTTCTGGCTTTGCGGGCGCTGGAGATCCAGCCGGGCGACGAGGTGCTGACGACGCCCTACACCTTTTTCGCGACCGTCGGCTCCATCTGCCTCGCCGGCGCCACGCCGGTCTTCGTGGACGTGGAGGAAACCACCTACAACATGAACATGGACCAGGCGGTGGAGTTGCTGGCACGCCGCCCGAAGATCCGCGCCGTCATTCCCATCCATCTGTTCGGCGGCTGCGCGGATATGGATCCGCTCTGCGCGTGCGCCAAGGACCGCGGGATTGCCATTATCGAGGATGCGGCGCAATCGATCGGGGCGGAATACAAGGGACGGCGCGCGGGCAGTATGGGCGATATCGGCTGCTTCAGTTTCTTTCCCAGCAAGAATCTTGGCGGCTATGGCGAAGGCGGAATGGTGGTGACCAACGATGCCGCGCTGGCCGAGCGGCTGCGCGCGCTGCGGGTGCACGGCAGCAGGCGCAAGTACTACCATGATTTGATCGGCGTCAATTCCCGCCTGGACACCTTGCAGGCCGCGGTCCTGAAAGTGAAATTGAAGTATCTGGACGGCTGGAGCGCGGGCCGCGCGCGCAACGCGGATATTTATCGCAGGATGTTCGAGGATTTGCGCGTCCCGGCCGGTTTGCCGCGGGCGGCCGTTTACCAGACGCGCCACATCTACAATCAGTTCACGATTCGCGAGGCGCGGCGCGACCAGTTGCAGGCGCACCTGAAATCGCAGGGCATCGGCAGCGAGATCTACTACCCGCTGCCGTTACACCTGCAGGCGTGCTTCGCTTACCTGGGATACAAAGAGGGGGATTTCCCGATTAGTGAACGGCTGGCAAAGGAGTCTCTCTCGCTGCCCATTTTCCCAGAGTTGACACGAGACGATCTCGAATACATCTGCCAGGCGGTCGATTCGTTCTATCATCCGTCGCAGAATTGAGCCCGGTGGCCGACTGCCGGTTAAATACTGCCCCGACGAAGGGATCTAGCTGTCGCATTACGTACTCTCTATAACGGGAGCGCACGGCCCTTCAGGGTACAATGACTCCACGAATGGCTACAGAGGCGCGCCGGTGATTGAATGGATAATCGCAATTCACAGGTCATTGTTCTGGGAGCCGGACCGGCTGGACTAACTGCCGCGTACGTGCTTTCCAAAAGTGGCGTCCCCATTCAAGTTCTTGAGGCCGACCCGCTGTATGTGGGAGGCATTTCCCGGACAGTTCGCTATAAGGGCTTCCACTTCGATATCGGCGGCCACCGTTTTTTTTCAAAGTCCAAGGAAGTGGAGGACCTCTGGACCGAAATCCTGGGGAATGACCTGCTCCAGCGGCCGCGGTCTTCGCGCATCTTTTATAACGGCCGATTCTTTTTCTATCCTCTGAAAGCACTGGACGCGCTGAGCAAGCTGGGGATTCTGGAATCCGCGCGCTGCATGCTTTCCTACGCATGGGCAAAGATCCATCCGACCGCCGAGGAGAAGTCTTTTGAAGATTGGGTGAGCAATCGCTTCGGCAAGCGGTTGTTCCGCATATTTTTCAAAACCTACACCGAGAAGGTGTGGGGGATGAGCTGCAAGGAAATCTCGGCGGACTGGGCGGCACAACGCATCAAGGGTCTTTCCCTTGCCACCGCCGTCAAAAATGCCTTGCTGCCGCAGCGCGCCGCCAAAGACCGCGGGGCCGTAGTCAAGACGCTGATCGATACCTTCCGTTATCCGCGGCGCGGCCCGGGCATGATGTGGGAGCGCTGCGCCGACGAGGTGCGGCGTATGGGCGCCGACGTTCGGCTAGGAAGAAGAGTGTCGCTCTGCCGCTATGACGCCGAAAAAGAGCAGTGGCAGATCACGGCCCGCACCGCGGCCGGCGAGACGGAGACCTTCTCCGGCGAACATGTGATCTCTTCCATGCCCATCCGCGACCTGGCGAACTGCCTGGAGCCCCGCATGCCCGAAGAAGCGCTGGCTGCGGCGCGCTCGCTGCGCTATCGCGATTTCCTGACCGTGGGGTTGATCTTAAAAGACCGCAATCTATTCCCGGATAACTGGATTTACATCCACGATCCCAACGTCAAAGTAGGGCGCATCCAGAATTACAAGTCTTGGTCTCCCGAGATGGTTCCCGACCCGGCGTACTGCTGCTATGGTCTGGAGTACTTCTGCTTCGAAGGCGACGGTTTGTGGAGCATGCCGGACGAGCGCCTGATCGAACTCGCCAAAACCGAACTGGAGAAGGTCGGCCTCGCGCGGGCCGCGGATGTGGAGGATGGGTGTGTCATCCGGCAAGCGAAAGCCTACCCGGTTTACGACGACAATTACGCCTTCCACGTGGAGACGGTGCGGCTCGCGCTCGAACGGCACTTTCCGAATCTGCACCCGGTGGGCCGGAACGGCATGCACAAATACAACAATCAGGACCACGCCATGATGACGGCAATGCTCACCGCCAGAAACATCATTGCAGACAATCGGCAGTGGGATGCCTGGCTGGTCAATCAGGATGCCGAATACCATGAGGCGGGCGCTGCGGGTGCGGAATCCGTAGGCGGCCTGCGCATGGTTCCCAGTCGCGTAAACGATTAAAACGACGGAATGGCAACCCAGCCGAAACCGGCCCCTTTCAGCATCATCGAGCGCTTCATCCGCATTGTGCCAAGCCGTCGCATCCCAGAGTGGATTGCGGCAACATGTTTTGCCGTTATCGCACTTACCACTCAGATCGCCTCCGGGGCTTATCGAGCGGAACTGGGCGGCTACACCGATGAAGCGGCGCATGCAGTGACTGGATTGGCTGTGGAGCAGTATATGCTTCATTGCTTCTCCGTGAATCCGGTTCCGTTCTTTAAGAATTACTATGTGCACTACCCGAGAGTCGGGCTGGGACACTGGCCTCCGCTGCTTTACGTGGCGGAAGCCACCGCCATGCTGGTGGGTTCGCCTTCTAAGTATTCGCTGCTGGGACTGCAGGCGCTGCTCGCGACGGTTCTTGCCTGGCTGATTTTCCGCGAGTTGAAGCCCTTGGTGGGCACCCTCGCCGCCGGAATCGGGACAACAGCCTTCCTCTTGAATCCCCAGGTTCAACTGCATACTTCCATGGCGATGGCCGAAATCCTGCTGACCCTTACCATGTTCCTGGCCTGTCTCGCGTTTGCACGTTTCGCGGAGCACAGGCGCCGAAGCGACGCCATATGGTTTGGCCTGTGGACATCGGCGGCGGTGCTGACGAAAGGAAGCGGATGGGCAGTTCTGATGATTCCCGCCGCGGTCGTGCTCGCCACCGGGGACTGGAGACTTCCATTGGAAAGGGCGCTGCGGCCGGCGGCGTTGATTGTCGCCGTTCTGTGCCTTCCCTGGCAGATCCTCACATTGAAGCTCTCCTCCGAGGGTTGGGGAGGCAAGCCGGGGCTGGAGTTCATGCTCTGGGCGATGCCGCAGTTTTCCCAACTTCTGCTTACTGTACCGGGAATACTCATTACAATCGCAGCCTTAATTGGCGTGATCGCCACGCTCATCGGCGGTTGGAGCGCAGGCCGCACCCGGTCTTACTGGGCTGCCCTAACGGGTTTGGCGGCCGCGGACTGGTTGTTTCACAGCCTCGTTCCCGTGGGAGTCGAAGAGCGTAAACTGATCATGGCAATTCCTCCAATGTTCGTGCTGGCCGGCGCGGGAACCGGACAATTGTCCCGATGGATCTTTCCGCACGGGCGGCGCATGGCGGCCGCCGCCATTTTCAGTTGCATCGCAGTATTCAGCATTGTCCTGTCGCTTCCCATCAAATCCCGGCCCAGATTGGGACTCATTCCGGCGGCTCGGGAGTTGGATCGCATGATGCCGCCGAGATCCGCCGCCCTGATCGTTGCCGATCCGTTGGACGAGGGTGTGATCATATCCGAAGTCGCGCTGCGCCACCCGTTTCCTACCGGATACCTTCTCCGCGGAACGAAATTGCTGGCTTCTATGGACTGGAACTCAAGAAATTACCATGGCTACGTCCATTCCGAAGAGGAATGCGCCACCCTGTTGGCTTCCGTGCCCGTCAGTTTTCTGGTGCTGGACAGGCGGCCTACCCAGCGACTGGAATTCTTCGATTACGTCGAGGCGATGGTGAAGAAGGATCGCGCGGAATGGATCCTGGTGGGGGAGTTTCACGCTCCGGGCCATTCTCCTTCAGATATGGCCCTCTATCGCCGTTCGGGGCGGATTGAACCCTTACGCAACCTGCCGGACTGGATTTTGCCCAATACTTCCCTTGCGTCAGCTTACTGAAATGCCAACCCGTTTTGCCTCCCTTGCCGTTTCTAAGCCCAAACCCGCCGAGCGGATTACGCAGGCCATCCGCGCTCTCTGGCTCCGGGTTGAGGGCTTGCCGACACGGCAGGCCTCGATCCTGATCTTCGGCATCGGCATGGCGATCCGTATGGTGGCGGTCATTCTGCTGCACATGTATGTGAAACCGGACCGGTATGAGATGGAACGCGCAGCGCTTTCGGTTGCCTGGCATGGCACTTTGGCCGACCCCTATATGATCCCAACCGGGCCCACGGCGCA